>Ga0073934_10003805_pt1 | contig 26670 bp, 21 predicted proteins | sample LarsenN4metaG_FD_76834 | JGI IMG/M metagenome (GOLD analysis project Ga0073934, IMG submission 76834) | Hot spring sediment bacterial and archeal communities from British Columbia, Canada, to study Microbial Dark Matter (Phase II) - Larsen... ... | reverse complement strand
TCCGCTGCCGCCGGCGCGCCCTTCGTCGCGAGCGGCGCCTGCGGGCTGCGCAGCAAGGCACTCCGCCATTGTTTCGCGTTCTGCGGCCGCCGCTTCTCCTCGAGCGCGAGGCCCCACTGGATCGCCGCGAGGAACTGCGCGCTGTAGCGGTCGCGGCGGGCCGTGAGCTTCTTTCCCGCCCCGTCCATCCGGAGGCGGGTGAGCGCGTCGGGCGGGTTCTCCCCGGTCACCGCGCGGTAGAGCACGGCGGCGAGCGAATAGATGTCCGTCCAGGGCCCCTGCTGCCCGCTCGCGAGGTACAGCTCGACCGGCGCGTAGCCGGGCGTCAGGATGGCGATGACGTCGCGCGCGGCATCGCGCACCGCGAGACGCGCCGAGCCGAAATCGAGCAGCACCGGGGCGCCGTCGGCGCGAATGAAGATGTTGCTCGGCTTGATGTCCCGGTGGAGAAAACCCGCGGCGTGCACCGCTTCCAGCCCGTCGAGCAGCGGGGTGATCATCGCCTTCAAGTGCGCCTCCTCGGGCTGCGGCACCCTCTTCAGGAACTGGTTGAGGGAATGGCCCTTCTCGTAATCCATCACCATGTAGGCGGTGCCGTTCGCCTCGAAGTAGCGGCTGACCCGCACGATGTTGGGATGGCTGAATCTCGCGAGCGTGCGCGCTTCCACCAGGAACTGCTCGAGCCCGTGCTGGTAGTTGTAGGCACTGCTGGTGTCCACCGGCACCACGCTGCCGTCGAGCGCCCGCAGCGCGAGGTCGGCGGGGAGGTACTCCTTGATCGCGACGTCCTTTTCGAGGTGCGTGTCGCGCGCGAGATAGGTGATGCCGAACCCGCCCGCGCCGAGCGCCGACTCGATGCGGTACTCGGCCACCATGGTCCGCGGCGGCAGCGCGTTCTGCTTGACGACGGTGTCAGCCATCAAATCAGTGTATCGAATGCGCTCGCTTCTGACGAGATGCCGCCAGGACGAGGCGGATCGCGGCGGTGGAACCACGAAACGTCGTCGCCATCATTCGTCAATTCTAGAACGGGAAACGATGCAAGCGAACAGCCGGGAGCCTGTCGGACCGATGCGCGGCAAACCCCGGACAAGCCCCGCGCCCGACGCCCTCCGGGACGCTCAAGCCCAGGCAGTGAGGCGTGACTGCATCAGGAGTTGGCAGTTGGCAGTCATCAGTTGGCAGTAGTCGGTGGGCAGCAACGACGTGACATACTGCAGACTGCAAATTGCCTACTGCGAGCCGCCCGCTGCACACTGTCCACTGCAAACTGAAAACTCCTTCATCCCTCATCCCTCGCTTCGCTCGCCTGCTCCATCGCCTCGAGCAGCACTTCGGGGTCCTGCGCGCCGGAGACGCCGATCTTGCGGTTGAAGATGAAGAACGGGACGCCGCCGATGCCGGCATTGCGCGCCTCCATGTCGCCCTGCTCGACGAGGGCGCGGTCTTCGTCGCTCGCGAGATAGGCGGCGACGGCGGCGCGGTCGAGTCCCGCACGCGCCGCGATGCCGGCCAGCGCGTCCCTGTCGGTGAGATTCGCGCCCTCGGTGAAATAGGCGTGGAACAATTCCTCCGCCAGCTCGTCCTGTCTGCCGGCGCGCTCCGCGTAGCAAAGCAACCGGTGCGCGGTGAGCGTGTTCGGCTGCACCTTGATGTTCTCGAACGCAAACGGAATGCCGACCTGGCTCCCCACGGCGGCGACGCGCGAATAGACGCCGGGGCCGCGCGCGCCGAACTTGCGCGCGACGTATTCCGCGCGCGGCATGCCGCCTTCGGGAATGTCGGGATTCAACTGGAACGGCAGCCAGCGCACGGCCGGCTCGGGGCAATCGGGATGGCTCTCGCGGTAGCGCTCGAGCGCAAGGGCGAGCTTGCGCTTCCCGATGAAGCACCAGGGTCAGACCACGTCGGAGACGATGTCTATCTGCAGTCTTTTTTCGCTCATATCCTCACCCGAAGCCGGGAGGTCGTGAAGTCGGGAGAGCGGGAGATGGAAAGACCGTAAAGTCGGGCGGTCGCGGGATCAGCAGGTCGAAGGTTCGCTCTCGCGCTCTCACGATCTCACGCCCTCACCGTATGCGGTCACTGGTCACGGCTTTTTCCAGTCCTTGAACTGCTCGCGCAGTTTAGCCTTCAGCATCTTGCCCGTCGAGGTGCGCGGGATCTCGGCCACGAACTCGAAGCCGTCCGGCAGCCAATAGGCTGCGAACCTCAGGGCGAGATGATCGCGCAGCTCTTCCGCCGTCGCGGACTGCCCCGGTTTCAGCACCACCACGGCGAGAGGGCGTTCGTCCCATTTCGGATGGGGCACGGCGATGACGGCGGCCTCCGCCACCTTGGGGTGGCCAACGAGCGCGTTTTCGAGATCCACCGAGCTGATCCATTCGCCGCCCGACTTGATGAGATCCTTGATGCGGTCGGTCACCTTGACGTAGCCGTGCTCGTCTATGGTGACGACATCGCCGGTGCGAAACCACCCGTCCGCGGTCCACTTGTCCGCTTCGGCCCCGGCGCCGTGATAGGCCGCGGCCACCCACGGCCCGCGCACTTGCAGCTCTCCCATGGTGTGGCCGTCCCACGGCGCCTCGCCGTTCTCGGCCATCGCCCTCACCTCGAAAAACGGCAGCGGCACACCCTGTTTTGCGCGAAACGCGTAGCGCTCCTCGCCCGGCAGCGCGCCGATCCCGGGTTTGGCGTAGTTCACCGTTCCGACCGGTGTCGTCTCGGTCATGCCCCAGCCGTGAAGCACGCGCAACCCGAAGCGGTCGAAGGCGCGGATCATGGACTCGGGCGCCGCGGCCCCGCCCACCACCATGCGCATCCCCGGCGTGAGCTTCCAGCGCTCGGGCTCCTTCTCGAGCGCCTGCAGGATGCCCATCCAGATCGTCGGCACGCCGGCGGTGAGCGTGACGCGCTCGCTCTGGTAAAGATCGAGCAGGCTGACGGGATCGAGGTGCGGGCCGGGAAAGACGAGCTTCGCGCCAACCATCACGGCGGTGAAGGGGATGCCCCACGCGTTGACGTGGAACATCGGCACCACCGGGCATGCCGCGTCGGCGCTCGCGAGACCCATGACGTCGGGCAGCGCCGAGGCAAACGAATGCAGCACCAGTGCGCGGTGTGAGTAGACGACGCCCTTGGGCCGGCCGGTCGTGCCCGAGGTGTAGCACATCCCGGCCGGATCGTCCTCCTCCAGCGCCACAGGAATCAGCGGTGCCGATCGGGCGATCAGCGCTTCGTAGTCCTCGCACGCCGCCGGAATGGACGATCCGGCTAACGGCACGACTATCACTTTCTCAAATCTCGTGTTCGCGCGAAATTTGTCGAAAAGCGGGAGAAGAACGTCATCCACGATCAGCATGCGGTCGTCCGCATGCTGCGCGATGTAGGCGATGTCGTCGGGATGGAGCCGCAGGTTGAGCGTGTGCAGCACGCCGCCCGCGCACGGGACCGCGAAATAGGCCTCCAGGTGCGCGTAGTGGTTCCACATGAGCGTGGCCACCCGATCGCCACGCTTCAGTCCCATTTGTTGCAGAGCGCCGCCGAGTGCGCGCGCTCTGCGGCAGAAATCGGCGTACGGGTAGCGGTGCAGCGACTTGTCGGGCAGCCGCGAGACGATCTCCGATCCGGGAAAGAGCTTTCCCGCGCGCTCGAGGATGGGCGCGAGCGTGAGCGGGAATTTCATCATCGTGCTGCGCATAGGCTCAATGGCAACCCCTCACCGCCGAAGACGCAGGGGACGCGGCGAAGAAACCCGTAAATCGCGAATGGTGGATGGTGAATCGTAAGAACGCTCTTGCGGGCCAACCGAGGGCCGATTCACGATAGACGATTTACGATTCACGGACTCCTCGCTCAGTTTTTTTCCTGAAGGCCGCGCGCGGCGAAGCGCCGCGCCACCGCGAGCGCGCGGCGGTCCTGCCCGTGATCGAGCGACCACTGCGCGTGGCGCGCGAGCAGCGCCAGCTCCACCGCGCGCCCGACCGTCGTCGCGAAGCGCGGCGCGCCGGCTTCGAGCGCCGCCGCGCCCGCCGGCAACGCCTTGGCGAGCCACGCTGCGGCGTGCTCAAGCCCCTGCTCCGCCACGGCCGATCCGCGCAGGAGTTCGGGCGCGCGCACCCCTTGCAGCAGGAATCCCGCTTCGCGCCTCAGTACCGCCATGCACCCGGCGTCCACCAGCGCGCGCAGCTCGTCGGGCGGGAGCGCGCCAGCCGCATCTTCCCGAATGCGGAGCGCCCCCGCGTCACGCAGCAGCGCGGCGAGCGCGGCATCGCGGGCCCGGTCCGCATCGCTGAACGAGTCGATCGCTTCGGACAGGACCTGCGCCGCCTGCGTCGCGATGAAGATCTTGGCGACGGGGGCAAGCAGTCGCAGCAGTCGCGCCTGCTTCGGGCTCGCCGTCCCGGCCTGCGCCCGTCCCATCAGCTCGCCGAGGAAGAACGTAAGATGCAGCGCGCCCTCGAGCTCGGCCTCGAGCCGCAGCAAGGTCTCCGGGTCGAGGCGCTTTCCGGCGAGAGCAAGGCCGTGGCGCGCAAGCGCCACGGCGCTTACGGCGTCCCAGGCCGGGAGGACAACGGGGACGGAACTCGCTCTAAGCCGGGCTCTTGTCAAATGACTTCAGGCTTCCCGCAAAGAAACCGCCTCCGCATTTTGCGCCTGCCCCTCAAAATACGCCACTCCCGCCAGGCAAGACGCGACGTAATCCACCCGCCCAAAGAAAAACGGGCACGACTTCGTGCCCGCCTTACACCATCCTTGTCCAGCGGCGGTCTTGCGTGAGGATTTTGCCGGACGACAGCCCGACAAAATCCTAGTGCTTCAATGTCATCTTCTCGAGCTCCTCCTTGGTCACGCCGGGAACGTCACCTCTCGCCTGCCAGCGCTTGAGGCTCGAGGCGTTTTCGCCGACCCGGGCCTTGAAGAGCCTCAGGTTCTTCTGCCGCTCGTTTTCGTCCGCGCCGAGGTTGACGTACCTGTTCCCGGGCTTGCCGCCCTTGATGTTCTTGCCATCGTGGAGCCGGCGCATGATGGCGCCCGTGTCCGGCCAGCCGATGAAAAAGAGCAGGGCGGCATGGGTGTCCATGCGCGGGCAGGGGAAGGATGTCCTTGCGGTGGATCACCTCGGACGCCACCGCAAACGGGGCCAGACCCTGGCCCCGTTTCCTGGGATCCAGAGGGACCGATTCCTGTTACGCCTGCCCGGCGGCCTCTACGGTTCGAAAAGCCGCGACGGATGTGTTGAGCCGCAATGACTTCGTCGGTGCCACAGGTGCGCGCGTTTTGCCTCCGCGTGCGCTGCCAACGCGGCGGGACACGGTCGCGCGCATCCGATTTGCATCACTTCTGCGGCAGGGTCCGCGCATAGGCCAGAATATCTACGTGAGTCTGCACGTCAAAGGCGAGCATGGAGATCATCGGCACACCCGGCTGCCCCATTCGAATCTTGTGCAGGGTTTCCCAGGGATTCTCGTTGGCGACGGTGCCGATATATTCGGGATTCTCGGGTGTTCTGAAATTAATTGACTTGCCATCGCTCCCGTGGCAATAGGAGCAGATCGTTTGATAGACTTGCTCGCCCCTCGCCGCATCGCCCTTGACCTTCTTGGTGGGACGGTCGATGTACATATCCATGTCTATTTGTCCGTGGGCGACGAAATGGGCCAAGGACTCCAGGTCTTTCGCCGGTATCAGCTCGCCAAAGCCGTGGGTCTTGTCCTTCAGGATTGCGACGATGGCGCTTTCCGAGGCATAGGTCAGGTTGCGAATGCCCCGTATGCCGGTGTAGCGGCCGCCTTTGCCATAGGCGCCGCTGGCGCCCTTGTAATCCCAGCCGTGACACTCCTTGCAGCGCCAGGTCGACGCCCCTTTTTGCTTGCCGGCCTTGGGGTAGGCGGGGTGCGTTTCCTTGGGAGGTTCCTTACCCAGGGCTGTATACCAATTGTCGTACAAAACGCCACCACGGGTAATCTCGACCGCGTGCCTCGCCGCCGAGAGCCCTTCATGAGCTTCGATCACCTGAGCCTGCACGGCCGCGGGCACCGACGGAAGAGCTGCCGCCGTGAAGGCCAAGACAAAGAGGAGTGACGGTTTCGGAAGAGGCTTTCCCATTTCCTTCTCCTTCGTTCAATGCGTTTGGGGGGAAACTACCCCCGCGCAGCCCTTTGTCGCTTGACCTGGATCAATAAATCGTCCATTTGCGCACGGCCCGCTCGCTCCATCCGCTGCGCCAAGGGACGCGATCGGCGCCCTATTTTCTGCTTTAGCCCCGCACCATCTCATTTCACGGGTTTTGCAGCTGATTCTTGTTTCGCAACCGGATCGAAGCTCACTCAATCCAACGCTCGTTGCCCAGCGCGAAGTGGTATGAAGGCAGCGAAACGGTCAGCGCATGCATCCGGGCGAGATTCTTCGCGATGCCCCGGTAGCGCACCTTCGCATGTCCCCACAGCCGCTGGACCACCAGCTACGGGTGCTCACCGATGGCGCGGACCCGGGAGAGGCGCCGGTTGCGCGCCTCTCGTCCGGGATCACGTCCGCAGCGGTGCGCACGCCCGCGAACTGGCGCATCGTGATCGAGTCGTAGAGCGCCTCCTCGGCACCGGGCCCGGAGAGGTCGTACCACTGCTGCAGGCAGTATTGGGATGACGAGAAGAGCAGGTTTTTCAGGGTTTCCTTAGCAGCCTGTCGGGACGCTAAGTCGGACAGGTTGCTAGCCGCGCAGCGAGCGAAGATCCAGCGGACCGTCGAAGAACCGCGGCACCGATTCGAGGAACCGCTCCGCGCGCTCTTTCGGCCAGCCGCCATGCTCGGAGTTGCCGAGGAACTTGGCCTCGATCTCGGCGCGCGTCAGCGGCTCGCGCGCGCCGCCCCGGATGTGCGGCTGGCGCTCCTCGAGCACCCGCCCGTCCTTCAACGCCATGCGGACGTGCCCGGTGAAAGCTTTCGGATACGGATTGCCCGGGTCGACCACGTAGCGCACCTTCGAGGCGAGCGCCAGGATGCGCTCGTCGCGCACCGTCTCCCCGGTGAAGGCCGACAGTCCCGCTTCCCCGGTCACGAACGCCACCGCAACGTTGAACGGCGCGCTGAACTTGGCGGCGTAGTCGTTCGCGGGCCGGTGCTTGGATGCGAGCGGTTCCCACAGACGGTGGACGTAGCCTTCCGCCGTCTCGCACAGCACGTCGGCCACGTCCTCGGGCTTGATCCCGCGCGCGCGGAGCCTGAGCGCGCAGTCTATGTACGGCTGGTTCATGGTGCCTGTGGCGTAGGGCTTGAACGTGATAGCGTCCATCAGCCACGTCTTTCCGAAGCCGTCGCTCAGCACGCCGTAGTTGCCCTCGATCGAGCGCGCGAAGCCGTGAAACAGGCCGTGTGCGCCCTCGAGCACGGTTCTCGGCCCGAGAAAGCCTTCGCCGCCGATGCGGGCCGCCTGCAGGCCCGCCTGCGCCGCCCACCCCGCGTGCAGGCGCTTGGTCCACGCGCCTTCGGCGAGGTACTCGATGATGCCGCTCGCGAGGCTGCCCGCGCTGCCGAGCGCGTTGACGATCTGCGCGCGCTCGTGGCCGAGGGCGACGGAAGCACCCAGCGCTGCCCCGAGCGTGCCGAGAACGCTGGTGGGATGGAAACCGGCCTTGTGGATCGCCTTGGGAATCACCAGCGAGAGCCGGCACAACGCTTCCACGCCGGCGACGGTGCCGAGCAGCGCCGCCCGCCCGTCGCGTCCGAAGCGTTCGCACGCCGCGAGCACGGCGGGGATCACGACCGCGCTCGAGTGGATCGGCCCGCCCTCGAAGCTGTCGTCGAAGTCCTCGCCGTGCGCGGCGGTGCCGTTCACCAGCGCCGCGGTCGCGGCGCCGTAACCCGCAGCGTGCCCGATCGCGGTGCAGGCCCCGCCGGCGTCAACCGCTGCAATCAGCGAGCGCAGGTAGTCGGTGTTGCGCGCCGCGATGCACAGGCCCACGACGTCGATCAGCAGCTGCTCGGCGCGCTCGCGCACCGCGGGCGGGATCGCCTCCGGCTGGAGCTGCGCGACCTTCTCCGCAAGGATCTCCGCTTCGGTTTTTTTCAACGCACGACCTTCACGCCGCCTTCCTTGAGAATGCCGCGCGTCGTCTCGGAATACTGGTCGATGAACTTGGCGAGCTCGGCGCTGCGCTGGAATCCGTCTTCGAAGAGGTTGTCCTCGAGGTACTTTTTCCAGCTCGCCGTCTTCACGAACTTCGCGAACACGTCCTCCCAGTAGGCGATGGCTTCCGCGGGGATTCCCGGCGGCGCCATGATGCCGCGCACCTGCGGCACGTTCGGCACGTCGAAGCCCGCCTCCTTGAGGGTGGGCACGTTGGGAAACGGCGCCAGGCGCTTGTCCGAGATCACCGCCAGCACGCGCATGTTGCCGGCGCGGATGTGCTCGCCCGCCTCCTGCGGCTCGATCACCATCATGTTGACGTGGCCGCCGAGGAGGGCCGCGATGCGCTCGCCCCCGCCCGGGAAGGAAATGTAGGCCCAGTTCGCCCCGGTGTTCTTCATCAGGAGCTGGCGCACGATCCAGTCGCGGCTGCCGAGAGAGCCGGCCGACTGCTTGAGGCTCCCGGGGGCCTGCTTCGCCGCGTCGATGAAATCCTTGAGCGACTTGTAGGGCGCGTCGTTCTTGACCGCGATCATCGCCGGCTCGAGCACCAGCCGCACGATCGGCGTCAGGTCCTTCATCGTGAACTTGGCCTCCGCCCGCATGATCGGATTGGTGAACCAGATACCGGTGAAGACGGCGATAGTGTGGGTCTCGCCCTTTTTCTCGGCGAGATACGCCATGGCCGTCAAGCCGCCGCCGCCCGTCTTGTTGACGACCTGCATGCGCACCGGCAGCAGGTTCTCCTTCTCCATCGCGGTCGCGATCGCGCGCGCGAGCACGTCGCCCCCGCCCCCGGGCCCGGTGTGGGTCACGAACTCGATCGGCTTCGCCGGCTTGAACCCCTGAGCGGCGATTGGCGAGGCGATCGCCGCCAACGCAAGAGCGACAACGAATGACTTTGTATTCATGCTTCCTCCTTTATGGATTTGCGCCGGGGAAAACGGCTTTCTCCGTCCTCTCGCTTTTCGTTCAGCGTACGCCCAGGGAGTGTGTCGGGCGGCAGTCCGACAAGGTCCTAGCTGATCGCCCTGACGCGCCAGGCGTTGGCCTTCTTGAACAGCGGCGCCGCGAGCAGGAGCACCGCCAAAAATAGCATCACGGCGGAAATCGGTCTAGACACGAGTATCATGAGATCGCCTTGGGACATCATGAGCGACTGGCGCAGCGCCCGTTCCATGCTGTCGCCCAGGACGAGTCCCAGGATGAGCGGCGCGGCGGGATAGTCGAGCCGGCGCATCGCGTAACCGATGAGTCCGAACACTGCCAGCATCCAGACATCGAACAGGCTGCTCGAGACGCTGTACACGCCCACCATCGAAATGCCGAAGATCACCGGATAGAGAGCGTAGGCCGGCAGGCGCAGGATCTGCGCGAACAGAGGCACCAGGGGCAGGTTGAGCACCAGCAGCATCACGTTGCCGACGTACATGCTCGCGACCAGGCCCCAGAACAGCGTCGGGTTGTCCTGGATCATCAGCGGGCCGGGCCGCAGCCCCCAGAGAATGAACGCGGCGAGCAGGATCGCGGTCGTGGCGGAGCCGGGTATGCCCAGCGTCAGCAGGGGCACGAGCGCGCCGCCGGTCTCGGAGTTGTTCGCGCCTTCCGGCGCCGCGACGCCTTCGGGCACGCCGGTGCCGAACTTCTCCGGGCGTTTAGACACCGCTTTCTCGACGCCGTACGAGATGAACGAAGCGATCGTCGAACCCGCGCCGGGCAGCACGCCGATCAGGAAGCCGATCACCGAGCCGTTCAGGAACGCGAAGCGGCAGTCCTTGAGATCCTGCCACGTGGGCAGCAGGTTGCGCAGACCCTTCGGCACCGGCAGCACCCGCGCGCCCTCGCGGGCCTCCATATTGGCGAGCACCTCGCCCAGGGCGAACACCCCGATCGCCACCACGACGAAGTCTATGCCGTCGAGCAGTTCCATCTGCCCGAAGGTGAAGCGCGAGGTCGAGGTGAAGAGATCGGTGCCCATCCCGGCGATCCACAGCCCCACCAGCATCGCGAGCAGGGCCTTCACCAGGGATTCTCCGGCGAGCAGCACCACCATCGCGAGCCCCAGGCACATCAGCGCGAAATACTCGGGCGAACTGAAGGAAAGCGCGAATTTCGCGAGCGGCGGCGCGACCAGCATGAGCGCAACCACGCCGATGGTGCCGGCGACGAAGGAGGCAATCGCCGCGATTCCGAGCGCGGGGCCGGCACGCCCGCGTTTCGCCATCGCGTAGCCGTCGAAGCAGGTCACCACCGAGGCCGATTCACCCGGCACGTTGAGCAGGATCGAGGTCGTGGAGCCGCCGTACTTGGCCCCGTAGTAGATCCCCGCGAGCATGATGACCGCGCTCGTGGGATTCATCTGGAAGGTGAGCGGCAGCAGCATCGCGATCGTCGCCGCCGGTCCCAGCCCGGGCAGCACGCCGATCACGGTTCCGAGGAACACGCCGACGAAGCACCACAGCAGGTTAGCCGGGGTCAACGCGACGACAAAACCCTGCAGCAGACCGCTTGCGATATCCATGGCCTCAGAACCCCAGGACGCCCCTCGGCAGATCGACGTTGAGCGCCACCGAGAACAGGAGATAAAAGCCGGTCGCGGTGCCGGCCGCAAATACGATTGCCGAAAGGATGGGGCGGCGGTACAGAACCGCGACCAGGAAAAACGTGAACAGCGCAAACGCGAGCAGGAATCCCAGGACCTTGAGCAGGCCCACGCATGCGGCGAGCCCCGCCCACGCCGTGAGCGCGCTGCGGATTTCCCGCCAGTTCACGCGAGCGCCCGCCGTGCGGGCAGCTCCCGTCAGGCTGGTCGCGATCAGCAACACCGAAAACGCGAGCATGCCCAGGCCGTACCACAGCGGAAAGAAACCCGGCCCCGGGCCGTCCGGCCCGAGGTACTCCCATCCTCGCGCCTCGAAAACGACGTAGATGCCGAGCCCGGCGAGCGCTGCGCCGGAGACGACGTCACCGGTTCTGATCGCTTTCATCTCCTCCAGGTCCCGCGTCCCGGCGCCGCGCGAGCATCGCGGGCCGTGGTGACGCCAGTGTACCAGAAGCCGGGCGCGCCCTTGGTAGCTCGAAATACGCGCAAGGAGCTGCCAGGATCTTGAGCTATTTCGAGAACCCGGGTTTCCGGTAGCGCCCGACCGGGACAAGTTCCGCGGTGGTCCCGCCGGGTGCGCGGAATTTCACGGGGATGACGCCCGGGTCGCTGATGATCTCGCAGCCGTACTTCCTGATTTCGGCGGTGTATTTCTCGATGTCCTCCACCTCGATCGCAAAATGGTGAATGCACGGGCCTTCCCCCGAGGCCCTGGATTCCGCGGAGTCGGCGCCCTCGTCGTACTGGATCAGCGTGAAGTCGATGCCGCCGCCGTCGGTCAGGTGGCGCGAAAGGTGGTCGCGCGTCTTGCGCGTTTCCACTTCGCGGAACCCGAAAACTTTCTCGTAGAACTCGGTGGTTTTCTCGAGATCCTCGACCTTCAGCGCGAGATGCACGATGCGGCTCATATAACCCCGTGAATCGAATGGTGAATCGTGAATCGAAAAAGCTCGCTTGCCGCCCGCGTTCCGCGAATCGTCGACCGTTTACTGGAAAATGCCTTCAGCCGTCGAGCTCGTAACCCGCCGCTACCAATACTGGTCGGGCAGATGGAGCGACCAATCGCGCGATGAAATCCCGCGCCGCCCCCGGGTTCTCCGACCGCGCCGAAAGCCCCGCCGAGTAGACGGTCTTCTGCTGCAGCCCGTCGGGCAGCGGGCCGACATATGTTACACCGGGATTCGCCAGGATCTCGGTGACCTGGGTCATCCCCATCTCGAGCGTGCCCTGGCTCGCCGCAAGCCACTTCATCGCCGCGTAGCCGTTGGGAAAGAATTGCAGGCGCGATTTTACCCGTTCCGCGATGCCGAGCTTGCCAAGCGCCTGCATCACGACCCTGCCCGCGGTCGCGACGGCGGGCTCCGGGCACACGATCCTCGTCGCGGCCAGCAGGTTTTCGCGAAGCGCGCGCATCGTCCTCACCTCGGGCAGCGGCGTCCCCGCCCGCACCGCGACACCGGTGCCGACGCGTCCCAGGTCCGCGCGCGAGCCGGGAACGAGGTGGCCGAGCGCGGTGAGCTCGTCGATCAACGCGGCGGTGAGGATCACGACGTCCACCGCCTCGCGCGCGACGACGCGCGCCTTCATCGCGCCCACCGCGCTGAAATCTGCGCGCACCTCGTTGCCGGTCTCGCGACGGAACGCTTCCGCGCATTGCTCCGCCACGGCCTGCGCCGCCCCTGCGCTCAATACGCGCACGATCGCCATCCGGCTCCTGAATCCTGCATCGGTCCGGCGCGAATCCTAGCATACGTGCATTGCACGAGGCGGCGGAGTAAGCTGATGCCGGTCGAAAGCACCGCTCACCGGGCCGGAGACGGCAGAACGCTCACCTCGATGGATGCACCGAACGAGCTGGCCGCCCGCGCGATCGCGGCCGGCAGGCTCACCTCCGAGGCGCTGGTCGCCGCGTGCCTCGAGAGAATCAGGCGCGCGAGCCGGAGGTGCAAGCCTGGGCGCACCTCGACGCAGCGGCCGCTCTCGCGCAGGCACGCCGGCGCGACCGGGAAACAGCGCGCACGCGCTTCTGCGGGACGGTCGGCTACAAGCCGAGCTTCGGCCTGGTGAACCGCGCAGGGCTCAAGTTCCTCTCACAAGGCCGATGCCGCCACGCACGTGGCCCTCGAGGGAGCCCTGCCGCGCCTTGCGAAAGCGGGCGCGAGAGTCGCGGAAGTCGCGCTCGACGGCGAGTTCGCGCGGCTCGCCGAGGCGCAGATCAAGTTGAGCTCGTATAAGTTCTACCGGGTGCTCACTTCACCGATCACTGCTCACGTGAGTCAAGAGTGAAACAGGTGCACGTCGCCAGGCACGCGCCGGAAGCGCACCTTGTGAAGGGTTTCCTGGAATCCAACGGCATCGCGGCCGTGGTGCGCGGCGAGTTCCTCACGAGCGGCTGGGGCGAGCTGCCGGTGGACGTCTGCTCCGTGTGGATCACGGACGACGCCCAGTACGAGCGCGCACAGGCGCTGCTCGTGGCGTTTCTCAGGGGCGATGCCGCGCGCGAGTTCCGCGGCCAGGGCTGGCGCTGCCCGAAGTGCGGCGAGAGCCTCGAAGGCCAGTTCACCGAGTGCTGGAACTGCGGCACGCGCCGGCCCGGGGGCACTTGAGGCATCGAGCCGGGACCGATCTATCGAGCTTTGCGTAATTGCTTTACGCCGCTCGACCCTCACCCCTTCCCCCTCTCCCAGGGGGAGAGGGGGAAAGTACGGTGCGGAAATGGTTTGTCAACCATTTCCGCAACGATCAATAATTGAACGGCCTTCACCCCGGGGGTAGGATGTGCGTCACATCGTTTCGATCCCGAGTTGAGCCGCGCCTTGCCAGACCGCGCCCTTCAGCCACGATCGTCCGAGAAGCCCCCGCCCGCCTCTCGGCGGACCGCGGGGAGGCGGCCTCGCAAGGTGGCGCTGCTCGAGCTTCTGGAGGCGTTGGCGCGCGCCGCGAACGAGGCAGCTTCGCCCGAAGCGGCGATGCGCACTTGCCTCGAGCGCATCTCCGCTTACGCCAACTGGAGCTTCGGGCGCGTCGCCATTCTCAAGCCGGACTCGAACGTACCGGTGGTCGAGGCCTCGCTCTGGCTCGGCCGCGAACCGGAGCGCTTCGCGCAATTCGTGCGTGTCTCCGAAAGCTACGACTACGCGCAGCTATCGGGCAAGTTCATCAGCGTGGTGCTGCGGGAAAAACGGGCGGTGTGGATCGAGGAATTCGGCAAGGCAAGGGCATTCGGCCGCTTGCTGGAGGCCGTCAAGGCCGGTCTCCATTCGGGCTTTGCGTTTCCGATCATCGTGCAAGGCAACGTTGCCGCATTCCTCGAGTTTTTCGCCGAGGAGCCGCGCAAGGCCGATCCGCTCCTGCTCGAGGCGATCGGGAGCGTGGGCGCCCAGCTCGCCCGGTTGATCGAGCGCGGCCGGGCGGAAGCGGTGCATGCCCGGCTCGCGGCCATCGTCGCGGGTTCCGACGACGCGATCTACAGCCGGGCGCTCGACGGCACGGTGCTCTCCTGGAACGCCGGCGCCGAGCGCATGTTCGGCTACACCGCGGGGGAAATGATCGGGCGGAACATTTCGGTCATCTCGCCGCCGGGTTCCGCGCACGAGTCGCAGCGCAATACGGAAGCCTTGCTGCGCGCGGAGTCCGTGCCGCCGTTCGAGACGGTGCGCCTCGCCAAAGGCGGGCGCCCGGTCGACGTGCTGATCAGCGTATCGCCCGTCCGCGATACCGCGGGTAACGTCAGCGCGATCGCAGCGATCATCCGCGACATCACCGAGCGCAAGCGCGCAGAGGCCGAGCGCGCGCAGCTGGCGGCGATTGTGGAAAACTCCCAGGACGCGATCGTCAGCACCGCGCCCGACAGGACGATCCTGACGTGGAATACCGGCGCGGAGCGCCTGTTCGGCTACCGGGCCGAGGAGGTCGTGGGCCGCGACGTGAGTTTCCTCGTCCCCGAGGAGCGGCGCCACGAGCTCGGCCAGCGAAGGGCCGTTGCCCTCGCCGGCGAGCAGGCGCCTCCCCATGAGACCGAGCGCCTCGCCAAGGACGGCCGGCGCGTGGCGGTTTCGATCAGCGCCTCGCCCCTCAAGGACGGCGCCGGTAACGTGACGGGCGTGGCGCTCATCTATCGCGACATCAGCGAGCGCAAGCGCGCAGAGGTCGAGCGCGGGCAGCTTGCGGCAATAGTGGAGAATTCCGACGATGCGATCGCGAGCCGTGACCTCGAACGCAGGATACTCACGTGGAACGCCGCCGCGGAACGGCTCTTCGGCTACAGCGCGGCGGAAGTCATCGGCCGAAACATCTCGCTGATCATCCCACCCGATCAGGAAGCGCAGGCGGCGCTGAACCGCGCGCTGCTGGCTTCCGGCCAGACGATATCGGCGTATGACGCAGTGCGCCTCACCAAGGACGGCCGGCGCATTGATGTCTCGGTCACTCAGTCCCCGATCAAGGATGCGGGCGGCAAGATGATCGGCGTGTCGCTGATATTCCGCGACATTACCGAGCGCAAGCAAGCCGAAGAGAAGATCCGGCGCCTGGCGCATTACGACGGTCTCACCGGTCTTCCCAACCGGATGCTCTTCTACGACCGCCTGGACATGGCGCTCGCGCTCGCCAAGCGCGAGCGCCGCGAGATGGCGCTGCTCTACCTCGATCTCGACGGGTTCAAGGCCGTAAACGACGCGCTGGGGCACGAGGCCGGGGACGAGCTCCTGAAAAGCGTTGCCGCGAGGACCCGGCGCTCGCTGCGCGAATCCGACACGGTGGGCCGGATCGGCGGCGACGAATTCATCGTGCTGCTGCCCCAGGTCCAGCTTCCCCAGGACGCGGTGACGGTGGCCGAGAAGCTGATCGCCGGGTTGTCGGCACCGTTCAGCCTGAGCGGGCGCGCGCAGGAGGTGCGGATCGGCGTCAGCATTGGCATCGCCATTTACCCCGCCGACGCGCAGGAGCGGGACACGCTCATCAAGGCGGCGGATGCCGCCATGTACTCGGCCAAGCAGACGCGGAACAGCTTCCGGTTCTACGCGGGGCCCTAGGACAGCGAGGAGCCGTCACCGGTCCGTTGGCCAAACGCGCACACAAATATTGGGGTCGGGTCTTGCATTAACGTACGCTAATGCAAGACCCGCCCCCTCGACTTTGCAGGTTCGACCATGAGCGCACAGGATCTGTACGAGACCATCGTTGAGACCACCGGCGCCCTCATCATCGTTCTCGACCCGGAGGGCCGCATCGTCAGGTTCAACCCCGCGTGCGAGCGCGTGAGCGGCTACCGGTTCGACGAGGTGCGGGGCCGCACCGTCTGGGAATTCCTGCTGACGCCGGAGGAGCGCAAGCCGGCAAAAGCCGTATTTGAGGATCTGCGCTCCGGCCATTTTCCCAACACGTTCCAGAACCATTGGGTGACCAAGTCCGGCGCGTTGCGCTTCATCGAGTGGTCGAACTCCGCGGTGACCGACGCCTCCGGTAAAGTCGCTCTCATCGTCGGCACGGGGATCGACGTCACGGAAAAGCGCGCCGCCGAGAAGGCGCTGAGGGAGAGCGAGGCGCGGCTTCAGGCGCTGTCCAACAACGCTCTCGACATCACCGCCATCGTCGCCGAGGACAAGACCATCCGTTTCATCACGCCCTCGGTCAAGCGCATTCTCGGCTACTCGCCTGAGGACCTGATCGGCCGCAGTTGTTTCGGAATCTGCCACCCTGAAGACACGGAAGCGGCGGAGGCCGCGTTCCAACGGGCAATCGCCCATCCCGCACAAGTCGCGGAAGTCACCCGCCGGTTGCGGCACCGGGACGGTTCCTGGGTTTATCTGGAATCGTTCTGGACGAGCCTTCTCGACAACCCACAGGTGCAGGGAGTCGTGGTCACTTCACGCGACGTGACCGCCAGACGCACTGCCGAGGCGCGAGTGCACGAAAGCGAGGAGCGCTTTCAGCAGTTGGCCGCCGCGGTGCCGCTCGTGTTTTGGATCAAGGACGCGCAGAGCGACCGGGTGCTCTACGTGAGTCCCGGGTTCGAGACGATCTGGGGCCGCAGACTGCCCGATCCGGACTCGGCTTTCGAAGTGTTCCGCCAGTCGATTCACCCGGACGACCGGGAGGCCGTATTCCGGCAGCTTCAGAATGAAACCGTGGGCGACGCCCCCGGGGAAACCGAATACCGCATCATCAGGCCCGATGGAACGGTGCGATGGATACAATCGCGCGCTTTTCCCGTGCGCGACGAGCGCGGCACCCGGCGCCGGATCGTCGGTTACGCGGAGGACATCACGGACCGCAAGACCATCGAGCAAGCCCTGAGCGCGGCGCGGCAGCGGCAGAAGGCGCTGTTCGACAACATCCCCGATGTGGCCTGGATAAAAGACGCGGACGGCCGTTATGTCGAGGTGAACCCGAAGTTCCGCGAACGCTACGGCCCGGATCTCCCCGACCCGCGGGGGAAGAGTCCCGAAGAGATTTTTCCCGCGGAGATTGCTGCGGACATGGCAGCTTCTGACCGCGTGGTGCTCGAGTCCGGCCAGCAGATTCACGTCGAGCGGCAACGCGTCATCCGCGGAGAAGCCCGCTGGATTGACGTGACCAAGTTCCCGATCGCCGACAGTTCCGGCAGGATAGTCGCGATAGCGGGCATAACACGCGACATCACCGATCGCAAGCTCGCCGAGGCGCAGCGGATCGCGCGGGACGCCGCCCAGCGCGACGCACTCGTCAAGGAAGTGCACCACCGCATCAAGAACAACCTGCAAGGCGTCATCACGTTGATCCAGCAGCTGGCCACGCAGCACCCGGAGAGCGCGGGCGTTCTGGAGGCGGCGGTCACGCGCCTCGACAGCATCGCCAGCGTGTACGGAATGCTGGGCGCCACCGGCGAGCGCGAGCTTCGCCTGGAGCAGATCGTCCTGAATCTGGTGTCGTCGCTGAAGAGCCTTCACGCCGATCTGCCGGTGCGGTTTACCGTGCGCAACCCGACGAGCGCGCGGGTAAGGGAGATCGAAATCGTGCCGCTCGCCCTGATTGTCAACGAACTGATCATGAATGCGATCAAGCACTCGCGCGCCACTACGGACGGCAAGCCAATTGACGTGTTGCTTGAAGGCATCGACGATCGCGCCCGCATCTTGATCCGCAACCCCGGCGGCCGGCTCCCCCGGCGTTTCAATTTCGACGCCGGTGCGGGGCTCGGCACCGGTCTTTTGCTCGTCAAGTCGCTGTTGCCGCCCGATGGCGCGCGGCTGCTCTTTGAGAGCACGGCGGATGCCGCCGGCGTGAAAGTCGAGTTGATATTATCTCCACCGGTGATCACATTGTCGCCGTCAAACGTATCGTCGCCACTCACCGCCCATGAACTCAAGCTTGGCGCGCATTCTGATCGTTGAAGACGACCGGCTGATCCTCGCCGGTCTCGCGAACGGCCTTGAAGAACGCGGTTATGCGGCCATCAAGGCCGCCAGCGGGGAGGAGGCCGTGCGGCTGGCGGACAGCGTTCCGCCGGACCTGGTGTTGATGGACATCTGCCTTCCCGGCATGTCGGGCATCGAGGCGACCCAACGAATCAGGGAGAAGCTGGACGTTCCGGTCATTTTTCTCTCGGCGCTGGACACCGAGGAAGTCGTGCGCCAGGCGATCACGGCGGGCACTCTCAGCTACCTGGTGAAGCCGATCACGATCAAGCAACTGGTGCCGGCGGTCGAAACCGCGCTGGCGCGGGCGCGTGAAATGAGCAAGCTGAAAGGCAACGAGGAGCATTTGTCCACTGCCCTCAAGCAAAGCCGGGAAATCAGCGTCGCGATCGGCGTGCTGATGGAGCGGCACGACCTGACCGCCGAGGACGCTTTCGAATCATTGCGCGCCCATGCCCGTCGCACCCGCCGCAAGGCGACCGATGTGGCAAAGGACGTGTCGCGGGCGTTCTCGAGCTCGACCCGACGGGGCGCGCCAGCGGCGCCCCGCGTTGACGCCCTAGGAGTTTGTCCGACTGCTAGGTGGCGTTCCTATTCCGCACCGTGCCTGGACCGCCCGAACCCGCGGCGCGATCTTCGCGAATTGACCTGGGTCAATTGCTCTTTACCGCCCGATTCAGCATACTTTAGAAAGTTGGGCGACCGAAACCCCGTTGCCTGCGGCACTTAGTTCGAGGTTCCGCCAGGATGAAAGCGGAGTTTGGTCGCTATTCTTTGCCACGTGCGCTCCGGAAGCAGGTTCCGGGCCGCTCGGATCGCCTGCCGATCCGGATCGTGGCATTCCCGCTACTCGTTGTTATCCAGTTGCCGTCGCGATTGCCCCGGCTGCAGGCCTCAGCATGGGCATCGGGATCCGCTCCCGCCGCGCAAAGGGGGGAAGCGCATGGTGCGTAAGCGGCACGTGCGGGTGGCGGACATCATCGCCTCGGCGATGGACGCGATCGTCGCGCTCGATGAGGAGCAGCGCATCATCCTCTTCAACTCCGCGGCGGAAAAGATGTTCGGCTATCGCGCCGCCGAAGTGATCGGCCAGGCGCACGACAGGCTGCTGCCGGAGCGCTTCCGGACGGAGCACCGGGAACACGTCCGCCGGTTTGGCGCGAGCGGCGAAACGAGCCGCAGGCTGGGCCAGTTGGGCGAAGTCGTCGGCCTGCGCGCGAGCGGCGAGGAATTCCTGCTCGAGGCCTCGATTTCCCAGAGCGGGTTGTCCCCGCACAAGATCTTCACCGCGTTCCTGCGCGACATCACCGAGCGCAAGCGGGCGGAGCTTGCGCTGCGGGCGAGCGAACTGAGGCTCGAAGGCGTCATCGCGTCCGTGGCGGAAGGCATCGTCAGCGTTGACGCGGACTACCGCATCGTGCTGTTCAACCCTGCCGCCGAGCACATATTCGGCCGCTCGCGGGAAGAGGTGCTCGGCCAACCGCTCGGCACGCTGATCCCGGAGCGCTTCCGGGCGCGGCACGAAGAGCACATTCGCGCGTTCGCAGCCACCGGCCAGACCAGCCGCAGCATGGGGCGCTACGGAATGATCGAGGGGCTGCGCGCGAGCGGCGAGGAATTCCCGATCGAGGCCACGATCTCCCAGACGGGAACGGGGCGCAACCGATTGTTCACCGTGATCCTGAGAGACATCACCGAGCGCCTGCGGACGGAACAGGCGTTGCGCGACTATAGCGAGCAACTGCGCCGGCTGTCGCGCCAGTTGTTCGAGGTCCAGGAAGCCGAGCGGCGGCGGGTGGCGCACGAACTACACGACCGCATCGGCCAGAACGTGACCGCGCTGAACCTCAATCTGAACATGGTTCGCGGTGAATTGCCGCCCGATTCCCTGCGGCAGGTAGGCGCGCGGCTCGAGGACTGCGAAACGCTGCTCTACTCCACCGGGCAGCTCGTGCGCGATATCATGGCCGACCTGCGCCCGCCCGGGCTCGACCAGCTCGGGCTCGTCGCGGCGTTGACCGAGCATGCGCGCCAGGTTGCCGCCCGCAGCGGAATTTCGGTCACCGTGAGCGGCACCGAAATCGCGCCGCGCCTGCCGCCGGAGACGGAAATCACGCTGTTTCGCGTCGCACAGGAGGCGCTCGTGAACGTTGCCAAACACGCGCGTGCGACCGAAGCCGCCATTGCGCTTGAAGCGGGTCCGGACAAGGTGATCATGACCATCTCCGACAACGGCCGCGGTTTCGACGCGGCGGCGGAGCTTTCCCGGGCTTCGACGAGCATGGGTATGGTGAGCATGCGCGAGCGCGCCGAAGCGATCGGCGGGCGCCTGCGCGTCGAGTCCGCGCCCGACCGCGGCACACGCGTGATCGTGGAGGTGCCCCGCGCGGCCCCCACCCCGTGGCCCAGGAGATCGTCGGCCTCTGACCCGACAATCTCCTAATGCCTCCCGGCAACGACTAGCCGGTCCCAGCGCCAATGGAACCGCCGATGAACGCAGATATCCGAAAGTCTTCTTTGCTCGTTTTTCCTGGCGTCTTGGCGGTTCAATGCCTTTCTTTGTGTTCTCGGTGATCTCTGTGGCTGGGTCCTGATTTACGATCGGCGTTTATCTGCGGTTAGACTTACTGGGATGCCGATCACGGTTTTTGTCGCGGATGACCACGCCGTCGTGCGCGAAGGGCTGGCGAGCCTGCTTGCCGCCCAGCCGGACCTGAGCGTCGTGGGCACCGCCGCCGACGGGCGCGACACCGTGCGGCAGGCCGCGGCGCTCCAGCCCGAGGTCGTGATCATGGACATCGCGATGCCGCAGATGAACGGCATCGAGGCAGCGCGCGCGATCCGCGACCGCGTCCCGCAGGCGCGGGTAGTCATCCTCTCGATGTATTCGACCGTCGAGCATGTGTTCCACGCGCTGGAGGCCGGCGCCTCCGGCTACGTGCTGAAGGACTCGGCGGCAAAGGACATCATTGATGCCGTGCGCGCGGTCCGCGCCGGCCGGCGCTATCTGAGCCCGAAGGTCGCCGAAATGATGGCCGAGGTCGTGAGCCGTAGCGCCGCCGAGAGCCCCCTTAACCGGCTGAGCAAGCGTGAACGGCAGATCCTGCAACTGGTCGCGGAGGGGCGCTCCAGCGCCCAGATCGCCGCGACACTGCACCTTTCGCCCAAGACCGTGGACACCTACCGCAGCCGCCTGATGCAGAAGCTCCACATCACCGATACCGCCGGATTGGTCAAGTTCGCGATCCAGCACGGCCTCACCCCGCTCGAATAATAAAGGGGTCAGGAACCTTTTTCTGTCGTGCAGCCCTTTCTCGGACGCCCCCGCGGGCGCAACGCAGATTCGAGCCCCAGCAGGTCCGCCGTCCGCCGCACCCATCTCGCTTCGCCATAGGGCGCGCTACGTTGAACGCATCGTCGCACGGCCTCGATTTCCGCCGGTGTTTGCGGTCGATTCACGTACTCGATCCAGTCCCGCGCGCGTGGGACCGGCCATGGCTCCAATCGTGGCGGCTCGTGCATTTTGTCATGATGCACGCGCCACAAGCTGCCCCAGCGCCACTCCTCGGCGCGCCGGACCAGGTTCGCGCGTAACGCATTGCGCTCGACGTAACGGCAAACGGTGAGGAGATGCGCATCCTGCTGCACGATGAAGGACTTGAACCGCCCCTGATAAAGGTGCCCGGTTCCGATGCTTGCGCGGTGGGCATGCCAGCGCTGCGCGTGCGTGACGGTTACCAAGCGCATGAAGTCGGAGAGACTCCCATCCAGCGTCGGCCACAGTACCAGGTGCCAGTGGTTGGGCATCAGGCACCACGCGAGAATACGCATGGGGAGGCGGGCTTGAACATCCGCCAGGACGCGCTCGAAGGCCAGGTAGTCCGCATCCTTGTCGAAGATGTTCACGCGTCCATTGGCACGATTGAGCACGTGGTATATAAACCCGCCCGGTACTTTTCTCAATGATCTCGCCATCGGTATTGGGGCCTACGGGCAAAAAGGGTCCTGACCCCTTTAACCAACGCGACGACGGGCAAGACCGTTGACGCGGCCGGGGCTTTCGGAAAAGGGTCTTGACCCCTTTAAACCTCCCGGAAAAGGGTCCTGACCCCTTTAAACCTCGAAAGGGGGATTCGCGCTGTCAAGAATTCCTGACAGACGGCGCAGTTGCGGGGCATTACCGTTCGCTCGAATCTTGTGACCCGAACCGGGTCTGACACGCACCTTATTGTGCCGAGCGACTGATGGGACGACTGGACCAGCCAACCCTGACCATCCTGATCGTCGAAGACCATCTGCCGACGCTGATGGCTGTGCAGGCGCTCGTTTCCGCCGCGTTCCCTGGCTGCCACGTGCTGGGCGCCGAAAGCGCGGAGCGCGCGCTCGAGCTGTGCGCGAGCGAAGCACCGCACGTCGTGGTGATGGATATCGTACTGCCCGGAATGGACGGCATCGAAGCGACGCGCCGCATCAGGTCGCTGTTACCGGAGACGCGCGTGGTGATGCATTCGAGCCACGACATGCAGGTCTACCGCGAAGGGTCGGCCGCCGCCGGCGCCGGCGCATTCGTCATCAAGAACAGGACCTTCACCGACCTCCTCCCTGCGATCACCAGCCTGCTTCCACCCGGTTTCAAGGGGTCCGGCGGACGGTGAAACGGCAAAAAGTCTCAATCGGGATCCCGCTCATCGTTCCGCGTTCATCGCTCATCATTCCCTTGCGCTCTCTGCGGCTGATCGCCCCCGTAGCCCCCGACGCACCCGTCAAGAATTCCTGACATACACGCGGGGCCTTTCCGTATAGCGTGGGTTACAAGGGGATCAGTGCCTCCCCTTCCGGTTTGCTGGGAGCGGTAACCGGTCAGGGGACATGCACCGGCAAACAAGCGTGACCCCCGAGGATCTCGAGGGCCGGCATGACGGACCGGAGGTAGATGATGGGCAAGTTGAGCGTGCTGCTGGTTGACGACAACCCGCAGTTCCTGAAAGCCGCGCGCGATCTCGTCGGCGCCCTGCCGGGCGTCGCGGCCATCGCATGCGCGAAGTCGGGCGCCGAGGCGCTGGCCCGGGCCCGCGAATCGCGGCCCGACCTGGTGCTGACCGACATCGTGATGCCGGACATGAGCGGGTTCGGCCTGATCCGCGCCCTGCGCGCCGGCGAGAACCCGCCGCGAATCGTGGCGGTGACGCTGCACGAAGGCGCCGAGTACCGCGCCGCGGCACAGCGCAACGGCGCCGACGCCCTGGTCTCAAAGCGAGAGTTCGGCGCGTTGATTCCGGAATTGATCTCCTCGCTGGCGGGCGGCGGGGTTAACGTTGATGCGACGCAGATCCGCGCCCAACCCCACGCCGTTTTCGCTGCCGGTGGCCGGGATCGTCGCCGGCAACGCGTTATCGCGATCAAGCAAGATGGATCGCATGCCTGAAACCCAGGAGCAGCGCGTGGGAGAGGCGGTGCGGGCGTCCGGAGGACCCCGCCAGCGCTCCAACACCGCTGTAGCCGGGCGTCGCGATACGCGGCCCGTTACCGCGCTCGGCCGCCTGTTCACGCGGCTTTTCCGCCGCGGTGCCCTCCCGCTCGACGGCGCCGGCCGGCGACACGGATACGGCGGGCACGCGGTGCGGGAGCACGAGCCAGATGACGCCCACCTCGCGGCAATCGTCGAGACCACCGGCGACGCCGTCGTCAGTTGCGGGCCCGATGGCACGGTGCTGTCGTGGAACGCCGGCGCCGAGAAGATATTGGGCTACCCCGCTGCGGAAATCGTCGGGCGTAACATCTCCATCATCGCGCCAGCGGACCGCGGGCACGAGATACAACACCACGAATGGCTGCTGCAGCACGACAAATCGGTGCCGTCGTTCGAAACCATCCGCGTCGCGAAAGACGGGCGCTTGGTTGACGTCCAGATGACCGTTTCGGCGATCCCTGATGCCGCCGGCGGCGGCGCGCGCATCGCGTACATCTTCCGCGATGTCACCGAATTCAAGCGGGCGCAGCGCGAATTGGAGCGCAAGGCCGCACTCACCCGGCTCATGGAGTTGCTCGCGCGCGCGACCAACGAGGCGGCGACGCCGCAAGCGGCGCTGCGCGCGTGCCTCGAGCGCGTCTGCGCCCACGGCCACTGGACACTGGGGCGGCTCGCCATCCTGAGGCCCGGCTCGGAGGCGCCGGTTATCGAATCCTCGCTGTGGCACGAAAACGATCTTGCGCGCTTCAGCGAGTTTATTCGCCTCTCGGAGACCTACGACTACGCCCATCCGACCGGAAAGTTCATCAGCGCGGTGCTGCGCGACAAACGGCCGACGTGGATCGCGGACTTCCGCGAGGCGAAGGCGCGCGGCCGTCTGCCGGTGGCCGTCAAAGCCGGCCTCCACTCGGGGTTTGCTTTTCCGGTCATCGTGCAGGGCACCGTCGCCGCGTTCCTCGAGTTCTTCGCGGACGAGCCGCGCGAGCCGGATCCGCTCCTCATCGAAGCAGTCACCGCCATCGGCTCGCAACTGGCGCGAGCGATCGAGCGGCAGCGGGCGCTCGACGAGGCGCGCGCGAGCGAGCAGAGGCTCTCCGGCATCCTCGATGCCTTGCACGAGGTGGTGTGGTCGATGGACGCCCGCACGGGGCGCATCCTGTACCTGAACGCGGCGGCGAGAAGGCTCGCGCGGCGTCCGGTCACCGATTTCCTCGCCCAGCCGCGTCTCTGGCGGAGGATGATCCACCCCGCTGACCGCGCACGGCTGCGCACGGACGTGCGCGCGTTGCTCGAACGGGGCGAGCTGACCCATGAGTTCCGGATCGTGCTGGCCGATGGCGAAGTGCGCGTCGTGGAGAATCGCGCGTGTGTGGTGCGCGACGCGAACGGGGTAGCGCAGCGCATCGACGGCACCATCGACGATGTCACCGAGCGCCGGCGCACCGAGCAAGCCCGTGCCCAGCTCGCGGCGATCGTCCAATGCTCGCAAGACGCGATCGTCAGCCGCGCGCTCGACGGCACGATAATGTCGTGGAACGCCGCAGCCGAGCGCATGTTCGGCTACAGCGCGCTCGAAGCCATAGGCCGCGATCTCGATCTGCTCCCGCCCGAACGACAGCATCAACACGCGGAGAACCTGAAGCTCGCCCGACAGGGCAGGCAGGTGCCGGACCACGACACCGTAGGCGTCACCCGCGACGGCTGTCGGATCGGCGTCTCGCTCAGCGTATCGCCAATCGAGGACGGCAGCGGAAATGTCACCGGCACGGCGTCCGTTTTCCGGGATATCACCCAGCGCCTTGAAGCCGAGAAAAAGCTCCATCTCGCCGCTCAGGTGATCGAAAACAGCCAGGAAGGCGTCATCATTACCGATGCCTCCAACCACATCATTTCGGTCAACCCGACGTTCACCGCCATCACCGGCTACGCGCCGCAGGAAGTCATCGGCAAGACCCCCTCCGTCTTGAGCTCCGGGATGCAGGGTAAGGAGTTCTATCAGGCCATGTGGGCGTCCATCAACACGACCGGACACTGGGAGGGGGAAATCTGGGACCGGCGCAAGAACGGCGAGCTATATTGCGAAGCGCTGTCCGTGAGCACCGTGAAAAACCCCCGCGGAGAAATCGTCTACCACACGGCCATCTTCTCCGATATCACCGAGCGCAAGCAGGCCGAGGAGGAACGCGACCGGCTCGCGGCGATCGTCGAGAACTCGAACGACGCCATCATCAGCCACGGCCTCGACCGCACCATTCTCACCTGGAATGCCGCCGCCGAGCGTCTGTTGGGCTGGAGCGCGCAGGAGGCGATCGGACAGAGCATCCACCTCATCGTCCCGCCGGAGCGGCGCGGGGAAAACGCCCGCTACCGCGAGCTTGTGCAGAAAGGCTTTGCGGTGCCGGCCTACGACACGGTGCGGCTCGCGAAAGACGGGCGGCGCATCGACGTGTCGCTTTCCCAGTCCGCGATCAAGAACGAGCGCGGCGAAGTGGTCGCGGTGTCGCTTTTCTTGCGCGATATCACCGAGCGCGTCGTCTCCACCCGCCGCCGCGCCATGGAGCACGCGGTGACGCGGGTGCTCGCCGAATCCGCAACGCTCCACGAGGCAATGCCGAAGCTGATTCGTACCATGTGCGAAGCGATGGACTGGGCCTACGGGGCACGCTGGGTGTGGAACGAAGCAGAGCAGCGCCTGTGCCGGGCGGAGCACTGGTCCGCGTTCGCGGCGGAATTCGAGGCCGCCGACCGCGACTACTGGTTGAGGCTGGGAAGCGGCGGTCCCGGCGGGCTGCTGCGCCGCGCCTGGCTCGCCAAGCAGACGACCTGGCTGACCGACATCCAGGCGGAGCCGAGCTTCCGGCGCAAGCCGAGCTGTGCCAAATTCGGGCTGCGCAGCGCCTACTCCTTCCCGATACGTGCCGGCAATACGGTGATCGGAGTGATGGAGTTCTTCGGGCGCGAGGTGCGGCGCCCCGACGAGATGCTGCTGCAGATCACGGAGTCGATCGGCCGCCAGATCGGGCAATTCATCCAGCGCAAGGAAGCCGAGGAAGCGCTCGCGATGAGCGAGGAGCGC
>Ga0073934_10003804_pt1 | contig 26690 bp, 18 predicted proteins | sample LarsenN4metaG_FD_76834 | JGI IMG/M metagenome (GOLD analysis project Ga0073934, IMG submission 76834) | Hot spring sediment bacterial and archeal communities from British Columbia, Canada, to study Microbial Dark Matter (Phase II) - Larsen... ... | reverse complement strand
GCGTCCTGCGGTGGCACACCCTCCGTGACGCGGAAGCAAAGGTGGTAGAGCGCGGCGAGGTGGCGGTCCTGCCGCTGGTCGGGCAGGGCGGCGCGGGCGTGGCGGGTTTCGGTGAGCGGGTCGGCCGTGGCGCCGCCGGGCGGACGGGCGGGGCTGATGGGTTTGACGAAGCCGGCCGCGAATTCCAGCTCGACGGCGCCGATCTTCACGCGGTCGCCGGCCTGCAAGGCGGCTTCGCGGCGCGGCGCGCCGTTCACCTGCACGCCGTTCCGGCTCTTGAGATCGCGCAGCTGCACCTGGTCGGGGCCGACGGTGATCTCGGCATGCCGGCGCGAGACGGAGGGGTCGTCGAGCACGATGCCGTTGTCCGGGGCGCGGCCCAGGGTGGTGACGCCCTCCGGGAGTGGATAGGTGGCCACGGGTCGGCCCAGGCGCAGCAGCACCAAGGTGGGGCTTTGGATCGCGCGAAGCATCGGCTCGCGGGATGAAACGCATCGCGCCGCGCAACGGAAGATATTTCTCCGGCCCGGAGGGGATTTCGGGATTGCCCAATACCATGCAGAGCACTGAATTGCCGCCGGTTAGCTCCCGTTTCGCACAACACCCCGCACACTTGGCACGGACTTTGCCTTAAGCTCCGGCACCCCGTCTTCATCCGCCCCTTACCATGAAAAATCGCCTCCTGCCCTCCGTTACACTCGCGCTGACCAGTCTCGCCTTCGTCGGCTGCGAATCGACTTCGCAAGGTCCGTCGGCCGCGGTCAACAACCAGCCCGTCAACAACCAGATGGCCCAGCGCATTGACCCCGCGCCCGAGACCAAGTCGTTCCAAGGCCAGAAGGACGTTTTCCAAGGCGCGGAATACGACCCCGGCACGGGCAACCTCCCGGCGGGCGCCAAGCGCATCACCATGCGCGTCGGCCAGGTGATGGAGGTTTTCCGCGGGAGCTTCGCTCCCGGCGACGGCCAGCGCGAACTGGCCTTTTATCTGCCGGTCGAGGCGCGCAGCGTCGTGCAGCTGGTCGTCGAGACGAAGGGATTCACCCGCACCTATTTCCTCCGCGCCGTGGGCATCGGTGACACGGTGGGCGGGGTGGTCGAGCGCCGCTGGCTGAATGCCGGGGGCTACGATCCGAAGGACGCGGCCGACGAAGGTCGCATCCAGAACGCCGTCCGGGCCGCCCCCTACCTGATCTCCGTGCAGAACTAAGGAAGCCACTCCCATGAAGCACACCCGCACCGCCCCCGCTTTCGCCGCCCTGGCGGCCCTCGCCCTCCTCGTCACCGGTTGCCGCAGCGTGGACGAGGGCCCGGCCCTTCCGCCCGACCCCAACGCGCAGAACGAAATCCGCGGCATCGAGCCCAAGCCGGCGCCCATCCCGCAGAAAAACGTGCCCGAGGGCGAGTCCAGCCTGCGGCACAACAAGCCGGACCAACGCATTGACAAGCCCAACGGCTGACCGGAGCACACCACCATGGGATTCTACAACCAACGCTGCCCCAACTGCGGCAAGTCCGTCGCGATGGACGCCGCCTTCTGCAACGCCTGCGGCTGCCCCACGGCCAAGTCCTGGGCGACCTGCCACCGCTGCGGCTCCTCCGTCGGCGCCGAGTCCAAGTTCTGCTGGAAGTGCGGCTGCGAACAGCAGGACAGCGACAAGCGCAAGCAGTTCTACGGCGACCGCTGGCACCGCTCGCCGGACGACTTCGCCGCGCGCGTCGAGATCAAGACGCCCGCCACCGTGCTCCACCAGGGCCTGCAGATCGACGAGGGCACCGTCGCGCTGGTGTTCCAGAACGGGAAGTTCACCGGCCTGCTCGAGCCCGGTTACCACACGTTCGACAATTTCCTGAAGCGGCTGCTCGGATTTGACAAGGGCCAGGCGGCGCACGCCATCCTCATCGACACCAAGGCCGCCGAGATCGACTTCATGCTCGAGGACCTGCGGGTGAAGAACCAGGTGCCGATCGACGCGCGCATGCGCCTGCTCTTCCAGGTGAAGGATCCCAAGCAGTTCGCCGAGCGCGTGCTCAACGGCGCGGTGGACTTCTCCACCCAGGACCTCACCAACCGCCTGCACGGCGACGTCCGCGCGGCCGCGGCCGCCGCGCTCGCGGAGCACGGCCTCGACGAGATCCTCACCACGGCCAACGCCCGCGACCTGCTCGAGCGCGGCCTCACCATGCAGCTGCAGCCCGCGTTGCTGCCGCTCGGCCTCTCGCTCGAGGGCGTGCGCCTGGCCGACTTCGGCGGCCCCGCCGTCACCGAGATGCGGACCAAGCTGGGCGAGATCGACCGGCTCAACCGCGAGCTCGAGGCCAACCGCCGCATGGCGGACGCCGTCCGCGCCGGCAAGATCGACGCCTACCGCGACGAGCAGGAATTGAAGGACGCCTTCGACCGCATCGCGGTCGAGACCGGCATGAAGGCGGCCGACCGCGAGGAGGCGCGCAAGCGCTTCGTCCAGGCGGCCGAGCAGAAGACGACGCTCGAGGGCCTGCGCCTCGACTACGAGGCGCGCCGCACGGAGATCGTCAACCGCCTCGACGAGCAGAAGCTCCGCCACTCCTCCGAGATCGCGGACGCCATGAACGCCGTCGAATTGCGCAAGGTGCAGTTCGCGGAGGACATGCGGCAGCAGCGCGAGCGCTTCAAGTCCTCGCAGGAGCAGCAGGCTGAGCAGGCTCGCACCGACCTCGAGGTCGCCAAGCAGGGGATCGAGGCCCTCAAGATGGTCAAGCAGGCGAAGCTCGAGGCCAAGAAGCAGGAGGACCAGCACGAGGTCGCGATGGAGGCCGAGCGGCTCAAGCTGCGCGGCAACGCCGATTTCCGTGCGCTCCTGGCCACGCTCGACGGCGAGAAGGCCGACCGCCTCCTCAAGCTCGCCGAGCTGGAGATGCGCAAGGGGCTCTCGGTCGAACAGGCCCTCGCCCTCGTCGCCGAGAAATCGCCCGAGATCGCGCCCGCCGTGGCCGACGCCATGCGCGCCAAATACACCAAGGGCAAGGACGGCGGGGCGGCCAAGGAGTAATCCCGCCCGCGCTCCGCTTCCTCCCCAGTTCACACCGTCCAGCCGTCCGTCACCAACCGACTGACGGCGGGACACACATCACGACCTCACCACGACATGGACGACCTGGATCTTGGCACCACCATCAAGAGCTTTGCCTCAGGCCAGAAGGTCTTCGCCCGCTATACGCTCACCCGTATGCTCGGGCGTGGCGGCATGGGCGTGGTGTGGCTGGCCCGCGACGACGAACTGGCGCGTGATGCGGCGCTGAAGTTTCTGCCAGAAGTGGTCGCGGCGGACCCGGGCTCGATTAACGACTTAAAGCGCGAGGTGCGCCGCGCCATCGACTTGGCTCATCCCCACATCATCAAGACCCACGACTTTGTGACTGACGGGCGCATGGCCGGCGTCTCAATGGAGTATCTACCCGGCGGCACTTTGGCCGCGCTGCGCTTGGATGAGCCCGGCCAGGTCTTCACCCCCGAGAAGCTCGGTCCTTGGTTGGTTCAACTCTGCTCGGCGCTGGATTATGCCCATGAAAACGGCGAGATCGTCCACCGCGACCTTAAGCCGACGAATCTGATGCTCGATGCGAAAGCGCGGTTGAAGGTGGTGGATTTCGGCATCGCGGCCTCGATCAGCGAGAGTGTCTCGCGGGTTTCGAAGCAGGCCGGTTCCTCCGGCACACCCGTCTACATGTCGCCGCAGCAGATGATGGGCGAAAACCCCGCCGTGACCGACGACGTCTACGCCGTGGGTGCGACGCTGTTCGAACTGCTGACGGGGAAACCCCCCTTCCATGCGGGTAACATCCTTCTGCAGGTGCAGAACAAGGTCGCCCCGCCGGTCAACGAACGTCGTCGCGCCGCCGGCCTCGAGCCTGTGCCCGGGGCATGGGAGGAGACCATCGCCGCCTGCCTGGCGAAAGATCCCGCGCAGCGCCCCCAGAGTGCGGGCGACGTGATCAACCGGCTCGGGCTCGCGACCGGACCGGGCACGAAGCGGTCGATGCCGGCCCCCCCGCAGATCGCCCCTCAGACGGCCCGGAAGTCAGCGGTGGTGTCGCCGCCTGCTCCGCCCCGGAAATCCGGGTCAAAGACGGGAGTGTATTTTGTGATCAGCGCCACGACGGTGCTGTTGGGAGCCGCCGGCTGGTATTTTGGATTCCACCTGCCCGAGCAAAACCGCCGGGCGGAACTTGCCCGAGTTGAGGCGAGCAATCGCAAGATCGCCGAGGAGCGTGCGGCAGCGGCCCGCGGCGGCATTGTCGTCCGCACCAATCCCCCCGGGGCCGAGGTGCGGGTGGGGGCCGTGGCCCTTGAGCGGTCACCCCTCACGTTGAAGGGCCAGAAACTCGGCCGGTATCCCGTCCGTATCCGGCTCGACGGCTACGACGAATGGAGTGGCGAGGTGGAGGTGAAGGAAAATGAATTCACCGATCTCGATATCAACCTGGTGCGCAGCAGCGGCACGGTCGCCTTTTCCACCGATGTCGGGGAAGCGGAGGCGGTGCTCACGCCGGAAAGCGGCGGGCCGAACAAATCGGTGCGTGCCGGGCAGTCGGTTTCGCTGCCGACCGGACGTTACCGGGCTGTGATCCGCGCGGAGGGGTGGGCCGATCGCACGCAGTCGGTCGAAGTGCGGGCCAAGTCGACCTCCGACCTCAGGTTGAACTACGGCGTGGGCAACCGCCCGACCAACTGGCTGTTCAAGGCCCCGGTGGCCGCATTGAAGGAGGCGGCGGCGAAGGGAGAACATGCCGCACTGCTCCAACTCGGTGATCGTGCGCATCTGGGAATGCCGGTGCGGGACGACAATGAGGCGCGTCGGTGGTATCGCGCCGCCCGCGACGCGGGCAACCCCTGGGCGGAGGCCCGCCTGGCCCGGATCTCCGACAATGCCGAGGAAAGTCGGGATCTTTGGGCGCGGGCCGTGGCCAAGGGTGATCCCGTGGCGATTGCCACCCCACCTGCGGGGCGCGGCGTCCAAGCGGCGGCTGACCAGGTCACGGCCGAGCAATTGTCGCGTGCCATCACGACGCTCGAGGCGGCCGCCAACCGCGGCGATCCTTTGGCCATGCACGAGCTGGGGATCTGCTACCAAACCGGCCGCGGAGTGACGGCGGATGTCACCCGGGCCTACCAGTGGTATCTGGCGCTGGCCGAGGCTGGTTCTGCCGACGGCATGACGCATGTGGGCCAAGCCTTGTTGCGTGGCACGGGCGTGGCTCGCGACGACGCCGCGGCCATCGGGTGGCTGCGGCGGGCGGCTGATGGTCGTGACTTACAGGGCATGAGCATGCTGGCCGGTCTCCTTTTTAAGGGGCACAATCAGGTGCTGGCCAAGGATGTCGCTGCCGCGATGAATCTATACCAGCGCGCGGCCGAGGCTGGCGATGTTACCAGCATGTCCGTGCTGGGTGAAATTTTCCGAGTCGGCCGCGAGGTTCCCAAGGATCCGACGGCGGCGTTCAAGTGGAGCAAGATGGCCGCTGAGCAAGGCAATGTGAACTCCATGGACCGTCTGGGGCGCCTATACCACGTTGGTGAAGGCACGGTGCAGGACTACGGCGAGGCATTAAAGTGGTTCCGCCGCGCCGCCGACCAGAACCACGCCAATGCCACCGCCTGGCTCGGCACCATGGCCTACAGTGGGTTGGGGCGCGCCGTGGACTACAAGGAGGCGTTCGAACTCTACCGCAAGGCTGAGAGTCTGGGCAACACCTGGGTAAAGCGCGAACTCGGTTTCATGTATAAAGAGGGCAAGGGAGTGGCGCAGAACTACACCGAGGCCTTGCGGTATTTCCACGAAGCCGCGGAGGCCGGCAACGCCGGGGCGATGAACTGGATTGGTGTAATGAATTACCACGGCCAGGGGGTGCCGGTGAATTTCGAGGAAGCCGCGAAGTGGTTCCGCCGCGCCGCCGACGCGGGGAACGGCAATTCCATGGATTGGATGGGGCTGCTGCACTCGGAAGGCAAAGGTGTGCCGAAAGATCTGAGCCAAGCCATCGAATGGTGGCGCAGGGCCGCACGCGCCGGGATCGAAAATGCGCAGAAAAATCTTACTAGCCGCGGTCTAACTTGGTGACCTCGCCCCCATGGATGAACTTGATCTAGGCTCGACGATCCGGGGCTTCTCGCCCGGCCAGAAGGTGTTCGCGCGCTACACGCTGCGGAAGGTGCTCGGCCGCGGCGGCATGGGCGTGGTGTGGCTGGCGCGCGACGAGGAGCTGGAGCGGGACGTGGCCCTGAAGTTCCTGCCGGAGGTCGTGGCGATGGACAAGCAGGCCATCCTCGAACTGAAGCGCGAGACGCGTCGCTCCCTCGAGCTGACGCATTCGCACATCATCCGCATCTACGATTTCGTGCAGGACGGCCGCACGGCGGCGATCTCGATGGAATACGTGGCGGGCGACACGCTCGCCGCGCTGAAGCTGGACCAGCCCCACCAATGCTACTCCGCCACGGACCTCGCCAAGTGGGTGCGGCAGCTCTGTGAGGCGCTGGACTACGCGCACGGCAAGGCGCAGGTCGTGCACCGCGATCTCAAGCCCGCCAACCTCATGATTGACGCCCGCGGGGACCTCAAGGTGGCGGACTTCGGCATCGCGGCCAGTGTGAGCGACTCGGTTTCGCGCGTGAGCAACCAGGCGGGGTCCTCGGGCACGCCGGTCTACATGTCGCCCCAGCAGATGATGGGCGAGAAGCCGGCGGTGTCGGACGACATCTATTCCCTCGGGGCCACGCTCTACGACCTGCTCACGGGCCGGCCGCCCTTCCATTCGGGCAACATCATCGCGCAGGTGCAGGCGAAGGTGCCGCCGCCCGTGTCGGAGCGTCTGCGGGACGCGGGCATCGACCGGCCGGTGCCGCCGGAGTGGGACCAGGCCATCGCCGCCTGTCTTGCCAAGGACGCCGAGGCCCGGCCGAAGTCGGCCCGCGAGATGGCGCAGTTGCTCGGCGTGATGGGCGCGGCCACCTCCGCTCCTTTCATGGCCGCCCCGGCCAAGACGTCCGCGCCGCCACCCGCTGCCGCCCAAGCGCCGGCCAAGCCCGCCGCCAAACCGGAGGCCAAGACCGAGCCGACCAAGCCGGGTGGCAACAAGGGTCTGCTGATGGGGGCTCTCGCCGGGTTGCTGCTGCTCGGGGGCGGACTCGGCTGGTATTTCGGCCTGCACGTGCCAGAGCAGAAGCGTCTCGCGGAGATCGCGCGCCTTGAAGCGGAGGGCCGCGCGGCCGAGGCGGAGCGGTTGCGCAACGAAAAGGAGAAGGCCGATGCCGCCGCCCGCGAAAAAGCCGAACAGGAGCAGCAGGCGTTCGCCCTCGTGGTGGCCCGGATCGAGGCCCTGCTGGACGGGGCGCCTGAGACCCAGAAGGAAGCCACCGACAAGGCCGTGAAGGAATATCTCGTTTCCGCCCCGGCCCGCTATCGCGCGGACGTGGAGGGTCGGTGGACCAAGCGCCTGAACGGCTGGGAAACCCATCGGTTGAACACGGCCCGCGGGGGATTCCGCATCCGCACGAATCCCGAGGGCGCCGAGGTGCAGGTGGGCAGCCTGGCCCTGGAAAAGAGCCCGCTCACACGCAACGAGGTGCGGCTGGGAACCTACCCCGTGACCATCCGCGCCGAGGGCTACGAGGAGTGGCGCGGCGAAATCGTGGTGAAGGAAAATGATTTCACCGACCCGGGCGTGATCGCCTTGGTGCGCAGCGCGGGCACACTGGATGTGCGCAGCGACCCGGCCGGGGCCGAGTTCATCCTGCAGCAGCAGGGACGCGAGAAGACGCAGCGAAACGGCCGCCTGCCCGCCGTGTTGGAGGGATTGCCGACCGGCAGCTACACCATCACGGCCCGATTCCCGGGACTGGCCGAGGTCAGCCGGCAGGTGGAGATCACACGAGCCGCCCGCACTCCGGTGGAGTTGAGCTTTGCCTATGGTGCGCTGCTGGTCAGCTCCGAGCCGGCCGGCGCGGAGGTCTGGCGCGATGGCCGCGTGCTCGGCCGCACCCCCTTCAACGTCGAGCACATTGCCGTGGGCGACGTTGCCCTGGAGGTGCGCAGCAAGGGCTATGCGCGCCAGCGCCTGACCGGCCGGGTGGAGAACCGGCGCGAGCTGAGGCTGGCCGCCACGCTCAAGAAAGGCGGCCTCGAAGATCCTGAGGTTGTGGCCCAGAGCATCCTCGAGGAGTTGGAGAAAGAGACGAATCCCGAGGTCCGGGCCGGCATCCTGACAACCACGGCTTATGCGTTGCAACGCCTGGGCCAGACTCCACGGGAGGCGATGAAGGCGGTCCTTGACCGTCAGTTGGAGGCGGCGCGCCAGATCCAAAACCCGAAGGCCCGGCTCGCGGCCTTGGGCAACAGTGCTGTCAGCGCCGCCGAATATGACCTCGCCTACAGCCGGGCCTGGGCGGAGGCCGCGGTCGAGGCGATCGCCCGCATCACGGACAAGGACGAGCGCACCGGGGTGTTCTACACGGCGAGCCTGTTCTGGATGCACCCCGATCTGGCCGACCGCATGGCCACCGTCATGGACGACTGGTTCAGCGGGAATGACGGCGAGTGGGCCTATGCCTCGATGGTGGCCGGTTTGCACAAGCGGTTTGGCAACGAACGGGGCGTGCAATTGATGACCGCGCGCGCGAAGGGCCCTTATCGCGACGACGCCATCAACAACAACGTCAAGGATGGCGCATCCTTCCGGGTGACCGACCCGATTCAGTTGCGGCTGCTGCGCGGTGACCTGGACGGAGCCCGGCAGATGTTGCGAGGGGTTGCGGGTCAAATGAGCTTCGGCGCCGCCAGCTTGCTGGCCTATCAATTCATGCTGCGGGGCGATTTCGATACCGCCCGGCAGCTGGGTGGCAGGGTGGAGCCCAACATGGCGCCGTATTACCCCGCCACGCTGGTGGCTTATGCGTTGTCGGCGAACAATCCCGTCTTCGCCGAATCTCTGGCCGCGGGATTGGCGGACGAAGGCGACACGACGCGCCGCAGCGACGCCTACCGGGATATCGCCGCCTACTACGCCAGGATCGGCATGAAGGACAAGGCCCGGGCGGCCGCGGCCCAGATCCGCAACTTCGGCAATCCGGAATACGGATTGGGGCGGCAGCAGGCCGTCCCGGTCCTCGCCATGGTCGGGGACCTGAACCGGGCCCGTCAGATCGCCCAATCGGTGCCGGTCTCGTATGCGGCGGACAAGGCCTACCTCGGACTCTGGAATGCCCAGATGTTCCTCAGCATCGGCGACACGGCATCGTTCGAACGTTGCATGCAGCTCTATGCCCAGTCCGCCGGCGCTTCCACGGACTGGATCTACGGATACCAAATCCCGCAACTGCTGGCCACGTTGGGTCGCCACGACGAGGCCGTCGCTTACCTCGAACGGATCCGCGACGCAAACATCCGCTTTGCGGGCCAGAATATCATCAATGTTGCCCGGCTGCGCGCGGCGAAACCTGAGGACCAGGAGGCCCTCGTCGACTCCGCAAGCGCCGGGGCGGCCCGCGCGAGCATGCTGAGTTCCGTGCTTCAGCTCCGCTTGGAGAGGCAGCAGCTGGCCCGCAGCGGGCTCTAAACCGCGCACTACCCATGGACGAACTCGATCTAGGCTCGACGATCCGCGGCTTCTCGCCCGGCCAGAAGGTGTTCGCGCGCTACACGCTGCGGAAGATGCTCGGCCGTGGCGGCATGGGCGTGGTGTGGCTGGCCAAGGACGAGGAGCTGGAGCGGGACGTGGCCCTGAAGTTCCTGCCCGAGGTCGTGGCGATGGACAAGCAGGCCATCCTCGAGCTGAAGCGCGAGACCCGCCGCTCGCTGGAACTGACGCATCCGCACATCATCCGCATCTACGATTTCGTGCAGGACGGCCGCACGGCGGCGATCTCGATGGAATACGTGGCCGGTGACACCCTCGCCGCCCTGAAGCTGGACCAGCCGCAGCATTGTTACGCGGCGGCCGACCTGACGAAATGGGTGCGGCAGCTCTGCGAGGCCCTCGACTATGCCCACGGCAAGGCCCAGGTGGTGCACCGCGACCTCAAACCCGCGAACCTGATGATCGACGGCCGCGGCGACCTGAAGATCGCCGATTTCGGCATCGCCGCCAGCGTGAGCGACTCGGTCTCGCGCGTGAGCAACCAGGCTGGCTCCTCCGGCACGCCCGTCTACATGTCGCCCCAGCAGATGATGGGCGAGAAGCCGGCGGTCACCGACGACATCTACTCCCTCGGCGCCACGCTCTACGACCTGCTGACCGGGAAGCCGCCCTTTCACTCGGGCAACATCCTCATGCAGGTGCAGAACAAGGTGCCGGCGCCGGTCTCCGAGCGCCTGCGGGACGAGGGCATCGAGCGGTCGGTGCCACCGGAGTGGGACCAGGCCATCGCCGCCTGCCTCGCCAAGGAGGCCGAGGCCCGGCCGAAGTCAGCCCGCGAGATGGCGCATTTGCTCGGCGTGACGGGCGGGGGCACGTCCGCTCCCTTCATCGCCGCTCCGGTCAAACCGGCTGCGCCGAAGCCCGCCGCCGTTACCCCGGCTCCGGTTGAAAAAGCAACGGCACCGAGAAGGTTGACTCCGTTGTTCACGGGTCTGGCGGTGGTCGGTCTGATCCTGGCCGGTGGGCTGGGGTGGTATTTCGGCCTGCATTTGCCCGAGCAGAAGCGCCGGCAGGAGGAACAGGTGAGGGCGGAAGCCGAGCAAAAGCGTTTGGCGGAGGAGCGCGAACTGGCCGCCTCCATCAAGGAGGTGGAAGCACATCTGGCCGCGGCCGAGTGGGTGAAGGCCGAAGTTGCACTGGCTGCGATGGAGCGCACGGGCGCGGGCAAGCCCCAGGGTTGGTCCGGCCAATGGGCCGGAGCCCACGGCAGGTTGCAGGTCCTGTTCCGACAGAAGCGCGAGGAGGCCCGGTTGGCCGCGCTGCGAATCCCCGTCACCATCCGCACGAGCCCACCGGGGGCGGAGATCGTGCTGGATGGCACACCGCGCGGCCAGTCGCCGCTCGCCGGCCTGCCCTTGCCCCTCGGCAAGCACAGCATCGTCGCGCGTCTGGCCAACCATGATGAGTCCGAACAGACGGTCGAGGTTACCGAAAAAGGTCAGAGCGAGTGGGCCATTGCCTTGGTCCGCTCGACGGGGAAGGTGGCTTTCCAAGTCCGCCCTGATGACGCAGCCTATTCTCTCTACGCGCTGGACGACAATGGCCGCCGGCTGGCCAGCGCTCCGCGTTACTCCGGAATTGCGGGTCAAGAGCCCTTGGTGGTCGAGACGGGCCGCTACGAGGTGCTGGTGGTGCCGAAGTCCAGGGTCGCCGGGCTGGAGCACCGCGAAACAGTGACGGTCGTGCGCGGGCAGACTGTGAATGTCGCGGCTGATGTCCGGACGGGGTCGCTGCAAATCACCTCGGTGCCAGCCGGCGCCGAAGTCTGGCAGGAGGGCCGCCGGGTCGGCTTGACCCCTCTCACGCTGGAAAATCTCCTCCCCAAGAAGGCGACCGAAATCGAGCTACGACTGGCCGGCTACAAATCGGCGAAGGAGAGTGTCTGGATCCCCAACGCCGACACGCCGCAGGAATGGCAGGCGGAACTGAAGAAGAATGCCGTCGAACTGCGCGCGGACTTCCGCGACTGGCACAAGCGGGTTTCCATGAGTTTGACCGGCTCGGTGAAGGTCTCCTCCTACCAGCAGGACGCCAGAGGCCAGACCACACCACTGCCGGGCGAGAATGCCAATATCGAGGTCTTGTCGGTCTACGATCTCGCCACCGGAAGCGACGGGCGCTGGACAAAGGTGGTTGCCACGGTGCAGCGCCAAGCAGGCGCCGGAGCATACTCACTCAAGCCGGATACGGTCATAGTTTTTGACCGGATGGGTGATGCCTGGCGTGCCCGCATCGCCCGGGGCGGGTTCGTGGAGGCGGGGCCTGCAACCGATGCCTTGAGACCGTCGTATCCCGCACTCTGGCTGGATGATTCCGTCCTGCCATCCGGGGCGGCCGAACCGGGTAAGGAATGGAATCTCCCCTCGCGGGCCGCCACGGTATTGTTCTCCTCGTTCCAGCTGGTTGATCCCTCTGGCAGCATCCGGGGCCGGGTGGCGGGCGCTGATCCCGCGGCGCGCAACCCCTGGGTGGATCTGGAGTATGCATTCGATCTGCGCGGCGGAATACCCTCCTCGGCCCTGCCTTCCTCGATGAGCCAGTGGAAAACCGAGGCGAGCTATGTCGGAACCCTGACCCTTCGGATCGACCTCGGTGCCAAAATGGTGACGTCGGCGGAGCAAAAGTTTCGCTCCCAGTTGAAATACACCACCTCCGTCAGCAATGCCGGTGGCAATGAAGTTGCTCTGCTGGCGCAAAGGTCCGCTCCGACAATGGTCGTGAGTGAGGTTGAATCCACGGCCAGGATCACCATTCGCCCGTTGGAGGGAGAGAGCCAGGCCGACCGTGTCGTGGCGGAGGTCGCGCCGGCCAAGGTGCCCGTGTATTTCGTCCGCCGGAACAACGTCATGCTCGGGATCGCCGCGCGCCTTGGCGCCGACCTGCGCGGCGAGCCGCTGGTGCGATTGTCGGATGGCACCTACCAGATGGTCGAGATGGCACCGGGCACCTACCCGATCCAAGTCGTGCAGGGCGTGGGCGACACCATGGGCATCCGGGTGGACACCGTCATCCAGGTCGTGCCCGGGCAGACCAACTATTTTGAAATCGGCTTTGGTATGACCAAACCTCAGATCCGCGCTCAAACGGAAACGGAAGGAAAGGCCTGGGTGGCCAGCCTGAAACCCACAAAACTGATGGGCAACCAGTCGCGCTGACGCCGTGAACACCACGACTTCATGTCTGCTGGATTGGTCCGCGTGCTCCGACCTCGGTCAGCGCCGCTCCAACAACGAGGACTTCTGGGGCGTGTGGACGCCGGGCGAAGCGCCGGCATCTGTCGCAGCCGGCGTCGTCCCCTTGTCCGGTGCCGGGTTGCTGCTCGCGGTCAGCGACGGCATGGGCGGCGCCGAGGGCGGGGAAGTGGCCAGCCACTTCTGCATCACGCGGCTCGCCGAACACCTGAAGAAGCGCCGCGAGGCCGCGGATCCGGTTGACGCCCTGGTGAAGTGCTTCGCCGGGGTGCACGAAGAGCTTTTCGCGAAGGCGGAAGAGGAAGCCGGGCTGCGCGGCATGGGCGCCACGCTCTCGGCGCTGTGGCTGCGTCCGGATGCGGCCTTTTATTGCCATGTCGGCGACAGCCGGATCTACCACCGTCACGACGGCGAGTGGCGGCAGGTGACGGACGACCAGAGTGTCGGCGCGGGCATGGTGCGGCGCGGCGAGATGACCGAGGAGGCGGTGCGACGGCTGCGCTACCGTTCGATGCTGGAGCAGGTCATGGGCGGCGATGGAGCCCCGATCGATCCCCAGGCCGGCCGGATCGAGTGGACGGCGGATTCGCGCTTCGTGCTGTGCTCGGACGGACTCTACGGTCCGCTCCGGGAACAACTGGCCGGCGGACTGGATGCCGCTTTCGGCGGTGAGTTGGCCGTCGGGGCAAAGAGCTTGGTCGACGCGGCCAACGCGGCCGGCGGCCCGGACAACATCACGGTGATCTTGGCACGCTTCGTGCCGAAATCATCCACATGATTGACCAGATGCAAGTGCCGGACTCCACCCGCGGTTGGGATTGGGAGGGTTTTCTGCGCCACCACAGCGCGCTCGGTTTGCCCGAGGTGGACCTCAATTCGCTGGGCAAGGGCGACCGGCTCATCGTCGAAACCCTGCACACGCGCTACGGCTTCGAGTGGCAGGCCGACGGCACGGTCACGCTGACGACCAACCGCACGGACCGCCCGAGCGGGGCGGTGCGGATCCAGGGCTGCACCTTCGGCCAGTCGAGCACGATCAAGCCCGGTGCGTTGTTCTGCGGCGGCAACCTTGAGTATCTCTCGCAGGGCGGCAAGATGCGGCACACCACCACGGCCATCCGGTCACTCGTCCTGCTGCGCCGCTCCGCGTGAGACCGGAAGTTGGCGAGCGCTGACAACGGTCGCGCTCGCCGGCGTCAGGGCGTGTCGAACGAATATTGCCCGGCGACAGGCACGAAGACGTTCTTGGTGGTCTCGTAGTCGCCGATGCCGATCACGGCGCCGGCGTGTCGGTTGACATTGCCGAGGCGGCCGCCGGCCCGGGCGAGGTGCGCCCAGAATTCGCCCCTTTCATCCAGCTGCGGGGGCTCGGGTTCGCCCATGAACTGCCGGCCCGGCATCTTGCCCTGCCGGTCGGAGTGCTCCTTCGCTTTTCGTGCCAGCTCCGTGAGGTTGACGGTGTAATCGATCACGATGGTGTCGCCGACCCGGCTGTCGCGCGATTCGTGCGCGGCCACGATCTGCCCCACGATCGTGACACGCCGGAGCTTGTCGTCACCCCGCTGGTCCGTGTGGACGATGCGGGCAATCTCGCGCAGGCGCACCACCTCGGAGGCGACACGCTTGAATTCGGCAGGGTTGATGGCGGCGAACGCGGATTGGGCGCCGAGGATGAGACCGGCCAATAGCCCGGCCGCGGGGCGAAGGTATCGCTTCATGCAACGGAGAAGGCAGGAATCATTCCAGGGCGTAGAGCACATGCGATCCCTCAAAACCCTTGAGGTTGGCCGGGGGCAGCTCGCGCACGGCGGGCTTGGGTGCGGGCCAGGCTTCGAGCGCGTCTTTCGTCAGGGCCACGCGGGCCTTGGCGGCGCCGGCCACCTTCTCCATGCGGAAGAGGTAGTTCACGCCCGGGCCGAGCACCGATTCGATGCCGCCGCCGGCTCCGCCGCCGAGGGTGATGTCGGCGTGATGCACGACGAGGCGGAAAGGCAGGTGCGAGGTGTCGAGCTGCAGTTCGCGCAGTTCGGCGAGCAGGGCGAAGAATTTGGCCGGCGGCACCGCCTTGATCGGGAAATAGGCGAGGAAGCCGTCGCCGAGATAGGCCTGGATGTCGGTCTGGTGCCCGGCGAAGCGCGCGGAGCAGGCCGCCAGCCAGCCGCCCACGCGGCGCGAGACCTCCTCCGGCGGATGCTGCTGTGAGAACGGCGTGAAACCCTCGATGTCGGCCAGCAGCAGCCAGGCCCGCTCGTTCTTGATGACGGGCAGCGTGACCATCTGCGTGACGCCCGGGTCGGCGGCGGGCTTTTTCTTGGCGGCGGTGGGGCCGCGGAAGGTGAACTCGCTCTTGCCGATGAGGATGACATCGCCGTTGGCGAGCCGGGTGGGGCGGGAGAGGCGGCGGCCGTTCAGGTAGGTGCCGTTGGTGCTGCCAAGGTCCACGATCCAAACCTCGCCGCCGGCCTGCGGATTGATGAGCGCATGGCGGCGCGAGCACTCGGTGTCGTTGAGCGCGATGTCGCACGACGAACTCCGGCCCAGGGAAACGGGGCGGTCCAGCGCCGTGCGCTTCTTGTCGCGGTGTTCCAGGTAGGCCTCGGCCACGCCTACAGGAATAGCGCCGCACTCCCGTCCGGCTAGCCCGAAATCACGGGCGGTTGGGCCGACCCGAGCAGCCTTTGGAATATTAGCCGCTTAGGAAATATCCCCCACTCGCTCCTTGGACGACTTTATCTCTGGTGCCATGCAAAGTCGGCACCGGGTCAGGAGCTAAGACCGGATCAGACGAGCAGCAGGGCGGGTTTTTCGAGCAGGTCCTTGAGGGCGGCGAGATACTGCGCACCCAAGGCTCCATCCACCACGCGGTGATCGCAGGAGAGGGTGAGGGTCATCGTCTGGCCGACAACGATCTGGCCGTTCTTCACAACCGGCTTGGTGACGGTCGTGCCCACGGCGAGGATGGCGGCGTTGGGCGGGTTGATGATGGCGCTGAATTTCGGGATACCCATCATGCCGAGATTGGAGACGCAGAAGGTGCCGCCGGTGAATTCGTTCGGGGCGAGCTTCTTTTCCTTGGCGCGCTTGCCGAGCGACTTGGCCTCGGTGCTGATGGCGAAGACCGACTTCAGGTGCGTGTCGCGGATCACGGGAGTGATGAGGCCGTCGTCGATGGCGACGGCGAAGGAGACGTGCGCGGCGCCGTGGTATTGGATGCCGGTGCCGGTCCAGGAGGCGTTGACGCCGGGCACGCGGCGCAGGGCCTGCGCGCTGGCCTTGAGGATGAAGTCGTTGACGGAGAGCTTCACGCCCTGGGCTTCGAGGCCGGAATTGAGCTGGGCGCGAAGGGCGAGCAGCGGCTCGGCGTCGACCTCGACCTCGAGGTAGAAGTGCGGGATCTGGGTCTTGGCCTCCAGGAGGCGGCGCGCGATGGTGGCACGCATGTTGGAGGCGGTGACCATGCGCTCTTCCTGCACGGGACCGGTGCTCCAGGGCAGGATGTCGACACCCCCGGCGGCGCGCGGTGAGGGCGCCGCGCCCCCTGCGGCGGGCGACTTGAGCAGGGCGGGATTCGCGGCGGCGGCGAGCACGTCGGCCTTGACGATGCGGCCGTGGGGACCGGAGCCGGTGAGACGGGCGGGGTCGAGCTTGTGCTCGGCGGCGAGTTTTTTCGCCAGGGGGGAGATGCGGAGGCGTTCGCCGGGCGATTGCGGAGCGGTGGGAGCGGGCCCGCCTTCACTCTGCGTGCTATGGCGAGGTTCGTGCTGTGGCTTCGCCTCAGGCGAAGCGGTTACAACTGGTGTAGGCAGTGGGGCCGAAGGGACCGGAGCTGGAGCGGGTGCAGGCACAGCCGGTGCGGCGGCTTTCGGGGCCGGAGCAGCCGGGGCCTCGACGGCTTCGCCCGGTTTGCCGATGGCGCAAAGGGCAGCGCCGATGGGCACCTGCGAGCCGGCGGGGGAGAATATTTTGATCAGCGTGCCGTCGAAGAACGACTCCAGCTCCATTGTGGCCTTGTCGGTCTCGACCTCGGCGAGCATGTCGCCGGCTTTGACGGCGTCGCCTTCCTTTTTGAGCCACTTGGTCAGCGTGCCCACCGTCATGGTGTCGCTGAGTTTCGGCATGTCGATGATCTGGGCCATGGGAGGTAAGCGATAAGGTTTAAGCTCTATGCTGTAAGCTCACTTCAGGACTTCAAGGGCGGCGGCGTAGATGCGGTCCACGTTGGGCAACTGCACTTTCTCGAGCGGGGGGCTGTAGATGGCGGGGGCGTCGATGGAAGTGAGGCGCTTGATCGGGGCGTCGAGGTGGTCGAAGGCCTTTTCCTGGATGATGCAGGCGAGCATGGCGCTGACGGAGCAGAAGGGCTTGGCCTCCTCGACGAGGAGGACGCGGTTGGTTTTCCGGACCGACTTGAGGACGGTCTCCTCGTCGAGCGGCCGGATGGAGCGGAGGTCGACGACCTCGGCGTCAACGTTGTGCTTCTCCTTGAGGAGCGCGGCGGCCTTGACCGCCATCTGGATGGCGCGGCCGTGTCCGATGATGGACAGGCCGGTGCCCTCGCGGATGACCTTGGCGGAGCCGAGCGGGATGAGCACGTCGCCCTCGGGCACCTCGCCGCTCTCGCCGTAGAGCATGGTGTTCTCCATGAAGAGCACGGGGTCGTTGTCGCGGATGGCGGACTTGAGGAGGCCCTTGGCGTCGGCGGGGGTGGAGGGCACGACGACCTTGATGCCGGGGTGGTAGGCGGCGATGGACTCGGGCGTGTGCGAGTGCGTGGCGCCGACATTGGTGCCGCCGTTGGCGGGGCCGCGGATGACGATCGGGACGTTGATCAGCCCGCCCGACATGTAGCGCATGTTGGCGGCGTTGTTGAAGATCTGGTCGAAGGCGACCGAGTAGAAGCTGAAGAACATCAGCTCCATCACCGGGCGGATGCCGAGCATGGAGGCGCCGATGCCGAGGCCGATGAAGCCGGCCTCGCTGATCGGCGTGTCGATGACGCGCTTCGGGCCGAATTTGGCGAGCAGGCCCTCGGAGACCTTGTAGGCGCCGTGGAACTGGCCGACCTCCTCACCCATGAGGACGACGTTGATGTCGCGCTCCATTTCCTCGGCGAGGGCGTGGCGGACGGCTTCGCGGTATGTGATGACGGGCATGGGCTGGAAAGTAGTGGGTGGCGGGAGGTGGGGGTGCGCGGCGGCTCAGTCGAAGAAGAGCGAGCCGACGGACTTGCGGTCGGCGGGGTTGTCGGCCTCCCAATAGACGTCCTTCTTGATGTCCTCGACGGTGGGGAAGGGGCTGGCGTCGGCGAATTGGGCGGAAGTCTCGGACTCGGCGCGCGCGGCCTCGTCGATCTGCTTGATGAGGTCTTCGTTAAGCACGCCCTCGGCGGTGAGGGTGCGCTCAAGGACCATGATGGGGTCCTTGGTCTTCTTGTATTCCTCGATCTCGGCCTTGTCGCGATAGGTGGTGTCGGGGTCGGCGACGGAGTGGCCGCGGTAACGGTAGGTGCGCACCTCAAGCAGGGTGGGCTTCGACTGTTCGTGCGCCAGTTTCAGGGCCGCGGCGAACTTGTCGCGGACCTCGAAGACGTCGTGGCCGTTGTGGGCGATGTCCCAGTTCATGCCGTAACCCTCGGCGCGCTGGGCGAGATCGGGTCCGGCGGAGGAGCGCTCCTGGCTGGTGCCCATCGAGTAGCCGTTGTTCTCGATGACGAAGACGACCGGCAGATCCCACAGCGCGGCGAGGTTGTAGGACTCGTGGACCGCGCCTTGGTTGACGGCGCCGTCGCCCATGAAGGCCATGCAGGCGCCCTTGATGCCCCGGTATTTCAGGGCGTAGGCGATGCCGGTGCCGAGCGGAATCTGGCCGCCGACGATGCCATGGCCGCCCCACATGCGGCGCGCCGGGTCGAAATAATGCATCGAACCGCCCTTGCCCTTCACGCAGCCGGTGATCTTGCCGTAGTTTTCCGCCATCAGCTCGTTGAAACCCATGCCGAGGGCGATGGCGTGGCCGTGGTCGCGGTAGGCCGTGATGATGTGGTCGTTCTTGCCCGAAACGGAAACGCAGCCCACGGCGATGGACTCCTGGCCGATGTAGAGGTGGAGGAAGCCGCCGATCTTGCCCTGCTGGTAGGCGCGGAGGCATCGCTCCTCGAATCGCCGGATGCGCACCATGTCGCGGTAGAGGGCGATCAACTCGTCATGGCCGAGGCGGGCGTTGATGGGGGATTGCCGGGCGTTGTAGCCGGGAGCGGCTTCAGGGCGTTTCGTGGCGGATAGCTTCTTGGTCACGGTTATTTCGAATTCAAAGCAATCTCAGGGCGTGGAACCTGACAAATCGGCCAGCAGCGGCCTGATGACAAGTGAAACTTCCGCCGCGGGAATGCTATAAGGCGATTTCAGCCGGCTCCGCCGCGCTCCGGGCACACCCCCGAATCGCGCACGAAGCAGGTTTACTCCCTTGCGCCGTCCAGCACCTGCTCGATGTCGATTCTGATGGGACTTTGGCGGCAGTCTGCCTTCAACATCACAAAGCCGTCGCGATAACGGTCGTAGATGGGCCAGAGTGCCGCGGCATCAGTCTCGGGGATGGACAGCGACTTGATCTGCTCGCGTCGGAAAAACGCGAACTTCCCCTCCGCGATGTCGGGCGGGAGCCGCGTGAGCGGTTTCTTGCAGCGGAAGAGGAACATCAGCCAGTGCGTTTCGCCCTGGTAGGCCTTCTCCGCGATGATGGCGAAGTTGTGCATGTCGGCGGCTGTGACGTCCAAGCCGACTTCCTCGCGGGTCTCGCGCACGGCGCACTCGAAGGGCGACTCGCCGGTGGCCATCTCGAGCTTGCCGCCGATGGGCGACCAGACGCCCAGGTTGGGCTGCTTGGCGCGCAGCATGAGCAGCAGTTCGCCGGCGGTGTTCTCGAGGAACACCAGCACGCTGATCTTGTAGGGCAGCACGTCCGGCATGGGCGCGCAGCGTGGCGGACACTCGCCGCGCGGCAATAAATCTCTTGCGGCACCGCGCGGCTGAGGGAAAATGGATCTGCCCATGTTCAGCGAGCGGATAGCGGTCGTTGATTGCGCTTTCGGACGGACAACCCTGGGCGTGTTTGCCCGGACCGGCGGGCGATTGCAGCTACTCGACTATCTGACGGTGGTGCACTCCGAGACCGGAGCGAGTGAAGCAATCTGGCAGGGAGAAACCAGGGCCGCGCTGAAAAAGATCCGGCAAGCATGCGCCGATCTGCCGGTCGTGCTGGTCCTGCCCGCCACACTGACGCTGACCAAGTATGTCCGTCTGCCCGCTGTAGAAGCGGCGAAACAGGCGAAGATCCTGCGCTTCGAGGCGGCGCAGGCCATTCCGCTGCCTCTCAACGAAGTCGTCTGGGGGTCCGCCCCGCTCGTCTCCGAAGGCTCGTCTCCGGAAGCGGTTGTCTGCGCGGCGAAGCACCAACTGATTGAGGCGCTGTGCACCGCCGCGGAGGATGCCGGACTGCAGGTCAGGCAACTTTTCCCAGCCACGCACGCGCTGGGTGCCGCGGCGGATCTGGCTGGTCCGGGCACGGTCACGGCGCAGGCCTTCATCAGTGCCGGTGAACATTCGACGGTTGTCGCGCTGCGGCACGACGGCATCTCCCGCGCTCGGGCCGGGTCGTCGGCCCTGGACCGGAGCACGGATGCCTCCGAGACCGCGGTCCGCCTCAGCGCGGAGTTGGCCCGCACGATCGCCCATTTTCAAAAATCAGACAGCGCACCGCCGCCCCGCGAGGTCCACGTCACGGGTGTGTTCGCCGGGACCGCCGTTGCGGGCGAACTCTCCGCGCGGTTGAATCTTCCCGTTCACCCCTTCGACGCCTTGCGCGGGGTAGAGGTCGCGCACGCGGCGGAGGATGCCAAACGCGATGCCCCGCGGCTGGCGGAGCTGGTCGGCGCGGCCGCGTTGGCTTCGGGGGACAAGCCCGCCCCAAACCTACTGCCGCCGCGGTTGCGCGCCACCGAGGAGCAACGCCGGAGACGTCCGTGGTGGGCCGTCGCCGCGGCCCTGTTCGCTCTAGTGCCCCTGCCGCCCTATTTGAGTTACCGGGCGGTGCGGGCGGCCACCGAGGAAAGGATCGCCGCAGTGGAATCGGAACTGGCGCCGGTCCGCGAAAGGCAGGCGCGCATCCGCCGCCTGCTGGACGATCTCGCCGCGGCGCGCGCTTCCGAGCAACGGCTGCGGAGCTTGCACGAGCGGCGCGATGCCTGGGTCGGGCTGTTGGCCGACCTGCAGGAACGGCTCGGCCGCGTCGAGGATGTCTGGTTCGACAGCATGAAGGTTTCCGCCGCGACCGGCCCGGGCGAGAGCGGCTGGCGCATCACCGTGGCCGGCCGCCTGCTCGACAAGACGAATCCCCGCGCGCCGGTCAGCCGGGAGGCTTCGATGCGGGCGCGGGCCCTGCTCGCTGACATCGATGCCTCGCCTTTCGTTTCCGTGGCCGGCGAGAAATTCAACGATGCCCAGGCGGGCATCCTTCAATTCAACCTGATCCTGGTGCCCAAGGCGGCCCGTCCCCTCTGATGTCCTCCACCCGATCCGCACCGTCTGGCTGGTTCCCGGTCACCGTGGCCGCCTGTGTGCTTGGCGCCGGGCTCATGGGGTGGCTCGCCTGGGAGGAGCGTGCGGCCGGGCTGAAGGCGGGCGCAGCACTCCGGAGCAAATTTGCGGAGCGCGATCGGATCTCGGCCGAGGATCCCCAGCCGAGCGCGGCAACCGAACAGCGGATCGCCGAGGAACTCACCGCGGTCCGGCGCGCGGTGGCCGCGCTCGCCGCAAAGCTCGGGGCGGAGTCCCCCGGGATCTTCGAAACACCGGCGCCAACCAAGCCGGTGGACGCGTATTTCGAGCTGGCCGCCTACGTGGAGAAAAACCGCGCGCTGGCCGCCGCCGCCCGCACGGTATTGGCCGACAACGAGCGCTTCGGCTTCGCCTCGCATGCGGCGCAGGGCCCGGCGGAAGAGTTGCTCCCCTTCGTCGCGCGGCAGGCGGCGGCTCTGCGGCCGCTGCTGGAGTGCCTTTTCGCGAGCGCGCCACGGGAACTGCTGGCCGTGCAGCGGAAGCGGCCGCTCACCGCGGGGCAATGGTCGGCGCGCCGCGCCGGTGGCGCTCCGCGTCCGGCGAATGACTCGGTCGTCTCGGGCGCGGCGGCCGATTTCTTTTCCCTCGACCCTGCGCTATCGCTGCTCGCTCCGGGCGAGACCGACACCATGGCCTTCCGCCTCGAATTCACCGGCCACACGTCCAGCCTGCGCGGTTTTCTCAACTCCGTCGCGGTCTCCCCGGTTCCCCTCTTTGTGCGGAGCGTCGAGGTGGAGCCGCTGGCCGCGCCGCCTCGCGCCGAGACCGCGGCTGATGCGGACGCGGTCCTCCCCGTGGTGGAGCAGACTCTTTCAAGGTTTGCGGTCGTCGTGGAATTTGTTGAGCTTGTCCACCGACACACCACGCCATGACAGTGTCGCTCGGCCATTCTCCCGAAAAAACCGGAGTCATGCTGATGCTGGCGGTGTTTGCCGCGTTGGCCGGCTGGGCGGGGAGGGAGTATTCGGGAGTGATCGCGCGGTTGGAACGTGAGCCCGCCGGCGTCGAGCTGCGCGGGCCGGTTTATCAGGCGGGCGTGGTGGCGGCGACACGCGCCCCGGCGGCCCAGTGGCCCAAACCCCTGCCGCAGTCGGGCGGCCAAGGTTGGGTCTACGAGGTCTTCACCCCGCCGGCCATCTACTACAGTCCGCTCGCCGGAACATTCACCGTCATGCCGCCGGTCCCGGATGCGGGCGCGTTTGGATTCGAGCTGGTCGCGGTGGAATTGGAGCCCTATCGGCTGCAACTGGCCGGCTACTACGGCAACCCCGACGAGTTGGTCGGCGCATTCACGAGCCGTCATCTCGCCGCGCCGCTGCTGGGCCGCAACGGCCGGCATTTCCCTGAACTCGGGCTGACCTTGCGCAACCTCGAGGTGCGCAAGGTGCCCGTCGACGCGGGTGATGTCGTGCCCGCGTTTGAGGTCGCCGCCATCGCGACGTTGTTCGACGAGCGCGCGGGGACGGAGGTGACGCTGGACAGCCGGGTGCGCAAGCTGACCGACACGCCGCTGGCCCGGCTGAGGTTTGCCAATGAGCGGCAGCCGCGGGAATTGCGCGAAGGCGACGAATTCAGCGATGCGGTCGCGACCTACCGCATCGAGCACGTGCAGCTCGATCCGCCCGAAGTGGTCATCTCCCGGCGCGTCGCGAGCCTCCCGCAGCCGGAAACCAGGGTCCTGCGGCCCGCCGGATCGGCCGCCAACGCGGCGTCCCCGAAGAAGCACCCAGCAACCGCAACGCGGGAAATGACGGCGAAGAAATGAGACACACACTGACATTGCTCGGGATCCTCATCATGGTGCTGCCGGGGTTGGCCGCCGCCGGGAGCAGCGAGACAAAAGTCCGTCTGATGGCCGATGCCTTGCTGGCGCGCGATCAGGGCGACATCGCCGCCGCGCGGCGGCATCTCGAGGAGCTGAACCGGCTCGAACCGAACGACGAGACCGTGCAGCGTTTGTTGCAGTCGCTGGATCAGCCGGCCGGGAAAAAGGTCTCGGTCTCCGGCGGCACCGGGGAAGACTCCAATCTCGTCAACCGCGGCCGCAGCCAATATCTGGCGGGAGACGCCGAAAAGGCCGCGGAAACCCTGCGACGGGCCCTGGAGGCCGATCCTTCGGACAACGAAGCCAGGACGCTGCTGGCGCGCATCGAGACGGAGAAGGCCGGGACGGGCGCGTCCGGGGCCCGCACTGCGACCAGCCGCGAAATGCTGCGCGAGGTGGACCGCGCCTGGCAGCGGCCGCAGGTGAGCACCGGCCACCCGCCCGGCAAGACCGCCACCGCCGAATCGGCGCCCATGTGGGACAAGCTCAACCGCATCATGGTGCCGGCTGTGAATTTCAGCGGCATGGAATTGAGCCGTGTCGTGCACACGTTGGGCGTGATCTCGGAGGAGTTTGACCACACGGGGATCGCCCCCAAGGGCGTGAACATCGTGCTGATCGACCCGGCCGGCGCCAACCCCGCCGTCAACATCACCCTGCGCAACCTGCCGCTGAAGCGGGTGCTCGACCTGATCACCGACTCCGTGGGCTTCCAATACGAGGTGCAGCCCGATGCCGTGGTCGTGCGTGCCGGCGGGGAAAAGTCGGCGTTGGACACGCAGTTCTTCCCGGTCTCGCGCTCGACGGTGCTGCGCATGACGGGGCAGGGTGGAGCGATGAAGGACGCCGCGGCGGACGCCTCCGCTTCGGCTTCCCCGGTCGAGCAGGAGGGCGAGCGCATCCGGCGGTTTCTCCAGCTTGCGGGCGTCGGCTTCGACGGGGTGGACGGGGCGACGCTGGCCTTCGACGGCTCGCAACTCATCGTCACCCAGACGCCGCGGAACCTGGAACGCATCCGCAACATCCTCGCGCGCTACAGCGAGGTGCGGCAGGTGGAGATCGAGGCGAAGTTCATGGAGGTCCAGCAAGGCGCCTTGGAGGAGCTGGGCGTGCAGTGGAACCTCGCCACCAAGGCCTCGCAGCAGAACGCCCGCGCGCAGGCCGAATACACCACCGGCGGCGGCATCAACCGCACGCTGTCGGACGCGTTCCGCAACTCGACGACCAACCAGCAGATCTCCGTGACCGGTCCCGGCCTGCCGGCGGACGGCATCCGGCTCGACACCGCCGCTCCGCAGATCCCGGGCGGCGTGCTGCTCGGCACCGGCGCGGCCGCGCTGGCCAACGTCTCGACCATCATCGGCGAATTCGACGTCAACGCCATCGTGCGTGCCCTTTCGCAGAAGAGCGGGACGGAGCTGCTCAGCGCGCCGAAACTGACCGTGCTCTCGGGCAACCCCGCCACGATCACCGTGGCGCAGGAGCTGCGTTATCCGCAAAGTTACGGCGAGATCCAGAGCCAGGTGGGCACGGGCAGCGTGTCCGGCGGCGGCTCGGCGGGCGTGTCGATCACCTCGGGCACGCCGCAGGAGTTCACGACGCGCAACGTCGGCGTCGAGTTGCGGGTGACGCCGACCGTCGAGGAGGACGACCGCAGCGTCAGCCTCGACCTGAATCCGAAGGTCACCGAATTCGAGGGCTTCGTCGAATATGGCGGCCCGAGCATCGCCATCTCGGGCGGCACGACCGTCACGGTGCCGCCGGGCTTCTACCAGCCGATCTTCTCGGTGCGCGAAGTCTCGACGAAGGTTACGATCTGGGACGGCGCGACGCTGGTCATGGGCGGCCTGACCCGCGAGGACGTGAAGAAGGTCAACGACAAGGTGCCGGTCTTCGGCAGCCTGCCCCTGGTCGGCCGTCTGTTCCGCAGCCAGGGTGAGAGCACGCAGAAGCGGAATCTGCTCATCTTTGTCACCGCAAACCTGGTCAGCCCCGGCGGCGTGCCCACGAAGCAGCAGGTGGGCGCGGCCGGACCGGGGTCGCTGTTCCAGAACCCCACCATCGTGACGCCGGCCGGCAGCACGGACCGGCGTTGAGCGGACGGCGGTTTCCGCATTGACCGCCCTGCGGCCCGGCGGACAATCCGGCGGCCCGACACCCATGGACGCCCGCGACAAACCCGAGCTGATCGTGAAGGGACAGCCCGCCTCCAAGGGCATCGCCTACGGCCGCGCCTTCGTCTACCTGCAGAGCGAGCTGGAGATCCCCCGCTACAGCGTGGATGCCGACAAGCGCATCGCCGAGATCGAGCGCCTGGAACGCGCCCTCGTCGTCACGCGCCAGCAGATCGCCCGCCTGCAGCAGCAGGTGAAGCAGAACATCGGCGAGGACGAGGCGCTGATCTTCGACGCGCACCAGATGGTGCTGGAGGACCGCGCGCTGATCCAGGAGACCATCCGCGAGTTCGAGCAGACCGGCCTGAACATCGAAACCTGCTTCAACGCCGTCGCCCAACGTTACATCGAGGCCTTCGCCCAGATCGACGACGAATACCTGCGCGAGCGCGCCGCGGACATCAAGGACGTCGCCAAGCGCCTGCTCCACGTCCTGCTCGGGCAGACGGCCTCAAACCTTTCCGAACTGGTCGAGCAGCGCATCATCGTCGCCCACGACATCTCGCCCTCCGAGGCGGCCAGCATCGACCGCAGCGCCGCCCTCGGCATCGTGACCGACACGGGCAGCCGCACCAGCCACGCCGTCATCGTGGCCCGGTCGATGAAGATCCCCGCCGTCGTCGGCGCGCGCGACCTCACGCAGAAGGTCAAGGACGGGGACTGGCTGATCGTCGACGGCTACGAGGGCGTGGTCGTGGTCAACCCCAGCGAGGCGGAGCTGTTCCGCTACGGCAAGATCCAGAAGGAGCGCCAGAATTTCGAGACCCGGCAGCTCAGCGTGGCCAACGAGCCGAGCGAGACCATCGACGGCGTGCACGTCACCTTGCGCGCCAACATCGAGAAGGTGGACGAGGTCGACCTCGTGCGGAAATACCGCGCGGAGGGCGTCGGGCTCTACCGCACCGAATTCCTCTTCCTCAGCGCGGGCCGGATCCCGGACGAGGAACAGCAATACGCCGCCTACCGGGAGATCGTCGAGGGCCTCGCGCCCGAGTCCGTGACCATCCGCACGCTCGACCTCGGCGGCGACAAGTTCATGCCCGGCGGGCCGACCGAGATCAGCGGCGAGGCCAACCCTTTCCTCGGATACCGCGCCATCCGCTTCTGCCTCGACCAGCCGGAAATCTTCAAGGCGCAGCTGCGGGCCGCCCTGCGCGCCAGCGCGCACGGCCGCGTCGAGCTGATGTATCCGATGATCAGCGGCGGCGACGAG
>Ga0073934_10003802_pt1 | contig 26701 bp, 23 predicted proteins | sample LarsenN4metaG_FD_76834 | JGI IMG/M metagenome (GOLD analysis project Ga0073934, IMG submission 76834) | Hot spring sediment bacterial and archeal communities from British Columbia, Canada, to study Microbial Dark Matter (Phase II) - Larsen... ... | reverse complement strand
TGATTGTCCAAAGCTCGCGCGCCGTCAGCAAACAGCAGCTCCGCCAGATGTTTCTTGAAGTGATCCGGCGGGAGGGCAAGTCGTTCGGGCTGCTCATTGACGACATCGCTGGAGGGTTCACTTTCACCGGGCGCGGGTTGCCGCAGGCCTTCCAGGTGATCCCGCTGGTTGTCTACCGCGTGCACGCCGACGGACGACCCGACGAGCTGGTGCGCGGCGTGGATCTGGTGGGGACGCCCCTGACCTCACTGAAGAAGATTGTGGCCACCGACGATAGCCCGGAAGTGTTCAACGGTTACTGCGGGGCGGAGTCCGGCTCAGTCCCGGTTTCCGCGGTTTCGCCAGCCATTCTGATTTCCGAGATCGAAGTGCAGAAGAAAGAGACTTCCAGCGACAAGCCGCCCATCCTCCCTCCGCCGCACCATGACCCTTCTGAAAAACGCAAGGCTGCCGGAGGAAAAACGCCATGAGGGCGCCGCGCGTCAGATGGTTCCTGCTGTTGACTCTGGCTGTGCCAGCCAGCGGCCAGGTGCAACGCGTCCAGCCCGGTGACGCGGATCAGACACTCCGGGCCATGCGCGACGAGCTGGAGCGCTCGCGCGAGCGCTTGCGCATGGGCGAGCTCCAGCCGCCCTACTACATCGAGTATCGCCTCGTAGATGTGGACGCGCGCAGCGTAACCGCTTCCTTCGGCGCCCTGGTCCAGAGCACCACCACGCGCAACCGCTTCATGACAGTGGACGTCCGCGTGGGCGACTACCAGCTCGACAGCTCCCACTTCATCGCCGATGACGCCTTCCGCGGATTCATCGGTTCCACCGGCACCGTCGGCATCGACCGCGACTACGAGTCTCTCCGCCAGGACCTCTGGCTGGCTACCGACCAAGCCTACAAGGAAGCTCTCGACCGCCTTTCCCGCAAGCAGGGCTACCTGCGCAGCCTAGCCCGTGCGCCGAACGTCCCAGATTTTTCCCGCGAGCAGCCGGTCGTGCTGGTTGCCCCGCGCTTCGAACCAGACTGGACCTCGCGCGACTGGGAGGCAGAGGCCCGTTCTGCTTCCCAGATCCTCCGGCAGTTCCCGGAATTGCACGACACGCGCGTGAGCTACCACCTGGTCTTCCTGACCTACCACCTGATGAACAGCGAGGGCACCCAAGTGCGTGTCTCGCGGACCGCAGCGGCCATCGAAGCAGGATCGCATACCCAAGCGGAAAACGGGATGCGGCTGCATCACATCTACAGCCGCGTTGCCCGCACGCCTGCCGAGTTGCCGTCGGTTGCGGTTGTGCGCGGGGAACTGGAGCGCTCGGCGCGAGAGCTGCTGGCGCTGCGATCCGCACCCCCGGCCGAAGACTACGTTGGGCCGGTGCTCTTCGAGCCACACGCGGCAGCTTCCCTGCTGGCGCAACTGCTCGGGCCTTCTGTTTCCGGGGCGCGACCGCCTGTGGCCATGCTCCCGTTTTTCGAGCAGATGCTGCAGCAGTCCGGCGCACGCAGTGAATGGCTCGGCCGGTTGGGGACGCGCGTGCTCCCCGCCGGGGTTACCCTAGTGGACGACCCCCGAGCAAACGAGTTCGAAGGCCAGCCGTTGCTGGGCGGCTACGAAGTGGACGAGGAAGGCGTGCGGGCACAGCGCGTAACCCTGGTGGAAAGCGGGATCCTGCGCAATCTGCTCATGTCCCGCCGGCCTGGTCCCGACTTCCAGCAATCCAACGGGCACGGGCGCGCCGCGCTACTCTCCGCGCCGCGGCCGGCCATGAGCAACCTCTTTTTCCAATCGAGTGATGCCGTGCCCCCCGATGAGTTGCGCAGGCGGTTTCTCGACCTCTGCCGTGCTGAAGGACGCTCGTGGTGCCTCGTCGTCCGGCAGATGGATAACCCGCTGTTAGGCTCGCTGGACCAGGAGGATTCCTTCGAGTTGTTCTCCAGCTTGGCCGCGGGGATTGGCAGCGGCGATCGGCAGCCATTGTTGGTCTATCGGGTCTTTGTGGACGGGGGTCAGGAAGAACTGATCCGCGGGGCGCGCTTGACTGGGCTCACACTGCGCTCACTCCGCAACCTAGCTGGTGTGGGCAACGACCAGACTGTCTTCCACTTTTTTCAGAACCCCTCGCCCGAGTTTGCGGGCACCGCGTTTGGCGCCTTCGGCACAGCGCAAGGCGGCTTGCCTACGTCCGTCGTAGCGCCCTCGCTGCTGCTCGAGGAAGTCGAGGTGCGCGGTGCCCGCGGCGAACCGCGCCGCCCGCCCGTGCTGCCCGCCCCGCCCCTGAACTGAACTTCTGGCGGCTCAAGCAATCCAACGGCACTAAGAAGCGGCACAGATTTCATGGGCGGTCCTGCGCGGGGCGAACGACTGCGCGAAATATATAACCTAGGCATCGAAGAACTAAGCTAGAAAGTTCTAAGCTGGAACGAAGCGGCATCGCGGACTCAGCACCCCCGCCTAGGGCCAGGGGGGGCCCCACGGCGTGCCGTATAATTGCAGACCGGTGCCCGCGTGACCACCGCAGAAGCTATCCGCGAGAAGAAACTTGCCGCCCTGGCCTCCGTGGGGACCGCCCTGGTGCTCGTTTCGCTGAAGGTATTCCTGGCGGTGGTGACGGGCAGCTTGGGCATCCTCTCTGAAGCGCTGCACTCGGGGCTTGACCTCGTCGCCGCCGTTATCACCTACCTTTCCGTGCACGTTTCCGACAAGCCTGCCGACGCCGACCACACCTACGGCCACGGCAAGGTGGAGAGTTTCTCCGCGTTCATCGAGACGGCCCTGCTGCTGCTCACTGCGCTCTACGTGATCTACGAAGCGTTCCGCCGGCTGTTTTCCCGCGAAGTGCACATTGAGCCCACGCTGTTGGCTGTCGGCATCCTAGGCCTGATGGCCTTGCTCGACGTGGCGCGGGCGCGCCGGCTGGGGCGCGCGGCGCAGAAACACCAGAGCGAGGCCCTGGAAGCCGACGCCCTGCACTTTTCAATGGACGTGTGGAGCACGCTCGTGGTGATGCTGGGGATTGCCTGCGCGTGGCTCGGAAAGCGTTTCGGGCTCGCCTGGCTGTACTACGCCGACCCGCTGGCCGCGCTGGCCGTGGCCGGGTTCGTCATCTGGATCGCGTCGCGGCTGGCCAAGCGCACGCTGGACGCCCTGCTGGACGCCGCGCCAGCCGGCTTGCAGCAACGCATTGCTGCAGCCGTGCAGGAGCTCGATGGCGTGCAGGACGTCTGGCGCGTGCGCGTGCGCCGCGCTGGCAACCGTCACTTCGTGGACGTAACCATACGCGTGCCGCGCTCGCACAGCTTCGAGCAGGTGCACGCCACCAGCGATGCGGTCGAGCGGCGCGTACAGCAATTGTTGCCCGCTGACGTGATGGTGCACATGGAGCCTGCTGAGCCGCCGGGGGAGCACCTGTTCGAACGCATCCGCGCGCTGGCCGCCCGCCGGGGCCTGGCCGTACACGAAATCACCGCCCACGAGCTCGATGGGCGCGTGTTCATCGAACTGCATCTGGAAGTAGACAACCGCCTGGTTCTGCGCGAGGCCCATCGTCGCGCCACCGAGCTCGAACAGGAAATCGCCCGCGAAAACCCAGGCGCCGACGTGAACATCCACATCGAGCCGCTCGACAGCCACATCCCCTCGGCCGCCGACCTGAGGGATCTGTCGCGCGCCGTGCAACGGCACGTCAACGCGCTGCGAGGAGACTACCACGAACTGGTGGACTGTCATGAAGTGAAGGTGCGGCAGGTGGAGCACCGCATCGTCGTCACCTGCCACTGCACCTTGGATCCAGAACTGCCCATCACGCGCGTGCACGACCTCACCCAGGCACTGGAAGACCGCCTCAAAGAACAGTTTCCCCAGCTCTCCCGCGTGACCATTCACCCCGAGCCCGTCGGCGAAAACTAGGGTGCGTTCTCTCGAGCGCCTGCTAAAATAGTCGTTTCTCGCACGCGTGGGATTGAAGTCTATGAATGGCAAGTTCCGCTCGGCATCGTTTCTACTGGCCGGCCTGCTGGTCACCGTGACCGCCGCGCAGAACGACTCGCTGCGCCATCCCGAGGAAAAGCGCCTGCGCAACATCCGCCAGCTCACCTTCGGCGGGGAGAATGCCGAAGCGTACTTTTCCGGGGACGGAAAGCAGATCATCTTCCAGTCGCACGAGGGGGCGGGCCGCTGCGACCAGATTTACACAATGAACCTCGAGGGAACCGCCAAGCGGATGGTCTCCACGGGCCGCGGCAAAACCACGTGCGCTTTCTTCTTTCCCAACGGTCGGCGCATCCTCTACAGCTCGACGCACGCTGCCAGGCCTGACTGCCCGCCGCCGCCCGACTACAGCCGCGGCTACGTCTGGGTGCTCTACCCAGACTATGACATCTACACCGCCCGGCCCGACGGCAGCAACCTGTGCCGGCTGACTGCCACGCCCGGGTACGACGCTGAAGCTACGGTCTCCCGCGATGGCAGGATCGTCTTCACCTCCACGCGTGATGGCGACATCGACATCTACACTATGGACGCCAAAGGCAAGAACGTCCGTCGGCTGACCACCGAACTCGGCTACGATGGAGGAGCGTTCTTTTCCCCGGACGGACGAAAGATTGTCTATCGCGCGCATCACCCCAGAGACCCCGCCGAGGTGGCCGACTACCAGCGACTGCTGCGCAGCCACCAGCTCCGGCCCAGCCGGTTCGAGCTGTTCGTGATGGACGCCGACGGCTCGAACAAGCGCCAGATCACCTCGAACGGCGCAGCCAACTTCGCGCCGTTCTTTCATCCCGATGGCAAGCGCATCATCTTTGCTTCCAACCTCCACGATCCCCGTGGGCGCAACTTCGATCTCTACCTGATCAACCTGGACGGCACCGGACTCGAACGCGTCACTTATCACGAGCTGTTTGACAGCTTCCCGATGTTCTCGCCTGACGGCCGCAAGCTGGTCTGGGCCTCGAACCGCAACCAGAAGCAGCGCGGCGATACGAACATCTTCCTCACCGACTGGGTTGAATAAAGAAGGATTTGTTAAGAGCCTGGAGCCCGGCGACGAACCTTAACCCCCTATCCGCATCTAGGCTACGGCGTGAAGCCTTAGCAGGCGATCGGCGCGGCGCAAAGGCCACGGGGATGCACTGGCCGGCCTTCGCACCGGCAGCCTTTTTCTGCTAGCATTGCTCGCTGGGCGGTATCCCGCTGTAGGTGGGAACGGCACCGGAGGTCAACATGAGTACGGCCCTGAATGCGGGCAACGGGAAAATCACCGTGCCCGACATCCTCTTGCGGAAGTCTCTCCCTGCATCCGATCCCCGGCGGAAGATCGTTTGCCTGACGGCGTACGACTATCCCGCGGCTCGCGTGCTCGACGAAGCGGGCGTGGACATCCTGCTGGTGGGCGATTCGTTGGGCATGGTCGTGCTCGGCTACGAGAACACCCTGCCGGTCACCATGGACGAGATGCTCCACCACACACGCGCCGTGCATCGCGGCGCGCAGCGAGCGCTCCTGGTGGCCGACATGCCGTTTGGCAGCTACCATGGGCCGGGAGCCTCTGCGCTTGCCAATGCTGTGCAGTTCCTCAAGGCCGGCGCCGAAGCGGTGAAGGTTGAAGGCGGCGAGCGCCGGCTGGAGCTGATGGCGCGCCTGGTGGAGGCGGAAATCCCCGTGATGGGCCACATCGGCCTGACGCCGCAGTCGGTGCACGCGCTCGGCGGATTCAAGGTGCAGGGCAGGAGTGAAGAAACCGCTCGGCAATTGTTGCGCGACGCTCGCGCCGTGGAATCCGCGGGGGCCTTTGCCGTTGTGCTCGAATCCATCCCGCGGGAGCTGGCCGCGCGGATCACGGCCGAACTGCGCATCCCCACGATTGGCATCGGCGCGGGACCGGATTGCGATGGCCAGGTGCTCGTGCTCCACGACCTGGCCGGCATGAGCTTTGGGCGCGCGCCGAAATTTGCCCGGCAGTATGCACGGCTTGCGGAGACCCTCGCGCGAGCCGTGGCCGAGTTCTGCCAGGACGTGCGCAGCGGGCAATTCCCCTCCGACACTGAGGCGTATCACCTGCCCGCTGATGTGCGGGACCGCCTGCTGGCGCCCAGGCCATAGAAGAACGCGTGGTAGCCACAGCGGCATGCGAAGGGTCGAGAGGCTCCCGCTCCAACAAGGAGCGACCATGACGCCTGAAGAGGTTCGCTTGCTCTACGAATTCGACGCTTGGGCCAACCATCGCGTGCTCGACGCCTGCGCCGCTCTGACCCCCGAGCAGTTCACCCAGCCGCTCGGCTCGAGCTTCTCGTCCGTGCGCGACACGCTAGCCCATATCATGGATGCACAATGGCTCTGGCTGGAGCGCTGGCGCGGTCGGTCACCGGCTACCTTTCCGCAAGCCAAGGACTACCCTGACCTTGCAAGGATCCGGACACGCTGGGCAAAAATCGAAGCCGACTTGCTCGGATTCGTCCGCTCGCTCACGGCGACAGGCCTGGAACGTTCGCTCAGCTACCAGAACACGCGCGGCGTGAGATTCACGAATCCCCTCTGGCAGATGCTCCAGCACGTGGTGAACCACGGCAGCTACCACCGCGGCCAGGCGACCACGCTGCTGCGCCAGCTGAGCGCCCGGCCCGTGGCCACTGACCTGATCGGTTTCTACCGCGAGCGCTCCGGGCAGCCCCTGGACTAAGCGGGCCTCCGGCGGCATGGAAACCATCCACACTATCGAGTGGATGAAGCAGGTAGCCCGCGCATGGCGCACCGAAGGCTGCCTGGTCGGGTTCGTGCCCACGATGGGCGCGCTGCACGAAGGCCACCTGTCACTTGTGCGCGCGGCGCAGAAACAGACACGGCCCCTGGTTGTATCCGTTTTCGTTAACCCCAAGCAGTTCGGCCCGCAGGAAGACTTCGAGAAATACCCGCGGCAGATCGAGGCTGATCGCGCGCTGCTCGAGCAACTGGGCGTCGATTGCCTGTTCGCGCCGGTAGCCAGGGAAATGTACCCGGACGGTTTCCGTACGCACGTGAGTGTCGAAGGCTTGAGCGACCGCCTTGAAGGTCGCGCCCGCCCGGGCCACTTCCGCGGCGTCGCCACCGTGGTGTTGAAGCTTCTGGAAATCGTCCAGCCGCGCTTCGCTTATCTCGGCCGCAAGGACGCCCAGCAGGCGCGCATCATCCGCCAGATGGTCGCCGACCTGAACCTAGACACAGAAATCGTGGTCTGTCCGATTGTGCGCGAGCCGGATGGTCTGGCCATGTCATCGCGCAATGCCTACCTGACGGCCAAAGAACGGCAGGCCGCCACCGTGCTCTATCGCGCACTGGACGCTGCCCGTCGGGAAATCGAAAGCGGCGAGCGTGACGCCGCCCGGCTGGTTGCCCGCATGCGCCAGATTATAGGCGCCGAGCCCTTGGCATCGCCCGATTACATCGAGATTGTAGACGCGGAAACCCTCGAACCTGTGGTGGGCCTGCGCGGGCGCTGCCTAGCGTTGCTCGCCGTGTTTGTAGGCGCCACGCGCCTGATAGACAACCTACTGGTCGAGCAGCGGGACGACGAGTGCGTCGTGTCCCTGTGAATCCTCAGGCGGTGGAGGCGCCGCGCGGGCTCGCGCCCAGCGCAACTAGGGCTTCAAGCACCTGTGCGGCGTGGCCCTTCGCGCTGACATTCTCCCAGAGTTTTTCCAACCGGCCGTCGGGACCAATCAGGTAGCTGCTGCGGACAATACCCAGGACGGACTTGCCGAGGAAGCTCTTGATGCGGCGCGCGCCGAGGGCTTCGATCAGCTCGAAATCCGGGTCGCTCAACAGCGGGAAGTTCAGCTTGAACTTGGCTTTGAACTTCGCCAGGGCCTGCGGGGAATCGGCACTGCACCCCAGCAAGACCACGCCTAGTTCGTCGAATTTCGCTTTGGCGTCGCGAAACTCGGACGCTTCGTGGTTTCAACCCGGGGTCAAGGCCTTCACAAAGATGAACAGGAAAACCCGGCGGCCTGCGAAGTCTCGCAGCGAGACTTCCGTGCCGTCAGCCCGCAGCCTCACCGCCGGTACCGGATCACCAACCTTCAGTGCAGCCATAACCTCTCCAAGTAAAATTCACTGCAGATCGCAAATCACCTTCCTTGCCGAAGAATCTGGGCCCGCGTCTCGCGGGTTTCGTCAGGCGAGCAGCCGGCGCAGGGTGTCGCTGACCAGTTGCGGATTCGCCCGGCCGCCGGTGGCCCGCATCACCTGGCCCACGAAAAACTTGAACACGCCGTGGTTGCCGGCGCGATATTTGGCGACAGGATCCGGGTTCTTCTCGACGACCTCGCGGGCGATGCGTTCGATCTCGGCCGCGTCGGTGATCTGCCCCATGCCCTCCGCAGCGACGATTTCGCCCGCCGACCGGCCGGTCTCGAACATCTGCGCGAACACTTTCTTTCCACTGGCGGCAGTAATCCGGCCGCTTTCGACGAGTCGGATCAGCTCCGCCAGTGCGGGAGGAGAAACCCGCAAATCCTCCCTTTCCTCTCCCGCGTCGCTCACCCGGCGAAGGAGCTCCGTCTGGATCCAGCTCGCGGCCGCTTTAGGCGGCGCACCAGCCTTCACGACCCCTTCAAAATAGGCCGCACGGGCTCGTGTAGCGGTCAGCACATCAGCGTCGTACGCGGCAAGCCGGTATTCGCGCTGGAAGCGCGCTCGTCGGGCATCAGGCAATTCGGGCATCGTGCGGGCAATTTCAGACTTCCAGGCTTCACTGACACGCACGGGCAGCAGGTCCGGCTCCGGGAAATACCGGTAGTCGTGCGCGTACTCCTTCGAGCGCATCGGCTCGGTGCGCCCCGCGGCGAGGTTCCACAGGCGCGTCTCCTGCTCGATGCGGCCGCCGGATTCGAGCACGGCAACCTGCCGCTCGATCTCGTACTCCAGCGCGCGCGCCAGGAAACGAAAGGAGTTCAGGTTCTTTACCTCGGTCTTCACGCCCAGGCGATCGGACCCGCCCGGCCGCACGCTGATGTTGGCATCGCAGCGCAGCGAGCCCTCCTCCATGTTGCAGTCGCTTACTTCCGTGTATTCGAGCACCTGCTTGAGCGTGGTCAGGTAAGCGTAGGCCTCGGCGGGGGAGCGCAGGTCCGGCTCAGAGACAATCTCAATCAGCGGCACGCCGCAGCGGTTGAAGTCAATATAGCTGTAGCGGTCGGAATCCGGGAACCCTTCGTGTAGCGCCTTGGCCGCATCCTCTTCCAGATGGAGCCGCGTGATGCCCACGCGCTTGGCCGCACCGTCGTGGTGGATCTCCAGCCACCCGCCGGTAGCCAGCGGCAGCTCGTACATGGAGATCTGGTAGCCCTTGGGCAGGTCGGGATAGAAGTAGTTCTTGCGCGCGAACCGCGAGCGTTCGTGCACCGCGCAGTGAAGGACCAAGGCCGCGCGGATGGCCAGCTCCAGCGCGCGCCGGTTCAGCACCGGCAGCGACCCGGGCAGCCCCAGGCACACGGGACAGGTGTTCCGATTGGGCGGGTCGCCAAAGCGCGTCGAGCAGGCGCAGAAGATCTTGCTCGCGGTCTTCAACTGCACATGCACTTCGAGCCCGATCACGGCCTCGTAGCGCGCCAAGACCTCCGGAGACAACTTTGCTTCCTGCGTCGCCCGGTTCATGGAAACAAGATTATAGCATCCGGCCGCTCGAGCCCGCGTCAGCGCGACGAAAGGCTGCCGGGAAGGCGTCAGGGTGAAGCTCTCGGAAGCAACGCAGGCACCACGAACAAAGCGACGATATGGTTCAAGATGTGGGCCAGCATGCAGGCTGGCAGATTGCGCCGTTTCACGTACAGCAGGTAAAGGACGACAGACGCCAAGCCAATCTGGATAGCGCCGCCGAGGGTCCACGAAGGGATGTGCACCACCAGGAACGCAAGCCAGGATAGGGCCGCGCTCAGGCCCAGGCGTCCCGTAAGCTGGTACAGCCGCTCGACCAGATACCCGCGATAGCGGATCTCCTCGGTGACCCCGGCGGTCAGAACCATGGCGACCCGCATTCCGGCGGAGAACTCAGCCAGCCGGCGCACGCCCCTCTCCGTGGTCTGCAGCCCGAGCAGGCCCATCAGGGGCATGGTGGCGGAGATGATGATTCCCCCGGCGACGAAGACGCCTAAAGCCCAGCACAGGTCCGTCCGAGTCATGCCACGGATCCCGATCGTGCCCCAGCGCTTCCGCTCCCAAAAGCGGACATGGAGCAGCAACAGGGCCGTGACGCCTCAAGCAAACCCCAGGTTGACGAGCATTCGTTCGCCGGGCTCAAGCCGGGCGAGCCCAGGGCGGGCCACGTGCAGCAGGGCACGCGATCCCAGCACGAGTGCGATCCCGGCGATTGCGGTCGTCCTAGCTCCGGCTGCCTCAAACGTAGCTGACCGCATGCGGGAACATTAGCTCAAGCCCGCCCGCTAGCCAACTCTCGACGTACATGGAGGTGTTACTCACCGCCCCAGCGCCAGCGCATCCCGGCGCGGTAGTAGCGCCGGTAGGCCGGGTAGCCGAGCGAATCCTGGTATTGCCTGTCAAACAGGTTGCCAACCCGTGCAAATGCGGTAGCGCCGCGCCCTACGTCGTAGCTAAACGCTAAGTCCACCTTCGCGTAGCCCGGATTGCTTGAGAGACAGGGCCCAAAGCAGGTGTCGCCGATCGAAAAGCTCAGGAAGTCACTGTCCGTGCGGCGGCCGACGAACGTGCCGACCACGTTCCAGTTCATCCCCCGCCAGTTCAGATGGGCAACCAAGCTCCCGGAATGCACGGGCCGCTTGAACAGCCGGTTGCCGGGGAGGAGCACCGGATCGAAGGCGTTGGGGGCTTCGAGCACGCGGCTATCCACGAAGCTGTAAGCGCCCTCCAGGCGCAGCCACGGCGCGGGCTTCGCTTCGAAGGCCACATTGAGTCCACGGGCGCGCGCGCGATCCGTGTTAAAAAACGTTCCGAACGAACCCTGGTCGCAGCCGGGAGGCAACGGAAAGGGGCACGGGCCGCCCACCAGGCAGAACGTGAAGCTGACAATGTCGCGGAAACGATGGTCGAACCAGTCGGCGGAAGCGCGCACGCGCTCCTGCGCCAGCACCTGCTCCACGCCCGCCTGCACGGTGCGCGAGCGCTCCGGCCGCAGATCGGGGTTGCCGGGGAAGCACGGGTTCTGCGCGAACGACTGCGTCATGGTCGGCTCCTTGATGCCCAGGCCGAAACCGAAGCGCAGCCGCGTGGCTCCCCAGAAGCCGCTGCCAAACCGCGCGCCGTAGGTGAGTCCGAAGCGAGGCACGGCGCGCACACCAAAGCTGTCGTTTGACTCTACGCGGAAGCCTCCGACCAGTACCAACCGCGGGTGGGGCTGGACCCGGCCATCGAAATAGCCGCCCTGATTGTTGCGCCGGGCGTGCAGGCCGGAGAGGAAGCTGTTCTCGACCTCGCTCTGATAGCCGAGCGTGAGGCTGCCGCGCTGCCCAAGGTAGCTCGTCTGGTGCGTAAAGCTGGCACGGTTATGCCGGTCCAGCGCGGAGAACGGGAAATCGCAGATGAAGGGCGGGTCGGGCAGACAGAAGTCGCTCGACGGGTTGGCAAAGAACTGGCGCAGGTTTGCTTCGAAGCCCGCCGTGCGATGCCGCCACGCACCCGTGTGGTACTCCCAGGCCAGACTGGCGCTAAGGTTGCGCAGGGCGTTGTGCTGGTCGAGGTTGGGCGGAGCAAACAGGGTCTGGCCGGGCGCGCCGGCGTCGCTGGTGTTGCTGCGCAAGCTGAGCCGCAAGCTGTCGCGCTCGCGCAGGCGCACGCCGTACTGTCCAGAAAAGGTGGTATTGCGATAAAAGTCATTAGATCCCTGACCGTTGGTATAGAAGTAGCCGAGGGCCGCGGAGTAGTCAAACCAGCGGAGCAATCCGCTCAGGCGAGCCCCCAGACGGACAGTTTCGAACTTACCACCTTCGGCCTCGAGTTCCAGCGCCGGACGGGTGGTTGTGCCGCGCCGCGTGAACACGTGGATGACGCCGGTCACGGCATCCGAGCCGAACAGGGCGCTGGCGGCGCCGCGCACGACCTCGATCTTTTCGACGTTATCGAGCGTGAAGTTGGAAAAATCCACGGGGTTGCCTGGCTCATTCACGGCCGCGCCGTCCACGAGTACTCTGGTGTAGTTGGAGTTTCCGCCGCCCAAGAACAGAGTGGTGATGCCGCCCTCGCGGCCGAGCCGGGAGAAAGTCAGGCCAGGCATCGTGCCTAGCAGGTCAGCGAAGTGGACGGCTTGCCTTTCCAAAATGTGCTGGCGGGTGATGACCGTTGCTGGCGAGGGACTCGACTCCGCGACCACCGGTTCCGCCTGCGCGGTGACAATCACCGTGGCGGAAAGCCGTTCCAACTCCAGCCGCGGGCTCCACTCATGCGTTTCACCCGCGGCCAGCAGCACCTCTGCGCGAACAGCCGCGAAGGACTTGTGCGCGACCATGATGCGATAACGCCCCGGCGCGAGCACGAGCGCGAAGCGCCCCTTCTCGTCTGTAGTGACGCGCGCGGAGGTTGCTGCAGCATCCAGCCGCTCTGCGGAAACCTCCGCACGCGACACAGCGGCACGACTGGGATCAGTCAGCACACCAGTGAGCACGGCGGCAGCCTGCCCGTTCGTGCGCGAGGGAATCAAGCAGAAAACAACAAGGAGAACCAGATGGCGAACTGGCACGGCGATGTGTCCTTTCTGTCTCCCCAGCGAGAGACGAAGGCTGTTCCCCAACTCCTCGGGGACTGCGACCCGGCCGGTCTCCTGGCTTGGCGGCTGGCCCTGCGGTAGACGCCGCTCGCAGGGCGGCATCTGTCCCAGCCGAAGCTGGTGGCGCAGCCTTCCCATCCCGAGCTTTCGAAACAGTGGCTGCACCGGGCTCCCCGACGAGTCGAGGGCGCCGCCTTACAGTCGCGCGGCGGCGACGGCTTCGCACCGTCTTCCCGTGCGCGAGGTCGCGGTGGATGTCGTGCGGCAGCCACAGAAACTGGCTGCCGCGTGGCTTCCTCGGTCAACCTCTGGTGACGCGGACGCGCGGCACTCCGGCCTCGTCCGCAATCACTTCCAGCGGTGTGCCGAACACCGTTTCAAGCAGCTCCCGGCGGTACACTTCCTCCGGCGGGCCCACGCGCAGGCACTTGCCCCGGCTCAGCAGGATGATCCGATCGGCGAATTCCGCAGCCAAGTTCAGCTCGTGCGTCACGACAACCACGGTGATGCGGTGGCTCACCGCCAGTTGCCGAAGCCGCCGCAGCAGTTCCACCTGGGCGCCGATGTCCAGATGCAACGTGGGCTCGTCCAGCAAGAGCAGCAGCGGCTGTTGGGCCAGAGCCCGCGCCAGGATCACACGCTGCTTTTCCCCTCCTGAAATCTGGTGGAGCCAGCGCCCGCTTAGCGCTTCGGCACCGACCTGGGCCAGGGCGTTTTCCACCATCGCGGCGTCTTCTTCGGTCTCGAACCGGAGCCCGCGGCCGTAGGGATGCCGACCCTGCATCACGTAGTCCCAGACGCGCAGCGGAAACAGCAGCGCGCTTTCCTGCTGAACCACGGCGATGCGCTGGGCCCGCGTGCGTGGGTCGAGCTCCCGGAGGTCAAACCCCTCGACCTGCACGCGGCCGGAAAGTGGCGCGAGCGTCCCGGCCAGCAGGCGCAGCACTGTGGACTTGCCGCTGGCATTCGGGCCGAGGATGGCCAGCACCTCGCGCTCGCGCGCCTGGAAACTGATGGCTTCCAGCGCAAACGCGCGCGCATGGCGGCGGGGGGCAGCGTAGGCATAGCTGGCCTGCTCGACGACCAGGCGCGGCTCATCGGGCCCCTGGCCCGCAGCAGGAAAGACCGGCGCCGCAGCCGACATTTCGCCCGCACTCATTCAAGCGTCCGCCGCAGCAAGTAGATGAAGAAGGGCGCGCCAGCCATGGCTGTCACTGCCCCGGGCGGCAACTCAGTCGGCGCGACCACCGTACGCGCCAGCGTGTCTGCCAGCACAACGACAATCGCCCCGCCCAGCGCCGTGGCCGGCAAAAGCAGCCGGTAATCGCTGCCAAAAAGCATCCGGATGGCGTGCGGGACGAGCAGGCCCACGTAACCGATGGCCCCGCTGACGGACACGGCCAGGCCCGTGAGCACCGACGAGGCCAGATAGACGACCAGCTTGACGCGGCCCACCTCGACACCCAAGTGCAGTGCCTCCTGTTCGCCGCTGAGCAGCAGGTTCAGGTCGGCTGCGGTCGTATAGATAGCCCCGACAGCCAGCGCCAGCACAATGAACAGCCAGCCCAAGGGCACGGGAGCCGGCGCGGAGAGGTCGCCCATCAGCCAGAAGGCCATGCCCCGGAGGTGCTGGCCGGCCAGCGTGGTCATCAGAAACATGATCACCGCAGAGAGGAACGAAGCGCAGATGATCCCGGCTAGCAGAAGCGTGAAGCTATCGAGCTGGCCTTCGCGCCGGCCGAGAAAATACACAGCGGCGATGCTGGCCAGCGCTCCGGCAAACGCCGCTAGGGGAGTGGCCACGGACGCCCGCCCAGCAACGGCCAGCGACAGGATCGCTCCGAGCGCTGCTCCGCTCGAAACGCCCAGCACGTACGGATCAGCCAGCGGATTCCGCAGCAGCGCCTGAAAGCCCGCGCCGGCCACGGCCAGCGCAGCGCCCACCAGCACCCCCAGCAGGATCCGCGGAAGACGGATTTCGAAAACAAACAGCCGATACTCGCTAGGCAGTTCGTCTCCGCGCAGCACGGCGCGACCCAGGCTCAGGAAAAAATCGCCGATAGAGATGGGCACGGCGCCCAGCTTGAGCGAAAGCAGCACAGCCATGAGCAGAGCAAGCGTCAGCGCGCCGCAGGTGAGAATCAGCCGCTTGCGCGTCAGCTTCATCGGAGGCCTCGGGGTGTCGGCGCCCCCGGCGCGAAGGCCTCCGGATGGAGCTGCCGGGCCAGTTGCTCGATGGCCTCCACAAGCCGCGGCGATGGGCGGTTTACTGCATCGCTGATCACGGCAACGCGTTGTTGCTGCACGGCTTCCAGGTAGCGCCAGCCACGCCGCTGGCGCAGCCCTGCCAGCACCCTCGCAGCCGCGTCGGGCTGTGCATCGGCAAAGACCAGAAACTCCGGCTGGAGCTTCAGGACTTCTTCCAGGTTCAGGCGGGGCCAGTCTTGCCCGGTCTCGATCACCGATTCCGCACCCGCACGGCGCAGGGCATCGGCCAGAAACGTGTCCCGCCCAACGGAAATCAGCGGCTCTTCCCAGACGATGAACAACACGCGACGTGGCGCCCGGCCGGCCAGCCGCTGGTTTACCGCGTCAAGCGTGGTCCGCAACTCGCCCAAAAGCGCCTCTCCGCGCTCCGCCAAGCCCAGCAGTTCGGCCAAGCGGCGCATGGAATCGAGCACACCTTCGACCGAACGCGCCCCGGTGACATAGACCGGGATTCCCAGGCGCTCGACCGCGTTCACTGTTTCGCGGCGGTTTGCGGCCAGAGAGGCCAGCACTAGGTCAGGCTGCAGCGCGGCAATGCGCTCGATGCTGGGGTTTACGATGCCGCCCACGCGGGGCTTGGCCGCAGCTTCCGGAGGGTAGTCGCAGTAATCAGTGACGCCGACAAGCAACCGATCGGCCCCCAGCGCGAAGACCGTTTCCGTCAGGCTCGGCGCAAGCGAAACCAGGCGCCGAATCGTAGCCGGCACAGGCACCCGCCGGCCTACTTCATCGGTCACTTCGCGGTAGCCAAGTTGCTGTGCCCCACCGGCTACAGTCGCCAGGAGCACAAGCAGAGCCAAAGCAGTTGCCCTTGGCCGCTGCCTCGCCCTGCCGTATCGCTGCCAGTTCGTCGCGTCCATGCAACAAAAAAGCCCCACGCCAAAGGAATGGGGCTCGGAGCCACACCCTTTCGCGCGAAGAGTGTCGGGCTACGCGGCACAGGCAGGTTTCCTGACTGACGGCCTCCCGCACCCGCCATGACAGCAGGCGCGGAATCAAAGACGCTGCGTGCGCCCCGGCTCCCGGGGCAACAGCCCTTCCCGTCCCGACCTTTCGGGACAGTGGGCGTCAACTCGATCCGCAGCGCCGACCGATCACAGTGGCGGGACCGTGGCCGATTTGCACGGCCTTCCCTTGCCGTGCGAGTGACGCGCGTCGCCCGCAACAGCACACCTGCGCCGGCAGTTTGTCCAGCGCGCAGTTTATGCGCACTGCCGTGCAAGTGTCAATCAGCGAGCAACAGGGGTGCCAAACCGGGCCCTCCTCAGAGAAAACAAGCACCTTCTGCCCGCGCCGCGAGTTCTGTGGCTGACACGCGACCCGGAGAACAGCACAGTCAATCCAGTCCTCGATTTCAGGGCTTTCCTCTGCCCCTTCGGAAATGGCCGCATTCTGCAGGTGCCGAAGCCTCTGCCTCGCGTGCACGCCGGCACTATGGGCTGTGATTCGGGAGCGCGGGGAAGGCGTCCTCAGACGCTGCGGAGGGGACTAGGGGGTTCGGCGCGCCAGCGCACGCCGTCAATCCACCAGCGACCATCGAGCCGGACCATCACGAAGCGGGCGCGATAGTGCGCGCCATCTGCCGCGACCAGGCGCGCATCGAGCGAGACCCGTTCCCCATCCAGCCGCTGCTCGCCGAATTCAACCCTCCGGGTGAGGAACATCTCCCGGTGCGTGGCGACCATCTGGTGGTACGTTTCAAACCGCAATTTCCCGCGATAGTCCGCCGAGAAACATTCGTAAGCGGCGCGCACGTCACCCCGGTTGAGCGCGTCCAGGTGCGTGCGAACCACGCTGGACGGCCCCGCGGTATAACCCAACAGTGCCGCCGGATCCTCGACGCGCACCAACAGCCAGGTCATCAACGTGAATCCCAGCACGCCGATGCCGGCCAGTACCCACAGGCGCGCCAGCATCCGCCGGCGTCGCCGTTCAGCCACGACCAGCTCCGGCGGCTCGCCAAGCGCTCCGGGGAGCATGGAGTTGATGACCTCGCCCATGTTCATCAGCGATTCTTCCACTGTGGCTGGCGTTTTTCAACCAGCGCCCGCAGGCCTTCCTGAGAATCTTCTAACCGGTACAGTTCGTTCAGGAAGATATCCATCGAATGCCGCAGGGCTTCCCGTAGGGAGCGCCCCATGCCTTCCCAGATGGCCTTCCGGGCCATGCTGAGCACCGGCGCGGAAAGCCCGCTGATGCGGGCCACGAGTTCCTCCACAGTTTTTGCCAGGCGCTCTTCCGGCACCAGGCGATTGACCAGGCCAAGCTCGCGAGCGCGCTCAGCGCTGATGGGCTCACCTGTAAGGATCAGCTCGAGCGCCAGCTTCGGCCCAACCAGCAAAGGAAAGATCGTGGTGGCCAGCGGCGGGAAAACCCCAATGGTGATTTCCGGCAGGGCGAAGCGCGCTTTCGGTGTGGCCACCACCAGGTCGCCAAAGGCTGCCAGTTCGAGCCCGCCACCGATGGCCGGGCCGTTGACCACGGCGATGACCGGCTTGGCCACGTCGAGCATGGCAGTGAAGACGTGATGGAAGGCGTCGAGCATCTGGAAGACGCGCTGCGGCGTGTACTCACCGATGTCAATCCCCGCAGAGAAGACCTTGCAGGCGGAATCGAGAACCACCAGCTTCACATCGCTGTTTTCGCCCAGAGCCTCGAAGCCGACGGCCAGCTCTTGCAGCACGCGCTCGTTCAGCAGGTTGTGCTCGGGCCGGTCAAGGGTCATGTACGCCACGCCACCTTCAACGCGGTAGCGGACAAACTGAAAATCGGCGGGCTTCAGCCGGTGCGCCGTGCCCAGCAGTTCCTCCAGGTTTGCGAATTTGGCTTCCTGTTCCATGCTGTTGATCCTTTCTGCCGCTGGCAGCGGGGTACCGTCGCTATGCAGCCTCCACGGCCAGTGCAACTCCCATTCCGCCCGAAACGCACAGCGTAGCCAGACCTCGCCGGCCCTTGCGCCGGTGCAGCTCATGCACCAGCGTAGTCGTGATGCGCGCACCAGTGCATCCGATGGGGTGGCCCAAGGCGATCGCGCCGCCGTTGGGATTCAGCCGCTCCCGGTCAAAGCGCAATTCACGGTCACAGGCCAGCACCTGGCCAGCGAAGGCTTCGTTCAGCTCCACCACGTCGAAGCTCTCCACAGACCAGCCCGTGCGTGCCACGAGCCGGCGCACGGCGGGCACCGGGCCGATGCCCATGATGCGCGGATCTACGGCGGCAATCGTGGCGTCCACGAGACGGGCCAGAGGCTTCAAGCTGAGCTCGCGCAGTTTGGCCTCGCTCGCTAGCACCAGCGCTGCGCTGCCGTCGGTAATTCCGCTCGAATTGCCTGCGGTGATGGTACCTGTCTTAGAAAACACCGGCGGGAGCTTAGCCAGGCTGTCGAGTGTGGCGTCGGGCCGCACGTGCTCGTCTTTCTCGACGCGCACGGTATTACCCTTCTTGTCCGTCCGCGTGACGGGAACGGCTTCGGCCTGGAAACGGCACGCCGCCGTGGCGCGGGCCGCGCGGCGGTGGCTCTCAAGGGCAAAGGCGTCTTGTTCGTCGCGCGGGATCCTGTACTGCCCGACGAGCACCTCCGCTGTTTCGCCCATGATCATCTGGGAGATGGGGCAGAGAAACCCGTCGCGGTACATCCCGTCCACCAGCGGCTGGTGGCCCATCTTCACGCCCCAGCGCGCTTCGACCAGATAAGGCACGCGGCTCATGGATTCGGTGCCGCCGGCCAGGACGATCTCTGCTTCGCCCTCGCGAATCAACTGCCACCCCAGCAGGATGGCCCGCAGCCCGGAAGCGCACGCCATGTTGATCGTGCAGGCCGGAACGTCATCGCCCAGGCCAGCGCGCCAGGCAATCTGCCGGGCGGGGTTCGGACCCACGCCGGCACCGCGCGCATTACCGAAGAGCAGCTCGTCCACGCGCCAAGCAAGTCGCTTTTCCGGCACGGGCTGACCGGGCTCTCGCTCCGGCGGAGCTTCGCCGAAGGCGCGCTCGAGTGCTGCGCGCACGGCAATCACGCCCAAGTCCACCGCGGTGAATTCGGCTAGCCCACCGCCGAATCTCCCGATGGGCGTGCGCACCGCGCTGACAATGAATGCCTCTTTGGTCATGTGCTCGAAGAACTCGATGCTAGCACAGGTCTGGCCGGCTCGCGGGTTGCACGGCGGGCAGGTGGCTGCAATCGTCAACTTGGCGGCTTCGCGGTATCATGCGGCGCCATGCCAGCAGGGTTCGGACCGATACGGGGCATTAAAGTCGGCCACGCGCACGATGAGCGTGCGCTGACCGGCTGCACCGTTCTGCTGTGCGAGGAGGGCATGACGGCAGCGTGTGCGATCCGCGGCGCGGCCGTGGGTGAACGGGAACTGGAAACGCTCCGCCCTACACACCTAGTCGAGCGAATTCATGCGCTTGTGCTGGCGGGGGGCAGCGCCTTCGGCCTGGAGGCCGCGAACGGGGTCATGCGTTGGTGCGAGCAACGCGGCATCGGTTTCGACACGGGCGTCGCGCGCGTGCCCATCGTGCCTGCGGCGATCATCTTTGATCTGCGCGTCGGCGACGCAACCCGCCGACCCGACGCGGCCATGGGCTACGCAGCAATCCAGGCAGCCACTGAGGCTCCCGTGGCGGAAGGCAACGTCGGCGCCGGGACGGGTGCCACGGTAGGCAAACTCCTAGGCACGGCATGCGCCATGAAGGCGGGAATCGGCTGCTGGACGGAAGAAGTTTCGGGAGGGGAGGTTTCTGTTCGCGTTGCTGCACTGGCTGTGGTGAACGCCTTCGGTGACGTCCGCGACCCCGACTCCGGGCGCCTCCTGGCCGGGGCGCGCCGTGCGCCGGATTCGCGCAAGCTTGTGGACACGGCCCTCGCGTTGCGCCGCGGGATCACCCGCAAGGGATTCGCCGACCCCAACACAGTGCTGGCAGCCGTGGCCACCGACGCTGCGCTTACGCGCGTCGAGGCTCAGCGTCTAGCCGAGATGGCCGCCGCGGGAATGGCACGGGCAATTTCGCCTGCACACACCACGTTCGACGGCGACCTTGTGCTCGCGCTTTCCCATGGTTCTGCGCAAACCGACTTGAATGCTCTGGGCGCGGCGGCGGCAGACGCCGTGGCCCGGGCCATTGTCCGTGGCGTGACGGAGGCGCGGTCGGCCAGCGGCGTCCCCGGGCACGAATGGCTGGCGGCTCAGTAGGCCCTGGGGCGCGGATTGGATCTTTTCTTCGGCGCCATTCTGTGCTTTCTTCTCGGTTCTTGAACTGGTGTGCGACCGCACGATGAGGGCGCCTCGCCAAGCTCACCCCTACTACATGTACGAGGCCATCTGCGCCCAGCCGGACCTGGTGGCCCGCGTGTTGAACAACCGGCGCAGGCCCATCGAGCAGACGGCGGCTGCCCTGGCGGGGAGCAAGCGCATCCTGTTCGCCGGCATCGGCACGTCATGGCACGCCGCCCTGGTGGGCGAACGCTTTCTGCGGCACACCACCGGCGGACGCGCTCATGCGCTGGTCTTCGATTCGTTCGAGCTGGTGGTGGATCCCGTCGCCTTCAGCACTGACGATGCCTTAATTGCCATCAGCCACCGCGGCGGGAAGAACTGCACGGTGGAAGCCGCGCGACTGGCGCGCGCGGCCGGCGCAGTCACCGCCGCCGTCACCGGGGAAAACGGCAGCCCGGGCCTGCGCGAAGCCGCTGATTTCCTGATCCCCACCTGCGAGCAAGAACTTTCCTCGGCACACACGAAAAGCTACACGACGGCACTGGCAGCGCTGGCGCTGCTGGCCATCTGCATTGCCGAGCAGCGCGACCAAGTTGCCGACCGCGGCACCCGGGATGCCTTGGCGCGCGTCCCAGCGTTGATGCGCCAAGCGCTGAGCTGCGAGGTGCAGATCCGCCAGGCGGCAAGAGCCGTCGCGGAGCGCCAGCGGTTGATCTTCGTCGGCACCGGGACCAACTGGGTGACGGCGCCCGAGGGGGCGCTGAAGGTCAAGGAGACCAGCTACCTTGCCGCAGATGGTTTCCAGACAGAACAGTTCCTGCACGGGCCAATCACCGAACTAGACGCGCGTGCCGCCGTCGTTGCGCTGCTGGCCGGCGGGCGCGGTGACGTGCGCACGATCGAGTTGCTGCGCGCTGTAGGTGAGCTGGGTGCCCTCCGCGTGGTCGTCGCAAGTCGCGGCACAGCCACGGAGATTCCCGCCGAGCACATCCTGGATATCCCGCGGGTGGAAGCCTGGCTGGCCCCGTTGGTGCACATCGTTCCCGTGCAACTGCTCAGCTACTTCCTGGCCCTCGAACGCGGTACCAATCCGGACAATGAACGCAAGGAAGACGCGGCGCACCTGCGCGCCCTGCAACACTACAGGCTGTAGCCGCTTGGCAAACACCCGCCCCCGGACAGGCCGGCGTTTCTGGGGCGCGGAGCGTCGTTATTTTGCGACGGGATAGCCCGCAGCACACCACTCGCGCCAGCCGCCGTTTATCGAGACGACGTTGGTGTAGCCCATCTTCTGCAGGTTATCGGCAGCCAGCGCGGAGCGGAAGCCTCCGCCGCAGTACAAGATGATTTCAGCGGAATGGTCGGGGATGATCCGTTCGATGTCGCGCTCGATGATGCCTTTCGAGAGATGGATCGCACCGGGCAGGTGCCCGCGCGTCCATTCGCTTTCCTCACGCGTGTCCACGAGATAGAACGAATCGCCCTTATCCTGGCGCTTTTTCACCTCGTGGACATTGGTCTCCTTGATACGGGATTTCGCGTCGTTGACCAGCTTCAGGAATCCGGGAGCATGTTGCATCGTCAAGCCCCTTGCGTACGACCGGATGGGAACAGACTAGCACAGATACGGCGCGGCGTTACGAGGGCGGCTTTTGCTCAGCAGGCTCTTTCCGGGCCAGCGAGCGAAGGTAGTTGATCAGGTTCCATTTCTGCGCGTCAGTCATCCGGCCCTCCTGGCCGGGCATCGCCCCCTTGCCCTTGTTGAGGATGTAGAACAGCGCGCCGTCGGTGAACTCCTTCAGCGCTTCTCGGTCGCGGTAATCCCGCAGCTTCAGCTTCATCACCTCAACGAGGTCGCCTTTGCCGTCGCCTTGCGGGCCGTGGCACATGGCACACTGCGAGCTGTAGAGCTTCTTTCCCGCGGCAATGGAACCCGCTTCAGGCTTAACGGGGTTTTTCCGCGCCACTTCCTCCGGCGGAATTTTCAGTTCCTCCTGCTCCTTCTTCTGCTCCGCCTGTTGCTCGACCTGTGCGACCCGCCGCGCGACGTCAAGGGGCTGTGTGGCGGAAAATCCAACCAGTAGCAAGGCAAAAACGACGGCGGCAGCGCGCATAACCACCTCCGTGTGAGGTGTAAGAACTCCGAGGGGCGCCAAAGCATTCTACCGCACGCGCTGCCGTGCGGTCGCATGTATTGGGCCAGGGCAGGTTGAAGCCGGAGAGCTCTGCGGCTGCGGCGCAATCAGGACAGGTCGCGCCAATTGGAGCCGGTCTTGATGTCCACGGCCAGGGGGACGCGCAAAGGTCCCGCGAAGGTCTCTATCTGTTCCATGGCAGGTTTGACGAGCGCGGCCAAGGCCGGGATTTCCTCCTCCGGCGCTTCGAACAGTAATTCGTCGTGCACCTGGAGGATCATCTTGGCCCGCAGGCCTTGCTGGGCGAGCCGGCGGTGAATTTCGATCATGGCCAGCTTGATCAGGTCCGCGGCAGAACCCTGGAAAGGAGTATTCAGCGCGGTGCGCTCCGCCAAGTTGCGTCGCGCGGGGATCGGCGAGTTGATCTCTGGGATGGGCCGGATGCGCCCGAAGAGCGTGCGTGTGAGACCGGTGCGACGCACCTCGGCAAGTTGGCCATCGAGATAGGCCCTCACGCCAGGGTACCGTTCGAAGTACGCGGCGATGAATTGTGCTGCTTCCTTCTGCGAGATGCCCAGCTGCTGCGCCAAGCCGAACGGCGACAGCCCGTAAAGGATGCCGAAGTTGATGATCTTGGCGACGCGCCGGTGCTCAGCTGTTTGCAGGCCGGGGGCCACACCGAAGACTTCCGCCGCGGTGCGCGCGTGGATGTCTTCGCCGCAGCGGAAGGCTTCAGCCAGCACGGCATCCTGCGAGAAATGCGCCAGAATGCGCAGCTCGATCTGCGAATAGTCGGCAGAAAGCAACCGCCACCCTGGCTCGGCCACAAACGCCGCGCGGATCTTCCGGCCTAGTTCCGTGCGGATGGGGATGTTCTGCAAGTTGGGGTTCGCAGAGCTCAGCCGGCCGGTCGCCGTGCCCACCTGGGAAAGCCGCGTGTGCAGCCGGCCGGTGCGCGGATGAATCAGCCGTGGCAGCGCGTCAGCGTAGGTAGACTTCAGCTTGGCTTGCTCGCGATACTCGATCACCTTGCGCGGTAATTCGTGAACCAGGGCCAGCTCCTGCAGCACGCTGACGGCTGTCGAGCGAGCCTTGGCACGACCGTATTTGCGCGGCATGGGCAGTTGGAGTTCGTCAAACAGAACTTCGGCAAGCTGCTGCGGTGAGTTAACGTTGAACTCGCGGCCCGCCAGCTCATAGATCCGCCTTTCGAGCGCACGGGCCTCCTCCTCCATGGCTGCGGAAAGCTCAGCGAGCGCCGCCGGGTCCACGCGCACCCCGCGGCGCTCCATGGTGGCGAGAACGGGAGCGAGCGGCAGGTCAATCTTTTCGTACACTTCGAGCAAGCCCCGCGCTTCTACCTCGGCGCGCAGCAAAGGGGCGATGCGGAGCAAATAGTCGGCGCGCTCGCCCGGGGCGCCGCTGAGTGCCACGTTCAACCGGCGCAGCACGACCTCGTGGAAATCGTGGTTGGCCGTCGTGGGCTGCAGGAGGTAGGAATACAGCATCGTCGCGTCGCGGATGCCCCTCACCGGACCCAGAAGCATCTCCAGGAGCTTGGGGTCGTGGGTGACCTTCGGCCGTGCGGCTTCTTCCAGCCAAGATCGCAGCCCAGCGAACACCTCATGCTCCTGACCGGCTGGAATCTGGGCCACGCGCGCCGTACCTGTCGCGGTAGACAGTTCGAGGCCGACCACGCGGCTGTCGAAGCCCGGCTCCTCGCCTTCAGCAAGCTGCAAGACAGGCCACACGGCCACGGCCTGCCCAGGGGAGAGACTGTTCACGAAGGCGCGCAACTCAGCAGCCGAACCGAGTGTTTCGTACTCGACCTTCTCCAGCCTGACCACCGGCCCCTGCGCCATCAACTCCTTCAAGAGCGACGTGAAACCAAGTTCCGCGTAGAGCCCGCGCAGGGCTGCGTAGTCTGGCTCAGCGCGTCGCAAGCGCTCCAGTTCAAGGGGAACGGGGATGGCCGTAGCGATGGTAGCCAGTTGCTTGGAGAGCAGCACCTGGTCGCGCTGCGACTGCAAGGCTTCGCGGTAGCGCTTATTCGCCACCTCCGCCGCGTGCTCCAACGCCGCTTCGGCGGAACCAAAGCGACGGATCAACTCGCGCGCACCCTCCCGGCCGATGCCCCTGGCGCCGGGGATGTTGTCAATCAAATCGCCCATCAGGGCCATGACGTCGGCGACCTTCTGCGGCGGCACCCCAAGCAGTTCTTCAACCTTGCGAGCATCCACGACCAAGTCACCCTTGGTAGGGATCAGCACACGGATGCCTTTGCCCACCAGTTGCAGCATGTCCTTGTCGCTGGTGACGATGACCACCTCAAGGCCCTGGTCAACCGCCTGGCAGGCCAGCGCACCAATCACGTCATCCGCCTCATAGCCCGGGAACTCGAGGATGGGCAGGCGTGCAGCCTCACACAGGCGACGCACGTAGGGAAGCTGCACGGCAAGTTCATCGGGCATGGGTGGTCGCTTGGCTTTGTACTGCTCGTAAAGCTGATCGCGGAAGGTCGGAGCGGCCGCGTCAAACACCACGCCCATGTAGTCGGGTTGCCAGTCGTGAACCAGCCGCCGCAGCATGCTGGCGAAAACGTAGGGAACCTTGGTGGGAACCCCTGAGGGCGATCGCAGCCTCTCCATCGGCGCGAAAAACGCACGGAAGATGAACCCCATCGCGTCGATCAAGACGACCAGCGGCCTGTTCTCCTTCGCCATCGTCACCGGTTCTGATGCAGCAGCCTTGCGGTCCAACACGTCGTGGAGAGTAAGTGGCGAGTATAGCAAAGTGGCGACCACCGTCCGGGCCGGCAGCTCGCAGGGACGGCGAACCACGATAGCTAGCTTCATGGGGGACTGCTTCGAGGGGACATCTTCCGGTTGGCCACCGGAAAATATCACCACCTTCTAGCGGCTCAAAGCGAAGCTCACTTCAACAGTCGTGCCCACTTCGACTGGCGATAACCACTGGGGTGTAGCGCCATTTCGCCGCAGCCTCTTTGGCCCGGCTTAACAAGCCACTGGTCCCCAGAGAGCACTTAGCCAGACTTTACCGGTTCCTGATAAGCGACTTGATCTCCAGGCTCTCCTGGCCCGCGTAGGGCGACCCGCCAGTCTGGGCATTTGCAAGCGAGAGGATTAGGGAGAGAAGGGCAACGAGCATCCACCCGCGAGAGAGGATTCCTCCTCTGTCATTCAACGCGGCTTTAATGCGAGGGCCAGCAGCACTGTCACATTGTTGCTGTGAAAGTTCGCAGTTACAAGATCGAGCTTGCCATCGCCGTTGAAGTCGCCCCCAGCGATTGCCCACGGGCCCTGTCCAGTGGGGAATGGTGAGCCGGGCCCCGCCGCAAAGCCGCCCGACGCTTGATTCAGCAGGACCACCACGGTGTTCGCAGCGGCTCCCACTGCCAGGTCGGCTCGGCCATCGCCGTTGAAATCGGCCAGCACACAGTCCACCCCGCGGGCACCGGCATCCACCGGCGAGGTGCGAGCCGGGACAAAGCGCCCTGCACCATCGCCGAGGAGAACGGTAATCTGGCTGGTGTCGTCGTGCAGGATAACAAGATCAGCGTTCCTGTCGCCGTTCAATTCGCCCAACGCGGCGAAATAAGGCCGCGCCAAGACAGCAATCGGTGAGCCGAGCGCCCGGACAAAGCCCGTGCGTGTGCCGAGCAGGATGGTGACGCTGTTGGCGGCAGAGCTCGGGGTGGCGATATCGAGCCACCCGTCGCCGTTGATGTCGCCGAGCGCGAGCGGGTAAGGCCCACGCCCGACCGCGAAGGGCGACCCTGACATCGGGGCAAAGCCACCACGCCCGTCACCCAGCAGAACCGAAACGCTGCCGGCCATGTGGTTCGAGGTCACGAGGTCGAGTTTGCCGTCCCGATTCACATCGCCGGCAGCCAGTCCGTGATTATGCGGCTGAACACCGCGCACGAGCGCAAAGGGCGAGCCTGGTGCGGGCTGAAAACCGCCGTCACCTTGCCCGAGCAGGACGACCACATCGTTGCTGTCGTGGCTGCTTACGGCAACATCGAGTGTGCCGTCGCCATTGAAGTCAGCCGGCGCCAGCAAGTGCGGAGCGTCGCCGGCAGAAACGGGAGCGGCCGGGCGGAATCCGCCGCGGCCGTTGCCCAGCAAGACCGTAATGTTGTTGCTGCCGACGTTGGCGGTAAGGATGTCCAGCTGGCCGTCGCTGTTCACGTCGCCCACGGCAACGTCCGCCGGCTGCGTTCCCACCGCTAAGGGTGAGCCGGCCGCCGGCGCGAAGAGCGGGCGGGGCGACTGCGCGCTGCTGCCGTTGCCTATCAAGAAAAGCAACAACACGCCGGTTACTTTTCTCACGTGGCCTCCCCCTTCTCGGTCATGGGTTA
>Ga0073934_10003801_pt1 | contig 26703 bp, 16 predicted proteins | sample LarsenN4metaG_FD_76834 | JGI IMG/M metagenome (GOLD analysis project Ga0073934, IMG submission 76834) | Hot spring sediment bacterial and archeal communities from British Columbia, Canada, to study Microbial Dark Matter (Phase II) - Larsen... ... | reverse complement strand
GTCTTGCAGGGATTTCCATTTGGCCAGATCGAGCACCGGGTGTCGAGGCGACCCACTGGAAACGTCATAGTGCCTATTTTTCTTTCGGCCTCCGGACTATTCCACTGAAAACAGCGAGGAACCCTTTTTATGGGCATGACCCCAGGTCGACGCTCGTTCCTCCCTTGCTGTGGTCTGGCATGAATGACGCCGTTGGCGTCGCAGAGGACACTGGCTGGAACGTGGGCGGTAGGGATGGCGTCTTGGCGTATATCTGCCACGCATTTTCAGAACACGCTCGGAGCGATCTCCGGCCAGTTGGCCACTCAGACCCGCCTGACAAACGTTCCGCGTGCGCTCTGAGGTCCATTTCCGTCCTCAGCTTCCGGCCAACTCCTTCCACAAGTGCGCGCTCATGAGCTGGCCCTTCTCGAAACACTCGAGGTCAAACTTTTCGTTGGGCGAGTGGGCGTTGTCGTCCGGCAGCGCAAGGCCGAGCAGCAGGGAATCGGCTTTGAGAATCTTCTTGAACTCATTCACGATAGGAATCGAACCGCCTTCGCGGAGCAGCACCGGTTCCCTCTGAAATGCAGCTTCCAGGGCCCTCAGGCCCGCTTTGGCGCAGGGGCTTTGGGGTGAAACGAGGTAGGGTTCGGCTCCGTGCCCGGCCTTGATCTCGATCCGGCAGGTGGGAGGACAGAGCTTCCGGAGATGCGCCGAGACCAGCTTGATGATGCGCGCTGGATTCTGATTGGGAACCAATCGCGTGGTGATTTTCACCCGCGCCCAGGCTGGGACTATGGTTTTGCTTCCTTCGCCCTGGTAGCCACTGGTCAGGCCATTAATCTCCAGAGTGGGTCGCGTGGATCGCTGCTCGAGGGGCGAAAAGCCGCGTTCTCCGAAGAGTTCCCGAACGCCGAGGAACTTGCGGTATTCCTTTTCCTTGAACCCGAGCCGGTCAAATTCCTTTCGCTCGGCTTTGGAAAGAGGCAGGACGTCGTCGTAGAAGCCCGGAATGGCGACCCGGCCGTTCCGGTCGCGAAGCCTGGCGACCAGTTGGCAGAGAGCCATGGCGGGATTGTCCACGGTTCCGCCGAAAATTCCCGAATGCAGATCGCGGTTGGGGCCGTGGAGTGTCACTTCGAAGGCAGCAATGCCGCGGAGCGAGCAGGTCAGGGCCGGCATTTGCTTGGAGGGCATGCCTGTGTCTGAGATCACGACCGCCTCGCAGGCCAACTCTGTCCGATTTGCCTTCAGGAAGGCGCCCAGGCTCTTGCTCCCGACCTCCTCTTCGCCCTCGATCACGAACGTGATATTGCAGGGCAGTTCCGTCCCGGTGCGCAGATACGCCTCGACAGCTTTAAGATGAGCAAGGTTCTGGCCTTTGTTGTCGGAAGCGCCCCTGCCAAAGAGGGAAGTCCCCTCGATGCGCGGCTCGAAAGGGGGCGATTTCCATAACTCAAACGGTTCGGGCGGCTGGACGTCGTAATGTCCGTAGACCAGATACGTGGGCTTCTTGTTGTCAAAGTTGGGGGTTTTAGCGAGAACGATTGGGTGCCCCTCCGTGGGGCAAAGCCGGGCTTCCAGTCCGAGGGACCGGCAGTGGCTGGCCACCCATTCGGCGCAGGCCATCAGGTCCTGCTTGTGCTGCGGTTGGGCGGAAACACTGGGAAAGCGCACATACTCAAGAAGCTGATCAACGAACCTGGATTGATTTTGCCGGAGATACTCAATTACAGCTTGCATGTGGCCCCAACAATGTGCTGCCAGGCAAGACGCCGCAAGTTTTCTATCGAGGCTCTTGTCTATGGGATGCGCGCGGGCCTCTTGGAACCTCCACCCCGGCAGGCTGGGGAGCCCGCCGGATAGGGCTCGCGAGCTTATGTGAGAAGTGCATTTCAATGCGGTGGATAGTGACGATTATGCGTGTCTTCAATTTTCAGCTCGCGCGCGCTTCCTGCAGGTTGCTGGGCGGTTTGCCTCGCTTCACGGCCTCACCGTGAGCCCCGCTGCCTTCGCCATCGCCGTCTGCCTGTCATCCAGGGTGAAGAACGTATCGCATCCCGCTTCAGTCGCAGCCGCCACATGGAAAAGGTCGGCGCTGCGGCAACCAAGGGTTTCGTTGTGGGCCGCGCCCAGTTTCTCCGCCTTGCGCAAGACATCCGTCCAGTCAATTGGCGTGTGCGTCAGCAGGGCTCCCTCCTTTAGGTCGGTGTCGAGTTGCTTCAGTTGCGTCTTCGCCTGCGCGGCGTCAATCCCCTTCTGAAATACGGCCAGGCGGATGGCGTTGCGCACTTCCAGCCGGTGCCAGGGCGTGAAAGGCAGCGCCTTGCCGTAACGCTCCGTCAGTGCAATGGCCACGGCAGAACTCTCCTGTTGCAAGTAGAGCGCCACAATGAAGCTCGAATCCGCGTAGGCTTTCAAATCCTCCCCCGGTTCTGATCCATGACGGCCTTCATGGTCTTGTCGGCGATGGTCTTCGCGCCGAACACCTTCTTCAGCCGGGCGGCAATGTCGGGCATTGGGCGTTTGGCCGCCTTCTTCCGTGGCCACGGAACCAGGCGGGCGACAGCTTGCCGCCTCAACGTGATCGCGACCTCGTCACCCGCCTCAATCCAAGCGAGGATGCGCGCGAAGTTTTGTCTCAAATCTCTGACCGATGCAGTTTTCATGTGAAACATTATGTTTCACCAAACGCAGGATGTCAAAGGGCAGTTAACCTGCCTGGCGAACCCGATGGCGCCTGGCTGCCAGGTCGGGCATTTGTGGACTGGGCAGCCCAACGGATTTGGACTAAGTTTCCCGGCATGCATACCCGCCAGAAGAGCCGGTCAGCGCTGCCTGCGCTTTGTCGCAGGGCGCCGCTCATCGTTTCAAACTGGAGCTGGCGGGCGGCGTTGCTGGTTGGTTTGGCGTTCTGTTGCTGCCCGGAACGGCTTGTTCGGGCCGGAGAACCATCGGAATTATTCGTAAAGAACTGCGCGCCTTGCCACAGCAAAGACGGCAAGGCCCAGACGCCGGCGGCAAAAAAGCTTGGGGTAAAGGATCTCAGCCTGAGCAAAGCCTCGGACGACGAGATCGAGCGGCGCATTCGCGAAGGAAAGCTCCCGGGCGAAAAGGAATCGAAGATGCCCGCCTTCAAAGACAAGCTCACGGCGGAGGAAGTGAAATCCCTGGTCGAGATCGTGAAGGCCTTTCGGAAGCCGTAAAGCAATGCGGACCGCTGCCGGAGTGCGTTACTTCGGGCGCAGAAGTTGTTCGAGGAGGCTGCCGGGCGCGTTTGTACTGGGCGCGTTTGTGCGACTGGACACGTTTGTGCCGGAAGGCGCATTGGTCGGCTGAAGTCCGCTCAGGATACTTTGAAGCAGGGAGGCACCCGGCGACCTGGGAGCTTCGGCGGGCGGCGTGCGTTGCGAAGGCTGGTTTGTCCCGGCAGCGCTCCGCGCGCCAGGCGCATTGGTGCCCGGCTGCGAACCTCCCAGGAGCGCGCCGATTCCTTGCAGCAGGTTCGGCGCGGTGGCGGGCTGATTTGTGGCGCCTGTGGGTGGGTTCGTCCCGGTTGTTCCGGAGCGCCCCGTGAGCACACCACCGAGATTCTGCAGCAGTGCGCCGGTTTTCTGGTCCACACCGGGGATGTTGCCGCCCAGTTGTTGCAGGGCGGTTCCCACGAGCGCCATTTTGTTGATCCTGGATTTGGGTTCGCCGACGGTTCCCTCGATGGAAACGTAGTCCGGCAATTTGACATACGTGACATTCGTCGGAGTTCCCGCGGGGACGAAGTTGATCTTCTCGGCCAGAGAACGCTTGAGGGAGACGCTCAAGGGGATGTTCAAGGTCGAGTTCGTGAGAATGTCATTTAGCACGATGGCTCCCTTCGCCCCCGCCTGGAAGGCCGGACTTTGGACGAGCGAGTTTTCCAGTTCCACCCGGCCGTTGCCGATCACACCGCGCGCCTGGATGACATCGAGCGGATTCTGCATCAGATCATCCATGAGCCCTCCCGAGGGGCGGGCGGCGCCGGAACCGAGCAGAACGCCGCCCAGCGTGCCGAGGGCCGAGTTGGGACTTTTGAGAATATCCGGCACCACGGCGATCACATTGACGACGGTCTTTAGCAGACGGCTGCGAAGCTCGGGAATGGCGAGATTCAGATTGGTGGTGCCGATATCGAAGTTGCCGCGAAGATTGCGTCTCAGAGCCGAGCCCGTTGTGCCTGCTCCGCTTACTTGCCCCTGGCCAGTAAGCGTTCCGCCAACCTGGCCGCGGCGATCGGGCTGGAACGTATTCACCAGCGGCGCCAGCGGCAGTTGGACCGCGCTGAAAGAAAGGTCGTACTTGTAGCCGGGGACGCCCAGGTCGAGGTCCATGGTGGACTTCATCGGCGCTCCGTTAATCCACAGTTGGAAGGGATTCATGGCCACCTTGCCGCCGCTGAGCCGGAGATTTGCCTGGAAATTCGTGACCTCGAGTTCGTGCAGGTACAGGCGTTGCACCGCGGCCTCGGCGACAAAATTCGTCAGCGGCAGGGAAATCGGCTCCAGTTCTTTCTCCGGGCCGGGCGCGGGCGCGGGCTGCGAAGGTGGCGGGGCCGACGGGGTGGGCGTTTTGGGCTGAGTGGATGGGGCCGCGGAACCCTGGAACAGATCGTAGTAACGGGTCACGTCCAATGACTGGGCGGCGAGCTTGAGATTGCCGCTATAAGCGTTCGTGTTGGACAAATCGACCCGTCCGGTGAGTTGAACCACGTTGGTGGCGCGCGGCGTCGGGGTTAGGCCCACTTCCACCTGGCGGAGATCCAACACCTGCTTGTCCATCGAAGCATCCAGGGCGAACCGCGCCTCGAGCGGCGTGGCGAGCGCCGGATTCTTCGGGTCTTTGACCACCAGGTTGGCCATCCGCATCTGGGCTTTGAAGGCAGAGGCCGCGTCGGGTTGATATTGAACGGTTGCGTCGCCGTTGAGCGACACCGAGACGAGCTGCTTATCCGCAAGGGCCGATTCCAGGAACGGACGCAGCCCGTTCTGGTTGAAATCCGACAAGCGCGCGGTAATCTGCGCAGCGTTGTTTGTGAGGTTGTAGGTGCCCGAGACGCTGTAGCTCCCCCCGGCCTTGCCGCCTTCCGAGAGTGTCCCTTCGGCTTTTCGGATTTGAACCTGGCAGGTGTTCATGCCGACGTCGATGTTGGCGGCTGTCGCAAAACCGCGGAATTCGGTCGTCCCGAATTTGCCCTGCAGATTGGTCAGCGTGGTGCTTCCGACCACGTTCAGGTCATCGCCCTTTTGCTGGATGCGGGCCTGTAGGTGGACGGCGCCTGACTCTACCGCCAGATCCGGCATTGGCATGAGGCGAGTGGCGCGGTCGAGAAATACGGTGCCTTGCAGGCGGACATCAGCCGAGTTGGTTGCCATGTCGTAGATGGCGGCCCCGGAGGCGGTCATCAAAGGCTGGCCCTGGTGGCGAACCTCCAACCGGTAGTCGCGCAGGTCGTAAACCGCCAGGTTGGTGGCGGTGCCGGCCGCCTGCAGGCTGACTCGCAGGTTGGAAAAGCGATTCGTTCCCGCCGCCGCCGACAAGTCGTTTGCCTCCGAGGCAAGTTCGTAGGCCAGGCGGTTCCCACCTTGCTGAGAAGTCAGGCGGAGATGTCCGGCCACCGAGCCGGATGGAGCGGTGTCACCCGCGAAGGCTTTCCAATCGGCGAGGTTCAGGTTCGTAAGGACAACGCTCAGGGTGGAATCGCCGACGGGCTGTGCGGCGCCGCCCCAGCTAATCGTCATCGGGCTGGTTAGCTCGCCGCGCAGGAGTTGCGTGCCGCGTTGAACGCCATTCAAACTCAAACCTGCAATGACCGCGTTGCTGCGGCTCATATCGACCGTGACGCTGTAAGCCGCGCGCAGGTCCAAGGCGGGGCTGGCCTGGTTGGTGCGAATCACCTGGAACGAGGAGAGGTCCAGTTGTCCGCCCGCGGTAACGACCTGGCCGGCCTGAGCGATTTGCACGTCGTTGGTGGCGCGCAAAGTGGTGGAGCCAAAATCAATCCCCATCGGCGCGCCAGCGACGTTGAACAACTGCTTGTCCACGCCGGTCAGTTCCGCGAACAGGCGGCCCTCCAGCTTCTGCAGGTCGAACGGACCGCGAACAGACACCTGGCCGAGCTGCGCGGTGCCCTGCGCGAATCTGAGCAGCGCTTGCCGAATCTCGGCGGGGGTTATGTCGGACTCGAGCGTGGCGCTGAGCCCGTTCGCCGCGGCATAGGAACCGACACCGGATCCCACCGCAAACCTGGCCGAGCCTTTGATGCCGGCAAGCGTCAGGTCCTGGCCGAGCGTGAATGAGAAATCGCCGTCGAGCCGCGCCTGGATCATCCCGTTTGTGGCTGGCGCCGGAGGGTTGCTCTCCAGGCGCAAGTCAGCGCCGACCGTCACTTTGCCGGACTGCCCGTTGCGGACGTTTTCCACCAGCAGGTTCGCCTTGGAGACTTCCGTCAGATCCCGGGTGCCTTCGCGGTGAACTTTGATCATTCTGACGGTGCCGCCACTCAACGCGATCCTGCGTATGTCGACTTGCAGGGGCTCCGCTTTCGAGGGTCTTTTCTCCGGTTTGGCCGGCCCGGCCGATTCCTGCGACTTCAGGAGCGGGTCCAGATTGCTGGTGCCATCGGGGTTTTCCACCAGGAGGACTGACGGCGATTCGACCGACGCCTCCTCGACAAGAATGTAGCCCCCCATCATTTTGGTCAGACTGTAACGCAGGCGCACCTCGGCGGCGGAGAACAGCGGGTCCGGACCCGTCGTGCGCACCTGCAGATCCTTCAACACGACCCGGCTGAACGGGCTGATCGAGGCATCCGCGACCGTGACCTGGGCGTTCAAAGCCTGGCTGACCGGCGGCAGCACAAAGCCCTTGAAGAAGGCGGAACTCGTGGCCACAAAGTAACCCGCCACGAGCAGAACCAGCAGAATCCCGAAAATGATGCCCACCACGCGCGCCCAGCCAAAGCGGCGTTTGCGTGTGGGCGGAGTGGAACTGACCGTATCGTTAGCCATAAATTCGTGTTTCTCCTCAAGCTGGGACAAACCTCAGGACCGATACTGTACCACAGGCGCCAGCAGGGCAATATACTTCCAAAGCGACCGAGAGGCGAAGGAAGGCGAAGGGTCCCGTCCAGTGCGGAAAGGCCGTGGGCGGCTAGCGCGGCTTCAATGTCTCGAGTCCCGAGGCCGCCGCCAGAGCAAGTTGATCTTCGTCAAAGCTAACGAAGAGTCTGGCGGATAACTCTTTGGCATAAGCAACGTGCAGCACGTCAGCCGAGCAAGAGGCCCGCAGGAATGCGCGCGCAATGCTGAGTTCATTAAATGTCCGCAGCACATCGCGCCAATCAGCTTCCATAGGGCTGAAATAACCCGCTCGGACGTGTCTGGGGTGCAGGGAATCGTGCTGTGGTCGAAGCCCGGATGGATGGAATCCGGTTCACGATTTTACTGCGTTCCGCCGGAAGCAGGCGGGCGAGTGGTCATTGACAATGCCGACCGCTTGCATCCAGGCATAGACAATGACTGGTCCGACGAATTTGAATCCTCGAGCGCGCAGCGCCTTGGAGATTTCCACCGAGAGAGGCGTTTGGGTTGGAATGGGCCCGGTGTTCTGGATCGGTTTGCCGCCGACGAATCCCCAGACAAATTCAGAGAAACCCAAGCCCTGGTCGCGCATGGACAGAAACGCGCGAGCACCGGCAATGGTGGCCTCAATCTTCGCCCGCGAGCGGACGATGCCCTCGTTGGCAAGCAAGCGGGTCACCTTGGTCTCATCGAAGCGAGCCACTTTTTCCGGATCGAAGTTGGCAAACGCCTGTCGAAACGCATCGCGCTTGCGCAGAATGATCAGCCACGATAGGCCCGCCTGGAAACCATCGAGCATCAGTTTCTCCCAAAGCGCGCGGCTATCGTATTCGGGAACGCCCCACTCGCGGTCGTGATACTCCCGCATGAGCGGGTCGCTTTCAGCCCAGGAACAACGATGGATCTTCTTCTCAGCCAAGGTGCTCATCTTCAATGCGGATAAGACGTTAAGACTGCTCAAGCGATGGCCGCCCAGGGGGACCCGGTTCGCTGTCCACCGCATGTTGGCAGTACAACAAAAAAGCCGGAGATCATCCGGCTCTTCTGACACACGTTCTACACTTGAGAACACTAAGAGCATAGCACGACGGCTTTTCCCTGCATGTCACCAGTTCTGGGGACGCGGCCCAATTCGAAATCCTTGGGAGAGCTGTTCCAACCACGCGTTCGTTTTGTAATGGAAGCCTGCCTGGGATCGCCTAAAAAGTCAGGCATGACAGACATGAGAATCCGAAGCCGGGAAGATTTCCCCGCCGCACCGGTGTGTCCGCACTGCGGGAAAGAGATCGCGGAGATGGCTGCGCGCCGCGTGGAATCTTTGCTGGGTGTGCGGTTTGTTTACTATTGCACGGACTGCCGGAAGGTGCTCGGTGTTTCGCATCGGAAGGGGTTCTGGATGGGCTAACAAAGTTCCTGGATCACGAATGACTATGATGACGACGATGGCAGCGGTGCAAATGGCCACAGCCGCGCCCGCGCAGTATGCGGTGGGCTGGTTTACGTTGGCGCTCATAAACGCAGGGTTGGCCCAGGGCAAAAGGCGCAGCGGTTTCGCGTGGTGGGTGGTGTCCCTCTTGCTCGGGCCAATCGCCACTTTCCTGATTGTGGTGCTCGAACCAGTGAAGTCGCCGTGACGGCACTCGGCCTTGCACCAGCCGCTGAGAGTGACCTGAAACAGCAATTCTCCGCGGGCGCGAATGCCGCCGACGCTTTCCGCGGGAGCCCTTTCACTCCTGCCGGTCAATAACCCGTCCTGTCCGCTTCAAAGACGTAGGCCCCGGAGCCGACCTCAAAGACGGCGGCACCGGTTTCGGCGCGCAGGAACTTCACGCCTGGAGCTGAACGGGCGGGGTGGCCGGATTCGGTGACCTGCTCTGGTTGAGTGGCCGGCACGACGATCGTGCCGGTTGTATTCGGGGGGACGGTGACGCGCAGGGTCAGCTTCCCGGCTTGCACACTCCAGTCAGAGCTAATCTCGCCACGAATGGAATCGTATCTGCCTTTGGCCCAGGTGACGCCACCGCCAGGCCTTGGGGCGATCGTGAAATGTTTCCAGCCGGGGTGCGCGTCGTCGGGGTTGAGCCCGGCGATGTGGCGCCACATCCATTCGCCTACAGCGCCGAATGCCCAATGATTGAACGAGTTCATGCCGGCGTCCTGGAACCCGCGGCCTTGGACATAGCCGTCCCAGCGTTCCCAAATCGTGGTGGCGCCATTGTCGATCATGTAGAGCCAGCCGGGGAAAGTCCGGTTGGTCAGCAATTGCCAGCCCACGTCGGTGTAGCCGTTGCGCGTTAGTTCGAGCATGGCGCGGTGGGTGGTCTGGATGCCGGTCGACAGGTGGTTTTGGTAGCGGCGAAGGTTGTCGACCAAGTGCCGGGCTGCCTTGGGGCGGAGTTCATCGGGCAGGAGGTTGAAGTGGAGTGCCAACGCGTAGGCTCCCTGCGTATCGCTCTTGATTCTGCCGTCGGGATCAACGAACCGCCGGTTGAAGACGTCCTTAATACAATTAAACAAGCCGCGGTAGCGCTGCGCGTGGTCCTTGCGCCCAAGCACCTCGGCCATCCGGGCGGCAAGGTCTGTTGAGTGCGCGAAAAACGCCGTGGCAAACACTTCGTTGGAGACCGAACCGCCCTCCGCGGGCCAGGCGGCCTGCTTGACCCAGTCGCCATTCAGCCAGTCATTGTAGTCGTTGTTTCGGCCTTTGACCCACACCAAATCTGGATTGTTTCGCTGGACGTAATCGACCCATCGGCCCGCCGCCTCAAAGTGATCCGCCAAAATCCGTGTATCGGCGTAATTCTGATAAGCGCGCCAAGGAATGATCACGCCGGCATCCGCCCAAGCGGGGGCGCCGGAAAACGATTTGTTGGGATCGCCTGGATGCGGGGCGAAATCGGGGGAACGGCCGTCATCCGCCTGGTCATCCCGAATGTCCTGGACGAACTTGGTGAAGAAAGCCGCCAGGTCCATGTTGAAGATGGCCGTCTGCGAAAAAGCCTGGATGTCACCCATCCAGCCAAAGCGTTCATCGCGCTGAGGACAGTCGTTGGGTGAACTCATAAGGTTCGCGCGCTGGGTCCAGAGAATGTTCCGCATGAGCTGATTGAGCGAAGGGTCGGAGCAGTCAAATTGGCCGACTTCGGGCGAGGTGGAGTGAAACACCCGGCCGAGCACGGCGTTAGTCGTGGGTGGCTGAGCCAGCCCGGTGAGTTCGACATAGCGGAACCCGTGGTAAGTGAACCGCGGCTCGAAACTGAACCGTCCGTCCGACCTGGGGGTGTAACGGTCGATCTGCGGCGCACCGCGCAGGTTCGCAGTGTAAAGCGTGCCGTCTTCGTTGAGCATCTCCGCATGGCGGATGGTGACCGGTTGCCCTTCCGTGCCCAAAGCCTGAATGCGGCACCAGCCGACCATGTTCTGGCCGAGGTCGAAGACATAAACGCCAGGCTTGGGCTCGGTCAACCCGATCGGGGAGAGTTCGCGGGTGACGCGGATCGGCTCATTGGGCAGCCAGACGAGTTGCCGTGAATCGATGCCGAACGTCTGAGCGCGGTTCCAGGCCGTGTCGTCAAAGCCGGGCATGTCCCAACCAGGGTGCTCCCGGCGGGCGTCGTAGTTCTCGCCATCATAGATGCCCGAATTGCGGATGGGGCCGTTGGTGGTGGTTCGCCAGGAATCATCGCTGACTGCCAGCGTCAGGGAACCATCGGCATTCTCAACCTCCAGTTGGAGGAGCAACCTGGGTTGGGAGCCGTAGGGGAAGGGCCCCACGGCCATCAATCGTCCGGCATACCAGCCTTCGCCAATCATTGCGGCAAGTGTGTTTCGGCCTGTGCGAAGCAGCCGAGTGACATCGTGCGTCTGATACGACACACGCTTGCGATAGCTGGTCCATTCCGGAGCCAGGAGTTGATCGCCTACGCGTTGTCCATTCAGGCGCAGCTCATACAAACCGAGGGCCGAAACGTAAACGGCCGCTTTGCGAACCGGACTGGACACAGTGAAGTCTTTTCGAGCCAGGGTCGCCGGCAACGCCGCTGGGATTCCCGGTGGCAGCGTCTGCAGAACGCCATCGACCAAATTCGTTTTGGACCAGGGACCGGTTTCGATTGAGTCCAGCGCGATCACCGTGGCGCCTGGGGCGAGGTTCGTCTGACCCTTCAGAACCTGCATCTCCGCCAAGGCGAAGGCGAAGTTGCCCGGGTCCCGTTGTGGCAGAGAACTCACGGCAAGGCGCACGAAGCGCGCCCGCGTGGAAGGAAAGGCGAAAGACGGCGCATTAGTGCCGGGATTCGGCTCCAGCGCTGCGGTGCGGTCGGCCAATACCCGCGCGTCGGCGAAATCAGGACGGGAGGCAGCTTCGACCTTGAAGCGGGCCGGAAACAGGAAACCCGGCGTGTCCGGTTGCCAGTCATAGGGACGCGCGGGGAACAGGCGCACGGCATCGAACTCCTTTGGTGAACCGAGATCAATCGCCACCCATTTGGGAGTCTCCGCCGATTTGGCGATCGCGGTGTGGTAACCGTTCAGCGGCCCGCGGGCTGTTGCGTTGGTCGCCATGCCTGGGTCGGCGATCCACCGTGCCTTCCAATCGGAGGCCTGCAGCAGGCCCATGGTCCAGGATTCCGGCGCGCTCCATGCAGAGGCGCTGCCCTTCTGATCCCAGACTTGGACCTTCCAGAAACACTGTGCGCGCGAGGAGAGCGGTCTGCCTTGGTAAGCAATGTGAAGCTGGGCGTCCGAATTGACCTTTCCGCTGTCCCACAGGTCACCCTGGTTGCTGGCAAGCGTGTCCGGCTTGCTGGCCACAAGCACGCGGTAGGCGGATTGCCGAAGTGCCCGCGCTCCGGGATGCGTCGCTTCCAACGTCCAGGAAAGCCGCGGTTGGCGCACATCGATTCCAACAGGATCCACCCGGTATTCGCACCGCAACCTGGTCGGCTGAAGGTCTGCCGCGAGAACCGCCGAAGCAGCAAGGAAACCGGTCCACGCGAGCGCTGCCCAGCCGAATGCTCGGCCGCCGGCGGTTCGGTCTGAATGCCTCCGGTCCTTCATGCTTTTTGATCTACTGAGAACTCCATGCCGATTTCAGTTCATAGATCTCAAGCGAATCAATCCTTGCCGGTCCGCCCCGGGTCTCAACCTTGAGCGCCAGGTCGCCGGGTTTCGGCTGAAACGGCATTGGCACGTAGGTCAGCCCGCCGCTGGCAAACACCTCCAGACTCGCGCGGTCACAAAAGACCACGAGCCGTTGCTTGCCGTCGCGCAAGGGAGCCGGTGCGCGATGGTTGTTCACCACCAGCTCCTGCTTCCTGGCGTCGAAGCTGATCACAGCGCCACGCACCGTGAAGGTGACTTCGGAGGCGTCCTCCGGCTGGAATTCGGCGCGCAGTTCCAGCAGCTCCGCTTTGACGTCCGCGAGCGGATTAGCGCCTTGCGGCTGGAGCGTGACCGCACCAAAGCGGTAAGGTTTGGCCCGCAACGAGGCCAGTTCCCGGACCGGCGTCCACGTCAGGCGCGGCCCGTCCGGGGTGGAGACAAGCTGCAGGACCAACGGGATGGTCATGGATTGGTTGAACGTCATCCCCTTTGTCTCGGTTTGGAACCAGCCGATTTGGATGCGGCGTCCGTCCTCGGCCGGAATGTCGCTGTAGGTCTGGGCGGCATAGAAACCGCGCCCGCGATGTCCCGGCAGCTTGCCGGTTTCCGGTGTGAACTTTGTTCCGTCAAAGGTGCCGACCATGTATTCGCTATTGGCCGCGGTCAGGACCCACTTCCGGTTCGCGGCATTGCCGTCGATGGGCAGTTCGAAAAAGTCCGGGCACTCGAAGAACCCGTCGGTCTGGCTGAGCACGGTCCAATCACGCAGGTTGGGCGAGCCGAGGAAGTAAATGGTGTGGATGCGGTTGGTTTCGACGTAGAGCGTCATCACCCATTTTTTGGTGGGCTCGTGCCAAATGACTTTGGGGTCGCGGTTGCCAGGCGTGAACTGCCTCACGACCGGGTTGCCGCTGAATTTGGTGAAGGTCCGGCCGTCCGTGCTGTAAGCGAGGCATTGCACGGCGGGGTCTCCGGCGGCGGTGTAGAAAAGAACCAGCGCGGGCTGGCCGGGTTTGCCAAAGCCGCTGGTATTGGCCCAGTCCACGACGGCGCCGCCGCTGAACATGGGCCCGAGAGCGTCTGGCGCCAGCTTGTCGCCCAGTTCCTGCCAGTGCACGAGGTCCCGGCTGACCGCGTGTCCCCAATGCATGTTGCCCCAGCCCCAGCCATAGGGGTTGTGTTGGTAGAACAAGTGATATTCGCCTTTGTAGAAGACCAGTCCGTTCGGGTCGTTGTTCCAGCCGCGCCGCGAGGAGAAATGGAACTGACCGCGCAAGGGTTCTTTGTAGAGGTTCTCGGCTCCTTTCATGCTATCGGCCTGCTCGATCGAGCTCAGGGCCCTCGAGTCTTCGGGGAGACGGTCTACCTGCAGAGTCACGGTCCGGCCCCGCCATTGGCTGACGTCCATTGGCGCCCACCAGTCCGGCTCCGCGTTGGCCAGCTCGATTTCGTTCTTCACGACCACCTGGTTGTCGACGAGCGTTGTCACCACCCTCTTTGGCGCGCCGTTCTTAATCGGAAGGTTGAGATAGCGATTGGCGATCACGAACTCCCGTTTCACGTTGGCGCGCAGTTGCGGCGGTTGTTGGTCGGTTTGGACGATCTGGTCGACGCTGATGTGGCCCCACCCGCCCGTGGCCTGGTCCACGATTTGAATCAGTGCGGTTTTGCCGGCGAGTTCGCTCACCTCCCAGAAGTCCGGCACGAGCGTCTCGCTGCCGCCCGGCTTATCGTTCGGGCCGGTGGCCTTGCGGACAACTCTGCCGTCAACGAGCAGGTGCATGGCGGTTTTCTCGGGATCTTTGCCTCCGCCGATCAGGAAACGGATGAACCTGCGCTGAATGGTGAACTCCGGCGAGGTCAGCGTTCCGGTGGTGCCATCGCCCTTATTGTAGGAATTGACGAGCCCCTTGCCTTGAAAGCCATCGACCTGCATTTGGCCTGGCAGCGTGCCGCGGGCAGGCGCGGCGCCGAAGGCCTCCCCGCTCGTTTTCCACGCGCCGTAGCCCGGGCTTTCGAAGTCCGCGATGAGGATGTCTTCAGCCGCGGGGAGGTGTGTGGCCGTTGCCAGAAGGGCGGCGCCAAAGAGTCTTGGCAGGAGGCTGGATCGTTTCATGTGATCGCTGGTCTGGTTCTTGCGCATTTGGTCGTTGGCTCTCAAGGCAATATTCTGAACCGGGCCCGATGACTCAGCAAGGTCGAGTGGTTGGCCGCAATTCTCAATATGCCGCCTGACAGACCTCGGCGCGCCGGGACGGACGCACCCCACCGTTGAGAACCTCAGTAAAACGGTAGGGCGCGTCTCTCCGAGCGCGCCGAACAGCGCTACACCTTGCATGAAAAGCCCACAATGAAACCCGCAAGGATTTCCAGCCTGCCGTCTCGCCGCCTGGACAAACGCAGGACAGGTGATTACTGAGGAGTCCGTGGGTTGGGCTGCAATGGGAGATGGGAAAGTGGAAATGGGAAAAGCGGAAATGCGAGCACCCGGTGGTGTATCCCACAGCACTACGTCAACGCGCAAGCCAGAGAGCCAGAGAGCCAGAGAGGCGATGAAGCCGCGCGCGCCCCGAAAGGGCGGCGTTCAGCCAAGCAGACGCAAAAGGCCGGCTTCGTCGATGATCTTCACCCCCAGTTTTTGCGCTTTGTCGAGCTTGGATCCGGCTTCCTCGCCAGCGACGACATAATCGGTTTTCTTGCTGACACTGCTGCTGACTTTTCCTCCCGCCGCCTCGATCCTGGCGGTGGCTTCCTCGCGGGTAAGGTTGGGCAATGTCCCGGTGAGAACCAGGGTCTTGCCGGCGAGCGGTCCGGCTGCCGCAGCCGGGCGGTAGAGGTCGGAGGTGAAGTTGAGCCCCGCTTTGCGCAGCCGTTCGATTAAGTGACGGTTGGCGGTCTCGCCGTGCCATTGGATGATGCTTTGCGCGATCACCTCCCCGACGTCCTCGCATTGGGTGAGTTGATCGACACTCGCGGCAAGGATGTCATCGAGCGTGGGGAAGCAGCGGCAGAGCGCCTTGGCCACGCCGGCGCCGACGTGCGGGATGCCCAGCCCGAAGACCACGCGCCACAACTCGCGGGACCGGCTGGCCTCCACGGCGTTGAGGAAATTCCGCGCGGATTTTTCGCCCATGCGCTCGAGCGCGGCCAGTTGGGGAAGCTTCAGGGCATAAAGGTCGGCAGCATCGCGCACCAGGCCGCTGGCGACCAGTTGGCGGACCAGGACTTCGCCTCCACCCTCGATATCCATGGCGCCGCGGCTGCACCAGTGCTCGATGCGGCCGCGAACCTGTGCCGGGCAATCCGGGTTGAGGCAGCGCCACACGGCCCCTTCGTCATCCGAGATGCTGGACGCGCGGGATACGCGCGAGCCACATTCCGGACAGACCTCCGGGAAGCGGAACGGCACTTCTTCGCCGGTGCGCCGGGTGAGGACGACGTCAACCACCGCCGGGATGACCTCGCCTGCTTTCTCGATAGTGACCGTGTCGCCGATCCGGATGTCCTTCTGGCGGATATAATCCTCGTTGTGCAAGGTGGCGCGGCTGATGGTGCTGCCCGCGAGGAACACGGGTTCGAGTTCGGCCACCGGAGTGAGGGCGCCGGTGCGGCCAACCTGGATGGTAACGGCCTTCAGCCGGGTCTGGGCCTGCTCGGCGGCGTATTTGTAAGCGATGGCCCAGCGGGGAGCCTTGGAGGTGAACCCGGCGCTTCGGCGTTGGGCAAAGGAGTTGAGTTTGATGACCGCCCCGTCGGTCTCGTAAGGGAAACTCTTGCGCAGTTGGTCCAACTCTTCGACCGCCTTCAGCAAGTCGTTGGCGGTGCCGCAGAACCAGGTTTTCTCAGGAGTGCGGAAACCCAGGCGGTGAAGCCAGTCGAGCATTTCCCGGTGAGTCTCGGGTTGCCAGTCCGCCTCCACATGACCGGTCGCGTAAGCCACCATGTCAAGGGGGCGGCGGGCGACGATCCTCGGGTCGAGTTGCTTCAGCGAACCGGCCGCCGCGTTGCGTGGGTTGGCAAAGGTCTCTTCCCCTGCGGCCCGGCGCTCGGCATTGAGCTTTTCGAATCCACGCTTCGTCAGGTAGACCTCTCCGCGAACTTCAATCTTCTTCGGGACCAGACCGTTGGCGTTCAGCTTTCTGGGAATGCTCCGAATGGTCTTCAAATTTTCGGTGATGTCATCCCCGGTCGTCCCGTCCCCGCGGGTCGCCCCGCGGGTGAACACGCCGTTTTCATAGAGCAGGCTGACCGCGACACCGTCGATTTTGGGCTCGACCATCCACTCCAGCGGCTGTCCGGGCAGCAACCGCGCCAGCCGATTGACGAACTCGGTGATTTCCGCCTGAGAGTAGGTGTTGTCCAGGCTGAACATCGGTGCCAGGTGCCGAACCGGTTTGAATTCCTTTAAGGGCTTGCCCCCAACGCGCTGGGACGGAGAGTCCGGCGTTGCCAGAGAAGGGAACTGGCGCTCCAAGTCCAGGAGTTCGTGGTAAAGCCGGTCGTAATCCTGGTCGGAGATCGTGGGCTGGGCCAGGACGTAATAGGCGTGGTCGTGGCGGCGGATTTCCTCGGCTAGCTGCGCATGGCGCTCTGCGGCTTCATTCAGCGTCATACGAACTACTTACCGGTTCGGGGGTAAAATGCACGCCGGAAAGACAGCCCCGCGAAACCAGCAATTCCCATCGATGGCGGTAGGGCGTGCTCGCCGAGGGAAGTTGCCACGGCACACGCGGCGCATCTCCGAGCGCGCCTACCACCTAATAAGAATTGCTGCCGCGCAACGGTTCGCGCCGGCGGGTGTCTGATCCAGTGGGATCCAGTGGAAATTGTTAGCGGATGGGGTGAAGGGGAACTAGAATGAAAATCATGCCAGAGCGCATCGAAAGCGTGGATGTCAGGGCGGCGACCGCGGCGGTAACCGGGTTTGGCCTTGGCGCGGCGAGGGCTCCCGAGCCATTGCCCAGAGCAACGGTGGAGGCCTCGCGCGAGGTCTACCGCAAGGTCAGCACGAACATTGCCCGGATCATGCGCGGGCAGGCCGGATCCACCCGCAAGCTGCTGGCGGCCCTGGCGAGCGGCGGTCACGTGTTGCTGGAGGACTTTCCCGGAACGGGAAAGACGACCCTGGCCAAGGCATTGGCACGGTCGATCAACGCCAGCTTCAAGCGGATCCAGTTCACACCAGACCTGCTGCCGTCGGACATCCTGGGCGTGTCGATCTTCAACCAGCGCGACCAGCAGTTCCACTTTCACCAAGGCCCGGTTTTCACGAATATTTTGCTGGCGGACGAGATCAACCGGGCCTCCCCCCGCACGCAGTCGGCTTTGCTCGAGGCCATGGCAGAGAACCAGGTCAGCGTGGACGGCGAGCGCAGAACCTTATCGAAGCTGTTCTTCGTGATTGCCACGCAGAACCCGGTGGAGTTTCGCGGGACCTACCCCCTGCCGGAGGCGCAGATGGACCGGTTTGCGATGGAGATCACGCTGGGATATGTGGAGGCTGGCGAAGAGGTGTCGATCCTGACGGCGCACGAGCGGAACCATCCCCTGGATGAACTGGAGCCGTGCGTGTCGCTGGCGGATGTGCTCGCCCTGCGCGAAGCGGTGGAGGAGGTGCGGATTAGCGAGGAGCTGAAGCACTATGTTGTCAGCCTGGTGGGCGCGACCCGCAACGCGCCCGGCGTGCAATTGGGGGCGAGTCCGCGCGCATCGATTGCGCTGATGAAGGCGGCCCAGGCTCTGGCGTTATTTGACGGGCTTGAGTTCGTTGCTCCCGAACAGTTGCAGGAGTTGGCGGTCCCGGTGATTGCGCACCGGCTGGTAATGGAGCCTCAGGCGCGTTTCTCCGGCCAGACCGCGCGCGGGGTGGTGGAAGAGATCGTGAAGCGTACGCGGGTTCCAGCGTGACCCTGATTTATCGAGTCCTGTATTTGATCTACCGGGTGCTTGCCCGGGCAAGCGGATGGGCACGGCGGCGGATGACGGATGCCGGCCTGGCTGTGGCGGGTGCGGTGGGGCTTACGATGGTGGTGGGGGTCGACACGGAGCACAATGTTGATTACCAGGCATTTCCGCTGCTGTTTTTCATGCTGACGGTGGGGCTCGTCTTCCTGGGCTCTTTCCGGGCGCGCTTATCGGCCAGGCGCGTCTTGCCCAGGTTCGCCACAGCCGGGACGCCGATGACGTTCAGTGTCACGGTCTCGAATCACTCGAAGCGGGTGCAGCGAGGCGTGACGCTGCTGGAGCAGTTGGCCGATCCGTTGCCGAGCTTTCAGGAATGGCATGCCGTTCAAGCCTACAAGGATCGCACGATGCGGTCCTTCCGCATCGAACAACGCCAGCGGATGAGCCCTTTCAATCATGCCCGGATCAAGGAAGCCAGCGTGCCGCCGGTGCCCCCGGGCGAAGATGTGCAGGTGCAGTTGCAGTACACCCCCACCCGCCGTGGCGTGCTTCGTTTCAAGGAAGTGCTGCTTTCGCGCACCGATCCGCTGGGGCTCTTTCGCTCCTTTGTCAGGGTCCGTTTGCCGCAGAGCTTGCTGGTGTTGCCCAAGCGCTACCGCGTGCCGCCGATCGCGCTTCCCGGGGCCATGAAGTATCAGCAAGGCGGAGTCGCCATGGCCTCCAGCGTGGGCCAAAGCGACGAATTTGCCGCCCTGCGCGATTACCGGCACGGCGACCCGATTCGGCATATCCACTGGCGCAGTTGGGCCCGGGTTGGCCGCCCGGTCGTCAAGGAATTCGAGGACGAGAATTTCGTCCGGCATGCCCTGGTGCTGGATACGTATGCCGACACGGACCATGGGGAGATCTTTGAAGAGGCCGTGTCGGTGGCCGCGTCCTTTGCCTGCTCCATTCAGACGCAGGAATCTTTGCTCGACCTGCTGTTCGTGGGAGCGGAATCCTATTGCTTCACTTCCGGGCGCGGGTTGGCGCATGGCGATCAGATGCTGGAGATTCTGGCGTCCGTGCGCGCGTGTCGGCAGCGGTCGTTTGCGGCCCTGGAATCACTGGTTGTGCAGCACGCGCTGTCGGTCAGCGGTTGTATTTGCGTGCTAATCGCCTGGAACAAGGAACGGCAGGACTTCGTGCGCAAGCTGCGCCTGTTAGGCGTGCCCATGCTGGTCCTGCTGGTGACGGCCCCCGGCACGCGCCGTCCGGACCCCGGACCCATGCGGGATCAACCCGAGAACTTCCACGTCCTGGAAGTGGGGAAGATACAGGAGGGCCTGCTCGCCCTGGGTTGACGATGAAGACTCCTCCGTTACTGCTTGGCGCGGCGCTGCTTTTCTGGGGATGGCAGACGGGGTTCCTGCTCGTCGCTGCCATTCTGGCGCTTGCCTTCGAATCCGCCCGCTGGACACACGCCCGCTGGGAGTTCTCCGATGCTGATTTCAGCCGGATCTGGACTTTCTGCTCGTTGCTTCTGCTGGTGGCCGCCCTGTACGCGCTCACCGCGAACGAAGCGGCCTCGGACATGCTGGGCTTTCTCCAGAATCCAAGTTTCCGCACCCAGCGAAGCGTCAGCAACTCCGGGGCGCGTTCGATGGCCGAACTGATCCGTTGGCAGCCGATGATTTTTGCGCCGTTTCTTCTGGCGTCGGCCTACAGCTCCCGTGAAGGCGTGCCGTTTCAGACCATCTCGCTCATCCTGCAGCGGCGATGGAGAAAGGCGCGGCGGAACGGGCAGAACCTGGCGGTGCCCGGGCCGGTGGTCAGCGTGAGCTATCCGTACTTCGGGCTGTGCCTGTTCGCCTCGAGCATCGAGCCGTCCGCCCCGGATTGGTTCTTTTGGGGGTTGTGCGTCCTGGTTGGGTGGGCGCTTTGGCCCATGCGTTCGCGGCGGTTCAGCCCGGTGGCCTGGGGCATGGCCCTCGCGGTCGCGGTGGCGCTCGGCTATGCGGGCCAGAAAGCCATCACACACTTTCAGCAGTATCTCGGAAATCTCAACCCGATCTGGCTTGCGCGCTACTCCGGGATGCGATTCGACCCGCGCCACAGCCGAACGATGATCGGCGAAGTCGGCCGGACCAAACAGTCGGGTGCCATCGTCGTCCGCTTGCAGACGCCGGAAGGCGGACGCGCTCCGGCGCTGCTCCGGGAAGCGAGCTACCGCGATTACCGCGGCCAGGTCTGGTTCGCGACCGGAGGGACGCGGATCGACTTCATTGGCGTTCCGCCGGAAACGAACCTGACGTCCTACGTGCTGATGCCGGACAAGCCAGTGACGAACCGGGTCCAAATCGCCTGCTACATTCCCGGCGGCAACGCGCTGCTGCCCCTGCCGCGTGGCTCGACCCGGCTGGATCACCTCAACGCCTACATTGTGGAGAAGAACGCCCTTGGAGCCGTCCACGTGGAAGGCCCGGGGTTGGTAGTGTTCGACAGCCTCTACGGGCCGGGCCGGACTTTTGACATCCCGCCCGAGGATCAGTCTGACCTGCTGGCCGTGCCGCCGCGGGAACTCCCCGCCTTGGAGCAGGTGGCCCGTGAACTGAACCTCGTGAAACCGACGTTACACCAGGCCATGCAGGCAATTCAGAGCCTGTTTGCCACGAAGTTTCACTACACGACGTGGCAGGAGCGTCCGGCCATCGCGAACACAGACACGCCGCTGGGTCGTTTCCTGACCACCACGCGGGCGGGGCACTGCGAGTATTTTGCCACCGCCACCGTGCTGCTGCTGAGGCATCTTGGGTTCCCGGCGCGCTACGCCGTAGGCTATGCCGTGCATGAGGTTGCCGGAAAAAACCGCTACGTGGTTCGTCAACGCGACGCGCATGCGTGGTGCCTTGTCTGGAACAATGGCGTGTGGCTGGACTTTGACACGACGCCGGGGACCTGGATCGAGGCTGAAGCCAGGCGGGCCTCCCGATTTGAGGCTCTGTCAGATTTCTGGTCGCGGATCGCCTTCGAAATAGCCCGGGTGCGTTGGGGCCAAAGTCACCTGCGCGAATACCTTTTCTGGACCGCGGCGCCCGTCCTCGGAGTTCTCCTGATCCAGATCCTCCGCGCGCGCCGCAAGCGTCGGCAGGTTTCCAAAGGCCCCGCGCGGGGCCCGGTGACCTGGCCGGGGCTGGATTCCGAGTTCTATGCCGTGGAACGGGCGCTGGCGGCAAGAGGCGTCCCGCGCCTGCCCAATGAGCCCCTTTCCGAGTGGTTGCTGCGCGCCTGTTCTGGCGCTGACCTGGCCGGACGCCAGGAGGCGCTCCGCGACTTGCTCCGCCTCCATTACCGCTACCGCTTCGATCCGCTTGGGCTCTCGGTCGAGGACCGCGCGAAGCTGAGGAGAAGCGCGTTGGAGTTGCTTTCAACGTGATGGGACCGGAGTTCGACCGTCATTCAGACTCTATTTTGCGGAAACCGTCTCACTTTCTGCGCGCGGATCCGATTCGCCTCGCCTGCGCGCCAAAGTCCTTGGACGACGGAGGGTCGCCTGGCCGGGTATCGTCCGCACTTCGGACTGCGCCGCTAAAAACTCTAAAAACCTCTTTACTTAACAACCTTAAAATATCACTCTCGCACTCAGCCCTATGCTCGGGATCAGGACACCTGCCTTGCCCGCGAGTCTCCGGCGCACCAATGAGCGCACGGTAGTCTCCTTGCTCATGCGTTTGGGGCGCGCCTCGCGCGCGGACCTCGCCAAAGCCGCCGGGATCAGCCAACCCACGTCAGGAAAGATCATCGCTGAGCTGGAACGGCTCGGCTTGCTGGCCATCGGCTCGGCTTCCGCGGCACCTCGAACAGAACCGCGCCTGGGGCGTCCGGGGCAGATGCTGGCTCTCGATTCCACTCGCCCCCGGTTTGTGGGAGTGGAACTGGGCGTAAAGGAAACGCGGGTCGCGGGGTTGCCGGTGGCCGTGAAGGAGCAGGACACCTGGGATTTCCAATTTGCCACACCTTCCGGAGCGGTTGGCTTGCGCCGCGCCTTGGAGCGAGTCGCAAAGGTCATGTCAGCAGAGACCCCGTGGGGTGTGCTGGTCAGCGTTCCCGGAATTGTGGATGAGGCGGCCGGGGAGGTGCTCTTTTGCCCCAATCTCCATTGGCTGGAGAAAACGAACCTGCCGGCGTTGATCGGCCCGCTGTGGGAAGCGCCGGTGCTTCTCGTGCAGGAGATACGCGCGTTGGCCTTGGGCCACGTCACGGCCTCGGCGCCCAAGGAGAGTTTCTTCCTGGTGGATTTCGGTTTTGGGGTCGGGGGAGCAATCGTGTCGGATGGCGCGCTGTATGCCTCCGCCAACGCGTTAAACGGCGAATTTGGCCATACGCCAGTGCCGGGCAACACGCGCCGGTGCGGTTGCGGAGCCACCGGTTGCCTGGAAACGCTGGTTTCTCAACGCGGGCTCCTCGCCTCCTTCGAGGAAGCGTGCGAGCGCAAAGGACCGGACTGGGCGGCTCTCGTGGCGCACGTTGAAAAGCACGGAGTCGAACCCTGGCTGGCCCGCACCCTCGACCACACGAGCAACGTCATCGCGGGCGCTTTGAATGTGCTCGGCATCCATCGCGTGGTCGCCACGGGCATTCTGAGCGAATTGCCGGAGGTCGTCCTGAAGTATCTTGGCGATGCGGTGAAGGCCGGCGCGCTCTGGGGCCGGTTTGGCGAGGTGAGCTTTGAGTCCGCGCCGCACCGGCGGGCGGCCGGCCTGGTGGCGGTGGGCTTGGACAAATTGGTGTTTCCACACCGCAAATAGGCGTGGGAACTCCGAACTCCGCCGGCAAACCGAACTTGACACGGCGAACATGAGAAACTTGAGAACTGGAACTGCGGTGATGGGCGTGATCGCCTGGTTATGCGGCGTTCTATTCCCGGCTGCCGCCCAGGAGCGCGGCGCCGCTGAGCTGATTATCCATACGGAAAAAACCGGGCCGCGGGTCAGCCCGACCCTTTACGGAATTTTCTTTGAGGAGATCAACTGCGCTGGAGATGGCGGGCTTTACGCGGAAATGGTGCGGAACCGTTCGTTTGAGGATGGCACGCGGCCGGAACATTGGAGTGTCATCGGCACCGCGGTGGCGGTGGTCGAGGAGAACAACCGCGGAGAGCCGTTCAACAAACGCGCGCTGCGGCTCACTGTCCCCGGCGGCTCCGCCGATCGGGGCGGCATCGCGAATGACGGCTACTGGGGTGTCCCGGTCCGGGAGGGAGAATCGTACGAATGCAGTCTGGTCGTGAGCCCCAATGCGGACGCCGGCTCGCTGGTTGTGGAGTTACAGGCGCGTGACGGGCGCGTGTATGCCAGGCAGAAGCTGAAATTGCGAAGCCGGGCCGAAAACAAATCGGCGGGCGACTGGCAGGAACTTAAGGTGTCGCTGAAGTCTTCCGCCACCGATGCCTCCGCCCGGCTTGTCCTTGCGCTGGAAAATCCCGGCACCGTCTTGCTGGACTTTGTGTCGCTCTTTCCGAGGAAGACCTGGCGCGGGCGCGCCAATGGCCTGCGGCCGGACCTGGCCCGGATGCTGGAGGAATTGAAGCCCGCCTTCGTGCGTTTCCCCGGGGGGTGCTGGGTCGAAGGGGAGACCCTCGCGTTGTCCTATCGCTGGAAGCAAACCATCGGGCCGCTGCCCGCCCGCCGCACCCAGCACAACATCTGGCAGTATAACTCCACGCACGGGCTGGGGTATCACGAGTATCTGCAGATGTGTGAAGACCTGCGGGCGGAGCCGCTCTTCGTGGTCAATTGCGGCATGTCACATCGCGAGAATGTCCCGATGAGTGAACTGGGTCCGTGGGTGCAGGATGCCCTGGACGCAATCGAGTACGCCAATGGTCCGCCAGACAGCAAATGGGGCCGGCTCCGGGCGGAGAATGGCCACCCCGCCTCCTTCAACCTGAAGTACATCGAAATCGGCAACGAGAATGGCGGACCGGCTTACAATGAGCGGTATGCCGCCTTCTACCGCGCGATCAAGGAGAAGTATCCGGAGATGATCACCATCGCGAACCTCTGGGGCGGACTGCCGACCAACAGCCCCATCGAGATCATCGATGAGCATTACTATAGCACCCCGGCGTTTTTCATTCAGAACGCAAGGCGCTACGACACGTATGACCGCAAAGGGCCGAAGATCTACGTCGGTGAATACGCCGTCACCCAGAACGGCGGGCAGGGGAATCTCAAGGCCGCATTGGGCGAAGCCGCCTTTATGTGCGGGATGGAGCGCAACAGCGACGTGGTGACCATGTCGTCGTACGCGCCCTTGTTCGCCAACGTGAACTACAAGCGCTGGAACCCTGACCTCATCAATTTTGACAGCTCGCGCGTGTACGGAACGCCCTCCTACTACGTGCAGAAGTTGTTCGCCGGGAATCGTCCGGACGTCATCGTTCCAGTCGAGGTCCGGGCGGAACCGCTGCGGCAGGAGCCGCCAAAAGGAGCTATCGGGCTTGGCACCTGGAATACGCAGGCCGAGTACAAGGACATCAAAGTCACCCGGGGCGACGCGGTCCTGTTCTCGGCGGAGGCGCCGCAGAGCCTGGAGGGCTGGCGGGTGTTTGGCGGCGACTGGAAAGCGGCGGAAGGCGCCTTGCGGCAAAGCGCGCGCGGCGATGACCGCAGGATTACCACGGGCGAACCCGGCTGGTCCGATTACCAGCTCAGCCTCAAGGCTCGCAAGATCAGCGGCGCCGAGGGGTTCCTGATCATGTTCAACGTGAAGGACGACAACAACTGGTTCTGGTGGAACCTCGGCGGATGGGGCAACGCGCGACACGCCATCGAGCGGTGTGAAGAGGGAGGCAAGTCGATCGTCGGGCGCGAGGCGCAGGGCCGAATTGAGACGGGACGCTGGTACGACATCCGCGTTGAGCTGCAGGGCGCCCGGGTTCGTTGCTACTTGGACGGCAAGCTGGTTCACGAGGCGGACACCATCAGCCGCCTTGACCCCTTGCACGCGGTGGCGGGCAAGACGGAAAAGACAGGCGAGGTCGTGTTGAAGGTGGTCAACGTCACCGGGGTTCCCTATGAGACTCAGGTGCGCCTTCCGGCCGAGCGCCGTTTGAAAGGCAAGGCCAGCCAGGTGGTGCTGACTTCGGCTTCCCCAACCGACGAAAACACGCTGGTGGAGCCCCGGAAAGTCGCTCCGGTCCAAACGACCCTGATGGTGGCGCCGGCCTTCAAGCACGTCTTCCCGGCTCATTCTTTGACTGTTCTGCGATTGCGTGCCGATTGAACCCTGCACACAATTCCACCCTCTCATGAGCGCAAAACGATACAGCATCGGACTGGACTACGGCACCAACTCTGTCCGCACGATCATCGTCGATGTGGCGGATGGGAACGAAGTGGCGACGGCGGTGTGGAACTACCCCACCGGCACTCAAGGAGTGATCCTCTCGCGCGACCCCAACCTGGCGCGCCAGCACCCGGCGGACTATGTCGCCGGCGCGGAGGTCACGATCCGAAAAGCCCTCCTGGCAGCGCGGCGCGCCGTGCGCGGATTCACCGCGGACCAGGTGATTGGGATCGGCGTCGACACCACGGGCAGCACCCCAATCCCCGTGGATGCGCAAGGCCGTCCCCTCGCGCTGAGCCGCAGGTTTGCCAACAACCCGGCCGCCATGGCCTGGCTCTGGAAAGACCATACGGGGGTGGCCGAGGCGGAGGAGATCACCGCGCTGGCTTCGAAAATTCGGCCGCAATACCTCGCCAAATGCGGCGGTACTTACTCCAGCGAGTGGTTTTTCAGCAAAATCCTGCACTGCTTGCGCACCTCTCCGGAGGTGTTTGACGCCGCCCACACGTGGGTCGAGTGCGCTGACTGGATCCCGGCGATGTTGACCGGCACGGAGGCGCCGGACCGGTTGACGGTTGGCGTGTGTGCCGCCGGGCACAAGGCCATGTACAACGATGAGTGGGGTGGCTACCCGGATGCCGAATTCCTGTCCCAGTTGGATCCGAAACTGGGAAAGTTGCGCGAGCGTTTGGCCTCCAAGGCCTACGCCATCGACCGTGCCGCCGGCGGGCTGACACCGGAGTGGGCGCATCGCACCGGATTGCCCGCCGGGATCCCGGTGGCGGTGGGGGCCTTCGATGCGCACCTGGGGGGCGTTGGTTCAGGCATCGCACCCGGCATCCTGGTCAAGATTATCGGAACCAGCACCTGCGATATGATGGTGGTGCCGCTCGGGGAAAAACTGGCCGATATCCCGGGGCTTTGTGGCATTGTCAACGGCAGCATTCTCCCCGGATATTATGGCCTTGAGGCCGGCCAATCCGCGGTGGGTGACATCTTCAACTGGTTCGTGAACTATATCCAGCCGCTCGGCAAGAAGGGCACGCACGCCGAACTGAGCCGGCAGGCCGAGAAACTGCAACCCGGCGAGTCCGGTCTGCTGGCGCTGGACTGGAACAACGGCAATCGAACCATTCTGGTGAACCAGCGTCTGACAGGGTTGCTGGTCGGGCAGACGCTCTACACCACGCCCGCCGAGATCTACCGCGCGCTGGTGGAGGCCACAGCGTTCGGCGCGCTCACGATTATCAACCGCTTCGAGGAGTATGGCGTC
>Ga0073934_10003799_pt1 | contig 26718 bp, 27 predicted proteins | sample LarsenN4metaG_FD_76834 | JGI IMG/M metagenome (GOLD analysis project Ga0073934, IMG submission 76834) | Hot spring sediment bacterial and archeal communities from British Columbia, Canada, to study Microbial Dark Matter (Phase II) - Larsen... ... | reverse complement strand
GGGTTGGAGGTCCTGATGCTGATGGTGCGCCAGGTGCCGTCGCGACGCTGATTGGTCGGCGTGTACGTCAGCAGATAGCGGTGCTGCACGTCCTCGGCCGTCGCCGCATACGCTTCGGTCAGACCGCGATTCGTACGCGGGAACCACGCCCGCCCGCCCGTCTGGTCGGCAATCTGCGTCAGCAGCCTCTCGCCCTTGAGCGAGATGCCCGCGACACCCCCGAGGCCTATGACATAGAGCGTGACGTTGTTCTTCCGGGCCGCGGCAATCGCTTCCTCGAATTCGGATGTGCTGTGTTCATCGTAGCCGTCGGTAATCAGAACAACCGCACGCCGCTCGTACTCGCCCGTCAAGGTTGAGATCACTTCCTGGAGCGAGTCGAGAATGGCGGTGCCCCCCGATGGCCGGATGGCGCCGATGGCCTCCAGAATGGTGGCGTGATCGCGCGTGGGGCCGGTCACCGTCGTCACGCCGCGCGAGAACGGCGCAACCACCACGACGTCGTCTGGGTGAAGCGGCTCGAGGAAACGGCTCGCTGCGCCGCGAACCGTGTCGTAGCGCATCGCCATGCTCTGGCTGCCGTCGACGAGCAGGACGAACATCGCCGGCTCACGCCGCTGAGACACCACATCGATCGTCTGAGCGACGTCGTCCTCGAACAGCGAAAAGTCCGAGGCGGTCAGGTTGCGGACGAATCGGCCCTTGGCGTCCACGACGGACGCCTCTACGGGAACGCTGGTCACCTCGACGGCCTCGGTGACGCGCAGCGGGTCGAGCACGACTGCGTCGGTCAGGACCTCGCCGGACGGCAGCTCGGCCCGGACGACGATTTCCCGCCGCTCGAAGGGGTTGTCGTCGGCCCAGATCGCCTCGTATGGCGGTCCGTCGACATCCTCGGCGAGGTACAGCTTGTCGATGTAGAACTCCATCCGCAGCGGCGTGGCCGGCTGCTCGCCCTCGACGCGCGCCACGATTCGGATGGCGCCCGGCAGCCCCGTGCGCCCCACCGGCGACGTGATGCGCAACGACGACGCCGCCTCGCCCCGCGCCTGCACTCCGAGGAGGAAGGCGGCTGCCAGTGCGGCGGTAATGGGAAACGCCCCAGCGCGATGGACGAGCACCATCAGCCGTGAACCGTCGCCTGCTCGGTATCGTCGACGAAATAGCCTGCACATGCCGCTTCCAGCAGGTCATCGGTCAGAACCGGCGGGCGACCGACGTACTCGGCGTGGGCGAGCGCCTGCTCGATCAGGTCGCGCGGGTGACAGCCACGCATCTGGATACCCCTGGGCTTGAAATACGAATCGAGCAGGTGATCGACGAGCGCCGGGTCGTAAGCAAGATCGCGAACCCTGCAGTAGTTCTCGAAGATCCGTGAAAAGTCCTGCCGCGTGGGGCTTTCGGCAAACACCTTGTAGTGGATGCGCCGCAGGAACGCCTCGTCCACCAGCTCCGCGGGTTTGATGTTCGTGGCGAAGACCACGAGCACCAGGAACGGCAGATCGAATTTCTGCCCCGTCTGAAGCGTCAGAAAGTCGACGCGGCTTTCGAGCGGGACAATCCAGCGGTTCAGCAGGTCGCGCGGCGAGCAGTGCTGTCGGCCGAAGTCGTCGATGACCAGCACGCCGCCGTTGGCAAGGGCCTGGACAGGCGCCGTGTAGAATCCCATCGTCGGCGAGTAGGACAGGTCGAGCGATTCGAGGGTCAGCTCGCCGCCGACCATGACCATGGGCCTGCGGCACCGCACCCAGCGGCCGTCGCGCCGCGCTCCCGTCGTGAGCCCGGATCGATCCTCGTCATCCGCGAGCGGCTCGTGGTTGACCGGATCGAAAAACTGAATGATCTGTCCCTGGACCTCCACGGCATAGGGCACGGCAATCTCCCCGTCCAGCAGATTGCGAATCGCCTGCGCGATGACGGTCTTGCCGTTACCCGGAGGCCCGTACACGAACATCGAGTGTCCGGCGGCGATCGCCGGCCCGAGCTGGTCCAGCACCTTTTGGCTGATCACGAGGTGCGAGAAAGCGTTGCGAACGCGCTCGCGCGTGGCGGTGCGGGGAATGGTGCGGCGGTAGGCCTCCAGATACTCGCAATACTGCGCCAGGGGAACCGGCGCCACGCCGGCATACTTGTTGTGCTCCAGGAACAACAGCGCGCGCCGGCGTCCTTCGTCGGTAATCCGATATTGATAGGAGGGACCGCCGATCATCGACCCGCCGAAAAATTCGCACTGGTGCGATCGCTTGAGGAAATCGAGCACCGGCTCGATGACCGAGAACTCGAGGCCGACGCGCCGGGCCAGCTCGAGACCGGTGTAGTCGGACCCGAAGTGCATCACCTTGAGGAGGAGCTGCGTAAGGAAATCGTGCGTCAGACCCGCTTCCTCGAGCGTACGTGGCGCGGGTGGATGGAGCCGCGCCAGCGCCGCGGTTGGGTCCACCACGTCGTGCGCCTGAACTGCCGCCGCCATCGTCATTCATCGCCTCCTGCGCCTGTGAGGCTGTCGGCCTGCTTCGCCCTGACGGCTGCGAGGCGCAGCGAGGGTCGCGCCTGCTGAGCCGCCACGAACGCGCTCACCGCATCGGTGTACTCGCGTCGCGCCATGTGGACGATGCCGAGGTTGTACAGCGCGGTCGCGCGATCGCCCACGTCGTCGAAGGCGCCGCGCGCGGCGCCGAGCTCTCCCCGCGCCGCGTGTGCGAGGCCGAGGTTGTTGCGGGCGGCGGCAAGCTGGGGGGCAAGCTTCAGCGCGGCTGTGCACGCCATGACGGCTCTGCCCGGCTGGCGATCGAGAATCCAGCTGTAGCAGAGGTTATTCAGCGCGTACGCGGCCGAGGGATCCAGGTGGAGCGCACGCTCGTACTCCCTGCGCGCCTCCGGCCGCCGCCCGAGTGCCTGGAAGACCGTACCCAGCGTGTTGTGCGCGACGGCCGACCGCGGGGCGTAATAGACGGCGCGGTGTGCATCACCAAGAGCGAGGGCCGGCAAACCTCCGTCGCGCCATAGCCGGGCAATCGCGTCATATGTAGCGCCATCGTGCGCGTCGAGCCGTAACGCCCGCTGGAGATACTGATGCGCCTGGTCAAAGATGCCGAGCCGGCGGTACTCTTCGGCGACCTCGCGCAGTGTAGAGGGTGACGGCCGCGCCACTGCGGCGGCCAACGCGGCCGCCAACCGTGGATAGATTTCCTCCGCGCGCGCGAGCACCGGCCGCACGGGCGGTCGCGCCTCGGCCGCCAGCGCGCGAGCCTTCGCAATGAATTCGGTCAGCGACGTTGGCCCAGCGGCTGCAGCGGATATCGAGGGAGCGTCGTCAGGCGACTGTTGCGGAAGTCTGGGGGGTCCGCCTGCACGAGCGCTGCATCCGGCAAAGACCCCCGATACGAGAACGCACACGACAAGCCGCACGAGAACACTCCCCCTCTCCCGAAACGCGGGGCCACCATGAGTGCTGGGCGGCACCGCCACGTGGCCCGTTACTCCGCGCTTCAGTCCTCGTCCACGGAGCTCAGCCGCGCCCGCCGCCGCATCAGATAGAGAACCAGAGTGACGACCGCGAGGACGGCCAGAAGTGTAGTACTCATCACGACCCTCCGAATACGCTCGAGCCGCCTATCGAACCCGAGCTGCTGAACGCATTGATTAACTTGATGACGCCCGGACCGAGCGTCACCACGAAGAAGGCGGGGAACAGACAGAACACCAGCGGGAACACCAGCTTGACGCCGATCTTTGCCGCCCGCTCCTCGGCACGCTGGCGCCGCTTGGTACGGGAGACTTCCGCGTACGTACGCAATGCATCGGCGATGCTCGTGCCGAACCGGTCGGTCTGGACCAGCATCGCGACCAGCGCGCGTACGTCGTCGACCTGCGTCCGGGCTGCGAAGTTCTTAAAGGCCTCGATTCTCGGTTTCCCGGCGCGGCATTCGACCGTAATCATGTGGAGCTCTTCGGCGAGCGCGGGGTACGCAATCCGCAGCTCCTCCGAGCTCTTGAGGATTGCCTGGTCGATGGCGAGCCCGGCCTCGAGCGACACGATCAGCAGATCGAGCGCATCCGGCAGGCCGTTCCGGATCTCCTTCTGCCGCTTTCTCGCGTGATACTCCACGACGAGGCCAGGCAGCAGGTAGCCGACGATTGCGGCGAGAACGCCGAAGATGAGCCCGCTCCACCCGAGGAACAGGAAGCAGGCACTGAAGCCAACAACAGGCAACAGCGCCTCGCCCAGCACGTACATCGCCAACTGCCATGGTTTGTGCAGGCCGGCGAGCGCGAGCCGCCGCTGGAGCCGCGTCATGTCCCTCGGTGACTTCGGGATGAACGTCGTCACCTTCCTGACGATGGGGCTCGCCACTGGCGAATCCTGGAGCGCGCCACCCGCAGGGCCGGGCTTCGCCGGCGCCATGCCGCGCGTCAGGCCGCGAATGCGGCGTCGCATGGGCGACGTGTGCTCGAGGCCCACGTAGGTCAGCGAGCCGACCAGCAGCGCAACCGATACGAAAACCGCGGCGAGCGTCAGCTGCAGGGTGATGTCAGGCATGGTCGTGTGCTCAGTACTCGATGTTGACAATCTTCCGCATGATGAGGGTCCCGACGATCTGCAGCACCACCGCTGCGATCATCATCCGCTGCCCGAGCGGGTCGTAGAACATCAGCGTTCGCGTTTCCTCATTGATCGTGAAGAGCACCAGCGCCAGCGCCGGTGGCAGACAGACCAGAATCCAGCCGGTGAGCCGGCCGTGCGCCGAGATGACGCGAATCTGGCGCTTCACGCGAAAGCGCTCCCGAATGACGTGGGCGAGGTTGTCGAGCACCTCCGACAGGTTGCCGCCCGACTCCCGCTGGATGAGCACGGCGGTTACGAAGAACCGCGCATCGAGGACGGGAATGCGTTCGGCAAACAGCCGCAGCGCGTCCGGCAGCGGCATGCCATAGTTCTGCTGGTCGTACAAAATGCGGAACTCCGGGCCGATCGGGTCGGGCATCTCCTTGCCCACCATCTCGATGCCCGTTGTGAAGGCGTGCCCCGCGCGAAGGGCGCGCCCGAGCAGGTCGAGCGCTTCGGGGAACTGCTCCTCGAACTTGCGCATACGCAGCGTGCGCTTGTACCTGACCAGGTTCACCGGGAGGAACGAGACAAGCACCGCCGCCCCGAGCGCCACGCTGGTCCAGAGTCCAGCCTGCTGGAGCACGTAGAACACGAGCGCGGCGAGTGCCGCCGAACCGATCAACAGCGTCCCGACGGTCACCTTCAGACCGGCCTGCTCGATCAACGTTTGGAGCTGCTTGGCCTTCGTGTTGCGCCGCCGAAGGAACGCGTCGACGGCGCCAATCGCGCTCATGGCCTGCACCTGCTTGAGCAGCTGCGCGCGCCGGACGAGCCGAACGTGATCCTTCTTCAGCCGACGGCGGACGCCCCCGGCGGCCACGGTCTCCGGCCGAAGGACGAAGGCCCAGTACGAGCCGTAGATCACGGCCAGGCAAATCGCGAACGTCACGACGGCAGGGATCATCGGGTCCTCCACGGATCGTCCGCGGCGGCGTTCTTCGCGAGCACACCCACCGGGTGCACGTGCTCGAACATCTCCAGCGGCAACTTGTACCCGGCCACGGCCAGCTGATCGGCACACTTCGGCCGGATGCCGGTCGCCCGGAACGCGCCGACGACCCTCCCGTTCTCATCGATGCCGGTCTTCTTGAACACGAAGATCTCCTGCATCGTGATGACGTCCTGCTCCATGCCGGTCAGCTCCGAGATCGACGTCACCTTGCGCGTGCCGTCCGACAACCGGCTGATCTGGATGATGAGGTTCACGGCTGACGCAATCTGCTGCCGGACCGCCTTGTCGGGGATGTTCAGGTTTGCCATCGCCACCATCGTGTCAAGGCGGTACAACGCGTCGCGCGGGCTGTTCGCATGGATGGTGGTCAAGCTGCCGTCGTGGCCCGTGTTCATGGCCTGCAGCATGTCGAGCGCCTCTTCGCCGCGGACCTCGCCGACGACGATGCGATCGGGACGCATACGCAGGGCGTTGATCACGAGCTGGCGCTGGCGCACGGCACCTTTGCCTTCGATATTCGGCGGCCGCGTTTCGAGCCGGACCACGTGCCGCTGCCGCAGCCGCAGCTCCGCCGCATCCTCGATCGTCACGATCCGCTCGGCGCTCGAAATGAAGCTCGACAGGATGTTCAGCATCGTGGTCTTGCCGGCGCCCGTCCCACCCGACACGATCATGTTGAGCCGAGCGGCGACGGCCCCGTGCAGAAAATCGAGCATCGGCCGGGTGAGCGTCTCGCGGTCGATCAAGTCGTCGGCGCCGAGACGGTCCGTGCGGAATCGGCGGATGGACATCACCGGCCCATCGAGCGCCAGCGGGGGCACGATGGCGTTGACGCGCGAGCCGTCCTTCAGCCGCGCGTCGACCATCGGCGTCGACTCGTCGACGCGCCGCCCGACGGCGCTCACGATGCGCTCGATGATCTGCATCAGGTGCTTGTCGTCACGGAAGACGATGTCGGTTTCCTCGATGCGCCCTTCGCGCTCGACGTACACCTGGGACGCGCGGTTCACCAGAATGTCCGAGATGGTCGAATCCTGGAGCAGCACCTCGAGGGGGCCGAGCCCGAAGAGCTCGTGCAGGACGTCCTGGACGATGTTCTCGCGATCGTAGTGGCTCAGCGGTACCCGCTGATTCTCGCGGTCGAGCAGGTGCTGAATCAGCCCGCGGATCTCCGGCTCGGCCTCCTCGCGCGACATCTTCGTCAGTCGCTCCAGGTTCAGCCGCCCGAGCAGGTCCTGATGGATACGGCCCTTGAGCTCCTGGTACTGCGGGTTGCGGATGTCGGTCGCCGACACGATCATGCGATTCTCCTCGGGTCCTGCGCTATGCACGCCGCCACGCGAGTCGTGCCAGCACTCCGGATGGCCGCGGCGCCTGTTCCCTGGTCACGCCCGCCAGGTCCTTTGCAAACGTCGCGAGCGACTTGGCGAGCCGGTTGTCGGCCTCGAGCACGACGGGACGGCCCGTGTTCAGCGCATCGAGCGCCGACGCGTAGTCGCTCGGAATGTGCTTCACGCCGGCGCCCACGACGCGCTCCACGTCCTCGCGCGCGATGACCGCATCGCGTTGAAACCTGTTGATCACCACCTTCACACGGCCGGGGCCATAGCGCTGGCGGAGCATCTCGGCAATCCGGCCCGCACTGTGAATCGAGGTGATCTCCTGGCTGGTGACCACGACGATCGTCGTCGCCTGATCCAGCGAGTCGACGACTGTTGGGTCCGACCGCGGCACGTCGAGCACGGTCACCCGATACATGTGTGCGGCCGATTCGAGCAGGGTCCGTGCGCGCTTCGGATCGATGACAGCGGCCCGCGGGCGGCTTGGCGACGCCAGCAGGTGCACCCCCGCTTCGGTCTTCTCGACGACCCCCGCGAAGAAGGATTCGTCGGCGCGATGGATGTTGTCGAGCGCGTCGAGCACCGAGAACCGCGGCTCCACGCCGAAGAACAGTGCCGTGTCGCCATGGTGGACGTGGAAGTCGATGAGGAGCACCTGGTTGCTCGACGTCCGACCCAGCGCCGCCGCGGTGTTCACAGCCAGCGTCGATGCGCCCACGCCGCCCTTGGCGCCGATGAACGCAAATAGCTGCCCGGCCGGCTGGGGCACGTTGTTCGTGAGGACCCGGCGGACGGCCTCGTCGAGAGTCTTGGCCGAGACCGGCTCGGCCACGCATTCGCTGGCGCCCGCTCGCATCGCTTCGAGCATCAGCCGCGGATCGAGCGCCGATACGACAAGCACCACGCCGGCACCGTTGTGCTGGCGGCGGAAGGCAGCCAGACTCGGGGGCAACTGGTCCTCGCCACGGACGTCGACGACGAGCACCTGCGGCGCCTCCGTGATGCGCGCATAGCGCGCCAGCTCGGCGCCATCGATGGCGCTGGCCTTCAGCCCCGACGTACGGAGCATGTCGACAAGGCGGTCGTCGCGAGTGAGAACGGCAATCTGGGGCACAGGCGTCACCTCACCAGCGAAATGAAGTACATGAACGCCTGGTTGCCATTGATCGCACCGTTACCGACCTGCATTCCCGGGATCGTCGTGAAGTAGCCCACTACCGTATTTCCCCTCATCCGGTCGACAAAGAAGCCGATGATGTTGATGATTTCTACCGCGATCTTCCCGGTTATCCGGCTGTCATAGAAGGACCGCGTGTTGTAAACGGGTATCGCAATGATGCGAGGGCTTTGCGGGGCGCACGGCGGCGATGCCTGCGCGCAGCTGTTGATCACTTGGTCCGTGTTCGGATCCCACTGCGCGTTCGGATCGAGCGCAATCAGATCCTGCATTCCCTGCTTTGTCGGCCCGACCATGTTCCCCGGCTCGACGTCCAGCCAGGTTGGGGGGTCGATGCTGATGGGCACGCCGTTGCAGTTGGCAATATTCCACCGGTAGTCGTCGCCACCGGTCGAGTACGACCCGTCGGCCATCGGCAGTCGTATCGGAAAGTAATTGCCCGGTGCGATCGCGTCTTGTGGGCCGCCGGCTTTCAGCTCCACCTCCAAGCCCAGATCGTTGGGCAGCCGGAACCCAGTCGGGTCTGGGTCCTTGGTGCCTCGATACTGGTCCGGGTCAGGAATCGGCATGGTGCCTTGCCTGTCGTAGTGCTCCTCGAAGTTGTCGTCCGCCGTCCATGTGTCAACATCAACGACGGGATTGGCGTCGTACCTGTCGAGCCACTTGTCGGGAATGGCGAACGGCTTGACGCAGTCACTCGCGTTCGCCTGCGTCACGCGTGCGATCGCCGTGGCCCGCACCCCCTGGTCAGTAACGCCGACGAATTGGGTGAACCAGACCGGCAACGAATTGCCCCGTTCCTGGTTCCTGTACACGTCTACACGGATGCAACTGTTATCGCTACACTCGGGGGGGAAGGCGTCCGGGTCCTCCGTGTAGAACTTGACGTCAGTCGCATCGCCGCTGCTCGGATCGATGACGTTTGGCGCCTCGCCCGCAACGAGGTTCGCAATCGCGAAGTTGTATGCCGCTGTCTTCGCGGGCCCTGTCGCAGATCGATCGTCGTTGTCAAACGCCATCGCCACAGCACCCGCCATCGCGCCGGCGTCGGCGGCATTCTGCGCCTGGCGTCGGCCCACCCAGAGCAGCCCGTAGTCGGCGACGAACCCCGTGAACGCGATCAGCACGACCATAGCGACGGCGACCTGGATCAGGATGGCGCCGCGTTGCGTTCTGAGCCTTCGGGACCGCCTCGACGAATGTGACGTCATGTCACCCTCCCACCGTGCCAATGCGAGTGTTATCCCCCGCTCCGTGGACCGTCGACGACGCCGCCGCCGCCTTCGAGCTGCTGGCCGATGTCATCGCCAGGCGGCAGAAACTGCCCCGGCAGCGTCGGCAGCGGCGGCACCTCGTCGGGATTCAGGGGACGCACAAGACGTGGCGTGATCAAGACCAGCAGCTCGGTCCGCTCCTGGCGCTCCGCCTTGCTCTTGAACAGGTTGCCGATGATCGGAAGCTGGCTCAGAATCGGGACGGCGGCCGTATCGGTTTGCGATTCGTTGTCGATCAGCCCCGCGATGGCGAACGATTGGCCGTCGCGCAGTTCCACTTCTGTCTCCGCACGGCGCATCGTCAGCGCCGGAATCCGAAAGCCCTCGAGCAGGATGCCGTTGTTGAAGTCGAGCGAGCTGACCTCCGGCCGCACGCGCAGCCGGATCAGGTCGCCGGCAATTGTCGGCGTGAAGTTCAGCCGCACGCCGAACTCCCTGAACTGAATCGAGACGGCGCCGAGACCGCTCGAAAACGGCACCGGAAATTCACCGCCAGCGAGGAAGCTGGCTTCCCGTCCGTTGTAGGCGAGCAGGTTCGGCTCGGCGAGGCTCTGGAAGTAGCCCGTCTGCCGTAATGCCCGAATGACCGTTCCGATGTTGAAATTCGTGTTGAAGAGGAAGATGTTCAGGAAATCGCTGAGCACCACCTCGTTGGATGCGAAATCACCCGAGAACTCAGCGGATGGGAACTGTTGGGTCGTGCCGCGGGCAATCCAATTTCGGTAACCGGCCGACCCTGTAAAGATCGACGCGCCCAGCTCGAGGAGAGCCCGACGATTCACTTCCGCGAAGCGGACCTGCAGCATCACCTGCTGGGCATCAATGGCCCCGGGCACCTGCAGCATATTGATGACGTTTCCCTTCGGCGCCGACGCGCGCGCGATCTCGGCCGCGCGGAGCATGACCTGCGTGCTCGACACACGACCCGAGAGCACGATTGCATCGGCGTTGACGGCGACCTGTATCTCCTCGCCGGGGAAGAGCTGCCTGAGCTGCTGTTCGAGTGCGGCCACCGGCTGCTCGACCACGACGTCGTATTGCACCCGCTGATCGGCGCCCCAGACGATCAGGCTGATGGTGCCGGGCGCCTTGCCGTCGATCAGAATCTCCCGCGGCTGTACCACCGTCGCGTCCGCGACCGCGGGGTTCGTGATCGCGATGCGCGTCACGTCGAAGTCGGGCATCAACACCATCGACCGGCCGGTGGTCAGGTGCAGGCGCTGAAATGCCTGCGGCTGCTGCACGGGCGGCGCCTGTGCCGCAACCCGCGGCTCCAGCGCAACGCCGGCGAACGCAATGCCCAACAGTAGGATCACGCGGGGCCAGACCTTGATAACACCCATGTCAGCGGACGACCTCCTCGGTTCGCTTTGCGGCACGGATGGCCTCGACGCGATACACCGGCGGCGGCGGCGGCACGACCGGCTCGCGTGGTCGGACCGCGAAAATCCGATTGGGCCGCTGTTCGATGATGGGCTGTCCGCCGGGGCCGCGCATCAAGACGGAGAGCTTCATGCCGGGCGTTTTCGTGGGCTCGGCATCGGCGGGGTTCCGCAACGCCAGCGACAACGACCCCTGTACGGAGGCGAGCGCGATGCGCTCCGCATCCTCGGGCAGCACGGCGAGCGTGACCACCGACGATCGCTGCGGCTCGCCGTTTCGCCCCTCCTGCTGGTCGTACCGTGTCCCGGCGGTCAGCACCAGCACGTTGCTGAGGACCGTGCGGGCCATCGGCTCCTGGCCATGGGCCGCACCTGGGTTGTCCACGGACAAGACCACGTCGACGCGCGTTCCCGGCATGACGAAGCCAGCAACGCCGACCACTTCGTTCACGCGGATTGTTATGGCGCGCATCCCTTCGGGAATCACCGGCGGCAAGCCGGAACCCGATTCCGGACCGGCGACCTTGTACACGGTCACGGGCTCGTTTTCCGCAAGGGTCTCGATCACGCCGCGATCGGCCGCCTGTCTGGGATCTGTAAACGCGCCGGGCACCGGATTGCGCGCCGGCCAGGCGGCCACACGCATATCGTCTGTCGTCAGTCGCGCCCCGACCGGGACCGGCCGGGCGGCGACGACAACAGGCACGCTGGCAACCTCGACCTCGCGGACAGGCATGTTCTGAATCGCGGCGTAGACGCCGTACGCCGCCACGCCGGCCGCGATGACCGCAACGGCAAGAACGATAAGGGTGCGGTGCTGTTTCATCTGGATACTCCGCTAATCGTGCAGTGCTGTTTTCACAACTGTGCGCACGGGCCTCATGGCGCCGGCGGCGTGCCGGCGACTTCGACGCGCATCGACGTCGTCGACCCCACATTGATGGTGCCGAAGCTTCCGCCAAAGAACGTTCCAATGACGCTGAGTGACGGCAGGCTCTGCGTGGACATCACCGTGACAACACGAGCCGTGTATGACCCCGCACCTGTGACCAGCGTGCGAGATTGGACGCAGACAGAGCACTGGGTCGCTGGGCACGTGCCGCCTGAGATCGTCCGCAGCGTGCACGCGGACGCCACCCCCGATGCCTGCATGTACTGCTCGACTCGTTGGCGAACGTTCTCGTCGAGCGTATACGCGGGCAAGACGCCGACACGAGCCCCTTCACGAGCGGCGTTCGTCACCGTCTCCCAGGCTCGGAACATCATTCCGAAATCGAAGATGGCCGCGATGATCAGCATCAGAATTGGCGTGACCATGGCCATCTCGATCAGGTCGGCCCCACAGTCGCAGCGGAGCCGCCGGATGCACCGTGCTAGCGCACCCATAGTGTCACCATCATCCCGACGAACATCGGGACAGCAAAGGCGAGCCTGGGCGCCGTGCCGTGCTCGAGCGTGAGCGACGGCAGCGGGCGCGGCCCAGCGACAGACCAGTACGCCAGCAGCGCCATGACGTTTCGCAGCGCGGTCAGCAGATACCCGCGGGCCAGCGCAACCGCGATCGCCATGGCGCCACCCGCCAGCGAGGCATAGATCGCGAGCCAGAACGCATCGCGCGGGCCGAGCCACGCGCCGAGCGCGGCGAGCAGCTTGACGTCGCCGCCGCCCATCCCGCCGAGCAGGAAGAACGGGAGGAACAGGGCCGTCCCAACCAGCCAGCCCGCCAGCGCGGTCAGCAGCCCCGGCGTGCCCGCGAAGGAACCATGGAAGGCCAGCGCGAGGCCTGCCGCCCCAAAGGTAAGCAGGTTGGGAATCCGGCGGTGCCGCAGATCCGTGATGCAGGCGATGAAGCCGACGGCCAGCGCAGCGAGCACGACGAAGCTATCCAACGAGGCAACCATCGCTATGGTGTGGGCACCGGATCATTCGGTTCCCAGATGTCCTGCGTTAGGGAATCCCAGCTGCGATACGCATTGTTCATGTTGGTGCCGAGCGCCTGAATCCCCAGCCAGCCCACGACTGCAACGAACGCCGCCAGAAGCATGTATTCGATGAGGTCCTGTCCTGCTTCCTCGCGACGCCATGGCCGCAGAACGCGCGTCATGCGTCGGACCGCGGAGCAACGGAACTGCCACACCGGGCGCCGTGGGCCCGCTGGCGGATTTCTGCTGCACCAGCATGCATTTCCTCTGTTTCGCCGCTGCAGCATGTCGTCCAGGAACGGCACGTAGTCCACCTCTCGCCAGACATTTCTCTGGCACGGTCTTCAGTACCTCAGACGCGGGTGTCTGGCGAGGACGCGAACACGCCGTCGGTCGAACCGGCCCGCCGTCGTGAAGAGTGAAGGGCACGCCTCAGCAACGGACTTGCCACGCTATCTCCGCGCCGGTATGGCCGATCCCCCGCGCCGCGGTGTGCAAAGTCTCCGCAGCGCACTCTTTTTCTCTGGCTTCCTGAGGCGATCGCGACGGACGGACCCGTCAGGCGCCGGCGATGGCGTCAGCCGGCAACGATGTCTCGCCGCGCTCCGACGGTTTGGGCGGGAGCGGCGGCAGCACGAGCTTCGGCCGGCGCGCGACCTCGGGCGCCCCGTTGCGGAACTCGCGGAAATCGGCCCGGCAGTCGTGCGCGGCGAGGAAGTTCAGGAACCGCTTGTAGTCGCGGTGCGACATGCCGAACAGCTTCAGCAGCGCGCGGTAGTTCCCGCGCGTCGTCGCGAGGCCGCGTCGCACGAGCTCGCGCATGTCGTGGCGCGTGATGTCGCGCGAGAGAAAGAGCGGATAGATGTGATCCCAGAACGAGTAGCCGGACGTCACGATGGCCGTGTACAACTCGTCGGCCACCTGATGCCGTCGCTCCTGCATCGGCACGACGGTCGGCGCCACCGTCCGAATCGACTGCGGCAGCTGGGCGACGTCGACGGTGCCGCCCTCGGCGAGCCAGACCACCTGCTCGACGACGTTGTGCAGCTCGCGGACGTTGCCCGGCCAGCGGTACCGCGTCAGCAACTGCATCGCCTCGTCGGTGAACGACACCGCGCGCCCCGACTGCCCGATGAAGTAGGCCACGAGCAGCGGGATGTCCTCGCGGCGCTCGCGGAGCGGCGGAACCTCGAGGTGAATCACGCGGAGCCGATACAGCAAGTCCTCGCGAAACTGCCCGGCCGCGATGAGATCGGGCAGGTTCCGGTTGGTGGCCGCGATGACGCGGACGTCGACGCGCGTCGTATGGCTCTCCGCGCCGACGGCCTGGATCTCGCCGTTTTCGAGAAACCGCAGGAGCATCGCCTGCATCCGAAGACTCATCTCGCCGACTTCGTCCAGGAAGATCGTTCCCCGATGCGCGACCTGCAGCTTGCCGGGCTTGTCGCGGTAGGCGCCCGTGAAGCTCCCCTTGACGTGACCGAACAGCTCGGACTCGAGAAGTGATTCGGTGAGCGCAGCGCAGTTGACGGCGACGAACGGCCGCGCGCTGCGGCGCGAGTGCGCGTGAATGTGCCGCGCGATGAGATCCTTGCCGACACCGCTCTCGCCGGTGATGAGGACCTTCCCCTCGGAGACGGCAACGCGCTCGGCAGTCTCGAGCAACGCGATCATCTGAGGATTGGCCACCACCGCCCTGCTCCTCTGCGACGTGTCAGTATCCGAATCAGGTAGCATCATTCCGTGCAATGTGTGCAACGCCTCTGATGTGACTGCTCGCGGCGGAAAGGCCCGCCCGTGGCGCGGCACCTACGCAAGTTCCGCTCCGCTGTCGGATCCTGCAGATGCATGCACGTACGCGCCACCGTGGGAAGGTTACGAGTGGAGTTGTCCCAATCCAGGCAGACAAAGCGCCGCGGGATCGCGGCCTTTATGGGGAGCGCCCGCGCGAAGCTCGTGCTAATGAGCGAAGCTCGTGCTAAATGAGCGTCGCAGCCTCCGTGCTCTCCGTTGCCCCGTTGGTGCGTCCGAGCGCGCCGCGCAACGTCCCCTTGCCGGGTGCCACGGTCCACAGGAACCGCGCGCCCACACGGTAGCGCGCACCCGCCCCTTCGACAGGTTGGCACCGGACCACCTGCACATCGTCGATGAACTCGCTGCCATCGATGACGAAGCGAAGCGAGCCGATCGTCCCCGGTTCGATGCGCGCACTCGTCTCGAGCAGGCACCCCGACGGGCTGTAGTTCAGAATCCGCACGTACACGTCCCGCGTGAGAACGCCCACGTGATAGCCCCCTGACGCGACTGACATGGCGGCTCGCTCCGTCATGATCTCACCGGACCTTGCACGTTCTGCGCGTCGTCATGACTCGGCCGCGCCGCGTCGATTTCCCGCAGCCTGAGGCGGTGCCGGACCGACCCATCGACGACGATGGGCTGGCTCTCGACGACGCGTGCCCGAACGGAAGTCCCGCTCTCAGCGGCGGGAAACGCGACGGAAACCGCCTCCCCCAGGACACCCGGCTCCCGACCGACCGCAATGATCTCTCCGTCCCCTGTGCGCTGCACGAGGATGTCGCGCATCACGCGAAACGTGCCCTCGGGCGATTGAATCACGGCATAGCGGACGTGGCTGCGCCGACCAGACATGTACACCTCGGACTGGAAGCACGCATTCGCAACGGTCCCGGCACGCCGGCGCGCCTCGACGAGCCGATTTGATGTCGCGTGCATCGCAAGGAAAGTGCCGCTGCGACCGAGGGGCCGAATTCCTTTTTGTGCAACGCTTTAGGGGGATTCCGGATTCGCGGCGGCCGAATCCAGTCCGCGTCGAGATGGGAGCTTTGTCTTCTCCCGATCAGATGATGCGGACTGCACGACCAGTCGATCGCCCGGAACCGTCTCGCACCGGGCGAGCGTCCCCGCCGGCAGCTCGACGACGGCGAACGCACGCAGGGCGGCGGCGACGCGCCACGGCTTGACCCACGAGCACGTTTTCACGACCCGCCCGTCCCGAGTCACGAATGCGACGTCAATCGGAAAACGCATGAAAAACGTGTGAATCGCACTTGTCGGCGCAATCACCATCGCCGCGCCGTCCGGAAGAGATGCGTACGCCAGAAGACCGGCACGACGGCTCCTGGAATCGAATGCCGTCAGCACGCGATCGGCGACCACGGCACCGGTTCGCTGGTTCAGCAGCGCATGGGTACTCTCGGAGCCCCGTAACAACGGGTCGAGAAACGCGTTCCTCATCCCACTCCAATGGTCCGAGGCGGACCTGCGCCGCGATGCAAGAGCGGCACCCGTCGAGGGAACCCCCACACCCGGAGACCTACCTCCAATCGGTCCGGAAAGTGCGACTTTCCGGACACGCGCGCACGCTGGGTCGCGACGTGTCTATCGGCGCAGATATCCCGCAACGTCAATCCCCTCAATGGTGTCCGGGAACTGGCGGGTTCCCTTCCATCGTGGCGCGCGCGGTGCGCAAAGGGCTCGTAAGGAGCCCCGCGTGACGGACCGTCCCGCCACGACGCCACCAGTCCTGAAACGGCGGCGCGTTCGCCGGCGGAACACCTCGCGCCGCGGAGCCAGAGGAACTCTCCCGTGACGCCCGAGAATCCGGTTCCCGTGCCTGAACCGCGGGACGATTCTGCTGGTGGGTGGTGGCGCAGCAGCCGCGCTCTTCCGAAGGCTGGGCTCACGCGGCAACTAGAGCACGCGGCGAGACTCGTCACGCTCTCCGTGCAACCCCGCGGGGCGGCTGAGTAAGACCTCCGGCCGTTAGCGCGAGCGCTCGACGACCGACCAACCCGCGGTGCGGAGCGCGAGCGCAATCTCCGCATGCCGGCAGAAGGCGCGGATGGGCGTCTCGGTTTCTTCGACGACGGCGGACGTGACATCCCAGTGCGGCACAACGCAGATGTCGTACGACGAATCGGCGCCGCTGCGCTGCAGCAGGCACGTGAGGGACTTATCGCCTTTCTGAAAGACCCAGCGCAGAACACTGGCCGCTTTGCGATTCATGACCGGTTGTCCGGCAAGCCCGGTACCACTCACGTGTCGACCGAAAAGCCGCTGAAGATGCGCCGTCGCCCGTCGCCAGGCGTCGACGATTCGGCCCGTCCAGAAATCCTCTCCGGTCAAGTCAGAAAGTCAGAGCGCCGCTGCAGCTCGCCGGCTCTCGCGGCCGCGCTGCGCAACATGACTAATATCCACCGGGAGGAAACCTTCGAACCGCCACGATCGACGTGCGCCACTGACGGAGTCGCACGTTCGCGCTGGCACATTTTCTGCTTTGTTATACCTTCGTCGATCTACATCCCCGCAGGTGACCGCGGCAGCGATCGTCGAGCCGCGACGATCGAAAGGAGTTTTGGTGTGGCTGCATCCTCACTTTCCCTGCTCCATTCGCTCCTCTCCGCATCTGCTGTGGTGAAGTTCGTCCCGCAGGCGGATCGGCGACAACTCGCGGATCGCCGCCGCGGCTGGCGGGGAGGGAGGCGAATCTCGGATTTCACGCAATTTGTCCAACCCGATCCCGCGCACGATGCGGCGCACGACGCTCAGGCACGCCGGACCCGCGGCGCGGATGCTTTTCTTCTCTGAGGTGGCCGCCACCCCTGAATCGCACGAGGCGAAGCCCGCGGCGGTCCCCGGGTACCCTCCCAAGGTTCGCATCGAATGGGTCGTTGCCGCGACGCGCGTGGTGCTCGCCGCCGGCGCGCTGCTGGCGTTTGCCGTCGACCCGCAAGAGCGCATCCGCTATGCGCTGGCGATGTACGTGATCGGCTGGTACCTGGTGTACAGCCTCGGGATGCTGGCCCTCGTCTGGACGCCGTGGCGGTTCGCGCGCGGCTGGGATGTCGCCGTCCACCTCTTCGATTTCGGCGCCTTCTCGCTGCTGATGCTGGTGACACAGGCAGCCACGAGTCCGTTCTTCATGTGCTTCCTGTTCCTCCTGGTCTGCGGCACGCTCCGATGGCAGCTCCGGGGGACGCTCTGGACGGCGGCGGCCACGATGGTGGTGTATGCGGCGATTTCGCTGTACGCGGTGCAGGTGCTGCGTATGGCCGGCTTCGACCTGAGCACGTTCGTGATTCGCATGGTCTACCTGACCGTCATCACGATCCTGCTCGCGTTCGTCAGCGCCCATCAGTTCCGGTTCCAGAAGGAGATCGCTCGGCTGGCCGCCTGGCCGCGCCGAATTTCCCGCGACGCGCGCGACGTCGTCGAGGAAGTGCTCGCGCAGTCGAGCGCATTGCTCGAGGCGCCGAGGCTCGTGATCGTCTGGCACGAGCCCGCGGACGGCGGCCTCAACATCGCCTGGCACGCGAAGGGCGCCGCCGAATGGGTCCAGGAAGCTGAAACGCGATACGACCCGCTCGTCACGGCGGCGTTCGAGCGCAGGAGCTTCCAGGCGAGCGACGCGGCGCGCGACTCGGGGCGCGTTCTGGTCCTGATGCCGGGCGGCTTCCGCCGCCGCGACGGTTCGCCGATCAACGAGGTCCTTCGCGCACGATTCGACATGCACGCCGTGCAGTCGTGGCCGCTCGAGGGCGAGCTGATTCGCGGGCGCATGTTTTGCCTCGACAAGAGCCGGATGCAGATCGACGACCTCGTGCTCGGCGAGCTCGTCGCGCGGCTCGCGGTCTCGCGCCTTGACAACCTGTACATGCTCGCGCGGCTGCGGGACGCGGCTGCGCTGGAAGAGCGCGTGCGGGTGGCGCGCGACCTGCACGACAGCCTGCTGCAGTCCCAGGCCGGCGCGGCCCTCCAGCTGCTCGCGGCCCGGCGCCTGCTCGACCGCGATCCCGTTGCCGCACGCGAGCGCCTGAAGGACGTCCAGGACCAACTCGAGCGCGGCGAGCTCGACATGCGGTCGTTCATCCGCGATCTGCGCCCGGCTCCGCGCCGCGCGCGCGACAAGCCTGCGATGGACCTGATCGCCGGGCTGGAGGAGCTGCGAAGCCGCGTCGAGCGCCAGTGGGAGATCAGAGTAGACATGCGGATCCATCAGGGCGTTGACGACGTGCCGCACCCTGTGCGCGACGATGTGTATCGCCTGGTGCAGGAGGCGTTGGTCAACGCGGCGCGCCATGCGGAGGCGTCGGTGATCCGCGTCGCGCTGTCGGTCGCCGACAGCGAACTGCAGCTCGAGATCGCCGATGACGGACGGGGTTTCCCGTTTCGCGGGACGTACGACCTCGCGCGCCTCAATCAGATGAACGAAGGGCCGGTGACGCTGAAGGAGCGGGTCGCGCAGCTTGCCGGCGACTTGACGTTGCGATCCATGGAAACCGGCACGGCCCTGCGCATGCGTGTGCCGTTCGCCCATCCGACGGACTGATAATGCCGATTCGCCTTGTGATAGTCGACGACCACCCGCTCATGCTCGGCGGTCTGGAACAGCTGTTTCGCGGCGAGCCCGACTTCGAGGTGCTCGCCACTTGTGGCACCGCCGCGGAAGGATGGCAGGCGCTCGCCACGCACGACCCCGACCTGCTGCTGCTCGATTTGAAGCTGCCAGACACCGACGGGTTGTCGCTCTTGAAACGCCTCGATCCGGCACGCCCGCCGGCGGTGGTCGTGTTGACCGCCTCTCAGGACGAGAACGTCCTGCTCGACGCGGCACGCCTCGGCGCTCGTGGCATCGTGTTGAAGGCCATGGCACCCCGCGTGCTCGAACACTGCCTCCGCGCCGTCCACGACGGCCGTACCTGGCTCACGGTCGATGGCGTCGACCTGGCGCAGCGGCTGGCACGACGCCGCGAGGTGGAGGCCGAACTCGCGCGCGTGCTGACGCCGCGCGAGCTGGAAATCGTCCGACTGATCGACCTGGATCTCGACAACGACGAAATCGCCACGCGTCTGGCAATCAGCGTCGGGACGGTGAAGATCCATCTTCATCACGTCTTCGACAAGCTCGACTTGCGCGGCCGCCACGAGCTGCAGCAACGGCTTCGCGAAAAAGGGTACTGAGCGGACGGGAATCAGGCGATCGCGTCGACGAGGCGACGCCAGGCGTGCTGCTGCGCGGGGCTCACGACGGCGCCGTACGCCCACCGCGAACCGGCCGGCCGCTTCCACACGACATCGATGGGAATGTCGAGATCGGAGTCCGGCAGCACGAGACGCACGCGCTGTGCGACCGGTAGCCCACCGTCATCGATCTCGAATCCGACACCGCCATAACTGACATCGACGATGCGAGCGCGGGCGACGTCCACGCGTCCGGCGAGCTGACCGATCACGCGCTTGCGCGCCCAGCGTCGCAGTTCGATCGATTGCTCGGGCATCGCCGCGGGCGCGAGCTTCTGCGCAACGAGCGCGAGCAGCTCCGCGGCCGTCGGTGTCACGAGCAGGTCGGCGCCGAGCTGTCGCGCCTCGACCGCGAGAACCGCGTCGGCCGGGGCGGCCAGCACAATCGCGGGAATCGGCCGCGGCGCCATCGCGATGAGCTGAAGACCGTTGTATCCGTCGACGCGCGATGCGGTGATGATCAGGCTCGGCGCCTCTTCTCTCAGAATCCGCAACCCGGCGGGCACGGTGTTGACGACAACCGAGGAGTACCCCGCCTGTTCCAAGAGCCGCGCAACCTCCGCTCCGGCTTTCGCATCAGAGTCCACGACGAGTATCGGGTGCCGCATGAAAGGATCCGTCTTCGCCTGAACGTGGGCAACGACTATGTCACATCTCCGAGAAGGAATCGACACTCTTCGAACCGGTCGGCGGTCGCATTCGCCGACGTGACGCGCACGGCTGCGCCCACACAGCAGTCCGTGCCAGCGACAGCATGCGTCCTTCCACCCAATACTCACTGCCAACGGGACGATACGGGACAGGAACTGTCATGGTGACGTGACGCGGCGCGCCCGCGGAGTCGTGTTCATCCTCGAGACGCCGACCCGCCTCCGGTCGCCACGCTGTCTGTCGGCAACACACTGATGATCCGAGGGTAGATGCCGGCGCCGCCTCGCCATCGCTCCATCGCGGCAAGCGCCTGCCCAAGCGTGGCCCATCTCCACACGTGAAGCACGATTTCCTGGTGCGGCGCCTCTCGGTTGGCCATCTGAATCCACAACTCGCCGCCGTCGGCATGAATCGCCAGGACCTCCAAGACCCAGGTCTCCGCTCCGACTTCAACAGCGCGATCGTCCAGCGCTCGATGCCATCGCGCGGACACGGTCTCGCCGGTCGGGTCGCGGAAGACGCCGGTTGGTGCCGCTCGCATGCGGCTCGACACAATTCACGGCGAGTACCACAGGACGCCTGCCCACCAAAGAAGCCAGTAATCGCTTCTGTTGCAGGTACTTGCACGGATTCACGACGTCCGGTGCCGACGCAGGCAGCGTCCCTCCGGACCAGTTCGCGAGAAGATTGGCTTCCCCAGGATGGACTGAGGTCTGCGCAGACGGACAGACTTCCAGGCGCTGTTATGGACGGAGGCGATGTTACCTTCCCAGGAGGACCTTCATCTGAAGCTGCCATCCGCCGAGATCGTGCTCGTCGACCTCCGCTGACACGCCACCGCGTCCGAGCGCGTCGGGAACGATGGTATAGAGCGCCTCACCGGCGATGGCCAGCCATCGGACGGTTGTGAACTCCGCTCCACCGTGCACCTGGAAGCCTGTCTGGCGCCGGTCGACGCGCTCGGACGGCTCGTCGAACCGGGATCTCTCTCGCAGGCGATACGTGCCGATGCCGCCGCCGCCGTAGGGCCATACCCGGCGTGTCAGTGGAAACCGCGACCCGGCGGTCAGCGCAATCGCATCGATCGTGACCGTGTCCGCGATGCCGAGCGGAAAGATGGTGCCGTCGAACACGAACACGCGCTGACCGGTGTCGCGAAACCGCTCTATCGATCCCTGAACATACACGCCGGGTCGAAAGCGGAGCTGCAGACCGCCGCCAAACACCGCTCCACGTGGCTCGCCGAACAGCGCATCGAAGCTGCGCCGCGCCGTGAATCCGCGCAACCCGACCTGACCGAATGGGCGCAGCGCCACGCGCGGCTCCGCAAGCGCCCCCCGTGCCGGCGGTCGCGGCTGCGGCGTCTGTGCGATGGGCGGGCTCCCGGGCAGCGTTCGGAAGGGCGGCGGCTCGGCGCCTTCGACCAGCGTCACCTGGCCGATCGCGATGACGCCCCGGTCGCCGCGCCCACCGAGCTGCTCCGGGATGATGACTTCGTACCAGCGTTCGGAGCGGCCCGTGAGCTCGAGCACGGTGCCCTGTGAGGCGACGGCCGCGGGGACACCCGCATCGGACCGCCAGATGATGGCGCCGTCGACCGCGACGCTGCCCATTGACTGTGCGAATGCCGCTGGTGTCGTGGCCGCCAGGATCGCGAGGATCACGGCGGCGTGGAACACGACTCGGTCCATCAGAAGTAGCGCTTCACGCCAACGGTCAGCGTCACCCCCGTCGCGTCCGGAAGGCCCGGCGGATGGCTGACGACATCCCATCGCAGCTCACCCTTGATGCTCAGGACATCGTTGGTGAAGTACTCGACACCGCCGCCGAAGTTGATCCCGCCGCGCGTCTCGCGGTCCGGATCATTGCGTCCGTCCAGGATCTGCCGCACGAAATACGCACCGGCGCCGGCGGTGACATAGGGGTGCCACACGCCGTACTCCCAGTTGTAGGCCGCGTTGAAGAGCAGCTTTACCTGCCGGAAGTGATCTTCGGTGCGACCGTCGAAGCCGGGACTCGCCCAGCCCAGGAGGCCGCGAACGCTGACGCGGGGCGTCAGGTAGTACTCGCCAAAGCCGTCGAGCGTCAGCGTCGGTTCGAATCGCTCATCGGGAAAGAGGACGCCGACATCGGCGCCGGCCGCCCGCGATCCCGTATCGGGAGTTTGTGCGGCGCCGGCTGACGTGAACGCGAGAAAGACGAACACAAGGAGCAGCAGTCGCATAAGGGAGTCTCGGTATCCGATCGTCACCGAATCATGATACCCCTTCACGTCTCCTCGACCGGGAGGTAAAGTCCGTATTTCGAAACGGCGGATGGTGGCGCCGTTCTGTCACTCCTCGTTCGCCCGGTCGTTCAACCAAACACCCTTCGTGCGCCTCCTGCCAGGGAGGCGCTGCAGCGATGCGCGCTATCTTGTTGGACGCTGCGCTCGAGAAGGCATGCCGGGGCTGTCCGCGTATTGGGGCGCAGGCGGCCCCGACCGTGACCGGCGTGCAGAAGTGGCGACCGTTTCCTGGAGGAGCGCGTTGCTGCGTCGTTGCGCGGCTAACTCGAGTGGGCTGACCGGGCTGAATCGTGGAGACGGTCGAGCGGCATCCTGCGCCACTGTTCCCGCGGGGGCTACCCGAGCGGAGGCGGATTCACTGTTTTCCCTACTCGGCAGCCGTCCGACCGGCGCCGAGACGGGCTGCGCGGTGGTCAGCTGGAGTACCCCCGTGGACGAGCGCACGATGGAGTCGACTTGGGATGGCGTCGGAGCTGGTCCAGACGGCGGCTGACTTGCCGGCACGATGACGATGCGCGCGAAGCCCGACGCCGTTGGCAGCGGGAGCGCGCGATACGACGCCACGTAGCCGCTGACGCCGCGCAACACCACCTCGAGCGCGTCTGCTTCTGGAACGTCCTCCAAAGCCAGCGTGACAGCCGAACCGGTCAGCTGGTCACCGTGGACAATCGTTGTCGAACCATGTCGCGCCCATTCGCGGAGGACGTCGGCAATCACGACGTCCTTCGCGACAATCGTGACGCGGCCCTCCCGGAAGTTGATCGTCAGCTCGTTCGCAGCCGTCGATTGACCGCCGAGGAGCGCGACGACTGCCAGCGTCGCCGTGGTCTTCAACCGGCTCCAGGGACCGCAACGCATATATGGCTCCGCTGAACCGGCCTACTGATCGAGGATGCGACCGGCGACCGGCACCCGCAGTCGCGGAAATTCGGGATCGTTCGTTTCGATGAGAACGGATCCCTGAATCGGACCCGGCGTGATATGCGCCTCATTCAGGGTCAGCGTAAACTGCCATCGGTCTTCGGCCGGACCGCGCTGTGAATCGAGGACGAGGGCCGGTACGTCGCTGCTCGCCTTGGCTACAAAACCGCTGGTCCCCTTCCGATACACCATGAGCGTTTGCGCCGTCTGTTTCAAGAGGTGGGGCGTCTTTCTGATGGCGCTGATCGGGATCGCGCCCATGTCAATCGCCTCGGGAAACGTGTAGACCCGCTCGCGAACGTATGTATGCACAGGAATCCTGAGCACGGGCATGCGCTTGCTCGTCGTCGCCAGTCGGATGACTTCGGTCCTCTTGCCGGCGACGCCGTCGCCGTGTGCCGTCAGCTTCAACCGGTAGCGCCGCCCTTCTTCGAGCGTCTCGACTGCAACGGCGGCCCGCTCACTTGAAAACTCGACCTTCTCGATATACAGGGGGTCGGTCTCGTGGCTGCGGATGTCGAGCGACTGTTCCTGCGTCTGACCGCGATCGACCACGACGAAGAATGCTGTCGGCGAGGCCTCGATCGGGGAGACGACCACGCCACTGAATGTCAGCTCCGCATCAGGAAGCGATGCGTCGCCGAACGAGACGATAATGACCCCCTCGAACGCGCCTCTCAGACTGGATGTATCGAGTCTGAAGAGGAGAGGCGCTTCCGTTCCAGGATTGACCCTGGCAGGCGCCTGTGTGAGCGCGAGCGCGGGGCTCATCGTAACGTTGCGGAGTCGGAGCGTCTCCGTGCCCTCGTTCCTCAACACAAACGCGTGTTCCACGACGGTCCCGCGTGTGACGCGCCCGAAATTGAACGCGGACTCGGGGAAGACCGGCCGTTGTTGTTCCGCCGCCCCGATGGCGACGCCGGCGAGTCCGCCTGCGAGCATTACGAGGGCGAAGACCTTTCTTGGCATGCTGTTCACATCATTCACCAGACGGTGGAAGGGACGAGCGAGGCCGGGGGTCCCGGCCTCGCCACGAGGGCAACCACGCTTTACGACTGAGGCACCGGCACCGGGTAGAACCGCAGCTGAACGAGCCGCAGGCCGTTGTTGTCGTAATCCCAGAAGTACTCGTACAGAAGCGGATCGAAGATGCCGATCCGGATGGTGGTATCGGCAATGCCGTCATTGTCCGTATCCACCTCTAGCACCAGCGTCGTCAACTCCTTCGTCACGTTCCTGAACGTCGACTTCCCGCTGGTTCGCACGAGCACGACGTTCTCGGAGGAGCACACGACCTCGTCGTCCGAGGGATCGTTCGGCGTGCCGCTGTCGGAAATCCCGCAGGTGCGGAGGTCGCCCGAGCCGCCGGGCGTTCCGAGCTCGCGCACGAACACCCAGTACTCCTGGAACGTCGGCTCGGTCGAGAGGCATTCGGGATCCTCCGTCGGGCAAGTGAACGGGTTGGCAGGCAGTCTGAACCGCGCGCCGTCGCCATCGCACGCGTTGCCGTCCAGCACCGAGAAATCGTCCTGAACCGACGAACCGTCGATCGGATCTCCCTGCGCGAGGAAAATCTTGTTCGTCTTGTCCAGCGTCGCGGCGTTGCCGGGATCGTCACCCAGGATGTTGTCCGCGTCGGCGTCGCTGAAGTTGAGCAGCACGTGGATGTTGTGACGACCCGTGTCGTCGTACGGCTGCGACGGACAATTCGCCATGCCGATGAGGTTGAGATTGTAGTGGGGTCCCGACGGAGCGCCGTTGCCGTTCTGCGCGTAGGCGGGTACGGCAAGCGCGACGACGAGAATCGCGATGAGCGACGTACAGTACTTGGTCATGTTCCACTCCTTTTGAACGGTGCGCGTTCGTTGCACTTGAGACTGCCGGGCGAAACGCGTAGGATGGAACACGGTGGTCGTTACATCTACGCGCCGCGACGCGGCGGTGGGTGTGCTCCCCAAAGGGCTTCGCTACACCACTAGCGAAGCCCTTTTTTCATTCAGGCCTGCCCGGGCGACGCATCTGCACGGGCGCAAGCCTGATTAGGGAGCTTCCCATGTTGCGCCATCGACTTGAGCAACGGACATTCCATCGAGCAGCGGAGATGCAAGTATTCCAGAACTCACATATAGCTTTGAAGATATAGAGAATTCGGACTCCCCCGCGCGTCGCCGGCCGCGGACGCAAGTTCACAACATGCGCGACAAACATCGATGATGAGCGGAATGACCACGATCGCTCGCGGTCACGCGCTCGGTCCGTCGCGTCGACGAAGCAATCGTTCGTTGGAGGTCGTCGCGACGAGCGACCGCGTGCCGTACCGCGAACCGCGCGCGTTGCCGCAACGATGCGTACGATCGATGCCCGGAACGTCAGAAGGACGAACGCTCGAGACATGACACGATGCGGGCCGGCAACCGTGCGAGCGGCGCGCGATCGCCGGTTGTCACAAGTGGTGACGGCTATTACGTCCGCGATGACTGACGTGTCTTCCGCCGCCGATGCCACGCCGCCGCACCGCCAGCCCGTTCCCGAGGAGGAGCAATGACGCGGATTCGGGGACCCGTGACAGCCCGGCGTCGGCGCTGTAGTGCGTGATCGACGCAGTGTTCGTGAACGCGCCGCCCAGTGTCAGCGCGTAGCCAGGCACATCGAGCGTGTTGTCACTCCGGATGAACAAGACGCTCAGCGCAGGATGTTCCGCCTGTCGCGAGGATCCGCGGTAAGGGGTCCAGGGTTCCCAGATTGACGTTCCATCTTATTCAGGCTCCGTCGTCGGATTCCCGGGATCGGCGTGCATTGGACCGCTAGGCGGTCCCAAGCGTGAATTTTGTACTCGTTGCCGGTCCGCATAGCCGTCCTAGGCGGGTCCTAGGCGCGCGGAGCGCGCCACGCAGATACTGCCAACCAGCCAAGGGCGAGGCGCCGCAGGCATCGGGATATTGAGGGCGAGCCCTTGGCTGGTTCTCCAAATCAGAGGAGAGCCACTCGGCTGCCGGAGGAAGCCGCGGTAGTGCCCCGTCAAGTGGTGGAAATTAGTCGAGCAGTTTCCGCAAGTTCACCACGGCGTGGACGCTGTCGCGGCCGTGGACGGCAAAGATCGCCGCCCACCGCAGCTTGGAAACCATAGAGCGGTTTCCACGAGCGTCCACACCGACTGTTCTT
>Ga0073934_10003797_pt1 | contig 26731 bp, 26 predicted proteins | sample LarsenN4metaG_FD_76834 | JGI IMG/M metagenome (GOLD analysis project Ga0073934, IMG submission 76834) | Hot spring sediment bacterial and archeal communities from British Columbia, Canada, to study Microbial Dark Matter (Phase II) - Larsen... ... | reverse complement strand
TTTCAACGGTCAGCTCCGCGGCGCGGTAAAGGAGATAGGTCTCGACCGCCTCGCGCGTCGTCGACGAATTTCCTCTGAACACGACACGGTAACGGTTCTCCTCGATGCGCTGGTCCGAAAATCCGTAAGGGCTCTTTCCCGTCGCCGGCCCGTAAGGCGTCGACGTCGCGCAGGCGGCGAGCCCTGCCGCGGCGGCGAGCGCGATCATTGCGTTTCTGATCATGAGAATCTCCTCAACCTGCCCCTGTTCCGGTCGAAAGCGCCGGCCCCGGACGCGACTTATACAGGATCGCTGCGACGCTGACAAAGGCCCCTTGCTGCGGCGTCCCGCCTCGTCTCGGAACGGTCCTTCGTCCGTATACGGGCCTTCAGCCGGCTTCGGCGGGCCTCTCAGTCACGAATTCGCGAGCGCACCCCGGAAGCGACGCGCGGAGAACCGCGGCGGCGTTGGCGCGCCGTCCGCGAAGGAGCCGCATCGCCGCCTGCGCGCCGCCGGCCGCGATCGCGATCGGCGCGAGGTAAGGCCGCCATTTCGTCGCGAAGAGGATGCGCGAGCGCGTCATGTGATAATCGGCGAGCGGGGAGCGCTCCGAAGGCTCGCCGGCGATCGCGCGGCGGCTTTTCGAGGCCTGGCCGTAGCGGTGATAGACGATCGCGCCCGGCGCCCAGACCGGCCGGCCCGCCGCGCCGCCGGCGAGCGCCCAGTCGGCTTCCTCATAATAAAGAAAATACCGCTCATCGAGATACCCGGCCCGCGCCAGATAATCGCGACGAAGCGCGATCGCGGCGCCCAGGGGATAGGCAAGACGCTTCTCGAGGCTGCGCCGGTCGGGCGCCTCGGCGACATCGGCGCCCTCGCCGATATTGCGGCCGGTCAGGAGGAAGGCGTCGAGCGTCGCGCCGCAAAACGCCTGAACGCGGTGCGGAGCGTCAAAGCCGACGACGGTCCCGCCGCAGAGTCCCGCGCGATCGTCGAGCAGGCGTTCGGCGAAGGCGGAAAGAGCGCGCTTTGACAGGACGGCGTCCGGGTTGAGGAGAAGCATGCGGTCGATGCCTGGCTGCGACGCGAGCGCGCGAAGGCCGGTGTTGCATCCGTAAGCGAAGCCGCCGTTCTTCGCCGCCCGAAGAAGCCGCACAGCGCCTGGCGGGAGCGTCGCAAGGTCCGCATATTGCGGTTCATCGCCATCGATCGGCGCCGGCGGGGGCGCGCAGCGGTGCGGCGCGCGCAAGGCGAGCGCGTCAGCGATCCGGTCCCCAGACCCGTCGGGCGAGGCGTTGTCGACGATGATCGCGCGCGCGCCGCCGGCGCCGATGAAGCTCAGCGCGGCGTCAATCGCAAGCGCCCCGCAATTGTAATTGACGATGACGGCGCCGAACCGCGCTTCCTGCCTCATGCGCCGCCCTCCTCGCCGAGGAGCGTTCGCCGCCCGTCGGCGTCCAGCGCGGCGGCGAAGGCGGACAGGAATTCGCGGTTGAGGTCGAAGTCCGGAGTGCCGGCGCTCGCCGAGGAGATCCTAACGAGCGCGCCATCAAGGGGACCGGAGCCGGCGCGGCGAAGGCGCCGCCAGCCCGCCTCGCTCGCCGCTGTCGTAAACGAGGACCCGTCGCGAAGCCAATAGGTCACCGCCTCGCGGCGCGACGGACTTTCCGCGTCGAGGTTGACGAGGGCGACGTCGCGGCCGGCGGCCCTGATCGCGCCTTCGGTCCGTGCACGGATTTCAAAGCCTTGCGCGACGTAGCAGGCCTCCGGCCGGTGGAGGCGCACCGAATCCCCGAGCGGCGGCCCATAGGCGGCGACAAGCGTGACGACGCGTCCGATGTCGTTTCGATAGGCGCGGTAGGCGGCCGCCTCGCCGGAACCGAGGTCGAGCTCTTGCGGCAGGACGGCGGCCGAAATCTCGACGCGCCGCCATGGGCCGAAAACATCGGGCAGCATCGCCTCAAGGTCGGGAGCGGGCGCCGGCGCGCGGGCGGCCGGCGCGACGATCGCGCTTGCGGCCGCGGCGAGCGCGACCAGCGCGGCGACAAACAGCATGCGGGGGGCGCGCGCCGTCACGGGCGTGCGCTCCGACTGCGGAAGATCGCAAGCGCCGCCCCGTCGATCGCAAAGACGAACGCCAGCGCGGCGGCGAACATCAACAGGCCGGCGCCGTCGTGCAGGAATCCCTGTCCGGCGTCGTAGCCGAAATGATGCGTGATCAGCACTAGCGCCGCGACGCGCAGGACGTTCGCGGCGATCGCGATCGGAACGAGCGCGGCGATGACGAGCGCGTTGACGCGCCAGTCGCCGTGCTTGACGGCGTAAAGATAGACGGCGCCGACCGCGGTGAGCGCGATCAGGGAATTGAGGCCCGAGCATGCGTCGGCGACGAGGAGCTGATAGGGGCCGGCGGAAATCACCGCGCCCGCATGGGCGACAGGATACCCCGCCGCATAAAGGCCTTCGCTGACGACTTCCGATACGAATGTCTTCAGCGGCGCCGTCAGCGCGTCGATCGCCCAGCCCGGCCAGATTATGAGATAGACGGTCAGCGCGACGGGAAACCACAGACGCCGAAGTCCGTTCCAGCCGAAGAGACTGACGATGATCCCGGCGGCGACCGGCCCCAAGGACGCGGACTGGAAGAGCACGGTTTCGCTCGCCCTGCCGATGACGGCGAGCGCAAGCCCGATCGCGAGCGCGCCGCCGCCGACGATGATTTCACTGCGGCACCGTCCGGCAGGGAGCGTCTCGGAGGCGAGACGGGCGTAGGCGGCGCCGCCAGCGATCGCGAGGATGATGAGCGCATGCGCGTTTTCGTCTTCGCGCCAGGGGCCCTTCGAGAAGTCGACGAAGATCGGAACGTAAAGCGCCGCCGCCGCCGCAAGAAGCGCGATCGTCGGCCAGAGGGCGGCGGCCGGCCGCGCGAAATGTCCGGCCGTCGCGGATGACCGCATCGCCGTCTCCCTAGCCCGCCAGCGCCGCGCCGATGATGTCGGCGTCGACCTGCCGGAGCGCGGCATTGAGGTTCTTAAGTTCGATGAGCCGGTCTTCGTTGCGCCGTGTCACGACGAAGACCGCGGACGCCGCAGACCACACGAATTGCGCGTCCGCGATCGGACCGAACGGCGCCGTCGCCACAATGACGATGTCGAAGGCGCAGCGCAGATATTCGAATGTCAGCCGCAGCGTTTCGCCGGACAGAAGTTCATGGCTATTCGGCGCGCTTTCACCGGAGGTCAGCAGGCTGAGATTGGCGATCACGGTCGGGCGGATCGCCTTGCGGATGTCGCATTCGCCGGCGAGCGTCTCTTTAAGGCCCGGTCCTCCTTGGATCCCAAACCGCGCCGCGAGCCGCGTCGCGCGCAAATCCGCATCGACAATGAGGACGCGCTTTTGAAGCTGCGCGAACGACGCCGCCATGTTGATCGCCAGGTGATCGGCCTCGCGCGACGAGCCGTTCGCGGCTATCGCGAAAAGATTGAGCTTTTCGGCTTCCTTCGAAGTCAGAAGGCGTGTCCGGAGCGCGCGGAACTGCTCGGCCTCGCGCGAGGACGGCCGGCGCACGATGACGGCGCTCGCCGGAAGGCGGCCCTCGCCTTCCCCTTCCCTTAGGAAGCCGTTCTGGACGGCGAGCGCGGTGACGAAGTCTTCTTTCGTCAGGAGGCCGAGTTCCGACGCGGCCTTGGCGAAGGGCGCATTCGACTGGCGCTGGATCTCGGCGATCCGCGCCATCGCTTCCTCATTGAGTTTGCCGAGGCGGACGAGCGTGTCGCCAAGCCGGCGATCGCGCTCGACGCGCGCTTGCAGTTCCGCCGGCGACGGCGCGCGCGGCGCAATCGAGGCGCGACGGTCGGGGCGGCGTCTTTGCGGCGCGGTCATGCGGCGAACCCCAGTCTCGTCGCTTTTTTCGCGCGCTTTGGACGCCAGGCGTCAATCTCGCAGACGAGGCCGGTGCGAAAGCTTCGCTGCACCGCGTCGACATGGCGAATCCGCCCTTCATAAAGTTCGACAAAGACCGCGACGGCGGCGCCGAGCGCGAGGCCGGCAAAGCCGCCGATCAGCACCACGAGCCAGAAGGGGGGAGTCGCGGGATCGGACGGCGGCGTCGCGCGCGACAGGAGGAAAAGATCGATCGAATCGACGCGCGACTGCAGCGATTCCTCAAGCGAGCGCGTCGTCACGAGATTGTAGGTCTCCTGGCTGGCGCGGACCTTTTCCTCCAGGAGGTCATAGGTTTCGCGCGTCGTCTGCATCGACGCGACCGAGGCTTTTAGCGCGGCCGCTTCCTTTTCGAGCGCGGCGACGCGGCTCGCCGCATAGTCGGCGCGATCGCGCATCGCTTCGAGAATGTTCTCTTCGAGCGTCGCCTTTTCCTTGGCGGCCTCGACATAGTCGGGATATTTCGGCCCGAAGCGCTCGGCGATGCGATTGAGCGCTGCGACCGCGAGCCCGAGCCGCTCCTGCGCGAGGCGCGCCGCGATGGCGTCATGCGGCACAGGGAAATTGATGAGTTCGGCGCGCGGCGTCGCGACCGCCTGCGCCGACAGCGACTTCGCCTCCGCTTCGTCGGCCCGCGCCGTGGCGAGGCGCTCGGTCAGCGCGGCAAGTTCGATTTCCGCCGATTCCATGCGGTTCTCGCCCATCGGGAGAATGCCGGACGTTTCACGGAACGCCGCAAGATCGCCTTGCGCGTCGGCGACACCGCGCGCAAGCGCTTGCGTTTCGCCGGAAAAGTCTTCGGCCTTGCGCGCAAACCGCCGCTTTTTCTGGTCGAGAACGGCCGACATGTAGGCGGACGCGAACGCGTTCGTGACGCGCGCCGCCTGCGAGGGATCCTCGGCGCGAAACGATAGCTCGATCGTCGAGCTGATGTCGTCGGCTTCAACCGTCAGGTCTTCAAGCAGTTCGTCCGCCGCCCAAAGCCGCGGATCATTGCCGGCGACAAGCTCGCCGCCGGTCTCGTCGCGCCAGCGCTCGTCGAAGTCCGACGGCGCGACGAATCCTTCTTCGACGAGCTGGTCGTAAACTTGAAGCGCGACCGAGCGGCTTGAGGCGACGGCGGCCTGCTGGCCCAGATACTCGGCGACGCGGACGCGCGGTTCGACAAGGCCGGTAAGCGAGTTGCGCTGGATCGAATCGACCTGGACCTTCGCTGTCGAAACATATTCCGTCGGCAGAAGGATCGCGAGCATTGCCCCGACGGCGAGCCCGACGAGCGCCGTCCAGAGGACGATGAGCTTCCTCAGCTTTATGATTTTGATGAGATCGAGAACGCCCATGTCGACGCCTTGCCGTTCACTTCTTCTTCGGGGAGACGGCCGCCGCAGGCGCGGCCGACGGACGATAATAGGCGACGCGGGCGTCTTTCTTGAGGCGCGCCATCAGCTCTTCAGCGCGTTTGGCTGTCGCCGCTTCGATCAGGAGTCGGCGGGCGACGGGCGGCCACTCAGCCGGATCGCTCGCCTCGTTTCGCGCGCCGACGATTTTCATGATCTGGGTTTCGCGGTCGCCAGTGATGACGATGTTGTCGCGCGGCGCGTATTTGGCGAGCTGCTCGCGGATCGGAGCGGGGAAAGCGGCTCCGGACTGCGTCGCGCCGGCGATCGCATAGCGCGCTCCCGCCTTGTCGAGGACGGCGGCAAGGCGCGTGAAATCGGGCTCGCGGTCAAAAAGCGGCGTCAGCGCCTTCTCATTGAAGTTCTTGGTTTCGAGCGTCAGCACCGAAAAGTCGTAGACCTTTCGTTCGGCGAAGAGCGACGGATTTTCGCGGATATAGTCGTCGACCTCTTCGCGAGTCGGCTCCGGCGGCTGGCTCGCGAGCGCGAGATAATAGTCGGCGAGCGCCTGGTCTTGCGCCGCGTACATGCGCGCCATCGTCTCCGGCTTTCGATGGAGTTCCGCCGCGCGCGCTGCGCCGGCGAGGAGAACGCGGTTAAGAAGGCTCTCAAGCGCAATGCGCTCTGCGTCCGGATCCGTCGGCGAAAGGCCAAGACGCGCCATTTCGATCCGCAGTTCGGTGAGCGTTATCTCCTTGCCCTCGGCCTTCGCGACGACCTGGGTCTTTCCTGAGGCGACGGTTTTCTTCTCGGCGTGCGCGTCCGCGCCGAGCGCGGCCGCCGCCGCGAGAAACGGTATGACGAGCGCCAGTCTCATCGCTTCCTCAACTCCCAATCAGAGACGCCATGCGCCAGGCGCGCCAGCATCTTATCCGTGCGAGCGTCAGCGCCGCCGCCATCCGGTCCCGCGCGGTTTTAAGATCCGCGCTCGTCAGCACCCGGATAAGGTGCGGCGCCGTCGACAACGCTGTCGCGGCGGCGAGCGCGATCCAGGAAAGATTGCGGATCATCCCTCTGCCGCCGTAACCGGCCCAGCGCTCGGCGATTGTCCGGTCCCATTTCCGGATCAATTCGCTCCAGTCCCGACGCGCCGGGTGGCTTACGATTGACTTATCGTTAAATGCTAAACGAAACCCCAATGCGACGCCGCGCCGGCACCAGTCGACGTCTTCCGATAAACCATTCGTAAAGGCGCCGACGGCGGCGGCGGCCTCGCGCCGAGCGAAGAGATTGGCGGTCGCGGCGAACTTTTTCTTCTCCACATATTCGCGCTGCCGGAAGGCGAAAACGCGCTCGAAAGCTTCGACGGAAGTCGGACGCGCTTCGTTTTCGACGGTGACGACGATGCGTCCGCCGCAAAAATCCGCGTTCGAAAGACCCTCAAGACCGCGCTCCAGCCAGTCGGGCGCCGCGACGCAGTCAGCGTCGATGAAAGCGATCGCGCGGCCGCGCGCGAGCTTTAGCGCCGCATTGCGCGCGTGCGCCGCGCCTCTTTCGATCGCCGCCGTGAAGATGACGTCCGAAAACCTCGCGCGGACCGAGTCGATGCCGCCCGGCGTTCGGTTGTCGGCGACGATGATCTCGAAGCGCGACCGGCCGATCGACTGGCGCGCAAGGCTTTCAAGGCACTTCGCAAGCAGCGCCGTCTGATTGAAGTGCGGAATGACGACGCTGACATCGGGCGCGCGCGCGTCCGCGGAGACGCTCATGAAGGCGCGGCGGAGCGAGCCGCCCCTCCTGCGGCCGGACGGCGCGCCGAAGCGGCCCCTATTTTCGCCCGCTCGAACGCCTTTTCATAAGCGCGCAGAAGGACCGGCGCCGAATGGCTCCAGCTGAACTCGCGAATGATCCGTTCGCGGCCGATAGCGCCCATGTCGCGGCGAAGCGCCGGATCGCCAAGCAGCATGTCGATCTTCATGGCGAAGTCGGCGACATTGTCCGGGCGCGCATAGAGCGACGCGCCGCCCGCCGATCGCCGTCCTTCCGTGAGGTCGAACTGCACGATCGGCTTGCCGAGCGCCATATATTCGAGAATCTTGTTCATCGTCGATTTGTCGTTCATCGCGCAGCAGCGATCCGCGTTGACGCAGACGTCGGCGGCGTTAAGGAGGCTCAAGAACAGGTCGTCGGGCACGCGGCCGTAGAAAGTGAAATAGGGCGCGACCCCTTTGCGTTCGGCGAGCGCGCGGATCGCGGGAAGCTCCGGACCATCGCCGATGATGGCGAAATGCGCGTCCTTGCGGCCGATCTGGTTGACGAGATGCGCGACGGCGCCGACAAGGAGGTCGAGCCCCTCCTGCTTGCCGATGACGCCGACATAGCCGATCAGGAACTTGCGCCCGGCCTTCAGCGCCGGATCGGCGGCCCCGATCGCCATGCGGTCAAGGCGCGGGCCGGACCGCACGACGAAGACGCGGTCAGGGCGCATGCGGCCGCGCGCGATCGCGATGTCGCGATAAGACTCATTGGTGGCGATTGAAACGTCGGCGAGCGCGAAAGTCGCTCGCTCGAGGAGCAGCATCGCGCGGTGAAGGATCCCGCGGCGGCCGAATTTCGCCTCGAAAAGCTCCGGGCAAAGATCGTGATGGTCGAAGACGAAGCGAACGCCGAAGAGCGCCTTGAAGATCAGCGCGACGATGAAGATGAGGTCCGGCGGATTGCAAGCGTGAATGACGTCGAACCCGCGCTCCTTCTTCACGCGGAAAGCGAGGCGAATCTGGCTTGCGAGCGCGCCAGCGTATTCCCGCAAATACCCGAAACGCGAGTTCCCCGCCTCGGTCAGCTTATGGCGGTAAATGTGAACGCCGTCGATCGTTTCGCGCGCGGCGTCGTAACCGCGAAGCATGGGCGATATGACGCTGACGTCATATCCGGCCTCGACGAGGCTCGTCGCCTCCGCAAAGACGCGCCGGTCGAACGGCACGGGGAGGTTTTCGACGATGATGAGGACGCGTCGCTTCGCGCCGGCGGTCATGACTCTGCGGCTCCGTCGCGCGATTGAACGTTAATCCCCGAAGTCGCGGCCCGCTCGTCGCAGCGCCGGCCTGTCGCTTTCCTCGATGCGAGCGATCGCCGTGGGGATCCTGTCACGTTTTAATCCCGAGTTAATCGAGGCCCCCCACAATCAGGACCCGGATTAAATCACGCTATGATTTCCGTTCTCTGAATGGCGATTCGAGAAATGCGGCGGCTTGGGCGATTAAAGAAAAGTTCACGATTGGCGCGCGTCGCGGCGGCGCTCGCCGCGACGATCGTTGTCGCGGCGAGCGAGGCGAACGCGCGGACGGCGACGTTTGATTCCTCTCAGCCCTACGTCCCGGGGCCGATGACGAGCCTTTCAACCGCCGGCGACGGCGCCGGCGTCTTTATCGGCTTCAATCAGTGGATCTCACTGCTTTTCGATCAGCCCTTCGGCGTTTCAAGATCGGACACGGTGTCGATCTTCACCTTGCCCCCGACCATCGGCAACGCGCGCCTCACCGTCAGTTTCGGCCGCTTCAACGGCGGATCGCCGGTTTTCGCCGATACGCGCCAGGTGAGCGCCGGCAATATCTTGACGATCAACAACCTCTTCCAGCGAGGTTGCGCGGCGCTTGGCGGCTGCGACTTCATCCTCATCACGACGACGCGCGCGCGAAACGGCGCAACGGGCGCGACGGTCGACTATGTGAGCGTCAACGGCGAGGTCACGGAGGTGACGGCGCCGACGCCGGAGCCGTCGACCTGGGCGATGATGATCCTCGGATTCGCCGCGATCGCCTGGCGCCTCAAGGCTCAGCGCGCTTCCCCGCCTTCCTCGGCGAAGGGCGCGCCCGCGAGGTGAAGGAGATAGAATGAGCCGGCGACGAGGAGAACGACGGCGCCGACGCCGCCGCCCGAATTGCCGAGCCAGTTCGCCACAGCGCAAACGAGCGAAATCAGCATATAGGGCGCAAGCGGCGGATTCTCGCTGCGATAGCGATAAAAGAAAATCCCCGCCGCTGCGATAAACAGCGCGACCGACATGAAGTCGAAGAGCGTTTCCACGCCCCGACCTTTGCCGGCCAATCCTTAACGGGACCCTAGCGCGGCCGCCGAAATTTTACTCGCGGCGTCTAATTCGAGCCCCTTGCGGCGTCGCGCGTCGCCCGGAACTCGTTGCCTTCGCGCCAGTTCGGCCATTCGTCGGAGCCGGCGAGCCGCGCGCCGACCTCGTAAAGGATGTTCATCGACTGGGCCATGCCGGTCAGATCCCAATCGGCCGAATATTCATCCGACGGCTGATGATAGCGGTTCGCCGTGTAGTCGTCGCCCGCCGCCCTGCCTTTCGCCTCGCCGCCGTCGACAAGGTCGAATCCGGCGTCGGAATAGAGCATCGGCACGCCCTTTTTCGCGAAGTTGATGTGGTCGGACCGATAGAAATAGCCTTTCTCCGGCTCCGCGTCGGGCCTTAGGTACTTGCCGTGCGCATCGGCGACTTCCTTCAGTATGTCCTCAAGTTCGGATGCGCCCGATCCGATGACAACCATGTCTTTCGTCGGCGGCAAGGGCAGCACGCCGTCGATATTGACGCCGCCGACGATGTTGCGGAGCGGCACTGGCGGATTCTCCGCCATGTAGGCCGAGCCAAGAAGGCCCGATTCCTCCGCCGTCACCGCCGCCAGAAGAATGGAGCGGCGCGGGCGCGGCCCGGCCGCGAACTTCTCGGCGATTTCGAGAACGCCGGCGACGCCGGTCGCGTTGTCGACGGCGCCATTGTAGATCTTGTCTTCGCCTTCGTCCGACGGATTAAGCCCAAGATGGTCCCAATGCGCCATATAGAGGACGTACTCGTCCGGCGCCTCGGCGCCCTTGAGAACGCCGAGGACATTGGCGTCCTCTGAACGCTTGATCGCCTGCGCGATTTTCGCCGAGGCCTTAAGGCCGGTCATCGCGACGGGCTTGAAACCGGGCTTGTTCGCCGCCGCCGTCAGCGCGTCAAGATCAAGGCCCGCCGCCTTGAAGAGCGAAGCGGCGACTTCCTTTTGAATCCAGCCCTCGAGCGCGACGCGGCTCATTCCGTCATCGGCGCGTTTCAAATCGATCTGGGGGCCCGACCATGATCCTTCGACGACATTCCATCCGTAGCCGGCGGGAACCGTGTCATGAACGACGAGCGCCGCCGTCGCGCCCTGACGCGCCGCTTCCTCGAACTTGTAGGTCCAGCGGCCGTAATAGGTCATCGCCTGGCCGGAAAACAGCGTGTCGTCCTTGGTGAGGAAACCCGGATCGTTGACGAGGATGACGACCGTCTTGCCCTTGACGTCGAGACCTTCGTAGTCGTTCCACTGATATTCCGGAGCAACGACGCCGTAGCCGACAAAAACCATGTCGCTCGCGTCAAAGGCGACTTCAGGCCGGACGCGCTTCGTCGCCCACACCGCATCCGTCTTGTAGGCGAGATTTCGCGTCTCGCCGCCGGCGTCGATACGCAGGAAAGACGCGGCGGGATCGACCGTGGTCTCCACCATTTCCGCAGTCTGGAAATAGGATCCGCCGACCGGTTCAAACCCCATTCGCTTGAACTCGCCGGCGATATAGGCCCGCGTCTTTTCGCCGCCCGGCGTCGTCGGCGCTCTCCCCTCGAATTCGTCTGAGGCAAGGACGCTGATGTGGCGGGCAAGGCCTTCGGGCGTGATGTCGCCTTCAAGCGAAGCGGACGTTCCGCTGTCCGCGGCGGCGATGGCGCTCAGCACCGCTTCGTCGACGCTTGGCGCGCCTGCCGGCCCGCCGCAGGACACGGCGAAGCCGAGGAGCGCAAGAGCGGCATAGCGCGTCCCGAAACGAGGCATGGTGATTCTCCTAATGCGCGAGCGGCTCTCTTGCCCGACCCGTCCCGGCCGATCAAGCGCAAGGCGACGCGCAATCCGTCGCGAAAATTCATCGCGAGCGGGTCGCTTCGGCCCGGAATTTGGATTATGAGCCGCCGCAACCCGGCTGAACCGGCCCAAAAGTCCATTCTGTAAAAGGCGTCTCGGGAGGACCCTTTCGTATGAGCGCAAGCCTCAAAGCGGCCCCGGCCGCCCTTTCGTCGTTTGAAGACGCCGCCCCTGACGCGCACCGCAACCTCACGGCCGCGGCCTATTACGAATTCGCCGTCAAGCGCGGCGAAGGGGAGATTGCGGCCGAGGGCCCGCTTGTCGTGAAGACGGGCGAGCATACCGGCCGTTCTGCCGCCGACAAATTCACTGTGCGGCGCCCCGAAATCGACGCCAAAATCTGGTGGGACAATTCGAAAGCGATCACGCCGGAGAATTTCGAGGCGCTCCGCCGCGACATGCTCGACTATGCGGCGGGCAAAAAGCTCTTTGCGCAGGACTTGAAAGGCGGGACCGACAAGGATCACGCGATCCGGGTCCGCGTCATCACCGAGCTTGCCTGGCACGCGCTTTTCATCCAGCACCTCCTTGTCCGCCCGCCGATGGCCGAGCGCGGTTTCGTCACCGGCGTCGCGCCCGATTTCACCATCGTCGATCTACCGGGATTTGAAGCCGACCCCGCCCGCCATGGCTGCCGGTCGAAAACCGTCATCGCCGTCGACTTTGTGAAGCGCTTGGTGCTGATCGGCGGCACGTCCTACGCCGGCGAAATGAAGAAGTCGGTCTTTACGATCTTGAACTTCCTGCTTCCGGAGAAGGGCGTCATGCCGATGCACTGCTCCGTAAACGTCGGAAAGAACGCCGATTCGGCGATCTTCTTCGGCCTTTCCGGGACCGGCAAGACGACGCTTTCCGCGGACCCCAACCGCATCCTCGTCGGCGATGACGAGCATGGCTGGTCGGAAAACGGCCTGTTCAATTTCGAAGGCGGCTGCTACGCGAAGATGATCCGCCTGTCGCCCGAAGCCGAGCCCGAAATCTACGCGACGACGAAGCGCTTCGGCACGGTTCTCGAAAACGTCGTCATGGATCCGAAGACGCGCGCGCTCAACCTCGACGACGCGTCGCTCGCCGAGAATTCGCGCGGCGCCTATCCGATCCATTACATTCCGAACGCGTCCGACACGGGTCGCGCGCCGCACCCCAAGAACATCATCATGCTGACCGCGGACGCCTTCGGCGTCCTGCCGCCGATCGCGCGCCTCTCGCCCGAACAGGCGATGTATCATTTCCTTTCCGGCTTCACGGCGAAGGTCGCCGGCACCGAAAAGGGCCTCGGCAAGGAGCCGCAGCCGACCTTCTCGACCTGCTTTGGCGCGCCGTTCATGCCGCGCCATCCGTCCGAGTACGGAAAGCTTCTCGGAGAGCTTATCGAAAAGCACCAGGCCGCCTGCTGGCTCGTCAACACCGGCTGGACCGGCGGGGCTTACGGGGAAGGCTCGCGGATGCCGATCAAGGCGACGCGCGCGCTCCTTTCCGCCGCGCTCGACGGCTCCTTGAAGAACGCGCCGATGCGCAAGGACGAGACCTTCGGCTTCGACGTGCCGACGAAAGCGCCGGGCGTCGACGACCGCATGTTGCGCCCGCGCGACACCTGGCGCGAGCCGGCGGCCTATGACGCTCAGGCGAAAAAGCTCGCCGGCATGTTCGTCGAGAATTTCAGGAAGTTCGAGCCGTACGTCTCCGAGGCCGTCAGAAGAGCGTCCCCGAAGCCGTAAAGCGGCTTTTCCGCCCTAATCCGGCGACCGCTCCAGCGTTTCGCTCGCCGCGCCCTCGGGCGGGCGCTTGTCATCCGTCGGCGGAGGATCGCCAGGATCCGCCGGCCCGGCGGCGCCCGGATCAGCGGCGCCATCGAGAAGCTTCGGCGCCGGCGGCTCGACGACGGCGCCCGGATCGACGGTGAGCTTCTCGAGATCGCGCGAGGCCGCCGCGCGGACCCTCACCCAAACCTTGCCGTGATCGACGCAGCCCTCCCAAGTGCCCGTCACCTGGTGCGTGCCTTCGCTCGTCGAGACCGTGACGTCGCAGGCGGTGTTGTTGTAGGAGCCGCAAGACGCGACCGAATAGAAATCCTTGTTCGAAAGCCAGACGGTGTCCTCAGTCTCCTGCCGGCAGATGCAGGTGCAGCTGTTCATCAGCTTGAACTTCTTCGGGCGCGCGTCTGCGGACCCCGCGCCGAGCAGAACGCCCGCCGCGACGGCGAAGGCCAGGCCGAGCGGCAATTGGCGATTAAAATTGCGCATGAGAAGGCTCCCCTGTCTTTCGGGCGAAACGCCGCGCGCCGATCGCACGGGGCCCGCGCGAAGGATTGGACATTAGGCTGCTTGCGGCGAAAGGAAAGCGGCTCGGGCCGCGCGATCACGTCGGCCGCAATGCGCGCCCATGACCGCCGCCGACGTCAGGGCGCGTCGGCCGCCGCCGCGCCGATGGCGTTCAGAACCCTGATGCTCTCCGGCTCGTGCGGATACTGCATCACGAGCGTCATGAAGGCGTCGTCGGTCAGCGCTTCATAAGAGTGCGGCTGATCGGCCTCCATGCGCAGATAGTCGCCGGCCTCGACGATCATCTCCTGGCCGCGCGGACCGACCTTGATCCGGCCCCGATGAACGAGGACGTGCTCCACGACGCCGCGCAAATGCGCCGGCGACTCCTGGACGACGCCTTTCAACAGCGTTCCCGTAAAGAGTTCGATGCGCGAGGCTTCAACGTCGAACATGGCGGCAAGCCTGCCGCGCAGCGCCTTGCCGCTCACAGGCTTCATGTCGCCGCTACGAATGACCTTAACGCCCGGCTGCGGCTCGCCGAAGAAACTCGACAAAGGAACTTTGAGCGCGATTGACAGGCTCCACAGCGTGTCGAGCGTCGGATTGGCCTCGCCCGCCTCGATATTCGAGAGGGTCGCCTTGGCGACGTTCGATTCGCGCGCGAGTTCTGATAGCGAGGTCCCGCGAGCGATTCTCAGGTCGCGAATGCGGTTGCCGACAGCATGACGCAGGCCTTCCATCGGTTCATTCTACCGAACTTTTCATCATCAAAAAGAACAAAATCGGTTGACAGGCAATCGCCGGGCCCTTATTTCACCGTTCGTTCGTCATAATGAACGAACGTTTGTCATATGCAGGATTGGTGAACAATGGTCCATTTAAACAATCAGGTCCGGCTCCGGCGCAGCACCTCCGCCGAGTCACAGCGGCTCGAAATCCTGTTTGCCGACGCTTTTCGGCAGCAGCCCGGGCCCTATTCGCCGCGCCAGGTTGAAGCCGCCCTCGCCGCTGGGCTTGGGCGCGCCGGCGCGCTTCACGCCGCCGGACACGGCGTCGTCGCCGAAAAGTCTGGATCGCTCGTCGGGGCCGCCGCATGGACGTGCGACGACCATGCAATTCCCGGCGTCAGGCGGCGGCGCCTTTCCGCCGCGCATCCGCGCCTTGCAACGCTGCGCGCCGTTTTCGTGTCGCCCGATTGCGCGCGGCAGGGCGTCGGCAGACGCCTCATCGAAGCCGTCATGGCGGAGGCGAGCAAAGCGGGGGCCTGCGAATTCGGCCTTTATGCGACGGCGGGCGCGGTCGCCTTCTATGAAACGGCCGGGTTTCTCGCGCTCGACGCGTTCGATGTCGCCCTCGGCGACGGTCTCGTCCTTCCCGTAGTCGAGATGCGGCGCGCCGCATCGAACGGCCTCGCCGCGGAGTGATCCGGATGACAACAGCCGTATCCGCGCTGAAGGCGCCCGCCGCAGGCTCCTGGTCCTCGCGGCTCATGTTCGTCACCGCGGCCGCCGGCTCGGCGGTCGGCCTCGGCAACATCTGGAAGTTTCCGTACATTGTCGGCGAGAACGGCGGCGGGGCCTTCGTTCTCGTCTATCTCGGCTGCCTTGCGCTTCTCGGCCTGCCGATCCTGATCGCCGAAATCATGATCGGCCGACGCGGCGGTGATCGTCCGTCTACGGCCTTTTTAGCCGCGGCGCGCGCCGCCGGGCTCAGCGGCCGCTGGCGCCTTGTCGGGGCGCTCGGCGCGACGACGAGCCTTCTCGTCCTCAGCTTCTACGCGGTCATCACCGGCTGGGTCCTGCTTTACGGGTTCGACTACGCCGCGCTCGCGATCGGACAGGGAAGCGAGGTTCTCGATTCTGAAGCGCATTTTTCCAGATTGACCGGCGATGCGCGCGCGCAGGTCTTCGCGCTGCTGATCGTCGCGAGCGCCGCTTTCGCGTTCAGCGCGCGCAACGCGGCTGGGGGCGTCGAGGCGGTTATGCGCTGGATGGGTCCGGCCTTCGCAGTCCTGCTTTTCTTGCTGGCCGCCTATACTGCCCTAGCGCATCCGGCGCCGTTCGACGTCGTCCGCTATCTGCTGGCGCCGGACTTCGCCGCCTTGAAGCCGGCGGCGTTCGGCGAAGCGGTCGGCCATGCGTTCTTCACGCTCAGCATCGGACTTTGCGGCATGGTCGTATACGGCGCCTACCTTGACAGCAATGCGAGCGTGCCGACTCTCGCGCTCGCTGTCGCAACGATCGACACGATCGTTTCAATGCTTTGCGCCTTCATCGTGCTCGGCGTCGCCTTCGCGACGGGCGCTGATCCTGCGCAAGGGCCGGGGCTGATTTTCGTCATCTTGCCGCGCGCGTTTTCGGCGATGCCGTTCGGCCACGTCGTCGGCGCGGCCTTTTTCGCCGCCGCGTTCATGGCCGCCTTCACGTCCGTCATCGCCCTCGCGATCATCGTTTCGCGCGCCATCGAAGAGACCTTCGGCGCGACCACGCGCGTCGCGTCGGCGATCACCGCGCTGGCCACGCTGTCGGGCGGAACGGTCGTGGTCGGCTCGGTCAGCGGCGCGGCGCCGATTCGGCTCTTCGGCGCGCCGCTCCTCGACGCCCTTGATGCGATCACGTCCTCGGTCCTGTTGCCGGTCTCGGGCATCTTGATCGCCGTTTTCGCGGCGCGCGCCCTCGCCGCGGAAATTCGCGGATTGCCCTTCGGGCGGGCGCTGCTGTTCTGTCTGCGATGGGTCGCGCCGCTGGCGCTTTGCGGCGTCGCTGCGAGCCGCCTCCTCTAGCCGAGGGAGTCCGGCTCAGGCCGCATCCCCGCGATGGCGGGCGCGCCCGCCGTCTCGACCCTTGCAGGGATGCGGCCGCCGCGGGGCCGAAAACGGCCCCCCCCCCCGCGCCGCCTCAGTCTCTTGCAGCGTCCCGGAACAAAAGGCTGGCCGCGCCGAGCGCAAGCGCCGCGCCGAGCGCCTCGGCGGCGATGAAGATCGGCGCGTCGGCCGGGCGGACGCCGGCGAAACTGTCCGTCAGCGTGCGCGCGATCGTGACCGCGGGATTGGCGAAGGACGTCGACGACGTGAACCAGTAGCCGGCGGCGATGAAGAGCCCGACGGCGAAGGCGACGGCGTCGGGGCGGGTTCTGACGACGCCGAGAATCGTCAGCACAAGGCCGAACGTCGCGATCGCCTCGCCGATCGCTTCTCCCGCGCTGTCGCGCGCTTTAAGGCTCGTCTGCAGGAGATCCTGGTCGAACATCGCATGCGCGAGAACGACGCCGAGGACGGCGCCGACGACCTGCGCTGCGACATAAGGGACGGCGAGCGACAACGCGATCTCGCGCCGCGCGAGAAAGACGGCCGTTACGGCGGGATTAAAATGGGCGCCGGATACGGGTCCGAAAACCAGGATGAGCGCGACGAGCCCGGCCGCCGTCGCCAGCGTATTCGCAAGGAGCGCAATCGCCTCGTTTCCGTCGGCGAGCCGTTCGCCCATGATCCCCGAACCGACGACGATCGCGAGCAGGAGCGTCGTTCCAAGCGCCTCGGCGGCGGCTTTCCTGAATGTCTCCGCCTTCATGCGCGCGCGTCAAGAAAGGCGTCGATCTTCGCGCGGATGTCGGCGAAGACGCGATCGAACGCCGCCCGCCTGTCGGCGTCGCTTCCATCGACGGCGGCGGGATCGGGAAAGGACCAGTGAAGCCTTTCGGGGCGGGCGCCGTTCGGCGCGTTGAAGATCGGGCAGGTTTCGCCGGCGGCGTTGTCGCAGACCGTCACGACGACGTCGATCGCCGGCGCGCCGGGCGCGGCGAATTCGTCCCAGCTTTTCGAGCGCGGCGCCCCGGGATTTATTCCGCTTGCGGATAAAGTATCGACGGCGAGCGGATTTGGTCGCCCGGTCGGCCGTGATCCCGCCGAATAGGCGCGCCAGGCCGGCGCGCCTTTCGCGTTCATATAGGCCTCCGCCATGATCGAGCGGGCGGAATTGCCGGTGCAAAGGAAGAGGACGCTCCTCGTCATGCGCAGCAACGGCCCGCCGCGGATTTTTCAAGCGCGTCGCGCGCGGGCGAAGCGCCGAAGGTCGGGCTGTCGGCGAAGGTGCGGTAAAGCTCCCATTTCGCGCCGTCAGGCGAGAGCGCCCAATATTTGTCGCTCTTCGCATAGCAGCAGGCGGCGTCGCGCTCCTCAAGCGCCCCGGCGCCGGCGCTCTTGAGGCGCGCCGCGAGGGCTTCCAGCTCTTCGCTCGTGTCGACCTGCAAGCCGACATGGTCAATGCCGGGCGCGGCGCCGCGGGTTGAAATGGCGATGTTGGCGCGCGGGTCTTCCAGCATCCACTTGGCATAGTCGGCCTCGCGTTTGTCGGGCTCTTTCGCAAAAAGCGCCGAATAGAAAGCGATCGACTGTTCGAGGTCACGCACTTTTAGGTGCACATGCAAACGGTTCACGGCTGTTCTCCTTGATGATGTAGGGGCCGCAGAGCCGCGGATCGCCCTGACAGCAATCCGCCATCAGGAAATCGACGAGCCTGCGGAGGCCGCCGTAATCAGCGGCGTAGAAAACGTGACGGCCTTCTTTTCGGGACGACACGAGACCGGCGTTCGAAAGTTCCTTCAAATGGAAAGACATCGTCGGCGCCGCGACCCCGGTCGCGCCCGCAAGATCGCCGGCGGCGATCCCGTTGGGCCCGGCTCTGACCAGCTTTCGGAGCGCTTCGAGGCGAATTTCCTGCGACAGCGCGGCGAAAGCCGAAAGGGCTTCATTCGTTTCCATATTTTGATATTTATAGAATTATCAATATTTGTCAAGAGGGCGCTACCGATCCTGAAACCCGCATGTTTCCCGGCATCGAAATTCCGCATGGCGTTTCGGCGCTGGGCGCATATAAGCAACCGCATGCGGAAGCCGGCTCGCATCGGCGGCGGCCCCTAACCCATTGAAGGCGTTACTGAACCATGTCTCAAAGGCCTGTGTCTCCGACCCTCGAGGAAGCGCGCCGCACACACGGCGGAGGCTCGCCCACCCGAGCCATCCCGTTATATGAGCGCGCCCTCAAAGAGGACGCGGAAAACCCCGACATCCTGAGCGCCTACGGGCTGGCGCTCGTCGAGGCCGGGCGCCCGTCCGACGCCGAAGCGCCGCTGCGGCGCGCCATCGAACTCGATCCGACGCGGCCTGCCTACCGCGTCAATCTGGCGGAGCTTTTTTTCAAGGTCGGCGAGACCGAGCTTGCAATCGACACGCTGAAGACCGTTGCGGATGAACATCAAAATTTCCCGCGCGCGTTTTCGCGTCTTGGACGGGCCTATGTCGAGAAGCGAGATCTTGCGGCGGCGGCTGACGCGTTTGACCGCGCGCTTCAACTTGACCCGAATGATCAGCCTACGGGTCTTCTCCTTGCGCGCACCCTCGCCGCCCAGCAAAACTATGGAGCCGCCTATTACGTGCTTGACCATTTGGAAAGGGTGAACCCCAACGATGTTGAGGCGATCCGCTTTCGTCTCGAGATTGCGATTGCGCGCCGGGACTTCCAGGCGCTCGACGCGCTCGCGGAACGGCTGACCAAGCTTGCTCCCGACGATCCGCAAGGCTGGCGCGGAATAGCGACGGCGCGTTACGAAGACGGGCGCTACGAGGACGCCCTTGCAGCGCTTGAGCGCGCGCTGACGCTTGAACCGAAGACCGCCGCCGGGCTCAGCCAGTTGGCGGCGACCGCCATTCAAACCCTGGATTTCGCCAAGGCGGAAGCCGCGCTCGATGAGGCGGAAGCGCTCGATGCGGGCAACACGCTGCTGCTTTCGACGCGGGCGCTGTTGCGCACCTATCAGGGACGCAAGGAAGAGGCGGAAGCCTATTGCCGACGCTGCATCGAGGCCGATCCTCACTTCATCAACGTCTATCCGCAGCTCAGCGTTCTCCGGAACGGCTGGCTCTCGGACGAAGAAGAGGCGAACGCGCGCGCGATCTTGGACAATGCGGCGCTGACGCCAAGCTCGCGGGCGATCGCGGCCTATGTCGTCGCGCATAATCGCGACGCAAGAGGCGACTTCGAGGGCGCGTTCGAGACCTATGCGCGCGCGAACGGTCTCGCACAGGAGCGCAATCGCGCTGAAAATCTTCGCTACGACTTTGAGGGACACGCCGCCTGGACCGATGCCATCATCAGCGTCTTTCGCTCACCGCCGTCCAACATCGACGAGTCTTATCATGAAGGCGCGCAGCCGATTTTCATCATCGGCCTGCCGCGCTGCGGCTCGACGCTCGTTGAAAGCGTGATCTCGGCGCACTCCGAAGTCGACGCCGGCGGCGAAATGCCGATGATACCGAACATGTTCAATCCCTGGCTCAAGGCGAATTACCGCCTTGGCGAGGCGGCGCTTCTTCCGGCGGAAAGAACGGCCGCCGCCGAGCGTTACATGAGGGGCGTTCCGAAGCGTTTCACGAAGCCGCGCTTTACGGACAAGAATCTCCTCAATCTCGAAGCGGCCGGCTTCATCGCGCAGGTCTTTCCAAGATCGGTCATCATCAATGTCCGCCGCAATCCGGTCGAAAACGGCCTCGCGATCTGGCGTCAGGACATGCTGAAATTCTGGGCTTGGACGACGAGCTTCGACGATATTGCGCACCGCTACGGGCTCTACGCGAAACTCGTCGATCATTTCGAGCGCGTTCTGCCGGGGCGCTTCCACACCGTTCAGTATGAGGATTTTGTCAGGGGCTTCGACGTCGAGGCGAAGCGGCTGATCGCGCTTTGCGGCCTTCAGTGGGAGGAAGGCTGTCGCGACTTCCAGAAGGCGCGCGCCATCGCGCCGACGATCAGCGCAATCCAGGTGCGCGGCGAGGTGAGCCTCAAAGGCGAGCGCGCCGGCGCCTATGGGTCGCGGATCGATCCGCTGCGGCGGGCGCTCGAGGCTCAAGGCGTCGATCTGGCGACGGGCGCGTTGAAGCGCTGAGGCTCACGCGGACGCTTCCGCGATCGTCGCCGCGTAGCGAATGCGCGGCGGCGTCATGCCGGCGCGTTCAAGTTCGGCGCGGACCGCCGGCGCGGCGGCCGTGATGACGACCTCAACCTGCTGGCGGCGCGCCTTGTCGACGAAGCTGCGGATGGCCTGCGCGCCGGACGAATCGACGAAAGCGGCGTTTTCGAAATCGAGAATGAACGTCTTTTCGCCGGCGAGAATCCGGTCGAGCGCAAGGCCGAGGCTCGCGGCCGAACCGAAAAAGACGGCGCCCGAAATCCGGTAAATCGCGGTCGCCCGCCCGGCGCCGGCGGCGGCCGTCGGATCGTAGGCGGTGCGCTCCCCTGGCGGCGCGTCGGCTTCGTCGCGTCGGATGAGCGGCGCCGCCATGGTCACCTGCGCCGCGCTCGCCATCCGGTGAATGAAAGCGACCGCGCCGATCGCGACGCCGGCGGCGATCGCTTCGGTGAGGCTGCGGAAGACCGTCAGGAGAAACGTCGCCAGGAGCGCGGCGGCGTCGCCTTTTGATCCGCGCAGGAGCGCGATGAAGGATTCTTTCTCCACCATGTTCCAGGCGACGACCGCGAGGACGCCGGCGAGCGCGGCAAGGGGCGCATAGCCAAGCAGGGGCGCCGCCGCCGCCATGAATGCGAAAAGAAACGCCGCGTGAAGCATGCCGGCCACGGGACCGTGCGCGCCGGCCCGGACATTCGTCGCGGTGCGCGCGATTGTGCCAGTTACGACCATGCCTCCGAAGAGCGCCGACGCGACATTCGCAGCGCCCTGCGCGGCGAGTTCGCAGTTTGACCGGTGCCGGCGGCCGGTCATCGAATCGGCGACCGTCGCCGAGAGAAGCGACTCGATCGCGCCGAGGAGGAAGAACGCGAAGGCGTCAGGCAGGACAGCGCCGATCCGCGCGAGCGAGATCGGCGGAAGAGTCGGCGCCAGAAGACCGCCCTCGATCGCGCCGAAGCGGTCGGCGATGGTTTCGACCGGCAGGTCGAAAAGCGCAGTCGCGGCGGACGCCGCGATCACCGCGACAAGGATCCCCGGGAAAGCCGGCCGCCACTTCCGGAAGACGACGATGATCGCGATCGTCGCCGCCGAAACGCCGATCGCGAAGGGATTTGCCGTCTCACGCGCGCCGAAATCGGCGACGAGGCTGTCGACGATCGGTCCGTGCGCGTCACTTTCGAGGGAGAGCCCGAAGAGGTCCTTGAACTGGCTTGCAAGAATGATGACCGCGATCCCCGCAGTAAAGCCGACGGTCACGGGAAAAGGGATCAGCTGAACATAGCTGCCGAGGCGCAGATAGCCGGCGGCGGCCAGCATGAAGCCGGACAATAACGTTGCGAGAATGAGCCCATCGACGCCGTGCCTTCCGACGGTCGCGGCGACAAGCACGATGAATGCGCCAGCAGGACCGCCGATCTGGAAGCGGCTGCCGCCGAGCGCCGAAACGAGGAACCCGCCGATGATCGCGGCGTAAAGTCCGCGCTCCGGCCCTACGCCCGAAGCAATCGCGATCGCCATTGACAGCGGCAGCGCGACGATGGCGACGGTGAGGCCGGCGAACGCGTCCGCACGCAGCTCTTTCGCCCCATACCCCTCGCGAAGCACGGTCACGAGCTTCGGCGTAAAGAGCTCGGCGAATGTGGGATCGATGTTCGGGCGGTTCTTCGCAGTCACGGCGCCGTCGCCAGGCTTGATGGGGCGACGGCATGATCGGTCGCGCCGGCCGGTGTCCGCAATCCCATTTCATGAAGCGGGAATGCGCGCAAGACGCCGCAGCGCCCGAATACGATCCGTCAGCGGATCGCCGTCTTCAGCGCGTCGACGAGGTCGATCTTTTCCCAGGAAAAGCCGCCGTCGGCTTGGGGCGCGCGTCCGAAATGGCCGTAGGCGGCGGTGCGCGCATAAATCGGCTTGTTGAGGTCGAGATGGCGGCGAATGCCGGTCGGCGTCAGGTCCATCGCTTCGGCGAGGGCGCGTTCAAGCGACGGCTCCTCGACCCTGCCTGTTCCATGGAGATCGACGTAGATCGACAACGGCTTGGCGACGCCGATCGCATAGGAGAGCTGAATGGTGCAGCGATCCGCCATGTCGGCCGCGACGACGTTCTTGGCGAGATAGCGCGCCGCATAGGCGGCGGATCGGTCGACCTTCGTCGTGTCTTTGCCTGAAAACGCGCCGCCGCCATGCGGCGCCGCGCCGCCATAGGTGTCGACGATGATCTTGCGCCCCGTAAGGCCGGCGTCGCCGTCCGGCCCGCCGATCACGAACTTGCCTGTCGGATTGATATGCCACTGGCAGGCGGGCGAGATTTTAAGATCGCCCAGCGCCTTGCGGATATAGGGTTCGACGACGGAGCGGACTTTCTTGGAGTCCCAGTTTGAATCAAGATGCTGTGTCGAGAGCACGATCGATGCGACTTCCGACGGCTTGCCGCCGTCATATTTGACGGTGACTTGGCTTTTCGCGTCGGGGCCGAGCCGGCCGGCGTCGCCCTCGCCCTTATGCCGCGCGGCGGCGAGAAGCTCGAGAATTTTATGGCTGTAATAGATCGGCGCCGGCATCAGCGCCGGCGTCTCGCGGCAGGCGTAGCCGAACATGATGCCCTGGTCGCCGGCGCCTTCGGCATTTGCGTCGGCCGCCTTGTCGACCCCTTGCGCGATGTCCGCTGACTGACCATGCAACAAAACCTCAATTTTCGTCTGGTCGCGCCAGGTGAACCCGTCCTGTTCGTACCCGATGTCCCTGATCGCGCGCCGCGCGACGTCGATGAACCGCTCGGCGACAACCCCTTTTCCGTTCATCAGCGTCTCGGGGATTCGCACTTCGCCGGCGATAACGACGCGGTTCGTCGTCGCGAGCGTTTCGCAAGCGCAGCGGACGTTCCAGCTGCTCATCCCCGTCGCAGCGGCTTCGCGATAGACGAGGTCGACGACCTCATCGGAAATCCGGTCGCAGACCTTGTCAGGGTGCCCTTCAGATACGCTTTCGGACGTGAACAGGTAGGACTGACGCGCCATGGACCCCTCGATCCTCATATAAGGAAAAGCTTATGCCGCGCCGGCTTCTAACGAAGCGGCTGCGGCCTGTCCATCGACAATGACGGCGCTCAGGCGGTGGCGGAAAGCCCCTCGCCGTCCGACAGCGATTTCACGAGTTCGAGCACGCGCTTGCGGATTTTCGGATCGGCGATCGCCGCGAAGTGCTTGCAAAGTTGCACCCCTTCCGGGGTGTTCAAAAGCTCCATCATCGCTGCGCCGTCGTCCGGCCCCGATTCCGCAAAACCGTATGAGCGGCCGGTGTTGGCGTCGTAGTCGTCGAAAAAGAACTGGATCGGGACGCCGAGCACTCGAGAAATTTCAAACACGCGGCTTGCGCCGATGCGATTGACGCCCTTTTCGTATTTTTGAATTTGCTGGAACGTCAGGCCGAGCGCGTCTGCGAGCTTGTCCTGACTCATTCCCAGCATTGTCCGCCTCAGCCGGACCCGCCCGCCTACGTGTACGTCGATAGGGTGCGGCTTCTTCTCATCCGCCATGTCGCCCCTCCTGCTTCGCCGCCGCCCGTCAGCCCAACGAGCGGATTGCCGCGAAGTTTCCCCACAAGATGACCATAATGCATTTCCGGGGGGCTCGCAAAGGTTGTGTCACAGCTATCTTGCTGGCCGGCCAGCGAAAAAACCGGCGAAGCCAGCCGCCGCCATCATCAGGGCGAACGGCAGATCGCCAAGACGGGCGAACAAGGTCGGCGGCAGGGCCGCCGGCAAGGCCGCGTCGATAACCCCGGTCTTATAAAGCGAAATCCGGGCGCGAACCCGCCCTGTCCCGTCGATGAGCCCAGAGACGCCGGAATTCGCGGATCGGGCCATCGGAAGCCCGGTTTCGATCGTGCGCAGGCGCGCCTGGTCGAAATGCTGGCGCGGGCCCGAGGAATCCCCAAACCAGGAATCATTGGTTACGGTCGCAATCCACGCCGGACGACGGTCGCGCGGATAAATCCGCCCGGGAAATATCGCCTCGTAGCAGACAAGCGCCGCAAAGGGCGGTCCTCCGATAGAAATGGTCGCCGGCCCCGGTCCTTTCCTGAAGCCGTCGTCATAAGGCGCAAGCTGGGCGAGTCCGAGCTTCCGGAGGAGCCCTTCAAGCGGCAGATACTCGCCGAACGGGACAAGATGGTGCTTGTCATAATGCGCGATCGGAACGCGGCCCTCAGCCGTCTCCGCGATCACGGAAATCGAATTGTAATAGTCAGCGGCACCGTCTGCGGCGGTCTCGCGCCGGACGGCGCCGGCAAGGAGAATGGCGTTCTTCGGCAATTCCCGCGACAGGAGTTCAAGGCCGTCCTTGACCTCGTCGATGACCGGCACGGCGTTTTCGGGCCAGATCACGAACAGGCGGCCGTTCGCGGGACCTGGCGCGGAAGACATCGCGACATGGCGCTCGTAATTACGCCGCCAGAGATCGCCGTCGATCTTTTCGCGCTGGGGAATATTCGGCTGCACGATCCGCACGAAGACGTCGGGATGATCCGCTTGCGGCGTAAAATTGAGACGCAGAGCCCCTGCTGCGTACAAGACGGCCGTCGCGCCGATCGCGACGGCGGCGCCCTTGAGCATTCCGCGACGCTCGCCGACGAAGGCGACGGGAGCCGTCGCGATGAGAAGCGCGACGAGAGACAGGCCGTAAACGCCCCAATAAGCGGCGGTTTGGGCGCCGGCGGCTGTCCCGGCGAAAATCTGGCCCGGAAGGTTCCACGGGAGGCCGGTCAGCACATGCCCGCGCGCATACTCGGCCGCCATCAAGAGGAAGGCGATCGCAAAGATCCGGCGCGGGCCCGTGACCTCAAACCGCGCCGCGAGCGCCATTGCGCCGCCGGTGAAGAGCGCGAGAAAGGCCGGCAGGCCGGACACTGCAAACGGCGCCATCCACGCGAATTCTTCCGCCTGCACGAGAAAAGCGAAGCCGACCCAGAAGAGGCTTACCAGAAAGTAGCCGAAGCCGAAAAACCAGCCGACCGCGAAGCCGGCGCGCGCGCGGCGGTCGCTGCGGCGCGCTCCGTCAATCAGGAGGACCAGCGCCGAAAAGCCGACAGCAAAGAGCGGCAGGAGGTAAAGCGGCGCCTGCGCGGTCGCGGCCAGAACGCCGGCGACGAAGGCGGCGAGGAACCGCTGCCAACCGCGAAGGGCGGCGGCCCCATCCGCGAGCGCAGACGGCGATTGACGCGACGCCTCTTTCACTCGGCGGCCGGCTTTTGCGGCTCTGCAGCGACCGGCGTTCGCCGTATACGAACTTTGCGAACCTTGCGCGCGTCGGCTTCGAGAACCTCAAAATCATAGCCGGACGGATGCGACAGCACTTCGCCCCGCTGCGGCACGCGGCCGGCGAAATCGACGACGAAGCCGCCGATCGTGTCGACGCCTTCCGACTCGCTTGTCAAGGTGATGCCGGTCGTCTGCGCGAACGCGTCGGACAAGACCCGACCGTCGGCCTCCCAGCCGCCGCCCTGACGCGCGACGATTGTCGGCGTCAACTCGTCGTCATGCTCATCATTGATGTCGCCGACGATCTCTTCGACGAGGTCCTCAATCGTCAATAAGCCGTCCGTGCCGCCGAATTCGTCGATGACGAGCGCCATGTGAACGCGGCTCGCCTGCATCCTCAAGAGGAGGTCGGTGACGCGCATCGACCTTGGAACATAAAGGACCGTGCGGCGAATGCTTTTCAGCACCTGTTCGTCGCGCGCAGCCGCCTGATCGGCGATCAGCGCAATGACGTCCTTGATGTGGACCATGCCGACTGGGTCGTCGAGATCGCCGCGGTAAACCGGAAGGCGCGAATGGCCGGCCTCGGCGAAGGTCTTGATCAGTCCGTCAAGCGACGTCTCCATGTCGACGGCGATGATGTCGGCGCGCGGCGCCATGACGTCGGCGACGCGTTTTTCGTCGAAGGCGATCACCCGCTCGATCATCTCGCGGCGCAGTCGCGGCAGCCGGCTCATCGCCTCGCGCTGGGCGTTATCAAGACTGGCCGGAAGTTCGCCCTCTTGCGCGGCGCGCGTGAAGAGCCCTTTGAGCTTCGAGAACAGGCCCGGACTGTCATCGTCCGCAGGTTGGTCGTCGGCGTTGCTCATTCAGCGCGGCTCCTCGCGCCGTTTGTCGCGGCCGGCATAGGGGTCCAAGACCCCGAGCGTCGCGAGAATTTGGGTTTCAAGCCGTTCCATCACGTTCGCCGCTTCGTCTTCCTCATGGTCATAGCCGACGAGATGAAGAAGCCCATGGACTATAAGGTGCGCTGC
>Ga0073934_10003795_pt1 | contig 26768 bp, 15 predicted proteins | sample LarsenN4metaG_FD_76834 | JGI IMG/M metagenome (GOLD analysis project Ga0073934, IMG submission 76834) | Hot spring sediment bacterial and archeal communities from British Columbia, Canada, to study Microbial Dark Matter (Phase II) - Larsen... ... | reverse complement strand
TGCTGCCCCGACGTCGGATCGTCAGCCAGGGCCGGCTCTTGGAGCTTCGCCACAAACTTCACCGGCTCCACCAGCTCCACCGCCCGTTCCTTGGGCGTCGGGAACAGCACCTCAAACGTCTCAATCCACGCCTCCAAGCCGAACTCCTTGAACTTCGCCAGGATCCATTCCGCATTCTCCTTGTCGTAGGGCGAGCCGAGATGGTGGGGACGCGCCGAGAGCCGCCGCATGTACTCGCGCAGATTGTCCGGGCTGGGAATCGCCCGAAACTTCGCCTCCCATTCACGCTGTGCCTGTGAGGCTTCGGAGGAATAGCCTGCCACAGACGGTTCCTCATCCGACGCCACCACCAGACTTAGAGCTGTGAGCGAAACCAGGAAAGCCATCACCAGTCGGCGCATCAACACTTCCCTCCTTGGAGAGTTCCTGCCTAGCGTGACTCCGCGTTGCTGTCTAGCTGCCGGCTTTGTTTCGATACTTATCGAACCAGCCGATGATGTGCAGAATCTTCGAAACGTGGTGGCTGGGCCGCGACCGAATGCCGTGCGGCTCGCCCGGCACACGCACCAGCACCGAGTCAATCTTCCGCAGCCTCAGGGCGGCGAAGTATTGCTCGGATTCCGACATGGGTGTCCGCCAGTCCTCCTCGCCGGTCAACACCATCGTTGGTGTGGTCACGTTCTTCACCACCGAGAGCAGCGACCGCTTTTCGTAGTGCTCCACGTTGTCCCACGGCAGCCCGGGGAACCAGTACTTGATTACCCAGGGAATATCGGTGGTCAGCACAAAGCTGTACCAGTTGATAACCGGATAGACGGTCACGGCGGCGCGGAAGCGCGTCGTTCGCCCAATCATCCAGCTGGTAAGGACACCCCCGCCGCTGCCGCCGGTGACGTTGAGCTGCTCCGGATCAATGTAGCCCTTGGCCAGCACCGCATCCACGCCCGAATTCAGGTCGTAGAAATCATCGCCCGGGTAGGAGTGGTGGATGAGGTTGCCGAATTCCTCCCCGTAGCTGGTGCTGCCGCGGGGGTTCGTGTAGAGGACAACGTAGCCCCGCGCGGCCATCAACTGCTTCTCGATGTCGAAGCGATCCCCGTAGTCGGCGAACGGCCCGCCGTGAATCTCGAGAACCAACGGGTACTTCTTCGCGGGGTCAAAGTCCGGCGGTTTGATGATCCAGCCGTGAATCCTGCGCTTGTCGAGGGAGGATTCGTACCAGATTTCCTCCACTTTCCCGAGCGTGCGCTGCGACACCAGGTCTTCGTTCACGGCTGTAAGGACGCGCGTGGCGGGATTCGCCAGCGTGGTCACCGCGATGTCGCCTGGCACCTCAGGTCGCGTGTAGGTGAAGGCGATGTTTCCATTGCGGGCGACTGTGAAGGCGCCCCCGAAATCATAGGCACTGTCACCCGAGCCCAGGTTCCCGGCCAGCACGCGAATGTTTCCGTCCAGCGTGGTGAAGGCGAGCTTGGTATTCCCGTGCTCGCTGTAGAAAAAATAGATGCCGCTGCCGTCCGGCGACCACCGCGGTCGTTGCACCGCCCGATCCAGCTTCGGAGTCAGCAGGCGCGAGCCACTGCCGTCGCGCTTCATCACATAGAGCTTTATCAGTTGGTAGCCCTGGTAGCGATCATCGAATCCCAGATAGGCAATCTGCGTTCCGTCGGGGGAAATCACGGGCAGGTCGTCGGGGCCTTTGCGATTCGTCAGCGCACGAACCGCACCGTCCGCGAAAGAAAACTCGTAGATCTCTGAGTTCGCTGGCTCGTCTTCCCAATCAGCGCGGCGATTGGCGGACATCAGCAAGTACTTCCCATCCGGCGTCCAAACCGCTTCGCTGGCACGAACCCCGGGGCCGCCGTGGTGGAAATTGCCGCTGGAAAGCTGTCGCGGGGTGCCGCCCTCGGCAGGAATCACAAACAAATGCACGAAGCCCGGCTTCAAGTACCCTGCTGCATTGAAGCGGTACACCAGGCGATCCACTACCCGCGCCGGTTCTGCCCACTTCGCGCCCGGGGGCGCAGCCGGCACCTCGGCCACCTTGGTTCCCGTTGCGGGAACCAGAGTGGTAAAGGAAATCTGCTTTCCGTCCGGCGACCAGGCGATACCGCTGGGCGCTTCCTGCAGGTTGGTCAGTTTTGCGGTCTGGCCTGTATCCATCCAGCGCACGTAGATCTGCGGCGCGCTGTCGCGGTCGGAAACATAGAGGAGGCGGGTGCCATCCGGGGACCAGCGCGGCGAGCTATCCCGGTAGTGACCGGTAGTGAGCGGGCGGTGACCGCTGCCATCAAAGTTGATGATCCACAGGTTCGAGTAGCGCCGGTCCGACATGATGTCGCTGAACTGGCGCACATAGACGATCTGTCTGCCATCGGACGAAATCTGCGGATCGGTCGCAAACTCCAGTTCGAAAATGTCCGTCGGCTGGAGCGGCCGGGCGCGCTCCTGCGCCGCAAGAGGCAGAACGAAAAGAATGACAAGACACACCAACCTCACAGAATTGTTCGAGATATACCGCATCATCACACACCTCCCCTCTTGATCTCGCGGTAAGAACGACAGCCTGCTGGCCAAGGCAAGACTCACGGGGAATACAATCAAGGGCGGCTTATGCTAGGCCAGCGGCGAACACAAGTCAATGCGCGGGCATTCTTGCTGAAACCGCTAGCGGGACGCGGCACCGAGAAAATCTTCGATTCGCTCCAGGGCGTCATCGAGCGCGGCGGCAACGCGGTTGCGCTCCCGCACCATCTGCGTAAACAGAAAGCCGTAGCGGTCGCTGGTCGGGTCGAGTTGCGCAAGCTCGCGTGCCGGATCCAACCCTGGAAGAATGGGCAGCGGTGCGGCCGGATCCTGCTCGAAACGCCCCGAAACGGTGTAGAGCGCTGCGTTCAGGTTGTGCGAGAGCCGGAGGAAGAGCCGGTTCAGAGCCTGCACCCTCGAGCTTGCTTCTCCGCTCGAAGCGGCAAGGCGGAGCTTATCCGCCTCTGCCTCGAGTTCTCGTGTCTTCGTCTCCAGCCACGTGGCGCGCTCGATCAGCATTTTAAAATCTAGGTGCGCGCCAACCGCTGTTTGCAGGTCGGCCAGCGCTCTGCGATAGTTTTGCGCAATGGGCGAAATCCGATAGGGCAAGACCGGCAGGGTCGCCAGCGCGTAGAGTTCCGCCAGCCGCAGCTCGGTATCGCGTACAAGGGCCTGCATGTTAATCTTGTCCAGTGTGTCTTCGGGTGTGTGCCACCACCAGCCGCGCTCTGACCCCCCTACGTAGTCGGCCCGGTCCGGATGCCCAAGCGGAATCTCGGGCAGGCCAATGGACACTTCCGGGATGCCGATACCCTGGAACGCGGAGTCGCCCGCACGGAAGGGACGAAAGATGGGCATGCCGGCTGCGAAGTAGCCATCCCTAGGTTCCTTTCCGGTTAACTCGCGCGCGAATTGCGTGGTGAAGCCCGCCAGTTCGGGCCATCCCCAGGTGGCTACTTCATCCAGCGGCACGCTGCGCGCGCCCGGCCCATCCAGATTCATATAGGCAACGCAGTGGCGGTCCAGATCCGACCAGAAGTGATCGGCATACCACGTGGAGCCGGCATAGCGTCCGGTGGAATGCCCCGTCCACCAGGCAAAGCGAAAATCGCGCCGCAACAGCTTTCGGTTCCGATGAAGAATACGTGCCATTTCGAGCATGCTCGCGTCAGTCGAGCCGGTGTCGGTCATCCCCTTGTACCAGGCATCCAGGTGGGAGGAGACGAGAATGAAGTCGTCACTACCTCCCTTCACTTCTGCCACAACCAAGGGGATGGTTCGCCAGGCGGTCGAGACCTCGGTGAACAGCCGCACGCGCACGGGCCCGCGCTGTCTCAGTTGTTTCAGCCATTCGCCATCGGCTCGGGTGATTGACAACGCCGGGATACCAGGAATGTGGCGCGCCGTCTGCGGCGTGGGGGTGCCCCAGACGGTAGTAATGATCATCTCGTGTAGCAACTCGCGGGGATTAATGTGAATCAAGCCAATCGCGCCCAGCTCCTCGACCAGCCGCGCGTGCTGCGGCGTGAGCAAACCGTCGGCCACCACGATTTTTCCGCGCACATCTTTCCCCGCGTAGGCAGGCGCGGCCAGCAGACCAAAGATGGCACCGGGACTGCCGACGAAGACCAGCTCTCCCTCCAGCCCTGGTGGCAGGGTGGAAGTCGAAAATGAGGGCGTCACTGCGCGCAGTGTGCGCGGTTCTCGCCCCAGCACCCGCAGTTCCGCGCGAATGGGCCAGCTCAAATAGGCCTTGAAGTGATGAACCTGGTGGGAGATGCCGTACTGTTTGAGCGCATCGGCGAGCAGTTCGGCAGCGCGCGCCTCGCCTTCACTCCCCGAGACGCGATCCACCAAATTGAACGGAACAAGAATCTTCTCCATCTCGGAGACGGAGATTTCCTTTTGCAGCTGTGTGATAATCTCGCGATCCTGAGAAGTCAGGAGTTGGGCTGCACTGGCCGCGGGTTGCTCGGCGGACGACCAAGAGCCTCCCGACAAGGTCAGTAGCAAGGCGACAACCATACCTGTGCGTCCCATGTTCATCTCCTTCGCGCTACCCGGGACGGGCTCCCGTGCCGAGGAGTGTAGTCCGCTTGAGGCACGAAGGCAATTCCAGAGGAGTCCCCTTATGAGAGGATGGCAATCGGCGAAACGCGTCCTTGTCTTCATACTCTTCATTCCCGCTTCGGGCCTGGCTGGCGAAGAACCCTCACCTCTTCCTCTGACGTGGGAAAGCATCTTTCTTGAGAACCGGGGCGCCCACGACGCCGCCATCTCGCCGGATGGCCGCTGGGTGGCCGTTACTGCTACGGGCCCGCACGGCAGGGGGATCTATCTGATTCCCACGAATCCCGAGGATCCACCTGAAGCCACGTTCTGGGTCGCGGGTTCTTCTCCGCGCTGGTCTCCCGACAGCGGACGGATCGTCTTTCTCCACGCCAATGACCTCTGGATTGCGGAGGTAGGCTCGCAGCAACCGCGGCGTATCACCTCTGACAACGAGGATGAACGTGCACCAGCATTCTCCCCCGACGGAAAGACGATTGCCTTCTACTCCTCGCGCAGTGGCTACCAGGATATCTGGTTAGTGGCAGCGGCAACCGGTGCAGTCCCGCGCCGCTTGACACGAGAAGCCATGGCAGAGGACGACCCACGCTTTGCCCCCGCTTGGTCACCGGATGGGAAGCACATCGCCTTCATCTCCAACAAGAGCCATTACTGGCACGATGACGCCTGGGTGGTTGAAGTCAACACGGGAGAAAGCCGCCAGCTTTCTCACGGATTGATGGCGACCTCCACGCCCGTCTGGTCGCCGGACGGCAGATTGCTTGCTGTGCTGGGCACTTCGAAGAAAGAGTTCTGGTACGAGGACTTGTCCTACATCTACCTGCTTGACCCTGTCGCCGGGACCGAGCGCACGGTCAAGATGCAAATCTACGCCAGCGATTGGCTCATGAACCACCGACCCTTCTGGTCAGGCGACGGAGCGCAGATTTACTTTCTCTACCAGCAGCGCGGGGAGTTCGACCTGTGGGCAATCCCCAGCGCGGGCGGCGTGGCCACCCGCATTACGAATATGGGTGGCGCTGTGCGTTCGTTCGATGCGACCCCTGCGGGCGATGCCTTCGTCTTGGTACGGAGCACCCCCACACGCGGAGCTGAGGTGGACTACATTTCAAACCGCGGCGGGCTGCCCCGCCAGCTCAGCCGGTTTTCCCGCCCGTGGTCGGATGCAAGGGCACCAGCTGCGATCTCGTACCGGAGTTACGACTGGCTCTATGTTCAGGGCTTTCTCTATCTTCCACCGGAGTTGAAACCCGGGCAGACGTACCCGGCGGTGGTCAACGTGCATGGCGGCGGAACGAATTCCTATCTGAACGGGCTGAACCTGATTGAGCAGCACCTAGCGGCGAGAGGCTATATCGTCTTGGCGATCAACTACCGCGGTGGCTCCGGCTTCGGGCGAGAGTTCCAAGACCTCTCCATCAACGATTGGGCCAACGGGCAAGCACTGGACGCAGCCGCTGCGGCAGATTTCCTCCGCAGCCTCTCCTACTGTAACGGCAAGGTGGGAATCTATGGCTACAGCTACGGTGGCATCATGACCATGGCAGCGATTACACGCGCACCAGAGAAGTTTGATGCCGCCGTTGCCATGGCTGGAATCTATGACTTCGGGGACGCCTATCGGACGGCCGATCGTCTCGGCCGCGTTTTCATCCGCGCTGGGCACGGGGGCTCCCCGGAGGAGCGTCCCGAAATCTACGCCATCAGCAATTCTCTGGCACGTATTGCCCGCATCCGCAGCCCACTGCTCATCATGCACGGAGAAGCCGACGTGCGCGCGCCCTTTCGCCAATTCCGCCTTGCCGTCGAATTGCTCCGCCAGCACGGGAAGTCTTTCGAGAGCAGGAGCTACCCCAACGAGCCCCACGGGTTCCGCAATCCGCAGAATTCCATTGATATGTACCAACGGCTGGAAGCATTCTTCGCCCAGCACCTGAAGGCGCTCCGCTAACTGGATGGAGCAGCCACGGATAACATTGTGGCAACTCCGGATACGGCTTCCTTGCCCGCGAGCCTCAATTTCCGCTATGGTGAGAACGGGCGTAGCCGGGCGCAGCATCCATGAAGCGCATCCTGCTCATCGAGGACGACAAAGACATCGTCGAACTCGTCCGCTACAACCTGGAAAAGGAAGGCTTTCAGGTGGTGGCGGCGAGCGACGGCTTGACGGGACTGGGGCAGCTCAAGAAGTCTCCGCCTGACCTTCTGCTTCTCGACCTGATGCTCCCCAGGCTCTCGGGCCTCGAAATCTGCAAGGAAGTCCGCCGCGACGCGAGTTTGAACCGCCTCCCCATCCTGATCCTCACCGCCCGGGGCGAGGAAGCCGACCGCGTAGTAGGGCTGGAACTGGGTGCCGACGATTACGTCACCAAGCCCTTCAGCGTGCGTGAACTCGTTGCCCGGGTGCGCGCCCTCCTGCGGCGCACTGAACCATCGGGAGAAGCCGAGAAAGCTATCGAAATCGGCCCCCTCCACATCGAGCCCGCTTCCTACCGTGTGACCAGCGCCGGCAAACCCCTTGTTCTGAGCACGCTCGAGTTCCGCCTCCTCCACTTCCTTGCCTCCCATCCCAACCGGGTTTTCTCGCGCGATCAGTTGCTGGACGCGGTCTGGGGAACGGAACGCTTCGTGACACCGCGGAGCGTGGACGTTTATGTTCGCCGCCTGCGCGAAAAAACGGAAGCAAACCCGCGGCACCCCCGGTACTTGAAGACAGTCCGCGGTGCCGGCTATCTCTTTCAAACGCGTGAAGCTTAGACTCTTCTGGAAACTCGGTTTGACCTATTTGTCCCTCCTGCTACTCGTGCTGTTGGCCGTAGACGTCTACGCCGGGCGCGCGCTGCGACATGACTATCTGCGCGCGGCCTTTCAGCAACTGGAAGCCCTGGCGCGGCTCGCAACGCATCGGCCTCCACCGTTCGGCGAGCTTGCCGCTTTGCGCGCTTGGGCAGCCTGGATGGCCCAAACAGGTGCCCGCGTTACGGTGATTGCAGCTGACGGACAGGTGCTTGCCGACTCGCACGAAAAACCCGAGAAGATGGCGAACCACGCCGACCGCCCTGAGATTCAACAGGCCTTTGCCACCGGCCGCGGGCAGGCGGTCCGTTACAGCGAAACTGTCGCTCGCGAACTCGTCTACCTAGCGATTCGACACGATGCGGCCGCCGGCACGCCTACGGTAGTGCGCCTGGCACTGCCGCTTGCGCAGATCAGCCAGGCCTTGGCCGACATTCGCCGACAGTTAGGGCTGGCTTCGCTGGTTCTCCTCTTGCTCGCCGGTGGGATCTCTTTGCTGTTCTCGCAGACGTTCTCCCGGCGTGTTGAACGTCTCAAGGAATTCGCGCAGCGAGTCGCCGAAGGGGATTTCCACCCCCTACCCACGGAGCGCATGGGAGACGAACTTGTCGAGTTAGCCCACTCACTCAACCAAACCGCGCAGCGGCTCCAACAAACCATTTACACACTCACGCAGGAGCGCAACCAGTCGGCCGCGATTCTGGCCAGCATGGTGGAGGGCGTGGCGGTGATTGGCCCCGACCAACGAATCATCTTCTGCAACGAAGCATTCTGTACTGCCCTCGGGATTGAAGGCAGATTCTGCAGGGGGCGTCCCGTGGTGGAAGTGGTGCGGCAGTCGGACTTGCTGGCCGTGATCCAAGCCGTGCTGGCCACACAGGAAACGCGCAGTGCCCAGGTTGCGCTGGGCACCGTGCGGCCGCAGCATTTTGATGTGGCTGCTGCCCCCGTGCCGGCTACCGGCTCTGTCGGCGCCGTCCTGGTTCTGCACGAGACCAGTGAACTGCGTCGGCTAGAGCGCGTGCGGCAGGACTTCATCGCCAATGTGTCCCACGAATTGAAAACGCCCCTCGCAGCCATTCAGGGTTTTGCCGAAACGCTCCTGGGGGGCGCCCTGGACGACAAGCAAAACCGCGCGCGCTTCCTCGAAATCATCCGCGACCATGCCATCCGCCTTGGCCGCCTTACCGACGACCTGCTCAAGCTCTCCCTGATCGAGGCCGGAAAGCTCGAACTCGAGAGCGCGCCGGTACCCGTACAGGACATCATCCACTCCTGCGTCGAAACGACGCGCTTGAAAGCTGCACCGAAGCAACTCACGCTGGCGACGGAATACCTCTCCCACCTCCCGCCGGTGCGCGGCGACGTCGCGCGGCTGCGCGAAGTGCTGCAGAACCTGCTTGACAACGCCGTCCAGTACACACCCGCGGGCGGCCACATCACGGTGCGCGCAGCCGTCCATGAGGGCCAGATGAAGATCGCAGTTACCGACACAGGCGTCGGCATTCCCCGGGCCGAGCAGCAACGGATTTTCGAACGGTTCTACCGCGTGGATCCCGCCCGCTCGCGGGAAGTCGGCGGCACGGGGCTGGGCCTGTCGATCGCCAAGCACCTGGTGGAAGCCCACGGCGGCCGCATTGAAGTGGAAAGCGAAGTTGGCCGCGGCTCCACCTTCAGCATCTACCTACCACTGGCCTAGGCCGGACTTGTAACCGAGAATTCACACTCACGTCATTCTCCCTTCATTTCACCTCCTCATACTGCGCCCCGTGCAACAGGTGACTTGGGTCCACACACTTCTCAAAGCCCTCCCGCGGCTTCGCCCCGATGCGGAGACCCGCCGGCGAACTCGTTACTACATTTTCGAGCTGATTACGTGGACACTCGGAGAAAAGAACTCAACCCGAAAGGACGCATCAACCATGGACCTCTCATCCAAGCGACACATTGCCAGAGCCGTATCGGTGGCGCTTCTGCTGACAGCTACAGCAGTGGCGGGGGAAGCGCCCAAGAACCCATCGCCCCCGCCGACGGCGTTGGAACAACAGCTCCTGCAACAGCAACTGCGGATTGCAGAATTGGAACGGATCCTGAAAGAGCAAGCCCTGCTGCTGCAACAACTCCAACAGCAACTGACGGGACAGGGAAACGGAGGGCACCCCCCCTCCGCCGCGTCCTCGCCCGCTCCCGCGCCCGTACCAGCGCCACAGACCGAGGTGACGCCCGCTCAGGAAATCAACCGCATCTCGGGTGAAGTCGATGCGTTGGCCGAGCACAACAAGGAGCTGAACGAAAAAGTCAGCAAGTTGGAGAAGAACAACCAGGAGCTCGGCAAGAGCGTAACGGACAAGACCAAGGGGCTGGGGAACTTCAGCTTCAGTGGGGATGTGCGACTCCGCTACGAACCGTTCGTGCAGGGGGGCGGTTTCGCCACCCGGCAGCGCGAGCGGGTGCGGGCCCGGCTGAATATCGTGGGCAAACTCAGCGACGAAATATCGGGTGGCATTTCCGTTGCCACCGGCTCTCTCGACGACGTCAACTCGACCAATCAAACCCTCACTGGTTTCTTTACGCGCAAAACCGTCGGGTTCGACCGCTACTATCTGACCTATAGGCCAAGATGGTTTTCTTCGCTCACTCTGACGGGCGGAAAGACCGTCTATCCCTGGTACCGCACCCCACTCACCTTCGACAGTGACATCAACCCGGAAGGCTTCTCCCAGACCTTCACCTTCAACTTCCAGAGCCCGATCTTGAAGACCATCACCTTGGTGGGGTTCGAGCTTCCGTTCAACGAGGCCAGTGGCGGCTACGACAGCGCCATTCTGGGCGGACAGATTCAAACCCGCCTGAAGCTCTCCGAGAGGGTGGGCCTGCGATTGTATGCGGCGGGCGTGAACGTGAACCGCGCGGACCCCATCGCTGTGGCCGTAGCCAACGGTACGCTTCGGCCCAGTCTGCCCAATACCAACCGCTTCCGCACCAACAGCACCGGCGCGGTGATCGGGTACGCTTCCAAGTTCCTCTATCTTGACCTCATCGCCGCTGTGGACTTGAACGTGAATCCCCGCTGGCCGTTAGTGCTGCAGTTCAACGTGGTCAACAACACCCGGGCGATGGATTCCGAGCGCACTGGCTACTGGGGCGAGGTGCTGATGGGGCGGCTCTCGGAGCCGAAGGATGTTCAATTCGGCTACGCCTTGGTTCGCCTCGAACGCGAAGCCGTCATCGGCGCCTTCAATGAAAGCGACCTGCGCGCAGCCACCAATGTCCACAACCACCGCTTCAGTCTCGGCTACCAAGCCTTCAAGAATGTCTCCGTCCAGTACACGCTGTGGCTGGGGCGCCTGGCGAACCCCCATGACCCCACCAGTGCCAGCCAGGTGCCGCCCAACTTCCGCACCGCCTGCTCCACCGCACCGTTTGCCGGCTGCCAAGATCCCTCCCTGAAGCGGATGCAGTTTGATGTCGTCTACAAGTTCTAGGCTGTCACGGGATTTTTACGTGGTTGTAACGGAACTGTAAGAATGCTTGAACGAAACTAACCAAGGAGGAAGTCGATGAAAAAGAAGGAAATTCTCGCCATCCTGGTGGTGGGGCTGGTGGGAGCCGGCGTGCTTCTTGCCCAGCAGGGCAACATCACCGTCAAAGGCTCCGACACCATGGTCATCCTCGGCCAACGTTGGGCCGAGGTCTACATGAAGAACAATCCCGGTGTGACCGTCCAGGTCACCGGCGGCGGTTCAGGAACCGGCATCGCCGCGCTCATCAATGGCACGACCGACATCGCCGAGTCCTCGCGCCCGATGAAGGACAAAGAAAAAGCCGACGCCAAAGCCAAGCGGGGCAAGGACGTTCTGGAGTTGCCCGTGGCCGTGGACGGCTTGGCGGTCTATGTCCACGAGGTGAACCCCGTGAATGAGCTGAGCCTCCAACAACTGAAGGGCATCTACACGGGCGCCGTCAAGAACTGGAAAGAGGTCGGTGGGCGCGACGAGCGGATCCTGCTCTACAGCCGCGAGAACAATTCCGGCACCTACGTTTACTTCAAGGAGCATGTGCTGGAGAACGCCGACTACTACCCGACCGCGCAGACACTGCCGGGAACGGCGGCGGTGATCAACGCGGTGGCGAGGGACCCACGCGGCATCGGCTACGGTGGCATTGCCTACGGCAGAGGCATCAAGCACCTGCGCGTAAAGCCGGACGCCAGCTCGCCCGGCGTTGAACCCACAATGGAAAATGTCCTGAGCGCGCGCTACCCCATCAGCCGCTACCTCTACTGGTATTTTGCCGGCCAGCCGTCCGGCGACCTGAAGGCATTCACGAGCTGGGTGCTCTCCGCAGAGGGGCAAAGGGTCGTCGAGAATGTGGGCTACTATCCGCTTCCCGAACGTGTACGGGCGGAAAGTCGGACCAAGCTCGGAAGAAGTGAATCAAAGAAACCCAACGCCTCTCGCTAGCCGGAAGTTTCACCGGCGGCGTGCCCTGGGGCACGTTTTTCTCAATCCCGCATGAGCACGGCAGCCAACACAATCCGGCTGGCGAGCCTGGTGGCGCGGCGGCGCTGGCGCGAGTGGGTGACTGAGAAGTTCATCTACCTCAATGCCGTCGGCGCCATCGCCCTCATCGTGCTCATCTTTGTTTTCGTTGCGCGGGAAGCCTACCCGGTGCTGGTCAACTCAGTCGTCCACGAAGAAGTGACGGTGGAGGCACTCTTCCTGCCTCAGAACTACGGGACGCCGGAGGCCCCGCTGCCCTACGTCTGGCAGCCGGTGTCGCAAGTGCCGAAGTACAGCCTGATGCCGCTGCTGCTGGGGACGCTGAAAGTCACGCTCGTGGCCATGCTGTTGGCCATGCCGCTGGCGATTCTCGCCGCCATCTACACCACGGAATTCGCCCCTCGGTGGTTGCGCGAAGCCATCAAGCCCGTGGTGGAGTTGCTGGCCGGAATTCCCTCCGTTGTCCTCGGTTTCTTCGCCCTAGTGGTGCTGGCGAGCTGGCTGCAGAATCTGTTTGACTTTGACTTCCGGCTGAATGCCATCAATGCCGGCGTGGCGATGGGCCTGGCCGTTATCCCCATCATCTACACCATCAGCGAGGATGCCCTCACCGCCGTTCCGCGGAGTTATCGCAACGCCGCTTACGCGCTCGGTGCCTCGCGCGCGCAAACCGCCTGGCAGGTGGTCTTGCCGGCAGCGCTGCCGGGCGTTTTTGCGGGCGTGGTGCTGGGTTTCGGGCGCGCGATGGGAGAAACCATGATCGTGCTGATGGCCTCCGGCAATGCTGCCATCACATCCTGGAGCTTCAGCGAGTCTGTGCGCACGCTCTCGGCTACCATCGCCGCCGAGCTGGCGGAAGTGGTCTTTGGCAGCCCCCACTACCATGTCCTTTTTTTCATCGGCACGGTGCTCTTCACCATGACCTTTGCGCTCAACTGGCTCGGGAGCCGCATGATCGGCAGGCTGCGGCGACGCCTGACCGGAGTGGACCGATGAGCCCGGTAGTTCCTCGGCGGCTTGCGGATCGGGCTTTTCTCTGGTTGGCGGCGCTGGCTGTGCTTCTGATCGTCGCCATGCTGGGCGTCATCTTGGGCAACATTGTCTGGAACGGTTGGGAGCAGATCACCTGGGAATTCCTGACCGCTGCGCCCCGCGTGGGCATGACCGAAGGCGGTATCTTTCCGGCCATCTTCGGCACCGTGCTGCTGGTGCTCCTGATGACGATCTTCGTTGTACCGTTGGGTGTGTGCGTAGCAATCTATTTCTCCGAGTATGCGAACCGCGAGTCGCCGCTCTATCGCTGGACGCGACAAGCAGTGAACAATCTGGCGGGTGTGCCTTCTATCGTCTTTGGCCTGTTTGGTCTGGGCTTCTTCGTGCAGTTCGTCGGCCGCGGAGTCGACCGTGCGTTCTATGAGGGCCGCCTCACCTACGGGCAGCCGGCTCTGATCTGGGCGGCGCTGACGATGGCCGTGCTGACCTTGCCGGTGGTGATTGTGAGCGTGGAGGAGGCGTTGCGGGCCGTGCCGCAGACCTATCGCGACGCCAGCTACGCCTTGGGTGCCACCCGCAGCCAGACCATCTTCCGCGTGGTTCTTCCCCATGCGCTCTCCGGTGTCCTGACAGGCGGGATTCTGGCGGTGAGCCGCGGGGCGGGGGAAGTGGCTCCGATTCTGTTTGTGGGTGCCGCGTACTTCCTGCCCCATCTGCCCACACGATTGAACGACCAGTTCATGGAATTGGGCTACCATGTCTATGTTCTCTCGACTCAATCGCCGGACGTGGAAGCCACGAAACCTTTGCTGTACGGCACGGTGCTGGTCCTGCTGGCACTGACGTTTCTCCTGAACCTGACGGCAATTGCGATTCGGAGCCGGCTCCGAGTCGGAGCTGAGACCGGCCGATGAACGTCCCCACAATGCGCGACTTCCCGCTGCTGAAGACGCAGGTGCGCTTCCCGGCGGTGGCGGGAGAGCCACGCGTGCCCAAGATTGAGGTCGAAGGGCTCACCATCCGCTACGGCAAGCGGGTGGCGGTACGTGAAGTCACCCTGCCGCTCTATCAAAACCTGATTACCGCCATCATCGGCCCTTCCGGCTGCGGGAAGTCCACTTTCCTGCGCGCCCTGAATCGCATGAACGACGCCATTCCGGGTGTCGCGACCCAGGGATGCGTGATGCTGGACGGGCTCAACATCTACACGCCGGGCTTCGACGTGATTGAGCTCCGGCGGCGCGTGGGCATGGTTTTCCAAACACCGAATCCGTTTCCCAAATCCATTTACGACAACGTGGCCTTCGGCTTGCGGATCAATGGCCTGGTCAGCTCCCGAGCGGAGTTGGACGCACGGATCGAGCAGGCGCTCCGCGCGGCCGCGCTGTGGGACGAAGTGAAAGATCGACTGAATCGCAACGCGCTGCAACTCAGCGGTGGGGAGCAGCAGCGGCTCTGCATTGCCCGGGCGTTGGCCGTCCAGCCCGAGGTGCTGCTGATGGACGAGCCGGCTTCGGCGCTGGACCCGGTTTCGACGGCGAAGATCGAAGAGCTGATGTTTGAACTCAAGAAGGACTACACGATCCTGATCGTCACGCACAACATGCAGCAGGCAGCGCGGGTGAGCGACCTCACCGCCTTCCTCCTGAACGGAACGCTGGTGGAGTTCAACCCGACACCGCGGTTGTTCACCACACCGACAGACTCCCGAACGGAAGCCTACATTACGGGCCGCTTCGGTTAGGAGTGCAGCAATGGAACGCCATTTCGAACGCGAACTGGAAGAGCTGAAAGAACACCTGCTGCGCATGGGGAGTCTCGCAGAGACGGCCGTGCACCAGGCCGTGCACGCGGTCTTGGAAGCGGATGGGGGACTGGCGCAGCGCGTGGTGGAGCAGGAAGAAACAGTGAACGAGATGCAGTTGGAGATTGATGAGCGCGTGCTGCGGCTGCTGGCGCTGCACCAGTTGATGGCGGCGGATCTGCGCTTTGCGGTCGGCGTCACCCGCATCAACGCCGACCTGGAACGCATTGGCGACCAGGCGGTGAACATTGCTCAATGCGCCCAGCGCATCCTGCGCCACCCGCGGGTCAAGCCATATGTGGACCTGCCGCGAATGAGCGAGTTAGCCGAGGGGATGGTGCGGGATAGCCTGAATGCCTTCGTTTACAAGGACGTGGAGCTGGCCAAAACCGTGCTGACGCGCGACGACCAGGTGGACAACCTGCGCGACCAAATCTTGCGCGAACTGCTCACCTACATGATGGAAGATTCCTCGGTCATCTTCCCGGCGTTTGAATTGATCCTGGTGGCGAAGAACCTGGAGCGCATCGCCGATCACGCCACGAACATCGCCGAGGACGTCATCTACATCGCCGCCGGCCGCGACATCCGCCATCACGCGCTGGACCGGCGCTAGCATTCGCTGGGCGTCGGGACGCCCTTCCCCTCCGGCGAAACTCCGCTGGTCAGACGGCCCCTCGGCCACCATCTTCCCAGTTGCAATGCCCCGCCTGTCGGGCTAGGATGTGACGCTCTGAAGTCTGCGGTGATCCCATCTTGATGGAACGAGGAACTCCCATGAACGACTGCCCGCTTCGTCTGCGAACCTGGATGCTTTTCCTGCTGGTGCTGAGCCTGACCTGGCCGACCGCGTCCGCATATGCTCAGGCACGCCCGCGCCCGGCTGCCAAGACGCAACCCACGACCCCGGTGCCTGCTCCGGCGCAGCCGAACTACCCCGAGATTCTCAAGAACCTCAAGTGGCGCGAAATCGGTCCCGCCATCATGGGCGGGCGGATTGACGACTTCGCCGTGGTTGAAAACAATCCCAGCATTGTTTACGTCGCCACCGCTTCGAGCGGCCTTTGGAAGACGACCAACAGCGGCACCAGCTGGGAGCCGCTGTTTGACAACGAGGAAGTTTCTACCATCGGCGATGTCACTCTCGCCCCTTCCGATCCTTCCATCCTCTGGGTAGGCACCGGCGAGCCGAATAACCGGCAGAGTTCTTCCTGGGGCAATGGCGTCTATAAGTCCACCGATGCCGGCACAACCTGGAAGAACATGGGACTGAAGGAGACCCATCACATCGGCCGCATCGTCATTCACCCCTCCGACCCTAACACCGTCTATGTGGCGGCACTGGGTCGCCTCTGGGGGCCCAACGAAGAACGCGGCGTGTTCAAAACCACCGACGGCGGCCAGACCTGGAAGAAGGTGCTCTACCTGAATGAAGACACGGGCGTGATTGACCTCGCCATGAACCCGGAAAGCCCGGGCACGCTCTACGCCGCCGCCTACCAGCGCCGCCGCACCGTCTTCGGCTTCAACGGCAGCGGCCCCCACAGCGCGCTCTACAAAACTACCGATGGCGGGGCGACTTGGAAGAAATTGACCACAGGTCTGCCGTACGAGAAAGGCGAGGGGGAAACCGGGCGCATCGGCGTCAACGTCTACCGGAAGAATCCCAACATCATCTACGCCATCGTGGAACATAAACGGGGCGGCGTGTTCCGCAGCGAAGACAACGGCGAAACCTGGACCAAGATGAGCGACACCAATCCCCGCCCGATGTACTACAGCCAGATCCACATCGATCCCAACAACGACCAGCGGATCTGGGTGTTGGGCGCGCCGATGTATTACTCCGAAGACGGCGGCAAGACCTTCACCACCCGGCTCGTCCAGCGCATTCACGGCGACTACCACGCGATGTGGATCAATCCGGCCAATTCCGACCACATGGTCGTCGGATCCGACGGCGGGATTCACTGGAGCTACGACCGCGGCCGCAGCTGGGACTTTGTCAACAGCCTTGCCCTGGGCCAATTCTACGAAATCGGCGTTGACATGCGGAACCCCTACTTCGTCTGCGGCGGCCTGCAGGACAACGGCAGTTGGTGCGGCCCCAGCCGGACCTGGTGGCAGCAGGGGATCACCAACGAGGATTGGTACCGCGTGGGTGGCGGCGATGGCTTCTACGTCCAGATTGACCCCACTGATCCCAATATCGTCTATGGCGAGTCGCAGGACGGCAACCTCTACCGGCGCGATCTCCGCACCAACGAATCCCGCGGCATCCGGCCCGAACCCAAAGAAGAGGAGCCTCGCTACCGCTTCCAGTGGAATTCTCCCATCGTCATCTCCGCGCACGATGCGAAGACGATTTACTACGGCGGCAACTTCCTCTTCAAATCCACCGACCGCGGCGACACCTGGACGAAGCTCGGGGGCGACCTCACGACCGGCGTCGAGCGGGACAAACTGCCCATCATGGGCAAAGTACCGGACGCAGAAACTCGCTCCCGCCACGACGGCGTTCAGGCGTTCCCGACCATCGCCACCGTCAGCGAATCCCCGCTGCGCCCGGGCCTGCTCTTGGTGGGAACCGATGACGGCAACCTACACGTGACGCGCGATGACGGCCAGCGGTGGCGGAACGTGACCGAGCGCGTCCCCGGCCTGCCCAAGGGCACCTATGTCAGCCGGGTGGTGGCCTCACGTCACGCCGAGTGCACCGCCTACGCCACTTTTGACGGCCACCGCAGCAACGACTTCAACGTCTACGTCTATACGACCAGCGACTGCGGCGACACCTGGAAAGCTATCTCGAATGGCATCCCGAACAACAACGGCATCGCCAACGTCATCCGCGAGCACCCGCGCAACCCGAACCTGCTCTTCGTCGGCACCGAATACGGCGCCTATCTCTCCTTCGATCGCGGCGCGAACTGGCACCGGCTCAAGATGAATCTCCCCACCGTGCCGGTGGACGACATTGCCGTCCACCCGCGCGAAAACGACCTTCTCTTCGGCACCCACGGTCGCGCCATCTGGGTGCTCGACGACATCACCCCGCTCGAGCAACTCACCGAAACCGTCCTGGCGGCTGACCTGCACCTCTTCGACATCCGTCCCTCCACGGCCTGGCGCATCTACGGCCACAAGGGTAATACCGGCCATAAGCTGTTCATCGCCGAGAACCCGCCCTATGGGGTCCTGATCAATTACTACCTGAAGTCAAAGCTCGACGAGAAAGAAAAGGTAAAGCTCGCGATCCTGGATGCAGAGGGGAAGGTGATCCGCGAGCTTGAGGGGGGAACCGAACCCGGCATCAACCGGGTGAGCTGGGACCTGCGCTACGAGCCGGCGGTCCGGCCGGAGCCAGGTCAACAATTCGGCTTCTTCGGTCCGCCGCGCGGCCCGTCAGTGGATCCCGGTACTTATACGGTGAAGATCTCAGCGAAGAATGCCGAGGTAACAAAAAAGGCTACGGTGGAGGAAGACCCCCGCATCACGATTTCGCCCGCCGATCGCGCCGCCCGCCGGAGCGCAATCGACCGAGCGTACGAGCTTGCACGCACCGCCGATCGGGGTCGCCGAACCGCGGTCGAACTCAAGTCCGCTCTGACAAGTGCGACGGAGGCATGGAAGAAGCCCGGGGCACCAGCGATTCCCGAAGATATCCGGAAGGCGGCCGAGGAACTCGCCAAGCAAGTGGACGAGGTGCACGGCAAGTTCGTTCCACCGCAACTGCCTCCGGGGTGGGCGGGCCCGCCCTTGGTCTACACGCCGCCAACACTCCCACAACGCGCTAACCGCTTGCTCGGGGCTCTCGACGGCTACACGGCCGCTCCAACCGCGCAGCAACTGGAAGAACTCCAAGTGGTCACTGGCCTGCTGGGAGAAACCATGGAGCGGTTGAAGAAACTCGTGGACGTGGATCTAGCCGAACTCAACCGCATGATGAATGCGGCGGGCATCCCCCACATCCGCCTGACCGCCGCACCCGGAGGCAGACCTTAGAACCTGGTGTCGGCGCCGCCAAGCTCGTCGCCTGTGGCGTCGGCCAGCTTTTTGTTGCGCGAATCGGCCCAGGATCAGCCTCGGCATCGAACGAAGGATCACGCCAGATTCAGCTTCGCCCTTTGTTTTCTTTGAGTTAGAATAGCACGCGGATGACTTTCTGATGGCGAGCTAACTGCTACAATGCCGCCTGAGATGATCCTTTATCAGATCGGCGATTCCATCGAATTGGATGAGACCGGCGCGCCTGCCCTGCGGCCCGACCGCTTCCGCATCGAGCCCTCTCCCCTGCCGAAACAGAAACCCCAGGAGCGGCTCCACAACTGGAAGGAGGTCTTTCTGGGCTTCACGCCGGACGTGGCCATCGTAGAGGCTTCGCGCTGCCTGGAATGCCAGCACGCGCCCTGCGTGGACGCCTGCCCCGTCAAGAATCCGATTCCGGAAGCGATGTTCCTCATCGCCCAGGGACGCTTCGCGGAAGGTGCGCTGAAGTTTTTCGAGACCAGCAATATGCCCGACATCTGCGGCCGTATCTGCCCGCAGGAGAAGCTGTGCGAAGGCGCCTGTGTGTTCACACCGGTGGCCGAGCCAGTCCGCATCGGCAAGCTGGAAGCCTTCTGCGTCGACTTTCTCCGCGAGCGGTATGGCTACCCGATCCCTGTTTCCATCCAACCCACTGGTTACCAGGTCGCGATCGTGGGCGGTGGTCCGGCGGGATTGGCGGTGGCGGAAGAGCTGGCGAAACGCGGTCACGGCACCACCATCTACGACGCGTGGCCCGTCCCGGGTGGCCTGCTGCTCTACGGCATTCCCAACTTCAAGCTGAAGAAAGAAATCCCGCTGGCGTTGATCGAACGCCTCAAGCGCCTGGGCGTGCGCTTCATCTGCAACGTGCGCATCGGGCGCGAGCGGGCCGTGGACCAACTGCTCGGCGAGGGCTACGACGCTGTCTTCCTCGGCCACGGCGCCACCCAAGGCAACGTGATGAAGACTCCGGGGGAGGACCTGAAGAACGTCTATCAGGCCACGGACTACCTGGTACGCGGCAATGTCCCTCCCGAGTGGTTGCCGGAGGAATTGCGCCAGAAGCCGCACGTAGGGCGACGGACGGCGGTGATTGGCGGGGGTGACACGGCGATGGACTGCGTGCGCACCGCCAAACGCTTGAACCCGGAGGGGGAGGTCTACTGCGTCTATCGCCGCACGGAGGCCGAGATGCCGGGCCGCGGCGAGGAGCGCGTTCATGCGCGCGAAGAGGGCGTCCACTTCGAATGGCTCACCCTGCCCAAGCGGTTCATCGGCAACGAACAGGGTGAAGTTGCTGCTATGGAGTGTATTCGCATGCGGCTGGGCGAGCCGGATGCCAAGGGCCGACGCAAACCGGTAGAAGTCCCCGGAACGGAATTCATCCTGGAAGCCGATACCGTCGCGCTGGCCTTGGGCTATAACGTCGACCCCGAAATCAGCGAAACCACGCCGGAGCTGAGAGTCACCAAGTGGGGCACCATCTGGGTGGAGAGCGAGGAAACCGGGAAGACGAGCCGGCAGGAAATCTGGGCGGCAGGCGACAATGTGCGCGGGGCTGACCTAGTGGTAACTGCCGTGGCAGCAGCACGAAAGGCTGCCGCGGATATTGACCGGACTCTGGGACAGCGTCCGCCCAAGCGGATACTTCCAACCTAGACCTTTCCCCTTTATCCCCAACCAGATTCGTGCGTGGAAGCCTATTGTGCAGGAGTCTTGGTCACAGCCGCTGCTTTCTCGTCGGCTCTACGCAACCCAGCTAGTTCCTGCAACAGACGCCAGTTCCGCAGCCGGTCTTCCCGCCCGGCCAGCAGGGTGGGAGAAGGGTCACCATCGGAAAAGTGGCGGCGGAAACGGCCTTCCGTGCGAGCGAAGCAGATGAAATCAATTGTCTCGCCGGTCTTGGGGTTTTGGTACCAGTCCTCTTTGAGCGCGGGATTGCCTTTCAGGTCGATCCGCTCCCCTAACCGCTCACCTTTGCGCGGGTCGTAGAGGAAGAGCGGGAAGGTGCGCGATTCAACCGCCAGCTTGGCCTGCTGCGCCGCCTGGTCGTCCCCGATGCCGTGCTCGGGCATGCAGGGGCTGTAAACGATGACAACAGCGGGCCCGGGGAAGGCATTGGCTTCCAGCACCGCGCGGTAGAAATGATTGATGTGCGCCGGCGTGGTCTGCGCCACGAAGACATTCGGATGCATCATCGCGATCAGGCCGAGTTCTTTGCGGCGCTCCACCTTTCCCACTCCCTCCCGGCCCACAGCTGCCATCTTGGCTTCCTGCGCCAGGAAGGTGGCGCCGGATGACTGTCCGCCGGTGTTGGAATAGACCTGGGTGTCGAGCACCATCACCTTGATGTCCATCCCGGAAACGAGCAGCCGGGAGAGGGCCTGGAAGCCGATGTCATACATCGCTCCGTCACCGCCCAACACCCACAGACGTTTTGAGTCCCATCCGAGTTGGTCCCAGTGGCCGCGGATACCCATGGCGACCGTGGGTGCGTTCTCAAACAGCGAGTTGGTCCACGGCACCAGGAAGGGGTTGTACGGGTAGGTCGAGCCGAAGACAGTATTGCAGCCGGTGGCCGCCACCAGTCCGATGTTCTCGCGGCCGTAGACAAAGCCGGTGGCCGCCAGCAGCATCCGAATCGCCGTCGCCTCGCCGCAGCCCATGCAGGAGCCTGCCCCGCCGGCATAGAGCCACGCCTCCTCGCTCAACAGCAGGTCGCCCAGCGCCTTCTCACTCAGGAAGCGACCGGGCGTACGCGGCAACTGCTGGAGGAAGGCAACGCTTTTCTCATGCCAGTCCAAGCGTCCCGGGGTCTTCTGCACCATCCGCAGCGCGGCATGGCTTCCGCACACCTCCACGCATTCGCCGCAGCCCTTGCACTTCGTGGCATCAATCACCAGGCCAAACAGCCCGCCCCCTTCGCCCTTCTTCTCCGGCAGGGTGTGGAACTTCTGCGTCACCACAAACTGCCCCGCGAGGCGCGTGCGCAGCGCGGCGTCGGCTTCCTTCTCCAGAGACGTGGTCAGCGCGGCTGGTTCGATCACTTTGGCCAGGATGGCGCTGTCGGGGCATTCGTTCACGCAGTCCATGCAGCCCACACACTGGGCGGGGATGAACTCGGGGATCTCGGGCGCCAGGTGGGTGAAGTCACGGCGGGCGCTGCTGGCGGGTGCGATCAGGCTGCGGGCAGTGTCGCGGTCGGCCTCCAGTTCCTCTTCCTCCCCGCGGGTGTAGGAGTCGAGAACCCGGCAGAAGACCTCCGACCGCAGGACGCGGCCATCGCCTTCGTCCCAGGTCGCAGGACCGGTCAGGATACGCAGCCGGGGAGACTCCGCAGGCGCAGCCACAGCCGGCAGCGGAACTTCCTGTACTTCGTGGAAGCCCCGCTCCACGGCCTTGAGATTCGCTTCCACGACCGCGCGGCCGCGCTTGCCGAAGTATTTCTCCAGCGACTTCTCAGCGGCCGCGAACAGCTCCAGCTCGCCCAATCCTTTCTCTTCCCGGAAGGGCGTGATGCGGAGAAAGACGCCGAGCAGGGCGATCCCTTGCATGCGCAGGCTGAGTTCTGGCGAAGGAGCTAGGGCGCGCGCAATCGCCAGTGTGTCGATGGCATAGAGGCGGGCGTGCAGCGCCTGCAAGCGGCGTTGCACAGCCAGCGGCAGGGCTTCCCAGACCTTCTCCGGGGATTTGTCGGTATTGAGAAACACCGTGCCGCCCGGGCGCAGGCCAGCCAGGGCGTCGCCCTGCTCGAACGCACTCACATCGTGCACCGCCACCATGTCCACGTGAGTCAATTCGCAGTGCAGCCGGACGTGTGCGTCCGCCGCGGTCAAGTAATAGTTGGTCGGCAGGCCGCGCTTCTCCGAGCCGTACTTGGGGAATGCCTGCACATGTTTGCCAAAGATGTCGGCCGCTACCGTGGCGATGATCTTGTTGGTGGTGACAGAGCCGAAGCCCCCGATGGAGTGGCCACGCAGGCTGAAGGCCCCGGTCGGCCGCACGTCCGGGTCCTCGCGCCGCTCCAGCGCCAGGGGGTGCCGGATGCCAATGGCAAACAGGCCGTCCGCGCCTCTGGCGAGCGCTTCGGCGATGGCCACGAAGTCGCCGGGACGCACGTCACGTCCCCCCAACCCGCCCACGCCGCAGAAGAACGCCGGTATGCGTTCAATCGCCGGATACCCGGAGGCTCCCGCCAAGGCGTCGGCAAACGCAGCCTTGATTTCCGCCGCCAGGGGATTCGATTGCGCCAAGGGATTGTCCATTCGTTCCAGAACCGCCACAGCCTGGCAGCGCCGCAGCAGGCCAACCAGTTGCCGGCCGGGAAACGGCCGGAAGGCCGTCACGTGCACGGCTCCCACGCGCAGGCCGCGCTCCGCTCGCAGCCAGTCCACCGTCGCCGCCGCCGTTTCCATCATCGAGCCCATACCGACGATGGCAAAGTCGGCATCCTCCATCCGATAGGCATCCACAAAGCCGTAGCGCCGGCCGGTCAACTGCTCGAACTCCACGAACACAGTGGCCAGCGCTTCCGGAACGCGGTCGGTGAAGTAGCGTTGGGCCACTTTCCCCTTCATATAGCTGTCTTGATTCTGCACCGGGCCGCTGAGCATGGGGCGGGTGGGATCGAACAGGCGCCGCAGCTTGGCGCTGGGAGGCCCGATGAATTTCTCCATCAGTTGCGCCTCCGGCCGGAGCCAGGTTTCCACCGTATGAGTGGTCAGGAATCCATCTTGCACGTTGAAGAAGGGGGTTTCGGAATCCTCCGCGGCACGGCGCGCAATCAGAGCCAGGTCAGCCGCCTCTTGGGCGTTGCGGCCGAAGAGCATCCCCCAGCCGCAATCAGCCACCGCCATCACATCGTCGTGACCGCAATGGATGTTGAGGGCGTGCGAGGTCAAGGCGCGCGCTCCGATGTGAAACACCACCGGCAGCCGCTTGCCGGAAATGACGTGCAACACCTCTTTCATCAGGACGAGGCCCTGGCCGCTGGTGAAATTCGTCACCCGGCCGCCGGCCAGCGCGAAGCCTTCGCAGGCTGAGGCCGAGCTGTGCTCGGACTCCGGCTCGAGAAAAAACAGCTTCTCGCCCCACAGGTTGCGCACGCCACGCGCGACTTCGGCCTCAAAGCCTTCCCCCATCGGCGTCGACGGTGTGATGGGATAAGCAGCGGCACCCTGGCTGATGTGGGTCTCTACCCAGACAACGGCGGCAGAACCGTCATCGGCCACCGGCTCGCCCGGAAATGGTGGCGCCTTCTCAAACCCGATTTCGTCAACCTGTTTCAATTCGTTCGCCATGGAGCACTCCGCCCCTGAAGGTAGCAATTGCACGTCCGGAGGCCGGAAGGGATGGATGGTTCTATCTCACGCTTTTTCAATGGGAAATAGACTGTCCGGTAGCGGGCCCGACGCCCACGCGCCCTAACCGTGGGGTTTTTCGCGCACAAGAAGGGGGATTGCCCAGTTAGCCTTGGGCAAGCTCCTCAGGCCGAATCCGTGACCAGTTGTTCGGGGCTTGATCCCTACAGCGTGAGCCGGACGCTGAGAGCCAGGATGTGTGTGCGGTAGTCGTTGATCGAGCTTTCCTTCTCGTTGAAGCCGTACCAGCGATAGCCGACGCGGGCACTGACGCGCTCGTTGAAGTCATAGCGCAGCGAGGCATGCGGCTGGTGGAAGTTGAGCGCCAGCGTACCCGTGTTGCTGAAGACGCGATAACCGAATTCTCCGTGGAGGTTGCCGAAGAGGCGCGCTCCGAAATCGGTGTAGGCATAGTTGTCGTTGGCGATATAGATGGAGGTGCCAAAAAACTGGGTGCCCGCCTGGAAGAAGGTGATATCGGTGAAGGTGCTGACGTCGTTGCGGGTGTAGCCGAGGTTCCAGTACCAGCGGTCGAAGCGGTTCACCGCCACATCCATGGCCACGCCACGGTTGCGCTGATTGCTGACGACAGTGGGATTGGGGATACTGTTGTCAAAGATGAACCAGGTCGCGTTGAGCAGCACGCCACGGACGGGCTCGAAGCGGCCGCGCAGACGGAGCTGGTCCACATCGGCAGCGCTGACGCGGGTAAAGGTGTTGTCGGCTTCGCCCTTCTCGTAATCCAGAAAGAGTTGGAACTGGCGGATGGGACGCAGGTTGAAGCCGAGCAAGAACGTCTGGGCGTCGAGGCTGCTGGGCTCGAGTTCATCCAGCACGCCCGCCTCAAAATGGGCCATCTCGACACTGCGGTCGCTGAGACGGAAGCCAGCGCGCACACCGAACCAGTGGAGGGGGTCAAATCTGGCTTCGAAGCGGTTGAGCAGGTGGCGCATGCGGATGCGATTGTGGGGCTCCTCCAGCACGACGCCGGTCGTGCAGGCGGCCGTTCCCGAGGGGTTGCAGACCGAACTGATGGCAGTGAAATCGTCGCCGGCAATCGTGAAGCGGTTCAAGCGGAAGGTATTGCTGATAGAGAACTGCGCGACCGGCTTCCAGGTGACCGCCACGTCGCCGACCGTGTTGGGCCGGCCCACCTCGCCGCCGGATTCAATCTGTTGCGTGACCAGGGAAGGCGGCGGGGCCCCCGGCGGGTCATAGGTCCGGCCGTCCAGGGATTCGGTGCGCACGAACTTCACATCCGGGTCGGAATAGAGCAGCCGCGCGCTGACATCCAACTGTGTGAACGGCCGGCCCGCCAGGGTGAAGCGGGCGAAGGGGATGTGGCCGCGGACCGGATAGGAACGGCTTTGTGAGTTCAGGAACGTCGAATTGGCCGGGTTGTTTCCCTGGCTGGCGGCGGGCAAGAAAACGCTGCGCTCGCTGCGGAAATGCCGCCAACTGTAGTCGGCGAAGAAGTTCCAGCGCTGGAGGCGCCAGTCCGCGCCGAAGCGATACTCGTCAGATGTCTGCCGCAGCGGCTCAAACACCATGAACTCATCGCGGGAGAAGTCGAAGGTGGTCATTGTGAAGCCGGTAGAGGTGTTGCGCGCATAGCCGACGCGCGGGCGGAAGCGCTGCTTGGGGAATAGAGTCAGGTCGAAGTTCTGCCGGCGGCGCTGCTGATCGTTGGTGTGCTGGTTCAGGGCAAAACCCGGGAGGTTGAAGAAGTAGTCGCTGCGGAGGTAGTTGGCGCGGAAGAAAAACCAGCGGTCGTTCTCCAGCCCGTAGCGGGCCCAGTTGTAGGGGTCGCCGCCCCAGCCACCGCCCGTGGCCCAGATGCGCCGGATGAAGCCAGCGTCCGAGTGGCCCTGCAAGTTGAGCTCGTAGAGGCGTGCCCCGTTGTTCTCATAGTTGACCTGGCTGCGGTAGACTTGGCGATTGGAGCGATCGCTGACTTCCGCCTGCTGCCAGCCGAACTCCATCACCGTACTGAACAGGAAGCCCGCCCAGGGACGTTCGCGCGGTTCCGCCGGCAAGGGCCGGGACTCAAACTCCTTGCTCCCGGGGTCCTGGTGTTGCTGGGCGACCGCGGTCGGAACCAGGACGGTCACGAACAGAAACAAGACAAGGATGCGTCGTAGCATGATCATTCCCCTATTCAAAGAAGAAGCGGTGGACATTCGATCCGTGAATGTTGACATGGCAGGTGGTGCAGTTCTGGTAGCGCGCCTGGCTGACGTTGTGGAAGCTCGGGGTCCCGGGCGCCCCGCCGGGCAGGTTGGAGTGGCACTCCAGGCAGAGCAACTGCACCTGGGCGCGCTTGAGCAGCCGCGCGTTCTGCGAGCCGTGCGGGGTGTGGCAGACCGTGCAGCCCTCGATCTTGATGGGCGCGTGCTCATAGACGAACGGCCCCTGCTTGTCGGCGTGGCAGGTGTAGCAGACGAGGTCGGTGCCGGTGGCCTCGCGGGTTTGGCGGACGTTGAAGCCGCCGTGCTGGTTGTGGCAGTCCACGCAGTTAATCAGCCCTTCGTTTACCTTGTGGCGGAACGGCTTGCTGAACTCCGGCTTCACCTCTCCGTGGCAGGAGTAGCACATGGCGGGTTGCGCTGCCTTCAGCAACCTGGCCGGAACGCGCGCGCTGTGCACCGAGTGGCATTCGGTGCAGGAGACGGTGTTGATGCCGTGCTC
>Ga0073934_10003791_pt1 | contig 26786 bp, 30 predicted proteins | sample LarsenN4metaG_FD_76834 | JGI IMG/M metagenome (GOLD analysis project Ga0073934, IMG submission 76834) | Hot spring sediment bacterial and archeal communities from British Columbia, Canada, to study Microbial Dark Matter (Phase II) - Larsen... ... | reverse complement strand
TGCGAGGCAAGGTCGTGTTCATGCGGCAGTCCTCTCAGGGCCCTCCCGGGCCGTCCCCCCGCGCCACACGGAGAGGTCAGAAAGCTCCCGGACGTCCTATCACCGGCCTTCTGATGCCTGCGGGGTTAGCTGTCGGGTTCGGGACGAAGGCTGCCCTACGAGTCGACGCCGCCGGCAACCCGGGTCGCCGCTCGATTCACCCCATCCGCTGCGAGCGGACTGCTGGTTCCCCCGCCTCGCCGCGAACGGCGAGCTCGGCTGTGCCCTCCGGGCACAGAGCCTCACTGGCGGGAAGTGAGGCCCATTTGTGATTTCATGAACATGCTATGACAGGTTCGGCCGCACTGTCAACCCGATCTGGCGAAATTATGCGAATTCTGTAAAGCCTACGCCCTCGCACTGAGGAAAAGTCGCATCAGACGTGTGAGCGCTGTTACGCACTCACCACGCTGTCGGTCTCCCACTCCTCCTGGAAGATCATCATCTCCAGCCATCGCGCGAGCGTATCGCGGTACGAGTCGCGCCATGCCTGGCCCTCGTCGCCGGCCCAACGGTCGTAGGCGGCGCGGCTCTCCCAGCGCGTGATCGCCATGTACGAGACGGGATCGCGCACGCGCAGCAGTTCGAGCCGAAGGCAGCCGGGCTGCTGTTTGTACGCCGGGATGATGCCCGTGCGCACGAGATCCTCGAGCTGGGCCTCCTCGAACCCGTCCTTCAGCGACCAGCGCCGGATCGTTACGTAGTCGGCCATCGCATCACCTCGATCGGCTGGCGCGCTCCCGCGCTTCCCGTCTTCCGATGATAATGCTTCGAGTGACTGACAGGCGCGGCTCGCGGTGTTATGATCGCGCCCGTTCTCACTCACATGGAGGTGTGGCATGAAGGATCTTCGCGGCAAGACAGCCATCGTCACCGGCGCTTCTCGCGGCCTCGGCGTCTACATCGCGAAGGAGCTGGCGGCCAACGGGGTGAACCTCGTGCTGGCCGCGCGCTCGCGGGAGCAGCTGGAGGAGACGCGCCGCATCTGCGTGGCCGGGGGCGTGAAGGCGATCCCGGTCGCGGCCGACGTCACCTCGCTCGACGACCTGCGGCGCCTCGTGGCGACGGCCGAGCGCGAGTTCGGCGCGGTCGACATCCTCGTGAACAACGCGGGCATCGAACTGGTCGCGTCGATTGCCGACCTGTCGATCGAGCAGATCGACGACATGATCCGCACGAACCTCAATGCGCCGATCTGGCTCACGAAGCTCGTGCTGCCATCGATGCTCTCGCGGCGCAGCGGCGCGATCGTCAATGTGGCGTCGCTCGCAGGCAAGGGGCCGGTTGCGTACGACGGCATCTATGCAACGACGAAGGCGGGCCTGATCAATTTCACGCAGTCGCTGCACCTGGAGCTGAAGGGCACGGGCGTGACGGCCGGCGTCGTCTGTCCGGGCTTCGTCTCGGACGCGGGCATGTGGGCGAACCACGCGGCGACCGGCGCCAGGCTGCCGTGGACGATGCGCGAGGTCTCGCCGGCGCGCGTGGTGCGGGGCGTCATGCAGGCGATCCGCGGGAAGCCGGAGGTGCTCGTTGCGCAGCCGGGGATCCGGCCGCTGCTGGCCATCGGCGAGCTGATCCCGGGGGCGCGGCTCTCGGTGGTCGACCGCCTGGGCGTGACGAGGCTGTTCCGCGAGGAGGCCGAGCGCCTGGCGCTGGGCGAGGACCGCAAGCGGGCGCCCGCGCCCGCGAGCGAGCGCGGGGAAGCTGCCGGCGAGGGCGCCGTGGCCGTGCCTGCGCCCCAACCCGAGCAGCCTCCCGCCCGTACGGAGTAGGGTGCCTGCCCCTATAGCGCGCGTCCGCCTTCGCCGATACTCAGGGGATGGACGAATTTCGCTCGCAGCTGCGTGATCTTATCGACGCGTTCCTCGCCGAGGGCGTGACGCCGTCGTTCCTTGTCGTCGACCTCGAAGGCGCAGACCAGATCAAGGGCGCGCACGGGGCGGAGACCTTGCAGAAGTTCAAGGACGCCGCGGTGCGCGCCGTCGCCGCCGCCACGAACGGCGCCGACACGTTCACGTACGGTGATGACCGCGTCGTCGCGGTGCTCGGGGCTGAGTGGGGACGGCTGAAGACGTTCGCGATGATCGACAAACTGCGGCGGCAGATCCCCCTGCTCGGCCAGTCGTTCGACTGCTTCCTGCGGCCGGAGTTCGACATCTTCGAGTACGACGAACAGGGCGGCATCAGCGCGCTGATCACTCAGATCACCACGCGCATCTCCCGCGACGACCTCTCGGCCTGAGGCCCGCCGCAGAGGCAGCCGGCGGTTCCTTGACCCACGACGCCGCGATCTCACACAATCCTCCCGCCGACTTACGTCGAGCCGCGCGGCCGGGTTGACGTAGGGCCGAATTCCTCTTGACGCAGCGCGCGCACGATCGGACAATCTCGTAACTTAGCAAACGCTAAACTAAGGACCCGTCAGGAGGGCCGCATGGCCAACGAGACCGCCGCGATCCCGGAGAAGCTCGCGCAGAAGGCGCAGGAGAAGGGCTGGCCGCTTGACCTCGTCCAGCAGGCGCTGGGCGCCGGGGCGCAACCTGACCAGCTCATCGGCTACATGGACCAGGGCGTGACCGCCGAGCAGGCGCGCCAGTTCCTCGCCGCGCAGGCCGGTGGCGGCGTCGAGCCCTCGGCCGAGTTGAAGGCGAAGGCCGAGGAGGTTGGCTGGCCGCTCGACCTCATCCAGCAGGCGCTGTCGATGGGCGCCGCCGAGTCCGACCTCATCAACTACATGAACATGGGCGTCACCGCCGAGCAGGCGCGGCAGTTCATGGCGGGCGGCGGGCAGCAGCAGCCGCAGCTCGACCTGAGTTGGATGAACGTGCCGACCGAGTGGGGCACGCGCGCCCGCCCGACGAAGCACGGCCTGACGCTCGAGGCGATCAACATCGGCAAGTACGGCGACGTGCCGGACGCGTGGCCGTACCAGACGGAGATGCCGCGCGGCGCGGTGCCGATCCCCGGCGTCGAAGGGATGGGCTACTCCATCTTCGAGAAGCAGGAGGTCTGGAGCGACGCCTGCGCGCCCCTCTACGAAGAAGCGATCCAGCGCCGCTGGCGCCCTGCGACCGACGTGCCCTGGACGTCGATCGAGCCGCTGCCCGACGACGTCGAGCGCGCGGCCTGCCAGATCGCCACGTACCTGAGCGAGAAGGCGCAGATGGAGGCGGACGTCCTCGGCCGCTGGGAGCCGGAGATCAGCTACGGCTACCACGAGGTGAAGCTCTACCTCGCCACCGTCATCTTCGAGGACGCGCGCGCCGTCGAGGTGTTCCGCAAGCGCGCGCTCTCGAACGGCGGCGGCCTCGGCATCCAGTCGCCCGGCTGGTCGTTCCGCGCCGCGGTCGACGCGCGCAACTTCACCGAGATGGTGGCCATCCAGATGTGCCTGCAGGACAGCCTGACGCTCGCCGAGTACGCGTTCGGGGAGAAGTACGCGAAGAACCCGGCTGAGAAGTTCATCTTCGGGCGCGCGCTGCAGGACAAGGCGCGCCACCTGAACTATGCGTTCTCGCACCTGAAGTACGTGCTGCTCCACCGCGCCGACCGCCGCGAGGAGCTGCAGCGCTACCTGGACAAGGGCGAGGGCATGCTCGCCACGGACGACCGCAAGGACAACGCCACGAAGCCGGCGTTCGCCATCTACTTCGGCGGCGGCAAGGACAACATCAACGAGGGCCTCGCGGCGTACAACGCCATGCGCGGCCTCTTCGTACGGCAGTACCTCGACCGCCTGAAGTGGGCTACCCTTGACCGCACCGAGCGTCTCAACCCTCAACTGAAGGCGTTCATCGAGCAGTAGCCCGTCGAGAACCGACAAAGGAGTCAGCGATGCCAACGTTCCCGTCAGTCGAGTGGTTCAACGCCGTCAAGGACATCGTCAACAACGACCCGAACTTCCGCCAGCTCGGCACCGTCGACACGGTCGCCGGGGTGAAGGTCGGCAACAAGATCTACGAGCTGACGTTCGAGGCCTTCGAGTGCACGAACGTGCGCGAGGCGAGCGAGAACGACCTGCGCGACATGGACTTCTGGCTGGAGCAGCACTACGACGCGTGGAAGGAGATGCTCGAGAACATCAAGCGCAACGGCGCGGCCGACCTGACGCACACACTGAACACGCTCGACCTCAGCGCGCCCGAGGGCTTCGCCCGCTCGTACGACGGGTACCGCCGCGACGCCTTCTACCGCTTCAACCAGTCGCTGCAGGACTTCTTCAACGCGTCGGCGAAGATCGACACGCAGTTCGCGGCGCCGGAGGCTGTCACGGCATAGAGCCGGAAGCGGGAAACGAGATGCGGGAAGCGGGAATGCGCGTGTGCTCCCGCTTCGTTGCTTTTTCGTGCGTGCTGGCCTCCGACCTCTGACGTCCCTCCGAGCGTTGGCCATCCGTCTCGGCTGCGCCTAGGATCCCTGCGTGGCTGATCGCGCGAACGAGCCGGATCCCCCGCTGAAGCCCGTTGGCGGCGGCGGGCGCGCGTTCCTCGGCGTGCGGCGGATGACGCCGCAGGACGACGGCGTGCACCTCTACGATGACGACGGCAACGAGATCGCCGTCGTCCGATACGGCGAGCAGGTCTACGTCAACGGGCGCGTGATGTCGTTCAACGCGCCGCGTTCGTAACGGCGTGCCGCCGGGAACGGGGTTGACAGGCCGGTGCACGATGTGTAACGATGCGCTTACATGTAACCCGTTCGTTACGGAAGGCCTGGCACCATGATCACCGATCTCGACAGCGTGCTCGTCGTCCGCCGCTCGATCCTCATCCACGCGCCGCCCGCGCGCGTGTGGGAGGAGTTCGACACGTACGAACGCATGAAGGCGTGGTGGGGCGTCATCCTCGGCCCGCCGACGGCCGGCAAATCCAACGGCCAGGAGCTCATCGCCTACGAACCGCGGCAGGGCGGCCGCGTGGAGATGGAGGTGCTGCTCGACGGCGAGCCCGCGCGCTATGGCGGCACGATCACGGTCTTCGATCCGCCGCGCGAGCTGACGTTCGAGAACGACTGGATCCCCAACCAGGGTTGGCTCAAGCCGACGCTCATCACGCTTCGCCTCACGCCCGCTCTGCAGGGCACGCTCGTCGAGCTGATGCACCACGGCTTCGAGCGCACGGGCGAGGCCGCCGCCCAGGACCACGCCGGCTACGAGGGCGGTTGGGGTATGACGCAGCTCAACGCGCTGCGGCAGATCGTCGAGGCGGCGTGAACCGGCGGCAGCGCGAGAACGCCGATCCGTTCGAGGCGCTCGCCGATCCCACGCGCCGCGGCATCCTCGAGCTGCTGCGCCGTCACCGCGTGCGCACGGCCGGCGAGATCGCCGATGCGTTCCCTCGCATCAGCCGTCCCGCGGTCTCGCGGCACCTCCGCGTGCTGCGCAACGCCGGCTTCGTGTCGGCCGAGGAGGTGGGCCGCGAATGGCACTACCGGCTGAACGTGGCGGCGATGGCGCGCCTGCACCGCGAATGGTTCGCGCGCTTCGCGCCGCTCTGGGATGAGGCGCTGGCGCAGTTGAAGGAGCAGGCGGAGGGGCGGCCGCGACGGCGCCGGCCCGCCTGAGCCGGGAGCGTCGATACAACAAGACCCGCTCCGTATGGAGCGGGCCGTGCGCCATGTTTGTGGAGCCGGCGGTCAGATTCGAACTGACGGCCTGCTGTTTACGAAACAGCTGCTCTGCCACTGAGCTACGCCGGCGGAGCGAAGCCCGCGATGGGGCGGACGCGGCATTATAGCGGACTCACTCGCCGGCGCGCACCGCGAACACCCGCACTGGGTCGGCGATCCCCTTGAGCGCATGCTCGCCGCGATCTTCGAACGTGACGCCGGCCGACGTCCGCCCCAGGTCGCGCACGGTGGCAGAGACGAGTATCTCGCCGGGTGCGGAAAGTGCGCTGATGCGAGCGGCGATGTTCACGGCGCCGCCGTACACGTTGTTCGACTCGCGGATCACATCGCCGGCGTGGATACCGACGTGGAGCGCCAGCCCCAACTCACCCGCCTCCGCGTGAAAGCGCTGCGCGCATGCGACGGCCTCACGCGCTGCGCCGAACGTGGCGAACACGCCATCGCCGAGGAGTTTCCCCTCGATCGCGTGGCCGCGGTTGGCGCCGATGGCGCGTCGCAGCGCATCATCAAGCGCCCGGGCCTTCGCGCGAAACGCGGCGTCGCCCAAGCGCTCCGTCAGCGCCGTGGAACCGGCGATGTCGGCGAAGAGGATGATGGCGGTGCCCGAAGGCGGGAGAGTCGGCTGGATCACATCCGGCAGCTTCGTGCCTGTCAGGAATTCGAGGGTGGGGCGCAGGACCGACTCGGCGTCGCCCACCCATGGGTAATGTGCGTCACCCTCCAGCGGAATGAATCGAAGATTCGGCAGCCGGCGTGCAAGGTATTGTCCGAACGCAAATGGGCACTGCAGGTCGCCACGACGATGCAGCACCAGCGCTGGAGCCGTGATTTCGCCGAGCAGCGAACTTCGGGCCTTTCGGAGCAACCTTCGCGCCCATAGAAAGATGCACGGCATGGGGAGAGTTTCCAACAGCGGCTGGCACGGGGCTACACCGCGCCGTACGCGGGTGTACGATAGCCGCCACGAGGCACGCCGAACGGCGGCCTCGACATGGTGGAGGTACAGGCGATGGCAAACCCGTTCCAACGATCGCGCTGGTTTCACCGCATCGGTCACGTCACGAACACGGTGCCGCTGAGCCTGATGACGCCGGCTGGCATCGCCATCGTGACGACGACCGGGCGCAAGTCGGGCAAACGGCGGGCGCGTGCGATGCGGGCGGTGCGCGACGGCGATCGCGTGTACGCTGTCGCCCTTCTTGGCCCGAGCTCGGACTGGATTGCCAACATCCGCGCGAACCCGGAGGTCACGGTGAAGCTCGGCCGCACGACGCAGCGCGCGAAAGCGCGCCTCATCACCGATGACGCGGAGCGTGAGCGCGCCGCCGCGGCATACCACCCGATCGCGGGCTGGTACGACTACTTCGACTATGCCAACTTCATGTGGTCGCTGCCGTCGAAGGCGAACGTCCTTCGCGCTCACGACACATGGTTCGGGGAGGGCACGCCCGTGGTGTTCGAGCTGCAGGGCGGCGCGGCCTAGCGTGCTTCGCGCGCGTACAGCTCCGGCAGGAACTGTGACGCGTAGTAGAACTCTTCCATCGCGTGCTTCATCTGCCAAGCCGCGTTCTCGTCCGAGAAGATGGTTTCGATCACCTCGCGTGGCGGCGCCTCGGCGGGCGGATCGAACACGCCCATCCAGAATCGGCTGCGCACTTCGCAGCCGTCGGCGGTGTCACGCCCAACGTGGACCATGCGCATGGTCCACACATCGCGGTCGGCGGGACCACCGCGGGCGCAACTGACGAGACTCACGTCGGCGCTCGCGAGCGCCGCTGCGTCGAACACCTCCGCCGGGTGGACGCTCTGCGTCTTGCCGCGCAGGATCTCCTCGCCGCGCCGGTGCACAGGAAGGAAGATGCGGTCGCGATCCTCGGACGTGACGTGCTCGAGGGGATGCCAGCGGACGAACTCGTCAGGCGTCTTCGCCCTGTTGAACCACCACTGGAGCATGGCGCCGGAGCACCCATGCACCCGGCTGAGCGCCGCTACCACGATCGAGCCGTCGTGCAGGCGCTGATAGCCGCTCTCTAGCGGGAGATAGCCGGGCTTCAGCAGGTCATTGACGTCGCCGAACCGCATCAGCCTTCTCGCACCGCGTACACCCGCACCGGATCCTCGATCCCCTTCAGGAGATGCTCGCCGCGGTCGTCGAACGCCGCCGCCGATGACGTGCGCGCGAGGCCGCGGATGATGTCGGTCGCGAGAATCTCGTTCGGCGCGGAAAGCGAGCAGACGCGGGCTGCGATGTTCACGGCGCCGCCGTACACGTTGTCGCCTTCACGGATCACGTCGCCGGCGTGCAGCCCCACGTGCAGCGACAGCCCCGATGACTCGCCCTGCGCGCAGCAGGCGAGCGCCGCTTCGACCGCCTGCGCCGCGGACGGGAATGTCGCGAGCACGCCGTCGCCGAGCAGCTTCCCCTCAATCGCCGCGCCGCCGCTGTCCGCGATGATGCGCCGTAGCTCCGCGTCGAGCGCCCGCGCGCGGTCGCGGAATGCGGCGTCGCCCAGCCGCTCGGTGAGCGCGGTCGAGCCGGCGATATCGGTGAACAGGATGCTCGCCGTGCTGCCCGCCTGTTGCGGTTGCGCGCGCGGCGCGGCCTCGACCGGTGTCCCGCCCATGAACAGCGTGATCTCGCGTGTGTAGTCGTCGGTAGCGACGAGACGCGCGCCGCGGATGCGCGCAGCGACCGCGCGCGATGCATCGGCGCTGCCGATGCCGGCGGGATCGACAACGACGAGCGTGGGCACCGACACCTGTGGCAGCGCCGACGTCAGGTCGATCTTCCGCACGCCCTCGATGAAGGCGGCATATGCCGCCGGCGAGATGCCCTGCTTCACTAGCTCCGCCGTCTTGCGCGCCTGCACCGGGTCGGTGAAGCCGCCCATCGCGCTCGCCATCATCAGCGTGAAGAACTCCCATTGCTCCTCGGCCATGCCCACAAGGCCCGAGATGGCGCGCGCGGCGGGGATCGCGTCGTAATGGGCGCCGCCATCCGGGTAGGGGTTCACGAGCAGCAGGTGCGACACGCGCTCGGGGCGGCGTATCGCGTAATGGATCGCCGGCCCGGCGCCGTGCAGATACCCACAGAGCGCGAACCGCTCGAGCTTGAGCTCGTCGACGACGGCCTCGAGGTCGAGCAGGCGTGCCTCGAGCGAGAGGTCCGTGACATCGCGGTCGGACGAGCCCATGCCACGCGAGTCGTAGCGCACGACGCGCCACCCGGACGCGACGAGCCCGTCGACCTGCGCGCGCGTCGCCTCGTTGTGCGCGTACCAGTGCACATCGCCGATCGCATTCGACGCGTACACGAGGGGCGGGCCTTCGCCCATCACGGTGTAGGCGATGCATACGCCGTCGAGCGTCGTCGCGTACTGGATCTGCGGCTCCATCGCCGGAATTATCGTCGATGCCGTGCCGAAGCGCGCATATGGCGTGCGTGCGGATTTCGCTTGCCCCACGCCGTGCGCTCGCGTAGCGTGCCCGGGCGAATCAGAACGGAGGAGCGATGCGGGAGTTCAGGGGGAAGGTCGCCGTCGTCACCGGCGCGGCGAGCGGCATCGGGCGCGGGCTCGCCGAGCGGTTCGCGGCCGAGGGCATGCGCGTGGTGCTCGCCGACGTCGAGCAGGACGCGCTCGACGAGGCGGTGAGCGCGATCAAGGCCGCGGGCGGCACGGCGATCGGCGTGCGCACCGACGTCTCGAACGCGGCCGACGTCGAGGCGCTCGCGCAGCGCACGCTCGACGAGTTTGGCGGCGTGCACGTTGTCTGCAACAACGCAGGCGTCGGTTCGCCCGGGGCCTCGTGGGAGGACACGCTCGAGAACTGGGAGTGGGTGCTCGGCGTCAACCTGTGGGGCGTCATCCACGGCGTGCGCACGTTCGTGCCCGTCATGCTCAAGCAGGGCGAGGAGGGCCACATCGTCAACACGGCGTCGGTCGCCGGGCTGATGCCGGGCGCAGGCCCGCCGTCGTACACCGTGTCGAAATACGGCGTGGTGGGGTTGACGGAGATGCTGTATCACGAGCTGGCGATGGCGTCGGACGGCAAGATCAAGGCGTCCGTGCTGTGCCCGGGCCTCATCGCGACGCGCATCTACGAGTCCGGGCGCAACCGTCCGGGCGGGCCGCCGCCCGAGCCGGAGCCGGGCAGCCAGGAGGCCGCCATGCGCGAGATGGTGCGCAACGTCTTCGCGGGGGGCATGCCGCCGTCAGAGGTCGCCGGCATGGTGCTCGACGCGATCGTGCAGGGGCGCTTCTACATCCTCACGCACGAGCACTTCAAGCAGCACGTCGAACGGCGCACCGCATCGATCCTCAGCGGCGAAGCGCCGCCGCTCGTGCGACCGGCGCAGTAGCAGGACAGCGCGGCGTTAGCGCCGCATCTCCGCCGCCGAGACGCCGCGCGTCGATGCGACGATGCGGATCGCCGCGCGCGTCACGGGCACGAGGCTCGGGCGGTGGATTTTGTCGGGCGTGTCCATCGCGTCGAACAGGTAGAACGGCGCCACCAGGTAGTTCACGAGCGGCACGCCCGCCAGGTGGAAGTCCGCCCCATCGGTCGTCGGCTTCTCGCCGAAGGTGTCCGGCCGCAGCATGAACGAGCGGCGCAGGTCCTCGCGTTCGATCGCGTCGCGCACGTCCGATTCGAGCCGCGGGATTCGCGTCGTGAACCACCATCGCGCCTCCGGGCGCCCCGTCGCGCGCAGGCCGCCGCCATCGTCGACGATCTCGTTCGCCGCATGCTCCAGGTGCACCTCGAGGACGCAGCGATCGAGCTCAGCGCGGTGCGTCTCGACGAACGTCTTCTGCCCGGCGCCGCCCGCCATGTGGCCCGCATTGAGGAGGAAGACGAGGCGGTGCGGCCGCGCCTCCGCCGGCACACGCGACCAGTACGCTGCCTGCGCCAGCACCAGCGCGATGCCCGATCCGTCCTCGACGGCGGACGCCCACGGCCCGTCATGGTGCGATCCGATGATGACCGTCTCGTCGTCCGCTCCCGGCAGCTCGCCGACGATGTTGTAACACTCGATCTGCTCGCGCTTCGCTTCGACGGTGAGGCGCACGCGCACGGCGCCCGCGTCGAGCATCGAACGCAGGCGCGCGCCGTCGCTGCCGCGGATCCATACACCCGGTATCGGCCGCGCGACGGCGTCGTAGGGCACGTAGTACTCGAGCGAGTCGCCCGGATAGTCCGTCAGCGCGCCGATGAACGCCGCCGCGCCGGCATCGGCGGCCGGGCGCATCGCCTCCATCATCTCGCGCGCGAACGGCAACACCTGGCTCGCCCCGGCGAACGAGCCGTCGGGGTCGTAGGTCCACGTCGCCACGTGCTCGTAGTAGCCGAACGGCACGCGCATGAGCGTCGTGTCGCAGAGCGCCGCGGCGCCACGCACGCGCTCGGGCGCGCCTGCGTCGAACGCGACCATCTCCGCTTCGAGCGCGCCCGGCGCGGCATGCGGCAGCGGGAAGCATGGCATCTCAACCGCGCCGCCGTTCGACGGGATCGCCGTCAGCTCGGCGCGGAGCGGCTCCCAGTACGCAAGCGCGACGGGCTCCTGCCGCACGCGCTCGAGGCCGAGCGCGCTGAATTGCTCCACGAGCCAGGCCTCCGCCCAGCGGTCGGCCGGATAGCCGGGCCGGCGCACGCCGCGCCCGAACACCTCCGCGATCCATCCGAAGATCTGATCTTCGCGCGGGATGAGATCGTCGCGCGGATGTGTGACATCCATATGACACTCCTGCCAGTATCTGTCGGTAGCGACGATTATGCCTCATCGCACATCGTGTTGTGCGGGAACGCCCGATCTAGAATGCAGTTGCCCCGCGCGTTCGACAAGGAGGCAGACGTCATGGCCGTGAAGCCAATCCCCGACGAGTATGGAAGCATCACGCCGTACCTCTATCTCGACGGCGCCGCCGACGCGATCGAGTTCTACAAGAGGGCGTTCGGCGCGACGGAGCGCGGGCGCATGGCGGGCCCCAACGGCACCATCGGCCACGCCGAGATCGAGATCGGCGGCTCGGTGATCATGCTGGCGGACAACCCCGAACGCTCGCCGAAGAAGCTCGGCGGCGCCTGCATGTCCATCGTCCTCTACGTCGAGGACGTCGACAGCGTGTTCAAGCGCGCCGTCGATGCCGGCGCCACTTCGATCCAGGCGCCGGAGGACAAGTTCTACGGCGACCGCATGGGCACACTCGTCGATCCCTTCGGCCACGAATGGTCGATCGGCACGCACATCGAGGACGTCAGCGAGCAGGAGATGGCGAAGCGCGCCCAGCAGGCGATGGCGCAGATGAGCGGCTAACCGTCGTTTTCCAGGACCTGCGAGGCGTCCTTCTCCTCGAACGTGCGAATCTTCTCGACGTTCGGGTGGAACAGCACGATCTGCTGCACGTCGATCCAGCTCCGATGGCTGTCGACCGGGATGCGCGCGGCGTAGGCGGGGATATCGGCCGGATCCTTCACGTCGATGATGAAGTAGCCACCGATCAGCTCCTTCGATTCGGCGAAGGGGCCGTCGAGTGTCTCGACCTTGCCGCCCCGTAGCCGCACGATCGGCTTCGCCGCGGGCGGCATCATCGCCGCGCCGGATACGTACACGCCCTCGGCGCGGAGCTCGCGCTCGAGCCGGGCGTGCTCGGCCTGGCGGCTCGCCGGCTCCCCCGGGGCCGGCGGGATCGTCGGGTTGTAGCAGATGAGGAACATGTACAGCATCGGGATGCTCCTGTCTCAAGAACGATCGGTGCGGGTGCTGCTCCCTTGACGGTCGCACAGGGGCGCTGATCGACCGATTCGCGTGATGTTGCGGATTTCGCAGCCTGGACAGCCGGCGCCTGACGGATCATCCGCCCTCGCGGAACGACAGTCGAGCATGAATTCTCGACGCCCGCCGCGCTACGCGCGAGCGTCCGTGTTGCAACTTTGTCACACGCTGGTCGGGCGTTTCACGAAGATGCAACCGAAAATGATCGCCGGGTATCTGTCATTCGCGACGTCAGCACCCTACGATTACGTGGCTTCCTGATCGTCCCGAGGGTTTCTTGTGACTGACGCGACCGCGCACCGGACCGACGCCGCCGCCACCCCCGATCCCACGCAACTGGTTGAGCTTTTGCGCACACTCGCCGATGCTGTGCCTGCGCTCGTTGCCTACGTCAACCGCGACCGCCGGCTCGTCTACGCCAATCGCGGCTTCGAACGCTGGGTTGGGCGCTCGCGCGGGTCGCTGTTCGGCATGGACGTCCGCGACGTGCTCGGTGAGCCGTCATTTGACGCCCTCAGCGCCGAGATCGACCGCGCGCTCGGCGGCGAGATGGCCGCATTCGAAATGTGGCTGCCCGTGCCATCGGGCGAGCAGCGCTTCGTGGCGGCCACCTTCATCCCCGATATTGGCGCCAGCGGGCGGACGCGCGGCTTCTTCGCTGTGGCCCTCGACGAGACCGAACGCCGTCGCGCGGAGGAGGTCTCGCGTCAGGAGATCGACCGCATCGCGCGCCTGGCGCAGGCTGCGCCCGTCATCTCCTTCACCGCGGACGCGGACGGCCGGGTGTCGTACGCGGGCGCGGCCTGGCGGGAGTTCTTCGGACGCGACCCTCGCACGCCGGTCGAATGGATCAACTCCGAACTGGTGCATCCCGACGACCGGGCGTCCGTGGCGCGCGCATGGTGCGACGCCAGCCAGCGTCTTGAGAGTTTCGAGTTCGAATTTCGAGGCTGCCGTCACGACGGCCAGTATCGCTGGCTCCTCTGCCGCTGCGTGCCGGTCCTGCACGACACCGGTGAGCTCGACCAGTGGGTGGCGGTGATGCTGGACATCCACGGGCGCAAGGAGCTCGAGGCAGAGCGCGAACGCGCGGTGCAGGAACTCGCCCACTCGCTGATCGAGATGCGCCGCTCGCGCGCGCTCCTCGACACGATCATCAACCTGGCGCCCGTCGGCATCGACTTCTTCGACCGCGAGCACCGGTTCGTGCAGGTGAACGAGGCCGCCGCGGAGATCAACGGCGTGCCGGCCCAGGCCCACATCGGCCGCCGCGTCGACGAAGTACTGCCGAACCTCGAAGAGCAGGTCGCCATCTTCGACCGCGTCATCCAGACCGGCGAGGTCATCCGCGACGTCGAGGTCACTGGCGAGACGCCCGCCGCGCCCGGCGTGAAGCGCTGGTGGCTCGCGAGCTACTACCCCGTCCCGGACCCGGATGGCTCGATCCAGGGCACCGGCGTCATCTTCCGCGAGATCACGGAGAAGAAGCGCCATGAGGCCGAACGGGAGCGCCTGTTGGCGGAGGCGCGCGCGGCGAACGAGGCGAAGGACGAGTTCCTGGGCCTCATTTCGCACGAGCTGAAGACGCCGATTACGACCATCCGCGGCAACGCCGAGATCCTCGCCCGCCACCGCAAGCGCCTCGACGACGACGCGCTCGAGTCGGCGCTGCGCGACATCGACGAGGCGAGCGAGCGCCTGACCGACATCATCGACAGCCTGCTGCTGCTCGCGCGTATCGAGCGCGGCGTCGTGCCGGAGAGCGAGCCCGTGCTCATCTGCCGCCTCGTGAACCGCGTCGCTGAGGAGCACATGCGACGCTACCGTCACCGACGCGTCATCGTGCGGAGCGACGGCTACGCCGGGCCGGTCGATGGCTCCGCGCTCTACCTCGAGCAGATCCTGGTCAACCTCCTCAGCAACGCCGAGAAGTACAGCGGGCCGCACGAGCCGATCGAGGTCGAGATCAAGCGTACGGCCGACGAAGTCTGCGTCACGGTGCTCGACCGCGGACCCGGCATTAACGAGGCCGAGGTGGAACGCCTCTTCGAGCCCTTTTATCGGGGCAAGGACATCCTGGTGCAGGCGCCCGGCGTCGGCGTCGGGCTGGCGGTGTGCAGGCGGCTGATGGAGGCGCAGGGCGGGAGCATGTGGGCTGCGGCGCGGCCCGGCGGCGGCTCGGAGTTCTCCTTCTGCCTGCCGGTCTCCCAGTACGACGACCTCGACACATAGTGAAGGCGCCAGCCGCATCGCGCGCCGGCGCCCTCACGTGATGTCAACACGGCCGGGTTATTCACCGTCCTCGTCATCGGTGTCCGGTGTCGGGCAACCGGCGGGTATCGTTGCGTCCGGCTCCGGCGTCTCGCCGGGTTCGAACGTGGGGCAGTCACGCTCGCGTTCCTGCGTGCGCTGCTGTTCGCCGCCTCCCGCGCCGGGCGTCTCGTCGTCGTCAGTGAGGTCCGAAACCTCAGTCCGTCCCTCATCGATGATGTCCGAGACTTCGGTGCCCGCGTCCTCAATGACATCCTCATCGTCATCGTCGTCGCAGGCCGCGAACGCCATCCCGGCGACGAGCAACGCAGACGCCATCATCAACATGATCTTTCTGGGCATGCAGTACCTCCTCGTTCCTCCGACCGATGCACCCTGAGGGTAGGCAGCGGCGCGCGACGCGACGGTGAAGACGCCAACAGTCGCGCATCACAGATGGCTATCTAGCGTCTGGCCGCCGGCCCCGCTCGTGGACCCGAAAAAGGGGCCCGCGCGTGGCGAGCCCCCTCGGAGTGGACGGCGACGGGAGGGAGGTCCGTCTCGATCGCAATGGGCGTTGCGGACCCGTCGCCGTGGGACTCGGGTACGGTAGCCGATGGCGCCTCGCGTGGGCGTCAATGGCTGAATGGCGCTCATGTTGCGCCGGAGGATCAAGACCGCATAGACGTGGGGCGGTTGGAGGGCGGAGGGCGGAGGTCAGGGGACAACGGTCAGCGGTCAGCAGGAGCGTAGACGGCCGGCGCGGAGGCAGGAGCATCTCGCTCCGACGATGCTTCAGCCCGCCGCACGACAGTTCGACCGTCCAGCCTCCAACTCCTAACCTCCAGCGCTCCAGGCCCGGCGGACAGGGTACGTGCCGGGCTGGCCGACACTTTCCCAGTAGGCCGTCATCACCGATTCGATGTCGTAGTCGAAGAGGTAGTCCTCCTGGCGAACGTAGTGGGCGTACTCGCAGGCCTTCGTCTTCAGCGGCCCGGGCGGCACGAGGCGCGCCCGCGCGCGGATCATGCACTCGTCGTCCCGGTCGCCCGGCAGCATGTGGATAACCACACGCGGGTCGCGGAGCTGATCGCCGCCCTTTGGCGACGACGGCGGTGTCGACACGAGCAGGTGACCATCGATGATGAACGGCGACACGGGATGTAGCCGCGGACCGCCGTCGGAGCGCACCGTCGCGATGTACGCGAGCTGGTACTTCTCGAGCTGCGCTCGCCCAGCCGCCGCCATCTCGGGCGCCGCCGCCTCGAACTCTGCCCACATCGCCATGCGCACCTCCGCCCCGCGAGCATACAGCGCCCGTCCTGCCACCGTCGTGACAGCAGCGGCAGTCGCGCACCCAATCTTCGCGGACGCCTGGGCCGGAGCTGGACGCCGCGTCAGTCGCGCCTGAGCATGCGATTCGCGATACTGCGCGGAATGGACATCGCCGCCGAGCCCGCGCGACCCGAAGACGGCGCCCCAGAGCTACACGGACAGCGCATCGACTGGACGCCCCGCGACGTCCTCTTCGGCATCCTCTGGTTCCTCGGGCTCTTCCTCCTCGCGCCGATCCCGATCATCGCACCGTTCTACGCGTTCGGCGACGAGTCGACCGAGCTCTACGCCGCCCAGTTCGTCGCCAGCGCGCTCGCGGAGGTGAGCATCGTCGTCGTGGCGGCGTCCTTCACCTTCCGGAAGTACGGCGGCGGCTGGGAGCGGCTCGGCTTCAAGACGCCGACGGGCGCTACGTGGGGCTGGGCCGTCGCCGCGCTCGTTGGCGCCTTCGCGGTCTCATACGCCTGGGGGATCGCCATCGAAGCGCTCGACATCGAGGCGCTGAAGTCGGCGTGCGACGACCAGATTCCCGATACGGTGCTGGAGAGCAACTTCCTGATGGCGCTGGCGACGATCGTCATCATCGCGTTCGCGCCGATCTGCGAGGAAACATTCTTCCGCGGCTTCATCACGACCGGGCTGCTGCGCTGGGGCATGGTCGCGGCGGCGCTGGCCAGCGGCCTCCTGTTCTCGGCTGCGCACATCGGCCCGAACATGCACAAGACCATCGTGCCGATCTTTGGCATCGGCGTGGTGTTCGGCTTGGCCTACCTGCGTTCGGGCAACATCCTCAGCACCGTTGCCGCCCATCTCGCGTTCAACTCGCTGAGTACCATAGGACTGTGGACGTGCGATCCGGGCGCATAACGCAGGCGTTCGAACGGGCGAAGGCGGAGGGGCGCATCGCCCTGATGCCCTTCCTGACCGTCGGCTACCCCGACTTCGAGACGAGTCTTGACATCATCAAGGCGATGGTTGACGCCGGGGCCGACGGCATCGAGCTGGGTATCCCCTTCAGCGACCCGCTCGCCGACGGCCCAATGGTACAAAAGGCGTCCTATATCGCGCTGCAGAACCGCACGACCCCGGCGATGGTGATTGACGCCGTGCGCCGCCTTCGCGCCGATGGGGTTGCGGTGCCGTTAATCCTTATGGGATACTCGAACACCTTCCTCGCTTATGGCGAGGAGGGCTTTATCTCGGACGCGGCCGCCGCCGGCGCCGACGGGTTCATCATCGTGGACCTGCCGCCGGAGGAGTCGGACGAGACGCTGGCGATCTGCCGGAAGCACGGGCTCGACCTGATCTTCCTGGTGGCGCCGACCTCGGACGACGAGCGGATCGAGCAGGTGCTGCGGCGGGCCGGGGGGTTCATCTACTGCGTGAGCGTGGTGGGTGTCACCTCCGCCCGGAGCGAGCTGGCGGCGGAGCTGCCGGCGTTCGTGCAGCGGTTGCGGGGGAAGACCCACCTTCCGCTGGCGGTGGGGTTCGGGATATCGAAGCGCGAACACGTGGCCGCGCTCGCCGGGATGGCGGACGCCGCGATCGTGGGGAGCGCGATGATCGAGCTCATAGAGGGATCGCCTCGTGAAGAACGAGTGGAGCGAGTACGCAGGTATGTTGAGGTGCTCACCGGCCGTCAGGAAGCCACCGCGTAGCGCCACGGAAGGTTATGCTGTGACCTCCGGCGGCCGCGACTGGTATCCAGCGGCCGGCGTCTTTGGTCGTGCGTAAGAGTCCCGGCGGGACCACGGCAGCGACCGAGGCGGCACCGGGGAGCACGAACGAGGCGATGCGGCTGCGTGGCATTCGCGGTGCAATCACCGTCGAAGCGAACACGAAGGACGCGATCCTCCAGGCAGCCACAGAGCTCCTCACCGCACTCATCGAAGCCAACGACCTTCACCCCGACGACGTCGCGAGCGCGTTTTTCACGACGACGCCGGACTTGAATGCCGAGTTCCCCGCCGTCGCCGCCCGAAGGATGGGCTGGACGCACGTGGCGCTCATGTGCGCGCATGAGATGGGAGTCCCCGGCAGCCTGCCGATGTGCCTCCGCATCCTGCTCCACGTGAACACCACGAAGGCACAGGACGAAGTTACGTTCGTCTACCTGCGCGGCGCGACGGCCCTCCGCAAGGACTGAAGACGAAGCACCGGAAAGCGAATTCACCCCCGCACAGGGAGGAGCAGGCAGCCATGATGGTGATCATGAAACCGGGGTACACCCCGAAACAATTCGAGGACGTGATGAACCGCATCAAGGAAGCGGGATTCACCGGCCACCCGATCGTCGGCGTGGAGCGGACGGTGATCGGCGTGGTCGGCAACGACCGTATCCATCCCGAGCTCGCCGATGACATCGAGACGATGGAGGGCGTCGAGACGACGGTGCAGATCAGCACGCCGTACAAGCTCTCCGGCCGCGACTTCAAGCCCGAAGACACGATCGTCGAGGTGCGCGGCGTGCGCATCGGCGAGGGCAGCGTGACGGTGATGGCGGGGCCATGCGCCGTCGAGAACGCCGAGCAGACGATGACGACGGCCCGCGCGGTGAAGGCCGCCGGCGCGTCCGTCCTGCGCGGCGGCGCCTTCAAGCCCCGCACGTCTCCGTATGCATTCCGCGGGCTGGAGGAAGAGGGCCTCAAGATCCTCGCGGCCGCCCGCGATGAGACCGGCCTGCCGATCATCACCGAGGTGATGTCGGAGAACACCGTCGAAGTCGTCGCGCGCTACGCCGACATCCTGCAGATCGGCACGCGCAACGCGCAGAACTTCTTCCTCCTCGAGGAGGTCGCGGCGACCGGCCTGCCGGTGCTGCTGAAGCGCGGCATGTCATCGTCGGTGCAGGATTGGCTGCTCGCCGCCGAGTACATCCTGAACAAGGGCAACCGCAACGTCATCCTCTGCGAGCGCGGCATCCGCACCTTCGAGACCGCCACCCGCAACACGATGGACATCAACGCCATCGCGCTCGTGAAGGAGCTGAGCCACCTGCCCGTCATCGCGGACCCGAGCCACGGCACCGGCAAGGCTACGCTCGTGGAGCCGGTGTGCCGGGGCATGGTCGCGGCCGGGGCCGACGGCGTCATCCTGGAGGTGCACCCCGATCCGCCGCACGCGCTCTGCGACGGCGCGCAGTCGCTCACGTTCGACCAGTTCGGCGCAGTGATGGCGAACCTCTCGCGCATCGCGCACGCGATCGGCAAGCGGATCGAGAGCGAGGCCCCGGTCACGGCGTAACGCGGCCCGTGGGGAACGATCGTGTAGGGGCGCACGCCGGTGCGCCCCTACTGCGTTCTTGGTGGCGGCCGCTACGACCGTCGTTCCTGCATCCCAAGCCGCTGCCGCACGTCGTTGAGATCGATCACGCCGCTACGAGCGTCGCCTCCGCCGAGGGATCGCATCGCCGCCCGCAGCGCCTCGCCGGACCGCCGCAGCTCCGCGTGGCGCAGCGTCAGCTCGAGCGACGCCGCGTCGAGCGAGCGCGCCATCGCGACGATCCGGTCCATGCGTCGCGCGACCATGTCATCAGGTGTGGGCGCCGGCTCGGGCGGCGCGCTCGTGCGCTCCTCGGTTTCGTCACGTTCCTCGGTCGCGCGCGCCCGCGATGCGTCCTCGACGTCGAGCAGCACAAGCGCCACCAGCGCCGCGAAGAGCGCCGACATCTCAAGGAGCGTCCAGAGGTCGCGGATGATGAAGGCGGCGAGCGGCGCCAGCGCGACCCCGAGGCCGATCGCCGTCAGCGTCTGCACTGCGGGGCCGCGCGCTTCTGTCCGCAGGCCGATGAGGGCGACGAGCGCCACGAGGCACGCCGGTCCGAGCGCGATGATGCTCAGCGCGAGGCGCGTGTCGCACGAGCCGCCGCCGTCGCACTCTGTGGCCGCCGTCGCGGCTGCGAGCGTGAGCGCGGCCATGGCGATGGCGAAGGCGCCGAGCAGGGGGATGTGCGTCCGGCGCATCAGGACGCGAGGAGGGAGCGGCGCGCGCCGCTCCCTCCTCCTCGGCTCGCCAGCGTGAGGTTATTCGGGTATGCAGGCGACATCGATGAAGTGTGTGCCGGAATCCTTCGATGTCACAAGCACGTTCACCGCCTGCGGCCCGTATCCCTGGTCGACATTGTTGACGTGCACGAGCCCGATGTTGCACGCCGCGCCGCCGATAATCTCGAAGACGTGCGTGCCTGGCTCCGCCGCCTCGACGTGGGCGAACGTGCCGTAGATGTACTTCGGGTTGGAGAAGCGGACGTTCGAGGCACCGACGGTGTCCGTCCACTCCGCCTTCATGTGCGGGATCAGGTACTCCTCCTGCGTCCAGTCGTAGTGGCCGTCGTTGTCGGCGTCGTAGAAGAAGCGCACGTCGATCTCGACGCCGTTGCGCGCCTTCCTCACCTTGAAGTTATCGGTCTTGCTGTGGGCCGGGATGAAGCCGTGCGCGTTGTCCTGCGCCTCCCCGCAGTCGACGAGGTCGAGGCCGGTCGAGCCTGGCTTGCCCAGCTCCTGGCAGCCGAGCAGGAAGTCCTCGACGCGCGTCACCCAGACTTTGAACACGCCGCCCGGGTTCGGGGTCAGGTTGAACGGCACGAGCTGCACGGTCGTCGCGCCGTGGTCGACGTCGAGGCCGGTGTTGTGCTCGCAGCCGCCGGTGGCTACGACGCTGTCGATGACGCCATCAACGACGGTGAACCGGCGGCACTTCGCGGCGTCGGTCGAGAGCAGCACGTTGCCGTTCGGGTTCGTCACCTGAAACACGTACGTGCCGTCATCGAGGCCCGCGGCGCCCTGCGGTGCCGCCGGCCCCGGTCCGCCGTCGAGGTACACGTCCTCCTTGAATTCGAAGATGTTCTGGTTCACCTCTGTGCCATCCTCGAGCGTCGTAAAGATCGCGCCCGAGATCTGATGCGCTTCCGCGATCTTTCCGTCCCTGAACGCGATCAGCGCGATCGCAACGAGCACCGGCGCGGTCGCCAGCGCCATTGCTGAGAAGAGGAATCGCATATGTCGCCCTCGCATTGAACTACCCCCATCGATTCATGTCGTTGGTTGCTCCGCCCTCTAGACCGCTAGGCAGTACCTCCTCGATATGCAGACGCCGCACGAGGCATGTTTGTGGTACAGCAGCGCGGTTGAGATGCGGTTGAGGTATCAGGCGCAGGAGCTATCACGCGCGACGGACGGCGCCGGAAGTGTCGCTACCCGGGACCGTGCGATTCGCAGGCCTGTGCATGGCCGGACGTCCCGCGCGTCCGGACGGGCCGTCGCCGTCCCGGATCCCGGCTACGCGGCGCCGCTAGCCGCCCGCGTGTTCGCGCGTCTGCGCCGTGCGTGATGCGGCGAGGTCATCGAGCATCTCGCCGGCCCGCTCGACGATGATGAAGTGCCCCTCGCCCGGGTAGAACGTCGCGTCGCAGTCGGGCAGGGCGGCGGCGACCAGGCGCGCGCCGCGCACCTGCACGATGCGGTCGGCCTCGCCATGCCACAGGCGCACCTTCGCCGTTACGTCACGCACGTCGAAGCCCCAGTCACTGCTGTAGAGCAGGTAGTCGTGATGCAATGCGCGCGTACCCTGCCGGAACGCCTCGAGGAGGTTCTCGCCGAAGCCCTGGCGGAACTCCAGGTTCTTCCAGATCTCGCGGTCGCGCTTCGAGAACATGAAGCTGCGCGCCGTCAGCGCCAGCGTGCGCCGGGGATTGCGCCGCAGGCGCCACGCGACGACCGCGTAGTACCCGCGCACGAGGAAGCCAAACCGGTGCGCCACGCGCGTCATGATGCGCCGCCAGCGGCTGGGGTCGCGCGCGAACGGAGGCGCGCCGCTGCAGTCGCCCGTGACCTCGACCTGCGCGCCGAGCTTCAGCGCGCAGGCGAGGGCGTACGGCCCGCCGCCCGACGTCCCCCACACGGCGAAGCGGCGCAGGCCAAGGTGCGCGGCCAGTTGACGGACGTCATCGGGCCAGTCGAGGATGCGGCGCCGCGGCTTGTACGTCGAGCGCCCATAGCCCGGCCGGTCGACGGCGATGACGCGGACGCGGCGCGCGGCGGCCTCGTCGTGCAGCACGGTCGCCTCGAGCCGCGACCCCGGCCAGCCGTGGAAGTAGACGAGCGGCGCGCCGTCCAGGTCGCCGTACTCGGCATAGGCGAGCGTGCGCCCGTCGGCGAGCGTGACGGCGCCGTCACGCAGCGGCTGTGTGCGCATGCCGTCATCATACGCCGCGCCGCGCATCCACTGCGCGGCCAGACAGGGTTCCTGACTCTTGGTCCAGGTTCCTGTCACTGCAGCGCGCGCCCGCCACGGAAGCAGTTCAGTCGCTTCTGCTTGCCGCTCGCTGCTGCTCGCCAGCCGCTACCCGTTGCCGGGCTTGCCGTAGAGTTTGCGCAGCTCCGTCTTCAGCACCTTGCCCATCGGGTTGCGTGGCAGCTCGTCGACGAAGGCGAAGTACGAGGGCGCCTTGTAGCTCGCGAGGCGCGCCTTCGTGTACGCCACCAGCTCGTCCGGGTCGGGCTTCTGGCCCGGCTTGGGCACGATGATAGCCTTCACGACCTCTCCCCAGTCCGGGTCGGGCACGCCGATGACGGCCGATTCCTCGACCTGCGGATGCTCGTCGAGCGTCGCCTCGATCTCGCCGGGCGAGATGTTCTCGCCGCCGCGGATGATGAGGTCCTTCTTGCGGCCCGTGATGAAGAGGTAGCCGTCTTCATCGAGATAGCCGACGTCGCCCGTGTGCAGCCACCCGTCGACGATGGCCGCGGCGGTCGCGTCGGCCTGCTTGTGGTACTCGGCCATGATGCGCGGCCCCATGACGCAGATCTCGCCCTCTTCGCCGGGCGCGAGCGGGTTGTTGTGCTCGTCCATGATCATGATCACGACGTCGTCCATGCCGCGGCCGACGGAGCGCAGGCGCTGGAGCTTCTTCTCGCGTTCCGGTCCCGGCTCCTTCGGGATCTGGTGGTCCTCCGGCCCGAGGAACGTCATCGTCGACGTGCTCTCGGTCTGCCCGTAGGCATTCATCAGCCCGCAGGTGAAGACGTCGACGGCCTTGCTCACGACCTCGTACGGCATGGGCGCGGCGCCGTAGGTGATGAGCTTCAGCGAGCTGAGGTCGTACTTCGAGAAGTCCTCGTGCTCCATGATGCGCTTGAGCATCGTAGGCACGACGAAGCTGTGCGTGACCTTCTCGGCCTGCACCGCCTCGAGCCATGCCTTGGGGTCGAACTGCGGCAGGATCACGAGCTTCCGCCCGCCCCACACGGACGACATGATCGGCGTGATGCCTGCGACGTGGAAGATCGGCACCGAGAGGAGCGTGACGTCCGGCTCCTCGCTCGGGTCGGCGGGGTTCATCGTGTTCGTCACGTAGACCGAAAGGTTCGTATAGGTCAGCGCCACGCCCTTCGGCAGCGACGTCGTGCCGGAGGTGTAGATGAGCACCGTCGGCCGGTCCTCGTCGACCTCGACGAACAGCTCGTCCGGACTCGAGGCCGCCAGGATGTCCGGGTAGTACTCCATGCCCTCCGTCTTGCGGTCGAAGCAGACGAAGCGCTCGACCTTCTCGAGCGTCGGCCGCAGCGTCGCGACGAGGTCGAGGTAGCGCTCGCCGACGAAGAGGATCGCCACCTCGGAGGTGTTGATCATGTACGTCAGCTCGTCGTGCTTGGCGCGGTAGTTCAGCGGCACGAAGGTCGCGCCGACCTTCGCGGCGGCGTAGTAGGCCTCGACGTACTCGATGCCGTTGACGGCGATGACGCCGACCGGCTTGTCCGGCCCGGCGCCGATGCCGTGGAGGTAGTTCGCCAGGCGGTTCACGCGCTCGGCCAGCTCCGCGTACGTCTCGCGCTTCCCCTCACACACGAGCGCCTCGCGGTCGGGCACGACCGCTGACGTGATCTGCAGAAACTCGGCTGTGTTCATCCGCCCGTACCTTCGAGAATCGCCGGCCGCCCGCGTCCGGCGAACAATCTAGCCTATCGCCCAGAATCAGGGAAACGAACGCGGATCCCAGCCAGACTCACCACGCGAGGTAACGCACAGCGCCCGACGCACCGGCCGCAGCGCGTCGCTATCATTACATCATGAGGTTCTGCATCGGCGCTGACGACACCGGCCCGGCGCCCGACGCGGTCGTGCAGGCGCTGCGCGAGCGGGGGCACCAGGTGGAGCTGTGCGGCCCGCTGGCCGGCGAGCGGATCGGCTGGGCGGACGTGGCGCACGAGGTCACCAGCAAGGTAGCGGCCGGCGAGGCCGACCAGGGCGTGCTCTTTTGCTGGACGGGCACGGGCGTCTCGATGACGGCGAACAAGACGCCCGGCATCCGGGCGGCGCTCTGCGGCGACGCCGAGACCGCACGCGGCGCGCGCGCCTGGAACGACGCGAACGTCCTCTGCATGAGCCTGCGCACAACGACGCCGATCATCGCGCGCGAGATCATCGACGCGTGGCTCTCGGCGGAGGTGGATCCGTCGGAGCGGGCGCAGATCGACCGCATCGAACCGCGATAGCCGTCCCCGGCCACTGTGCGCCATGGTCCCCGATGCGGCGTCGGGCGAAAGTCCGAGCGGCAATCCGTCCTCCTACCCGTGAATCCGCGCCCGTGGGCCGCGAGAATCCGATATCGGGCGCAACCCACCCAAGAGAAAGCGGAGGAGGATATGGTCACCCAACAGGAAATCGAAATCTTTGCCACAGCCGACGAGGAGCGGGCTGTAGCCACAATCACGGCCGCATTCGCGGCCGACCCGGTCGTCCGCTGGATCTACCCGGACGCGAACCAGTACGCCACGTACTGGCCACGTTTCGTCGTGCCCTTCGGCGGCGGCGCGCTCCGGCATGGATCGGCCGACGTCGCCGAGGACTTCGCCGGCGTGGCGCTCTGGCTGCCGCCGGGCGTCGGTCCCGACGAGGAGCCCATTGTGGCTCTGCTCGAGGAGAGCGTCGCGGCCGCTGAGAAGGAAGACGCGTACGGGTTCATCGAGCAGCAGAGCGAGATGCACCCGCACGAGCCGCACTGGTACCTGCCGCTGATCGGCGTCGACCCGGCGCACCAGGGCCGCGGCATCGGCGGCGCGCTGCTCCGCCACGCGCTCGAGCGGGCGGACCGCGACGGGCTGCCGGCGTACCTCGAGGCGACGACTGAGCGCAATAAGGCGCTCTACCAGCGGCACGGCTTCGAGGTCGTAGGCGTGATCCAGTACGGCGCCTCGCCGCCGATGTGGCCGATGTGGCGCGAGCCGCGACGGTAGGTGAAGCAGCGGGAGGCGTGCGCGCTATGCGCCGTACGCCTCCCGCTTACGCTTTCTCGCGCTAGCCGCCGAAGATGACGTCGGCGACGTTGCCCGCCATGCCCGAGGGGCGCCGATAGAGCTCCGTGTATCCGCATGAGCGGCAGCTCACGCCGACGAACTTGCGGTGCTGCATGTTGAGCATCCGCGACATGAAGCCGCCAGCGGTCGAGATCTCGCTCTGCTCGCAGTCGTTGTGCCCGCATTTCGCGCAGGTGTAGCGCGACGGTATCATCGCCGCGTCCTCGAGGGGGAGCGGCGCCATGTCGCCGACCGGCAGCGACACCGGCGGCGGCGGGGGTGGCGGATCCGCGCCCGAGACCTCGCAGACCGCGGCGATGAGCGCCACGGTCGGGGGATAGTCCGCAAGGTTGGATGCGCGGCGGGCGTATCGGACGGCGCCGTCTGTGTCGATGACGAACGTTGTCGAGGAGCCGGCGGACACGCCCAGCGCCCGTCCAGCCGTCCAGTGCTCATCGGTCAGCAGCGGATACGGCAACCCCCACTTGTGGCGGAACGCCAGCGACTGCTCCGGCGACGCGGTGACGATCGCCGCGATGTCGGCGTCCACCTTCGCGAAGGCCTCGTCGCCGTCGCGAAGGTTGAGCGCCTGGTCGGAGGTGAAGGGGTTCGCGAGGTCGCCCAGGAACACCAGGACGAGCGGCCGCTCCTGCCACAACGTGGCCAGCCGGACAGCGAGGCCGTCGTCGCGCACCAGCTCGACGTCGGGTGCGTGGCTCACCTGCGGCTCGGCCGGGCTCGGCTGTCCCATGGTCCCTCCTCGCGTAGCTGCTCCCTCCTATGATCGACGGCCCGGCGGCGGATCTTCAGGCAGGAAGGCGCTGAGCACGCGCTAGACGGGCGCCGTCGCAGGTTCGAAGGCAAGCGGGAGCGAGGCGAACCCGCGGAGGAAGAGCGAGTTGAGCCGCTCCGGCTCGTCCGCGCCCTTGAGCTCGATGCCGGCCAGCCGCCCGAGCACCTCCTCGAGCGCCACCCGTGCCTCCAGCCGGGCCAGTGGCGCGCCCAGGCAGAAGTGGACGCCATGCCCGAAGGCGACGTGCCCTTGCGCATTGCGCCGCACATCGAAGCGGTCCGGGTCGGGGAAGCGCCGCCCATCGCGGTTGGCCGATGCGTAGATCGGCGAGACCTCGGAGCCGGCCGGGATCGTCACGCCGGCGACGTCGACGTCCTGCGTCGTCCGCCGGAAAAGGAACTGCACCGGCGAGTCGAAGCGCAGCGCTTCCTCGACGACGTTCGGGATGATCGAAGGATCCTCGCGCGCGATCTGGAGCTGGTCGGGGTTGCGGAGCAGGTGGTAGACGGCGTTTCCGAGCAGGTTCGTCGTCGTCTCGTTGCCGGCGATGAGGAGCAGGCCGGTGAACGCGAGCACTTCGTCCGCCGTGAGCGGCTCCTCGCCCTCGCTCGCCTGCACGACGATGCTGATGAGGTCGCCGCGCGGCCGCCGCCGTTCGGCGATCGCCTCCTCG
>Ga0073934_10003788_pt1 | contig 26800 bp, 25 predicted proteins | sample LarsenN4metaG_FD_76834 | JGI IMG/M metagenome (GOLD analysis project Ga0073934, IMG submission 76834) | Hot spring sediment bacterial and archeal communities from British Columbia, Canada, to study Microbial Dark Matter (Phase II) - Larsen... ... | reverse complement strand
GATTGCAGAAAGCTGAGAATTTTTTGGAGGTGATGAAATTCTTTCTGTATTCACACGTTCGGCGAGCTTGCGTTCCAACAAGGCGCGTAGCCGACGATTTGCCATTCTCTGCGCCAGTTGCTTGCTCGTCGCTGATAGTTCCTTCTCCTCAACAGGCGCTTTGTTGTATTCACCTTTTTTGAGCGTCTCGCGAGATTGCCAATTTATGGCAATACGGCCATAGCCTTCTACTGTGCGCTCGCCAATGCCAAGCTCAGCCTTTTTCTCCAATTCATCTGAATCAAACGCGTCGTCCTTAAAAACAAACACACTACCTGCTTGAATTGCCCAGGATTGCACCAACGGCAGACTCCACTTGCGGTTGAAGCCGCCAACTACCCGCATGCGTCGATAGCGCAGACTTGAGCGCACACTCTTGCCGAGAAGCTCGCCCAAAGCAGAATCAAAATCACCATCAATTTGCCCATTTTTGCAGCGCACGATCGTATCGCTGAGAAATGTAACCACGATCTTTTTGGATTTTTCAGTTGCAGATGATTCAAACTCATCTTCCTCGTTCGGTTCTGGCGGCTGATACTCTCGCCAACCGGGCTCGATCGGATTTTTCGGATCGCCAATAGGCTCGATGACGGCCTTGCCATATCCAGCAGTGTGCGCCCGGCCAAGATGGATTTCCTTTAACTCCAAGAGCGTAAAGAGCTTTTGCAGCGCCCGGTCATCTTTTGAAATAATGGCGCCTTGAAAAACCTCGCCCTCTGCCAAGGCATCATAACGGAAGACATTGTTCTCGGCGCCGCGACGATTGGCATTGTTGAGTGCAATATGTACGCTCAATTGTCGCGAGGGAGAATACAACACGGCTGAGCCGCTATAAATGTGGCAGAAGTGTTTGTCGATGGCCTTGAGTTGCGGTTCTTCATCATCTTTCTCTGCCGACCGGAAGGCCATGTCGTAGATTTCAGATTCTTCCACGTCTTTTTCCCGTTGCCATGACAATGGCGCCGGCAGCATGCGCTGATCCTGCCATACGGGATAAGCATGCAAGAAACAAACGTCGCCTGTAAAGAACAGATTTCGTGCCTCATCATCCTCGGCGAGGTTTTGCGGCGCGGCATTTTTCAGATGTTCCAGATAGCGCGAGATCAATGCACCGCGTACGACGCTGCCAGGAATGAATTCCGAGCCAATGGCGCTGTTTTCCTCCTGGGTTTGAACTTGGGCAACGAGTACCGGTTCAATCAACCGAAGGCGGTAAAGCAAGGCATTCATTTGCTCACCTCCTTTTCAATCATATCTCTGAACTTTTTGAAATGAGTTTCTGTGACATCGTTGCGGTTTTCATCTAGCAATGTCACCCGAATCAGACCACGACCGCGATTGCGGCCAGTGCCGGCGTGGCGAAACGCCTTGACCGCGGCCGCGAGCAAAGCCAGCTCATCTTCTTGGGGATCACGTGAAAATTCGATCCTGGCTTCGAACTCGGTTTCACGCAAGACAACTCGCATGGCGCGCAGCGATTCTTTTTTAGGCGCGCCGGTTTCTGGTGCAATGGCAGTTTGGCGTCGGATGGTCGTCAATGATTCCAGCACTTCTTCCCGGGTCAAAGATTTATCTTTGGCGATGGCAAGGCGCAGGTCTTCGGGCAGTTGCGCCGCGCCGACACGAAGGGTCGCTTCGCCGTTTAGCGTACCACCGCTTTTTCCGAACAGCCGTGTCTGTGTCTCCTGCCACTGCGAGGTCTTGTCTGCTGGCACTCCCTTACTCAGGGCATAAACAATGTCCGCGCATTCGGCAGCTAACATACCTTTGAGTGCGCGACCGCCGACATAGGGGAGACCATAATCGTCGTGTTGAACCTCACTGTCGACCACACCGGCAACACCATCACCGCGGCCGAAGGTGGTGTCCTGCAGCAAATGAATTCGCAAATAGCCTTTTTTCACAATTCTCCTCCTTTCAAGGGCAGGTAGAAATCCAGCGCCTCGATGGCGTCGAAATAACCGCAGCGGTCGCTTTCCCACCCTTCTTTCGCCATTTCCTTCTGAGTTTCAATTTGTGGCAGTGTACCACCATAGATTCGCAGGAATCGTTTCACTTCTTCTCTGCCGCCACGCAATGCTTCACGCAACGCTTTGATCTTGTTTCTGCGACCGGCCCACTCGCCCTTTTTGACGGCTGGCTTTTGAAAGTCATCCACGATTCTCTTGAAAGTTGACCAGGTGCGCCATTCTTTTTCGATGTCATTCATGAGAAGGGGGCGCATGTAGAGTTTGTCCCTTTGGTTGATCGTATACTCTCGTGATCTAACTTCATCCAGCGGCCGCACCAAGCCAGTTACAGCAAAGTGCCAATCCAACGCTGTCAAATCGTAACCATTTTTGCTTTTATCTTTAATAAAATGTTTCGCCGAAGCGCACAAGGCATCCGCCAGTTCATAAGCGCGAGAGAAAGGATAGTGCGACTTGACAACCGCAATGCCGGCGCGTGCATGAGCTTTTTCTTCGTCGGCGAGTTGCTGGTTTGAGTATTCTGCAAGATACTTGGTCGCTATCGCCAGTCCCAAACGCCCCTCGCACACGAAGGTCACATCATCACCGCCAAACACGATGGGGCGGAAGGGAAGATGCCATTTCGGCTCGTCATCTTCTTCACGTTTAAAATAGGGAACGGGCACAAGATCAGCGATTTTTCGATCATTGGGCGCTTCTTCATCTGAGAGATTGTCGAACAGCATTTTTACTGTGTTGCGTAGGGCATTGGTGGCGGCTTGCTTGACGGAGTTGGAAAAGGCTCGCAGCGCAGTGATATAGTCAGCATTCTTTTCATTGTTGAGGTACTTGTCTCCGATTTTTTTTATGCGCTTTCCCATGCCGTTGCCATCGGTGTGAATGACAGCGAGATAAGTCGATTCGCCCTTTGTGCCGAAATGATCGAAATTATAAACAAAGTCAAATTTCTCGGGCAAAGGGGCATGAATTTTAAGTCTTTCGTGCCCTTTTTTTCTTGCCTTGAGTTTGGCTTTTACTTCTGAAGAAATAAGCGGCTTTCTTTCTCCAGGTGTTTCTGTATCGACACCAACGGCCGGTTTTCCGGTATATGCACATTCCGCTGTCACGCCCAAGCCCAGCAGTGGCACCGAGGGCTTGCGATCCAGCTTACGCTGTGCCAGCTCACGGATCAGCTCACGATGGCAAACCGAGAGTGCGTCTTGCTGCGGATCAAATTTTCTGCGCTTAATGACGAGCTGCAACCCTGGGGCCTCGAAGAGGGCTTTCTTGCTCAAGGCCTGTGTAAATTTTTGGGCCGAATCATCATCCGAGAATAAAATCAGCGCATTGCCGCCGCCGGTGAAAATCACTCTGACCTCCAGGCCATCTTGAGCATCTTTTGTCATGTCAAGTTCCACATCGTATTTACGGGAGTTCCATCGCGCATTATGATTAAACTCTCCGTCGTTCAACACCTCGACAACCCATTTGCTGGTTGCTTGCGCCACCAATTCCGAAGCGCCGATGTTTTGCGCCAATTGGTTGCTGCCAAAGATGTAATCCTGAATGCCGCTGGTTTCCACCAGCAACAATGATTGTGTGCTCATAAAGACTCCTGATTTGCAGTTTCAAACCATCCCTTCAAACTCTTGGAAAGATTCAATAAGTCGGTTCGACCGAATACGCGAATCTTGCCGTTGGCATCCCAGCTCTTTTCGACCTCTTTTTGAACATCCTTGGGATTTTCGACACAACACACCAGTGCCACACGAGCTTCGTCGCCGCCCAATTGCCGTGCTCGCACGTATGCTTGAAAAAGATGATTCTTGGTCTCGCCGTCCGCTCTCCTGCTGGCGATGCAAGAGATGGCAAAGAGCTGATAACCTCTCATCGCTGCCAAATCGAGCTGAAAATCGCCTTCTTCTTTATCCGAGCTGCTTTTTTTCTTTTTGCTATTCCGCAATGGGCGCAGATCTATGCCATAAGAATGTATGCCAATCTCGTCGATGATTTTTGAGAGTTCATCAAGCACATATTCCTCCAGCCATTCGCCGTCAAACCATTTTCGGCAACTGTTTATATCTTGCTGACCCAAATAGCTGGCAATGTTGGTAGGGCTATTGTTGAACTTTTCAAATGCTTCGATTACAGGCTTAAGGTTCGGATATTGCTCTCTGATTGGTAAAACAGTCAAATCACGTGTCCGCAACCATCCCCGGTCCCATTCCCTCCACTCTTTAATGCCCTCGATATTCGAATGCACTTGTGTCAACGGGCGATACAATTCGGAAAACTGTGGTTGAGTGCGCAGATTGTTCAAGTAATAGCCGTGCAATGCCACGATATCTTGTAGTGATAATCGCACCTTATCGCCCACATACGGAGATTGGGTTGGTTCATCACCATAACTGATGAACATTTTTAATGTCCGAGCATCGAGATAACTAAAGCAACAATTTTGAAATCTCTCTTTGAAGACGCGATAACTATGCACAGCCATCGGTTTGGTGCCGCCGGTATAATTCAGCCCAACCGATTTTTCAGGGGAGATATCATTGAGAATTTCGTTTTTCAATTTGTTTTCGATCGACCGCCCATTCGCCTCATCTATCTCACGAGCTGTCACATGAACACGAATTTCTCCGGCAATTATCTGTTCCTCGAGCAATTTTGCAATTTCGCTGGTTTGCTTGGTTTTTAACAAAAAGATTTGGCAATCATCTTTTGCCAATAACCGTGCAGCAACGAGGTTCGGCAGCGGATTTCCGCCCACGAGCAGAAAAAGATAGTCAGTCTTATACTTTTCGTTAATACTCTGACTTTCCATCGTGAATACCTGTGGTTGATCTTTCAAGTGCAAGAATGCGTGATGCAATAGAGGTTACGAGAATCGCTCAAATTATCGATTTATCTGCCAATTCTCCACTGCACCAATCAAATCATCATAATCAACATTGCCGAAACAAGCAAACCCAACAACCTTGCCACAACCTTGTCATTCCTCCACCCGAATCAGCCGGCCGTCGAGTTTGAGGCCATAGCATTTGCCATAGCGCCCGACAGCGCTAATCCGATAGAGTTCAAGAGTTTCCAGATTGGCAAGAGCAGTTTCCAGCTTGCGGTTGATCTTGCTGATGTATTGCAGCAGCCTCTCCAAAGTCAGGCCCTTGTCGCGTTGCAGGGAATCTTTAAAGCGCTTGAGCATGCCGGCGGCACCTTCGAGAACGCGATATTTCGCCAGCAGGTCATTCACGCTGGCGATGCGCAAAAAGGCGCTGCCCTCGGGCTTTTCAAAATACTGCTCATAGGCTTCGCGCGAAATGAATGGCGGCCGCTGTTGGCTGCGCTCGGCAAAGTGCCAATACAAACAAAACTCGATGGGCGGCAGCTCGATCTCCCTTCCGCCGATGCGCAGCAGCCGGCGTTTGGGAACCACTTGCAGCATGGGCGCGCGCGGCAGCGCGGCGATTTCGGCTTGCGTCCATTGCAACAGCTCGGCAAAAGAAGCGCGGCGCGCGAGAACTTCCACGGGCAAACGCTCGCGCAGGCGCACATACGGAATTTCGACCAGCTCGACTTTTACCTCGGCACTGTCAAACTCACGGCCATCGGGCAAGGGTAAAATTTGCGACATCGGCGCGGGATAATAAAAATCCGCATGATGCTCAGCCTCCGGCGGGGTGAGCAGCACGTGATAGAGCTTGTCCTGCTCGCGTCCCAGCATCTGTATCACCAGCGCCATGTAGGTGCTCATGGTCTTGCGGCCGCCGGCGAGGGAGCAGTGCACCGCGGTGTTCGCGTCGCTGGTTTTTTCCCACAGCACCCGCAAGATCAGCTCGAGAAAAGTTTCGCTGTCCCGGCGGCTGCGGATATCCGCCACCGGCAACAGGCCGTCCTGCGCCACGAGAATCTGCCCGGCGGAAAAGCGCACCCGGCCGCATGGCGCCGGATAGTCCTTTTGCATTTGGTAAAAACGTCCGTGCCGTCGATCGAGCAGCTTGTCGAGCGCTGCCTCTCTGCCCTCTTGTGTGGAGATCGCCCAAATTTCGGAAATGGGCACGCCCTGAACCACGCACAAGGCATACAGCGTCTCGGTCAAAATCTGCGGGGTGCGACCGAGCAGGGCGATAAGGAGATGGCGCGCGTCAGATGGCATGTCGGATTCTGCTGCCGGATCATACAGAAAAAAAGTCTTGAATTTGCATTTCTTTCACGGCCGGTATGGTAACCGTAAAGAAATTCAACGGCTTTTTGTGGACAAAATCAAATCCCAAATCACCGCTTTCATCGAGATAAAGATACCACATACCCTATCCACCTCGGCGAACTCATGGTACAACCAATCGGAACGGCAAAAGCGTTCGGTAAAAAGGCAGGAAGCCGGGCGCTTTTGTCTTTGACGTTTCCCGAAGGGCAGGAACCTCAGCACATCGGGTCGACTCGGGAAACGGATGTGCTTATTATAGCAAGAAAAAGAAAAGAAATCAAGACTTTTGTTGAAGCGGCTGCGGTGGAAGCGGTTGTGAGAACCACATGGCAGCGCGCTTTCAAGCTTCAGCCGGCAATTTTCTGACCAGCAGAAAGTCCCGCCGGGCAATCACGGCGGAGGTTATCGCCGCTCCGCCGCGCTGTCGCCGCGCAGGCGCAGCATCAGCCGGTTGTCCTGTGACAACCAATTCGGCGTTTGCTGAATGCGGCCGTAGAGATCGAACACCACCCAGGTGCTGCGCTCGTTGGGGTGATAGGCCATGCGCGCTTGCTGGAAATTTCCTTGATTGAGCGCGATGGTTTTGGGATCAGGAATGTAAACGTTGGGGAATTTCAAAATCAGTCGCGGCGGATTGTCCACGAAGCTGGTGATATAATTGAGCCGGCCGTTGCCGACCACCGACACCGTCGAGTCGCCGACGATCTGAACGGTTTGAATCTTCGAGCCTTCCGGCACCACCGGCTGGTTGTCGCCGGTGTAAAGATAAAACTCGACGCGGCGGTTGCGGAAGCGCGAGGGCTCGGTGTTGTTGTCGGTCAGCGGTTTCCATTCGCCGTAAGGCACGGGCATGAAAAAGCGGTTGCTGCCGATGCCGTGGCGGGTGAGAAAATCCATGACGCCGTTCATGCGGGCCTCGGAGAGCTTCATGTTGTATTCGTCGGTGCCGATGTTGTCGGTGTGGCCGGAAATCCAAACCTTCGCTTCCGGATAGGTGTCCAAAATCTCCTTGACTTTGAACATCGTCGGATACTCGGTGGCGCGGATGACGGATTTGTCAAAATCGAAATTGATGCGCAGGGTCATCAAAACGTTGCCCTTTTCCTCGGGCCTCACTTCGATTTTGCCCTCGCTGGATTCGGCGATCTTTTTGGCTTTTTCCAAACGCGCGGTCATTTCGGCCTCGAGGGCTTTCAGGCGTTTCTCCGTTTCTTCCGAGGCGAGCCGCGCTTCTTCGGCGGCCTGGCGGGATTTCTCGGCATCTTCGAGAGTTTGCTGCGCATTCAACCGCGCCAACTCCGCGGCTTCCAATTCCTTCGCCATCATTTCGCGCATGTCGGCAAACTGGCCTCGATCGGTTTGCACTTTGCCGAAATTAAACGAAAGCGAAAAGCGGTGCGCCTGCGAGTCAAAGGCGTTCATCGGGCTGTAAGCATAGTCCAGCTCGGTTTTGGAGCCGCCCAGCCATTCCATCGGGATGATCACGCCGAAGCCGGCGCCCCAGCGCGACAGCTCGGTGTCGTGAAACTTGTAGCCGCCGCGTACGGCAAACACCTCGGCGATGCGCAGTTCGGCGCCGGAATACACGCGGACTTTTTTGTCGGCGCGGTCGAGCACTTTCGCGACATCCGTGCCGATATTCAGTTTGTGCTTGCGGTCGCCTTCGGGATTAAGCGGGCCGAAGGGCAGCCGCAGGGCCGCGCCGCCGCGAACGGTTTCCGGCAGCAGGGAAGATTGATTGACGAATTGAATTTTGCTGACGGTGAAATTTTGCAGGTGGCGCCGAAGTTCACGTGCTTGAGAACGAACAACATGCCGACGTCGATGCCGGTGGCGCTGGCCGAAACGCCGCCGAGATCCTGGCGGATGAATTTGACGCCGGCGCCGAAGGTGAGCTTGTTGTTCAAAAACGGCAGGGGCCGGCCGTAGCCGAAGGAGAGCACGAGATCGTTGCTGGTGGTGATGCCGCCGGTTTGCTGGAAGTCGCTGTTCAAATCGGTGATCTCACCTTCGTTGAAATAGGTCAAATTGAAGCCGAGCACGCCGAGGCGGGAAGGCAACGGGAGCGCTCCCTCCAGCGCTCCCTGCTGTGTGTCATCGATCCATTTATGAAAATGCAGCGAGAAAATGGTGTGCTGCAAATTGCCGAGGCCGCCGACGTTGTAGCGCATGACGTTGACGTCGTTGGCCAGCGCGGTGAAGGCTTCGCCCATGGCGACCTGGCGGGCGTACGGGCTGATGGAGAGAAACGGCGCGCCGTATTTGCCGAGGCCGCCCTGCGCAAAAGCCCCGCCCAGCGGGGCGGAAAACATTCCTGTGATGATCACAAAATTGAAAATATACCGTGGAGAATTTTTCATGGTTTTCGTCCTTGCAGCTCCGATCTCAAATCAACGCAAAATTAAAGACAAAATAATTTGACTGTGTCCGCAGGCTACGCCCGCAGGATGGCAAATGAGTGACACAATTATTTTGTCTCGGAATGATTTTGTGCTCATTTCATTGCACGATCACGAATTTTCGCATGGCGGTGGCGACTTGGGTGGTTCCGGTTCCGCTGTCGGTGAAGCGCAAATAAATTTTCGCCCAGTAAGTGCCGGAGGTGACGGCTGCGCCGGCGTCGGTGCGAAAATTCCACCAAAAATTTCCTTTCTGCGTGGCGGCGGCGCGGCCGCGTGAAATCAAGCTCCGGAAGGGGAGGTCGGCGCCCTCCAACATGCGAATCCGCTCGCCGGCGATGTTGTAAATTTCAATGCGCTCGATGAGAACGTCGCCGGTGTTGGCCACAACGCCGAGCCGCAAGCCGTCGGTGGCGTGTTGTTTGGCGTTATAGGGATTGGGCGCGACAAAGAAATCGAAGGCCTTGCTGCCGACCAAAGCAAATAAATTCGGCTCTTCAAGCGTGGGCCGCACCTGCACCACCTCCTGCAGCTTGGTGTCGTCGAGATCGAGAAATTCCGCGCGTACCTGATCGCCGCCGCTGACTTGCAGCTTGCCGTCGTTGTCAATGCTGGCGCCTTTGATAATCGGGATGCCGACACGGCTGCGAAATTCGCCGGTATCAAATACTTTGGTGGTAGCGTTGGCGACTTCATACAAAGTCAAATTTTCGGTATCGGTGTTCAGCGTATTCAGAAACTTCACGACGACGGAATCGCGGGCCGGCGAAAAATCGCGGTCGGTCTCGCCGGTGACATGCACGAACAGCGAATCGCCCACTGAAACGGTGTCGAGTTTGGCGCCGCCTCGATTTTCAATTCGAAGCGTCCCTTTGACGTTTTGAATCAGCAACACCCGCGCCGTGCTCACATCGGTCGGGTCGGTGGGATCGACGTAACGCACCGCCAACGTATCGCGGGTGGACTTGCCTTCCAAAACGTTGAGCCGGCTCGGCGGCGCGCTCGTCATCACCGCCGGATATCCGGGACTGAGAATGAACAGTCCGGTAGGCTGCTCGATAAGCTGCACGATTTGCTGGTCCCCGCTGCGCACAGCGCGAACTTGCAGGTTGACGGCGTCTTCGATCGGCAGCAGATTCAAATCCTCAAGCGCGAGAAAAACCGTGCCGATGTTGAGCGGCGGATTGTCTTCAACGCTGGGTACGCGATAATAATTCACGGCCCGGCCGCTGGGATCGGTGAACTTCAAGCTCGAAGCCGTGGATTTCGTGTTTTCCCAGTCCAACTGCCAGTCGTTCAGCTTGGGGGTGATCGCAGAGTTGTTGGTTTTCAGCACCGCTTGCAGCCGCACTGCTTGTCTTCGGCGCAGCAGGTCGACCAGCGTCAAATCAAACTGGCTCAACCCCGTCGTGCTGCTCAGCGGCTGGCTGAATAAATTGCTTTGGTTGGCTTCGTCGCGGATGTTCACCGTGATCTGAACCTGCGTGCGCTGCTGCGGATCAGCCGGCAAGACACTGTTGACGATCAGCTTCCTCCAGCTTGTGATAATCAGTTTCATCGAGTCGCGGATCGCCGTCGAGGTGATCGTGCCGGCGGTGTTGGTGTCAAAATAATGCGCGGAAATTTTCACCCGGCGCAGCACCGGCGTCAGCAGCGGATCGCTTTTCCTCTGGGCATTGTCGTCGTTGTTCAAAAAGGCTCGATATTGAATGAAGCGATGGCTATCGTGCACCGGATTGATGGCGGTTGCAGGTCCGGTGTAAAAGTCCGTGGTGTCTTTCGGGCCGTACCATTTGGCGTTGGCCAGCTCGGTGATGACATTGGCCGAGCGCAATTGCAGCCGCAGTCGCGTGCCGGCCGGAACATCGAGCGCCGCACGCGGGAAGCTCAGGCTGTCGTAATCCACCGACGTGGAAAAATCAAAATTGTCTTGTTTCGATAAAAACACTTCGTTGGCATAAGCCAGGCGCAGCGGCAGCGCATTTTGGCTGACCGGCAGATTGGCGGCAATCACCAGGGTCTTATTCCGGTCGGACACATTTTCAACGATGCGGTTGGCAGCGCGCAAATCCTGCAGCGGATGCGCAAACGTGTAAATGATTCTCATCTGCCGATTGACTTCGAGGAGACGCCTGTTGCCGGCGTCGCAGATGAGCACATTGCCGTCCGGCAGCGCATTGGCGTCGGTCGGGCTGTTCAGCCTATCGCCGCCGGAACCCACCTGGCCCACGCCGAATTGCCAGCGGTTTTCCTTGGTGGCGCGATCCACCATCAACACGCGATGGTTGTTTTTGTCGGTGATCACAAACAGCCCGGTCGAGGGATCGACTTCGACGTCCACCGGCAGATTGAGCGAGAGATTATCGTTCGGCGCTTTGCTGAACTCCCAAACCACGGCCCGGCTTTTAAGATCGACCACCATCAGGCGATTGCGGCCGGTGTCGCAGATCAAAACCTCCCGGCCGTTGGTGAGCGGCACGGCGTCCGAGGGCGTCGAGAGCTGATTGGCGCCACTTAAAACCGTATTGTCGATGCGCCAGTCAATCGTTTTCAACGTCCAATCGACTTGAATAATCGCGTTGGCGCCCTGGTCGGTGATGATGATTTTAAATTTTCCGGTTGAATCCGGATAGGCAAGCGCCGCCACGGGTTTGTCCAGCACGCCCAACCCGCCGAAGGAATTTTCCACGCCGCCCGGCGCGGAAGAGTTGATCAGATAAATCTTGCGGCTGGGCGGGTCGGTAATGAGATAAAAATCCTGCAGCGCCGGCGAGGCCTCGAGCGCTTCGGGAATTTTTGAAATATCGCTCGGCGACACCAGGGGCGGCGCGGCGCTGGGATAGCGCCAGTCGATGCCGGAAACCACAAAGGTGTCCGGATCGGTAATCGCCGTGGGAATCGCCACCAAAGTCACCACGGTGTCGGTGAGCGCCACGTTTTGCGTCGCGGCCGGATCGAAGCGCTCAAAACGCGGGAAGCCGTCGCGATATTTGCCTTGGCCGAGCGTTTGGGCGGTGGCTTGGGTATACGATAGGCAGACGGTTGTAAGCAGCAGAGGGGCAAAAAAACGACTGTGCGGAAAATGCGTGGAGGTAAATCCTTTACGCATACGAGACTCATCCCTTTAGTCGAATTGTGGGCCGGCCCGCGGCCAGACTTTATTTCGCGCGCAGGTCGGTGTGAATGATTATACAATGACATTATATTAAATTTTTTCAAAAAGTCAATAAGTTTTTAAATAAAAAACCGCCATCAATCTTGCGACCGATGGCGGTTTTTTCGGTTTTGCTGCATGTTTCACCTCTTCTCGGTGATGCGCGCCGCCTTTCCTCTTAATTCCCGCAAATAAAACAGGCGCGCGCGGCGGACTTTGCCTCGGCGCAGGTGATCGATTTTCTCGATGTTGGGCGAGTGCAGCGGGAAAATGCGCTCGACGCCGATGCCGTCGGAAATCTTGCGCACGGTGAACGTCTCGCCGATGCCGCTGCCGCGGCGCTGCAGCACCACGCCCTCGAAAACCTGTGTGCGTTCCTTGTCGCCTTCCACCACTTTGCAGTGAACGGCAACCGTATCGCCCGGCCTAAAGTCGGGCAGATTGTTCTTGAGTTGACTGGCCGTCAAAGCCTCTAGCCGGTTCATGGTTTATTCCTCCTTGCGTTCAAGTAACATTAAATCGTCAAATTAAAATCTTTTATGATTCCAACAAATCTTTCCGCCGCTCGCGCGTTCTGCTTTCTGCCTGCTCGCGGCGCCATTGCGCGATTTTCGCATGATGCCCGGAGAGCAGAACCTCCGGCACGCGCCAGCCGCGAAATTCCTCCGGCCGCGTGTAATGCGGATAATCCAACAACCCGGCTTGAAACGAATCGCCGGTGGCCGAATCCAAATCCCCGAGCACGCCGGGCAGCAGGCGCACCACCGCATCGATCACCACCAGCGTCGGCAGCTCGCCGCCGGTCACGACGTAATCGCCGATCGAAATTTCCTCCGTCGCCAGATGTTGGTGCACGCGCTCATCAACGCCCTTGTAATGCCCGCAGAGAAAGATCAACGCCCGTTCCTGCGCCAGCGCCTTGGCTTTGTGCTGCGAAAACGTCTCGCCCTGCGGCGACATCAGAATGACGCGGGCGCCGGCAAGCTCGTCCTGGCGGCGAAGGTGCTCGACGCAGGCAAAAAACGGCTCCGGCTTCATAATCATGCCCGGCCCGCCGCCGTAAGGGTAATCGTCGACGCTGCGATGCTTGTCCGTCGTGTAATCGCGCAGATCGTGCACGCAAAATTCGACGGCGCCGCTTTGGCCCGCCCGTTTCATCATGCTCTCGCCGAGCGGGCTTTCAAAGAACTTGGGAAAAGCGGTGACGATATGAATTTGCATCTTGGCGACATTAATTTATTTTATCTCCCTCCCTACCCGCGTTTTATTCCTCGACCAATAAATGTACAGCGGCTTCCCTAAAAGCATCGCATAGAGCAAAATCGCTTTGTTGGGTTGGCGATTGTAGAGCTGCCCCGTGCCGGGCAGAAATAATGAGAGCAGTACGGCAATGAGTGGATTTCGTTTCGCCATTTTTCATTCTCACGCAGTTTGCGTTTAAATCTTTAATTTCGCATCATTCAGACAGAAGCAACTTCTAACAGCGTAAATCTTCATCCTTCTTCATCCAACAACCCCGGAATGGGATTGATGATGACGCGCCGGTTCGGCAAATCGACTTTTTGCACCACCGCGTCGATGGCCGGAATGAGTTTTTCCTCTTCGCCGTTGCGAATCACCCACACATCGTTGGCGGGATAGCGCGCCACCTCGACGATCTCACCGACCGGCGTGCCGCTCGTCGTAAAAACCGGCAGCCCGATGATTTCAAATTGATAAAACTGCCCCGCCGCCGCCGGCAGGCATTCTTCCCGCCCGATCATCATCTTCGCCCCGCGCACCAACTCCGCCTTATCGCGGTCATTCACGTCCTGAAACTTGATGAAAAAACCGTCGTTGGCGGTTTGCAGCCGCTCGATCACATACTCGCCGAGTTTCTGCGCTCCGCGTTGAAGCTGCACTTTCTGCAAACGGGAAAATTGTTCCATCTCGGCAACGGCGCGAACTTTCACCGTCCCGCGCAAGCCGTGTGACCGGACGATCTCGCCGATCATGACCAGTTGTGGCATTTTATGGCTCAAAACAAGAGATTATCGTCTCGCGATTTATTCGAGAATCTCCAGCACGGCCCGTTTGCCGGCTTTCGCCGAGGCCGCCGACAACAGCGTGCGAATCGACTTCGCCGTTTTGCCGTGCTTGCCGATGACCTTGCCCATGTCTCCTTGCCCGACCCGCAGTTCGTAGACGATCGTGCGCTCGCCATCGATCTCGTTGACCTGCACCTCGTTCGGCTTGTCGACGAGATGCTTGATAATGAACTCGAGGAAATCCTTCATAAGCAACCCTCCTTTGGGGTTCGTTCCGGAAAATTTGGCAAATAAACGCTCGTTTGAGAAATCGGAGTCCCAGTCAATTTATTCCGAGTTCCACCAATCAAACACACCAGAGGATATGTTCAACAACCAAACTTTTTGCCAACTTTCAGCCCCGCGTTTTCCATCATCCAAACCCGTTTTTCCAAAATCGAAAAACGCTTCGCGGCCAAACCAGTCGTTCGGCGACTGCCGCTGCGATCCCGTCAACAGAACTTTTCCCGGTGGGCTACGCCCGAAAAGAGTTGCTAAAGATCAAGCCGCTGGCGCCGCTTCCGCGCTTGCCGCTTCGCCTTCGGGCTTGGCGGTTTCTGCAGCTTTCTTGGCCTTGCGTTGCTGCTTCTTTTGTTCGCGTCGCGCCTCCTGGCGTTTTTGCTTTTCCGCCTGCAGCGCTTCCCACTTTTGCATTTCTTCGCCGATTTTGGCCTCGTCCAGGCCGAGTTTCTGCAAATGCCAGCGCATCATGATGCCCTGCCGGCGAAACAGGCTGTGCACCGTGTCCGACGGCTTGGCGCCCTGCGAAAGCCAATAAAAAGCGCGCGCGCTATTGATCGTAACCGCGGCCGGCTCGGTCCGTGGATTATAGGTGCCGAGATTTTCGAGATATTTTCCGTCACGGGCCACGCGCGAATCAATCGCGACGACGCGATAGAACGGTTGTTTCTTTTTGCCCATGCGGCGAAGACGAAGATGTACTGCCAAAACGACTCCTTTCGATTCAATAATTTTTAGTTCGCAATTATTTTGTCATTCTGAAAGACTGCGTCCGTAAGAATCTTTTTTGTATTTGGCATTCGTGTTAATTTAAAAAAGATTCCGGCGGAATGACATTTTAAAACGGCATCATCGGCAGGCCCCGACGCCCTTTGCGTCCGGCCTGCTTCAACATCTTGCGCATCATTTCATATTGCTTGAGCAGGCGATTGATCTCCTGCACCGAAGTGCCGCTGCCCTTGGCAATTCGCAGGCGCCGGCTGCCGTTGATGATATTCGGCCGGCGGCGTTCTTCCGGCGTCATCGAGAGAATGATCGCCTCGATCGCCACCAAACCTCTTTCATCCACCGCCGCATCCTGCGGAATCTTTCCGCCCAGGCCGGGAATCATATTGATCAACTGGCTGAGCGGACCCATCTTTTTCAAGCTCTGCAACTGATCGTAAAAATCTTCCAGCGAGAAATCAGCCTGGCGCAGCTTTTTCTCAAGCTCGCGGGCTTTTTGCATGTCAACAGCTTCCGTCGCTTTTTCGACGAGCGTGACAACGTCGCCCATGCCCAAAATCCGCGAGGCCATGCGCTCGGGATGAAATTTTTCCAGCGCCTCGACTTTCTCGCCGGTGCCGATGAATTTGATCGGCTTGCCGGTCACGGCTTTGATCGACAGCGCCGCGCCGCCGCGCGCATCGCCGTCCATCTTGGTCAGCACGACGCCGCTGAAATCCAACCGTTGCAAAAAAGCCTGCGCCGTATTCACCGCGTCCTGTCCCGTCATGCCGTCGGCGACGAACAAAATCTCATGCGGCTTCGTTGCGTGCTTGATCGCTTCCAGTTCTTGCATCAGCTCGTCATTGACGTGCAAACGGCCGGCAGTGTCGAGAATGACGGTGTCCAGCGTGCGTTGCCGCGCTTCGCCAATCGAAGCCCGGCAAACCTCGAGCGGCGTCGAATTGGCTTGCGAGAAAAATTCCGCGCCCGCCGCCTGTGAAACCACGCGAAGCTGCTCGACAGCGGCCGGTCGCTGCAAATCCGCGGCGACGAGCATGGCGCGTCGATTTCGCGATTTCAAAAATTTTGCCAGCTTGCCGCAGAACGTGGTTTTGCCTGAGCCTTGCAAGCCGACGACCATGATCACTGTCGGCGGCAGATTGGCTTCGCGCAGCGGCGCATCGCTTCCGCCGAGCAGCAGCGCCAGCTCGTCGTGAATGATTTTGATGACCTGCTGTCCCGGGGTAATGCTCTTGAGCACGTCGGCGCCGATGGCTTTGGCTTCCACCGCGGCGATAAACTCCTTCGCCACTTTGAAATTGACGTCGGCCTCCAAGAGCACGCGCCGAACTTCTCGCATGGTTTCGCCAATGTTTTCTGGCGAGAGCTTGCCGTGCCCTTTTAGCTTCCGGAAGATGTTTTCAAATCGGCTGGTGAGTTCCTGAAACATGTCCGATAACAATCAGAGTAGCCCCCGCCCCTTGTGGGCGGCTATCGCAGATGTAAAATCCGCTTGATCAACAGTGCCCCACCAGGGGGCAGGACTACAAATTCAAAGCGACAAAAAATTATCCGCCTGAAGCGGATTTTTGTTAATCAGCAAACCTTTTCGAGGTTGCTCCCAAGCAGGTAAATTTAGCAAAAATTTGGCCATGATGCAAGCTAAAATTTTACTCTTTCGCTTCTTTCCAATCCCGGCAAAACTGCACCAACAGCCGCACGCCGTAACCGCTGCCGCCTTTCGGCACGAGCGGCTTGTCTTCTTTCGGATGCGCCATCGCGGCGATGTCAAGATGCGCCCACTTATAGCCTTCCGCAAACGTGGCGAGAAACGCTGCGCCCTTGCTCGAGCCGCCGCCGCTCGGCTTCGAGGCGATGTTGCGAATGTCGGCGACGTCGCTTTTCATGTAATCAAAAAATTCCTGGAACAGCGGCAGTTCCCAAACCCGTTCGCCGGTGCGCTCCGCGGCTTTTTTAATGCGCGTCATCAAATCCTGATCATTCCCGAAAAGTCCGGCCGCGGTTTCGCCGAGCGCAACGTAAATCGCGCCGGTCAAGGTCGCGAGATCGATCACCGCTTTCGGTTTGTAGCGATGCGCAAACGCCAGCGCATCGGCCAAAATCAACCGGCCTTCGGCGTCGGTATCCGCGACTTCGATGGTTTTGCCGTTGCACGCGCGTACGATGTCGCCCGGGCGCTGCGCCGAGCCGCTCGGCATGTTTTCCGCCAGCGGCATGAGACCGACGAGATGCAGCGGCGCTTGCAATTCCGCCAACGCGCACATCGTTGCCAGCACCACGGCGGCGCCGGACATGTCGAATTTCATCAAATCCAAATCATCCGCGGGTTTGATGGAAATGCCGCCGGTGTCGAAAGTAATGCCCTTGCCGACGAGAACGATCGGACCGTTTTCATGGCGGGAATTTTTGGCGGGATGATATTCGAGCGCGACGAAACGCGGCGGGTTCACGCTCCCCTGCCCGACGCCGAGCAGCGCGCCCATGCCCAATTCGCGCATGCCCTTTTCGTCGTAAATTTGGCAAGAGATTTTTTGCGTGGCCGCGTTTTCAGCCGCAATCTCCGCGAGCCGGCTCGGCGTCAAATCATTCGACGGCGTATTCTGCAAATCGCGGCCGAAGCACGTCCATTTCCCGATGATTTGCCCAACACGCGCGCCGGCTTTGGCTTCCGCCGCCTGCCGCTCGTCGCTGATCAGCAGCGTGGCGCCGCGCAGGGGTTTTTCCTTGTCCGGGATTTTTGATTTGTATTTCAAAAACCGATAATTCGCCAGCAGCAGCGCTTCGGCAGTCAATTGCGCCGCCAGACGATAACCGAACTTTTCAACGAGAGGCCCTTCCAGCCAGAGATGCAACTGTTCGAGAGCCAGCTTGCGTGCCGCGAGCACGGCGTGGCCGATGGCGGATTGCGCGGTGTGCCGGCTTTCATTCTCGTTAAGCTTTTTGTTGTTCCACTCGCCCAGCCCGACGAGCAAAAGACGCTCGGCCCCGATCGCGTCCGGATAAAGCCACGCGGTCTCTTCCAATTTGCCGGTAAAATCTTTTTGGCGATACAGCCGCGAAATGAGCGGTGAGAAAATCGATTTGGTGTTGAAACTGGCTGTCTCTTGCGGCAGAAACAACGCCACTGCCGGACACTTCTCCGTCTCCAGCTTGCCAATGCTGATCTGAATTTCCATGGTTGCCTCGCACGATGAGTGTTCAAGGATGAAAATGCTTTTGCCAATCCTGGTGTGAATAAAGTTGCAGCCCCGATGACTGATAATGATTTTAAATCAAACTGTTGGCGGCCTCATGCTCCGATAAAAATAATCGCATGAACAATTTGTTTTTTTCCGTAAACGACATGTCTGGGACTACTGAAAATTTCCCTCCTGGTGTGCTATCACATCCTCCTCAATATATAAGACACGAAAATCATGTCAAGACTCACAAGTTTATTTCAACAAGCGAACAAAATCTGCTTGTTCAAAATGATGATCGGTGGTCAAGGCTTCGATCATGCCTCGTTGTTGCATAAGAACAAAGCTTGAACAATCTACCAGGCTCCATTCTTTGTCGAGACGATTCTTGAGTAATTTCCAAGCTTCTTTATCCAAAGTGGAGTCAATCTGAACGATTTCAACCCATGACGCGGCTTTGATGGTTTCGATGGTTTTAATTTGTTGCGGACGCGGTACCCGCAGCGGGCTAGTAAACAACGCCACCAATTCAAGAATAACATAGTTTGTGGTAATAACACGCGTACCCTCCACTTGCCACTGCTGCATCGAGGTTTTAGCTAAATCATGAAAGGGCTCGGTACGGACGAAAAAACTTGCCCAGCCAGAGGTGTCGGCAAAGATTTCAGCCATTAGTGCTCCCGTCTAATTCTCTCAGCAGCCCTTGTCCAATATATTCGTCATGTTTCTCACTTACATCGGTGACGCCAGACTCGAAAATTCCAGCCAATTGCAAAAGTGGATCACCAGTTAATGACTTGACAGCGTTTGTCAGCCATTGCAGCACTACTCTTTCCGGTGTTAGACCAACTTGTTGAGCTTTTTTAATCAGCGGTTGGTAAACCTCTTCAGGCACTTCTAATATGAGAGTATGTTCCATAGGAATGGCCTTTCTGTTAATGGTCTAATATTAAAAACATACAAAATTCCCAATTTATTGCCAATAAAAATTTTTGTGATGGCAGATGGTTTCGTGGCGAGAAAAAAGGAAGGCGGGCCACTCCAGGTTGGGTATGACGACCTTTCAAATTTTGCAAAACCCACTTACCCGAGTCTGGCCACACAGACAGGCCGTCTGTGTCACATCAACGACCGCGCCAGCGCTTGAAACTTATCCATCCACTGGCCGGGGAAGACGCCCAAGTTCAGCGTGCCGAAAATGGCGATGACGAGCGCAATGCCGACGGCGGGCAGCGGCGTGATCGGCATTTTTTCGCCTTCCGGCGCTTGCATGAACATGACGACGACGATGCCGAGATAATAATACAAGCTGATCATCGAATTGATAACGCCAAGAATGACGAGCCATAGGTAACCGGCTTGCACCGCGCTGCTGAAGACATAAAACTTGGCGAGAAATCCGGCGGTTGGGGGAATGCCGGAAAGCGAAAACATGAAAATCGCCATCGCCACGGCGGCAAAAGGCCGACGATACGCCAGGCCGCGATATTCGGAAATACTCACGTATTCTTGTTCGGATTTCGCGAGGAAAGATACGACTCCAAACGCGCCGGCATTCATGAAGGTGTAGCTCAACAAATAAAAGAGAATGCCGGCGTAGCCGGTTTCGTTGTTGGCAATCGCGCCAATGAGAATATAACCGGCATGGGCAATCGACGAGTAGGCCAGCATGCGCTTGATGTTGTCCTGGCGCAGCGCGATGATATTGCCAATCGTCATCGTGGCAACAGCAATCACCCAAAAGATTTGCTGCCACCAGGCCTCGGTCATAATATCCGCCGCGAGCAGCAAACGCAGCAAGGCCGCGAATCCCGCGGCTTTCGAGCCGGTGGCCATGAAAGCCGAAATCGGTGTCGGCGCGCCCTGGTACACATCCGGCGCCCAGGTGTGAAACGGCGCCAGCGCAATTTTAAAACCGAAGCCGATGACCATTAAAACAACGCCAATCGTGAAAAAATCTTGTCCGCTCGCGTCGCTATGCTGCGCCAGGCGTCCGGCAATCGCGGTGAGACTGGCGCTGCCCACACTGCCGTAAATCAAGGCGATGCCATAGAGCAAAAACCCGCTGGCGAAGGCGCCGAGCAAAAAGTATTTGAATGACGATTCCAGTGCCTTCGGATCGTCGCGGCGAAAACCGGCGAGGATATATAACGATACCGAAAGCGTTTCGAGGCCGAGAAACAAGGTCAACAAATGTGCGCTGGAGGCCATCAACATCATGCCAACTGCCGCAAAAATGATCAGCGCGAAATATTCGCTGTAGAGCAGATATTTTCCTTCGAGCGTATTCATCGAGAGCAACAGCGTCAAGGCGGCGGCGATGATGAAGAGACATTGAAAGCCGACGGCAAACTTGTCGACGCTGATCATGCCGTAAAAAGCCGTCGCCGGCTCAAGGGCCCAATGCTGGGTCGACAAAAGCAGCGCGCTGGCGAAGCCAATAAGCGCGATCGCGAGCAGCGTTTCGCGGTACATGCGCGGGAAAATCAGGCCGAGAATCAAAACCGTAAAGCCGAGAATCGTCAAAATAAGCTCGGGAGCAAGCAGATAAAAATCTTGGAAAGTGATCATGAAAAAAATGGACAATATGAAAGTCATTTTGGAAGAATCTTTTTTCTCTACAGCACGGGGCTTAAATTGTAAAAAGATTCCTGCGGAATGACATGGGGTGAGTGAGTTTTACTTTTTCGCTACCTCGGTTTCGTATAGTTGTTTATCGGGTTCTTCCGCGAGATCGACCGGCGCCAGAGCCGGGGCTTGTTGGACGCGTTCGGCGCGGTATTGCGCGGTGCGAATCAAGTGATCGACCGATTTTTCCATTTTATTCAAAAACGGTTGCGGCCACACGCCGATCAGAATGATCATCGCCACGACGGGAACGAGAACGGCGATTTCACGCTTGGAAAGATCGGCGAGATTTTGATTCTCCTCTTTCTCTAATTTGCCGAACATGACGCGCTGGAACATGCGGAGCATGTAAACGGCCGCGAAAATGACGCCGGAAGTGGCGATCACCGCATACCATTTATTTGTCAAAAACGTCCCCAACAGCACTAAAAATTCGCCGACAAAGCCGTTGAGTCCCGGCAAACCGATGGAGGACAGCGTCACGATCATAAAAAATGCCGTGAAGATGGGAATCTTTCTGGCCAGACCGCCGAAGTCTTCGATCATGCGCGTGTGGCGGCGCTCGTAAATCATGCCGACAATCAAAAAAAGCGCGCCGGTGGAAAGCCCGTGATTGACCATTTGCAGCAGCCCGCCTTGCAAACCCTGATGCGTGAGCGTGAAAATGCCGAGCATCACGAAGCCGAGATGGCTTACCGACGAATACGCCACGAGTTTTTTGAGGTCGGGCTGCACCATCGAAACCCACGCGCCGTAGATGATGCCGATGATGGCGAGAATCGAAATCAGCGGCGTGAATTGCAGCGCGGCGTTGGGGAAAAGCGGCAGGCAGAAACGCAGAAAACCGTACGTGCCCATTTTCAGCAACACGCCGGCGAGAATAACCGAACCGGCAGTCGGCGCTTCGACGTGCGCATCCGGCAGCCAGGTGTGAAACGGAAACATCGGCACTTTGATGGCGAACGACAAGCCGAACGCGAGAAAGAGCCAGATTTGATAATTTTCCGGAAACAGCAAGTCGCGAATCTGCACCAAATCAAACGTCAACATGCCGGTGACTTTGCCGTAATAAAAATAAATGAACAGAATCGCGACCAGCATCAACAGGCTGCCAACCATCGTGTAGATAAAAAATTTCAACGCAGCGTAGATGCGGCGCGGCCCGCCCCACACGCCGATGATGAAATACATCGGGATGAGCATCGCCTCCCAGAAGAGGTAAAAGAGCAGCAAGTCGAGGCTGGCGAACACGCCCATCATGCCGGTTTCGAGCAACAGCATCGAAATCAAATAACCTTTGACGCTTTTTTTGATGTCGTGCCAGGAAGCGAGAAAGATCAACGGCATCAGGAACGCCGTGAGCAAGATCATCAATAAACTCAAGCCATCGATGCCAAGGTGATAAGTCGCTTGAAAAGCCGGAATCCATTCGTATTTCTCTTCGAATTGAAAAGCCGTGCGCGAAGAGTCAAAGCCAAAGTATAGCGGCAGGCTAAATACAAATACAACGAGGCTCACCACGAGCGCGATCGTGCGCAGCAGCTTGGCGCGGTCGGCAGGAATTAAGCTGATCAGCAGCGCGCCGGCGGTCGGGGCGAGGATAAGGATAGAGAGTAGAGGAAAACTTTGATTTTCAAACATATTGAAATGTGTTTGCAGTGTGAATTTTTAAAAGTTTTTACGCCTAGCTATTTTTTAGATTCCAACGTTAATCCTACTGTAAATAAAAATCCTGAGTTAAAAGGGAAAATATCCTGGCTGCCGCCCAACAATGCATTGTAACGGCTGTTAATTTGCAGGGCGAATGTTTCATAAACACGCACTATATAAATGAGCCCGGGACTCAAATTCACTCTCACTTTAGGAAGATTGCAAAAAGGCGTATCACAGTGATCAAAGCCGCTGATCAATTTTGATGAAAAGAACGAAAGGCCGCCGGAGAAATCTAACAAGAAAAACGATGGATTGCTTTGATAAAGTTTGTATTGATAACTCAAGAGAAGCGAACTCATTTTCCAGCGCATGCCGCTGCGTAACGCGTCGTTTTCCTTTTGGGGATTAACCGGGTTGCTTTTCGCTGATTGTAAATAAAGCTTAATTCCAAAACGCGAACGGTTTTCGAGTTCAAGAAACGTTCTAAAATACAATCCGAATAAATAGGCCGGTTTTCGTTTAGTCGTCCACCTTGAAGTAGATGAACCTTGCGATAGGTTCATGGCATTCGTGCTGATACCGCTATAATAGCCAAGGTTGAAATCAAACGCCTGCGCCAAGCTTTGAGGTACACGAAAACCAAATACAACACATATTACGATGGCGGCAAAATGCGCAAACCGTATCATCTACCCTCCGAAGATCAGCATTTGTCTATCTCGTTAGCAAATACCCCAAAATAATAATTAATCCCAACACCAACGTGACCGCATAATTCTGCACAATCCTCGTTTGCCAGCGGCGCAGCCCGGCAGCGAGGCCGCCGAAAAGTTTTGGCGAGCCGTCAATGATCTTCACATCAAAAGTTTTCCAGATCATGCCGTCTCGAACTGCAGAACACGCAATTTTTCCGATTTGACGCGAGTGCTCAACGCCAGAATCTCGATTCCCACAACTTTCCCCTTTTTATTAAAATCCAAAATGACGCCGGGTTGAACTTCTTCAGACTCGACAATGGCAGTCTCATCCAACCTAAAATAAAGCGCGTCGTTTTCTTTGTCAATTTTTAGTCTCATTTTTTCTTACCCGTTTTCTTTTGCAAGCGTCGATCAAAGAATACAGTCACTATTCGATGGGGTTGAACATCTGAATTAATAACCACACGCAATACGCGGCCCAAGTTCTCTTTGATTGCTTTTGTGTAGTGCATATTATTATCTTCACCTCGTCGCTTTTTGTCCGGCGTATTGATCGTTCGCCAAACCCATTCTTCAAGAATGTTTCGCTCACGAAGCATATCTTGGGCATGCAGCGAAAGTTTCACTTTGGATGGCGGCATAAAATATCCCTATCTCATCAACAAGTACCCAAGAATAACAATCACTCCCAACACCAGGGTGACGGCATAATTCTGTACAATCCCCGTTTGCCAGCGGCGCAGCACGGAGGCGAGGCCGCCGAAAAGTTTTGCCGAGCCGTTTACCGCGCCGTCGATGAGTTTCACGTCAAAAATCTTCCAGAAGAAATTTTCTGAGAGCCATAAAAGCGGGCGCACGAACAACGCGTCGTAAATCTCATCGACGTAGTATTTATGTTTCAGCAAATTGTACAGGCCGAACAATCGCGAGGCGACGCGATCAGCGGCGCCGGCTTTGGCGAGATAGATTTGATAGGCGATATAAATTCCAACCAACGCGACGCCGACGGAGAGCGCCATCAAGCCCAATTCCAAGCCGAAACTGCCTTCGTGCGCTCCTTCAGGCATCGCCGCGCCTGCGGGAATGAAGCGCGTGAAAACCGGATCAAGCCAAGGCTCGAATTGATTAAGATGCGGAATGCCGACGTAACCGCCAATGATCGAGAGCACGGCCAAAATCATCAACGGCACGGTCATGACTTTCGGCGACTCGTGCAGATGGTGCATGACGGCGGCGTCCATGCGCGGCGCGCCGTAAAACGTCATGAAGATCATGCGGAACATGTAAAACGCGGTGACGCCGGCGGCGATGAGCGCGATGACATAAAGCGCCGGCGAATGCAAAAACGTTTTCCAGAGAATTTCATCCTTGGAAAAAAATCCGGAGAAGGGAAAAATGCCGGCGATGGCTATGCCGCCCATCAGAAAAGTCCAGAACGTGGTCGGCGTATGTTTTTTCAAGCCGCCCATTTTCGTGATCTGCGTTTCGCCCGACAAGGCGTGCATGACACTGCCGGCGCCGAGAAAGAGCAGGGCTTTAAAAAAAGCGTGGGTGACCAAATGAAAAATGCCGGCGGTAAACGCGCCGACGCCGCAGGCGAGAAACATGTAGCCGAGCTGGCTCACGGTCGAATAGGCGAGCACTTTTTTGATGTCGGTGGCGGTGATCGCCATGGTTGCGGCAAATACTGCGGTGGCGAGGCCGACGATGGCGACGACTGCCATCGCGAGGGGCGCTTGCAAATAAATGATGCTGCAGCGCGCGACCATGTAGACGCCGGCGGTCACCATCGTGGCGGCGTGGATGAGCGCGGAAACCGGCGTCGGGCCGGCCATGGCGTCGGGCAGCCAAACATATAAAGGAAGCTGCGCGGATTTGCCGGTTGCGCCAATAAAAAGGAGAAGCGCAATCGCCGTGAATGTCGCGGTCGAAACTTGTGGCGTGGTGAGCGACTCGCCGGCTTTGGAAAAAACGGTTTCAAAATCGAGCGAGCCGAAGGTGGCGAAGATGAGAAAAATGCCGAGAAGAAATCCGAAATCCCCGATGCGATTGACGACAAAGGCTTTGGTGCCGGCGCCGGCGCAGGTGAGGCCGGTGCTTTCATCGAAGATGCGGTCGTAATAATATCCGATCAACAAATACGAGCAGAGGCCGACGCCCTCCCAGCCGACGAACATCAGCAGAAAGTTGTCGCCCATCACCAGCAGCAGCATGGCGAACGTGAACAGATTCAAAAAGGCAAAAAAGCGCGCGAACCCGCGCTCGCCGTGCATGTAGCCGATGGAGTAAACGTGAATCAGGAAGCCGACACCGGTGACGACCAGGACCATCGTCATGGAGAGCGTGTCAAGGCGGAAGGCGATGTCGATGCCGAGATTGCCGGTCGCCAGCCACTGATAAAGCGTTTGCGTCAATAGGCGCGACTCCGCGTGTTCGCGGAGCAATTCAACAAAAGACAATACGGCGACAATAAAACTCGCCAGCACCACGCCGGCGCCAATGACGCCAACGGCTTTTTCATTCAACTTGCGGCCAAGCAGGCCGTTGATCGCAAAGCCGAGAAGAGGAAAAAAAGGTATAAGCCAAAGATAGTTTTGCATTCTGGTAGCTGGTAGCTGGTAGCTCGTTTCTGGTAGCTGGTGAATAAACCAAGCAACCAGCCTACCATTTCATCAAATTGATTTCATCCACGAAGACGGTTTCCTTGACGCGGAAAATTGCGACGATGAGCGCGAGGCCGACGGCGACTTCGGCGGCGGCGACGACCATGACGAAGAAGACGAAAATTTGCCCTTCGAGATTTTTTAGATGCGCCGCAAAGGCCACAAAAGTCAAATTCACGGCATTGAGCATCAACTCGATGGACATGAAAATGACAATGGCATTTCGCCGCAACAAAACACCGGCAACGCCGATACCGAAAAGCAGCGCGCTCAACAACAGATAGTAGACGAGAGGCATGAGTTGTCAAAAAAATAAACAGAAAAAAACATAAAAAAAGATTGCGGGCGTCAATCGGTTAGTTTGCGTTTTGCTAAAATAACGGCGCCAACGATGCCGACGAGCAGAAGCACCGAGGCGATTTCAAACGGCAAAAGATAGATGGTAAACAGTTCTTTACCGATGCTGGTCGTGCTGCCGACAAGCGTCGTGGCGTCCGGCGCGCCGTTCACCAGGCCGACGACCGGTTGTTTCACCGCCGTGTTTGCCGTGAAAATTGAGCCGCCGATCAACACGCCGATCTCCGCGAGCAGAATGAGAACCACGAGCGCCGCAAAAGTCCGGCGCGCGATTTTTCCGCGTTCGCGGGCCGGATCGTGCTTGAGATTGAGCAGCATGATGACGAACAGGAACAACACCATGATGGCGCCGGCGTAGACGATGATGTGCACCGAGGCGACAAACGGCGCGTTGAGCAGAACATAAAATCCCGCCAGCGCGAAAAATGTGACGATCAGAAAAATCGCGCTGTAGATCGGATTGCGGTGCAGAATCATCATGATCGCCGAGCCGAGCGCGATAACGGAAAAGAGAAAAAAAAGAATCGTCTGTAGATTGATAGCCATGTCGAGGGTCATTCTATTGAAAATTATGATCAATAGAAGATAGAATCTTTGCCGCAAAAGTCAAGCGGATTTTGGACGATTTTTGGACGATTTTGGCCAAAAATAAAAATGGAGCCGATTTTCTCGAGACTCCATTCTTATATATGTAAAAGCGCCGAACGAACGGCGATCACAGTTGTCCGGAATCGCCCAACGCGGTGTCGATTCGCGCAAAAAAACTTTCCTTGACGCCCGTGTTAAACCGCACTTCCGAGATTTGCCACGTGTGCAGGGCGAGATTGCCGAGCGGCTCG
>Ga0073934_10003787_pt1 | contig 26804 bp, 22 predicted proteins | sample LarsenN4metaG_FD_76834 | JGI IMG/M metagenome (GOLD analysis project Ga0073934, IMG submission 76834) | Hot spring sediment bacterial and archeal communities from British Columbia, Canada, to study Microbial Dark Matter (Phase II) - Larsen... ... | reverse complement strand
TCCAGGCCGCCGCCAGCCCGGCCACACGCTGGGCGACCATGGAGGAGATGGCCGCGCACCCTGACGTCGACCTCGTCGTAGTGGCGACGGCCGGGAGGGCGGGCCTGATGCCGACACTGGCGGCGCTCAGCGCCGGGAAGGCGGTCGCGCTCGCGAACAAGGAAGTGCTGGTGATGGCCGGAGGCATCGTCACGGCCTCGGCGGAGCGCGGCGGCGGCGAATTGCGCCCGGTCGATAGCGAGCACAGCGCCATCTGGCAGTGCCTCTGGGGCGAGGACATCGCGACGGTCGAGCGAATCGTGCTGACGGCCTCGGGCGGCGCGTTCCGTGACCTCTCGGCGGCACAGCTGGATGCGGTGACGCCGCGAGAGGCGCTGCGCCACCCGACGTGGGACATGGGGCGCAAGATCACGGTCGATTCGGCGACGCTGATGAACAAAGGATTCGAGGCGATCGAAGCGCGCTGGCTGTTCAACATACCGATGGCGCGGATCGAAGTAGTGATGCATCGCGAGAGCATCGTGCACTCGTTGGTGGAGTTCGTCGACGGGAGCGTGAAGGCGCAGCTCGGGGAACCTGACATGCGGCTCCCCATCCTCTGTGCGCTCAGCTATCCGGAGCGCGTCGCCTGTGACGGTGTGCCAAAGCTCAACCTGCCGCGCGCGGGGACGCTGTCGTTCGCACCGCCGGACCTCAGCCGCTACCCCTGCCTGCGCCTCGCGCTGGAAGCAGGGGCGAAGGGAGGCACCTGGCCGGCTGCGCTTGCCGCTGCCGACGAGGTGGCGGTCGGGCGCTTCATGGCGGGGGAGATCAGATTCACCGACATCGCGCGGGTGGTCGACGCCACCCTCTCGGCGCATGCCGGCCGCGCCGATCCTACGCTGGACGAGGTGCTCGAAGCGGATGCGTGGGCGCGTTCGCACGCCGAGAGCGTCCTGCGCGCGCCGGCGGCGGGCCGGTCACGATGACCCGGAGGGCGAGGCCGGCCGTTACTGCTGGACGAAGTCGGGAGATCACCCGGAGCTAGTTTTTGGACCTCATCACCCAATCGATCCTTCCGTTCGTCGGCATCCTCCTGGGGCTCATCGTCATCCACGAGGCCGGACATTACTTCACAGCGAAGATGTTCGGCGTGAAGGTGCTCGAAGCAGGCGTCGGCCTTCCGCCGCGCGTGTGGGGCTTCACGTGGCGCGGCACGGATTACACGATCAACGCGCTGCCGTTCGGCGCGTTCGTGCGGATGCTGGGTGAGGAGGATCCGAGCGATCCCGAGAGCCTCGCGGCACAACCGAAATGGAAGCGCACGATCATCATCGCGTCCGGGGCGGCGATGAACCTGGTGACGGCGGTCGTGCTCTTCGCTGTGAGCCTGATGATCCCGACGGAGGTGTCGGAAGGCGGCGCGGTCATCACGAACGTGATACCCGACAGTCCCGCGGCGCGCGCCGGCATCCTTGAGGGCGACGAGATCCTCGAGGTCAACGGCAGGAAGGCGGAGAACACGACGGACGCCGCGTACTTCATCCGGCTGGCGCAAGGCTCGACGGTCGACATGAAGCTCAAGCGGACGGACCCGCGCACGGGCGCGCAGGTGCTCGAGAAGGAAGTCTATGCGCGCTGGGATCCGGGGACGTACGTCGACGAGTGCGGGATAGAGAAGGCTGCGGGGCCTACGGGCATCAGCATCGGCACGCGGCACGGTCAGTTCGTACCGGTGACGCCGGAGGAGAAGGCCGACGCAGAGAAGCCGACGCGCGAGGCCTTCCGCGAATATCGCGAGCAGGTGCCGGCGGGAGCGCCAGCCTCGTGCACGGACGGCAGCCAGTTCGGGTTCTTCCCGCTGACGGCGGCCGAGTGCGCCGAACTGTCGGCCGAGGACCAGGCGGCCGCGCGAGCCCTCAAAGACGACCTGTTCCCGGGGTCCGCGGCGCCCTGCTATGAGTTCGAACCGGGGCCGCAGTTCGTCCCGTTCACGAAGACGCGCGTGCAGCCGCCGTGGGAGGCATTCCCCAACGGCGTGCGGCTCTCGTTCGAGTCCCTGATCCTGACGCGGAACACGGTCTGGAGCCTCTTGCGGGGATTTAATAGCACGACGGCGTCACCCATTACCGGGCCGGTGGGCATCGCGCAGGCAACGGGCGAGGTGGTGGAAGAGGCAGGCTGGCTCCCGCTGATCACGCTGGCGGGGTCGCTGAGCATGAGCCTCGCCATCATCAACATCCTTCCGCTGCCGATGGTGGACGGCGGGCGGCTCGTGTTCATATTCATAGAGCTCATACGACGCGGCCGCCGCATCGATCCGCAGAAGGAGGCGCTGGTACACTTAGCTGGATTCGTCGCGTTGATCGTGATTGCGCTCGTCATCACGTGGTTCGACGTGGCGCGCTGGGTAAGCGGAGACAGCCTGCTGCAATGATGAGCCCTCGCCGCAAGTCGAAGCCGGTGTTTGTGGGCGACGTGCAGATCGGCGGCGACGCGCCGATCGCCGTGCAGTCGATGTGCTCGACGGACACCGGCGACATTGGCGCCACGGTGCGCCAGCTCCATCAGCTCAAGGACGCTGGATGCGACATCGTCCGCATCGCCGTGCCGGATCGCGCCGCAGCCGATGCGCTGCCCGAGATCGTCCGCCAGGCGCCGCTGCCCATCATCGCCGACATCCACTTCGACTACCGCTGGGCGCTCGCCGCCATCCGCGCCGGCTTCCACGGCCTGCGCCTCAACCCGGGCAACATCCGCGACGCCGAGAAGGTGAAGACGGTCGCACAGGAGGCGAAGGCGCGCGGCATCCCCATCCGCATCGGCGTCAACGCCGGCTCGCTGCCACCGATCAAGGCGCTGGCTGACGGCGAACTGCCGCCCTCGCTGCCGGAGCGCATGGTCGAGGCGGCGCTCTGGGAGATCCGGGTGCTCAACGACGCCGGCTTCGACGACATCAAGATCTCGATGAAGGCGTTCGACGTACCGACGATGGTCGAAGCGTACCGCCGCATCGCCAGGCTGGTCGAGTACCCACTGCACCTGGGCGTCACCGAGGCGGGGACGCCGCGCGCGGGCTCCGTGCGCTCGGCGATCGGCATCGGCATCCTGCTCGCCGAGGGGATCGGCGACACGATCCGGGTCTCGCTCGCCGCCGACCCGGTGGAGGAGGTGCCAGTGTGCTGGGACATCCTCAACACGCTGAACCTGCGTCGCCGAGGGGCAACGCTGGTGGCATGCCCGACGTGCGGGCGCATCGAGATCGACCTGATCCCGCTGGCGAACAAGGTTGAGGAGCACTTCACGCGGCGGGGCAAGCCGCTGACGGTAGCCGTGATGGGCTGCGTGGTCAACGGTCCCGGCGAGGCGAAGATGGCCGACCTGGGCATCGCGGGCGGCAAGGGGCGCGGTGTCATCTTCCGCAAGGGGGAGATCGTGAAGACGGTGGACGAGCCGGAGTTCATGGACGCCCTCATCGAGGAGGGAGAGAAGATCATCGCCGAGATGGAGGCGGGGACGTACACGCCCGTCGGTCACGCGGGCGATGACGTGATCCCGCTGATGGAAGTGCCCTCCCGCTAATCGACCATGCGTCTCGCCACGGCGATCCCGCGCGTCGCACCATCTCCTTCGCTTGAACGCCGGCAGCAGCGTCCGCTCGCCATCGCGACGATCGCACTTGCCGCTGCTCTCGTGCTGTTCGGCAACGCGTTTTCCGCGATGCCGGTGGAGTTGCACGATCATCCCGCCGCCGTCGCGGCGAAGGTTATCGTCGCCGTCGTCGTCGTTGCTGCGACCGTCGCGTTTGCGCGCGTGTCGCTGCGCGACGCCGGCATCTGCCGCGACGGCTGCATACGCGGGCTTGCGCTCGGGTCGCTGCTCGCCCTGGCGCTGGCTGTGCCGATCGTCGTCTACTTCGCGTTTCCGATTGGCATGCCCGGGCGTGAGATCGAGTATGGCGCCGTCTCGGACAGGAGCACCGCGTCGTTCCTCGTCTGGATGCTCGTGACGCTGCCGCTCGCCACTGCGCTCTTCGAGGAGGTAGCGTTTCGCGGCTGCCTGCAGGGCGTCGCGGTGCGCGCGTACGGCACGATCCTGGGCATCGCGATCATGGCGATGGCGTTCACGCTGTGGCACGGCGTAATCAACTTCAGGACGATCCAGTCGACAAACGCCGCGGGCGGGATGGCGCTCTCGTCGGCCGCCTATGTCGCGTCGGCGCTGGGGTTGTTCGTGGGCGGCGTGCTGTTGGGGGCGCTTCGCCAACGGACCGGCAGCATCGCGGCGCCGTTCGCCTTCCACTGGCTCATCGTGCTGGCGATGAACACGACCTTGTTCGTACTCTCTCGCACGTAATGGCGAAGAGACGGCCTCAATCCGCGGGCGCGAGCATGAGCATCGCCCGGTTGGCCATCCTGCGCGAGTCGGACGAGGCGGCGTTCGCTGCGGCAGCGCTGGAGATGCTGGAGTCGCGCGACCGTCTCGAACGTGAGGCCGCGCTCGAGGCGCTTGCGGACCATCCGGTGCCTGCGGCGCGCGAGCCCGTACGCCGGCGCTTCTTCGAGCTTGATGCCGACGGCCTGAAGCACGATCAGGGCGCGCACCAGCGCGTGAACATCGTGCGCATCCTGCGTGCGATCGGCGACCATCGCGATACCGACGTTGCCATCCGCGCCAGCGACACGCACGAGAAGCCGTTCGGGGAGGACACAGCATGGAACCTGCGCGCGCACGGGCTGATGATGCTGGCGGAGATCGCGCCGGATGCGTTCCCGTACTATGCAGTCGAACATCTCGGCGACGGCGCGGGTCCGAACGGCAATGAACCGGCGAACACGGCGGTCCAGCTTCTCATTGGGACTGGTCAGCTGGTGGCGGTGTACGAGTGGCTGTCGACCGTCGGGCGGGACTCGCCTCACCTATCCAGCGCCTTCGAGCTGTTCGCCGAGCACGCGCCGGCGGACATCATCGCGCGCTTCGTGCGGGGCACGATCGAGCAGGCGATACGAACGGGCGACGAGCCGCTGTGCCTGCTGTTCGCTGACGTCATCGTGGAGAAGGAGATCGAGGCGTCGTATCCAGTCCTCGGCGACCTCCTGTTCGCGAAGATCTCGGACGAGCTGTACACGTATCTCGCCACGCGGCTCGCCGCCACGAATCGCGCCCCGCTCCTGGCGATCCTCGAAGAACAGCTTCACCGCGGCAGGCGCCCGCGGCTCATCCTCGAATCGCTGAACGTCCGCCCGACGCGCGAGCAGAAGGCGATCATCAAGCGGTGGGAGGACGGCGACTAGCGGCTCGCGGGCCCATCGGGGCTTCCGTACACTACGCGCATGCCCCGATACATCCTGGCGCTGGACCAGGGCACGTCGAGTTCGCGCGCCATCCTCTTCGACCACGATGGGCGGAGCGTCGCGCAGGAGTCGCGCGAGTTCCCGCAGATCTATCCGCAGCCGGGCTGGGTGTCACACGACCCGGAGGCGATCTGGGCGAGCCAGCTCGACGCCGCACGCGCCGTGCTCGCCGGGGCACGGGCGAGCGCCGATGACGTGGCGGCGATCGGGATCACAAACCAGCGGGAGACGACGGTCGTGTGGTCGCGGGAGGACGGTCGCGCCATCAACGACGCTGTCGTGTGGCAATGCCGGCGCACCGCGGACATCTGCGAGGACCTGCGGACGCGGGGGCTCGACGGCGATGTGCGGTCGCGCACAGGCTTGCTCATCGACGCGTATTTCTCCGGCACGAAGATACGCTGGCTGCTCGACAACTCGGGCGAGGGGATGCAGGCCCGGGCCGAGGCCGGCGAGTTGGCGTTTGGGACGGTCGACTCCTGGCTGATCCACAAACTGACGGGCGGTGACGTGCACGCGGTCGACGCGACGAATGCCTCGCGCACGATGCTCTACAACCTGCGCGACGGCACGTGGGACGACTTGATGCTCGACCAACTCCGGATCCCGCGCGCGATCCTGCCGCGGATCGTCGACAGCAGCGGTGTTGTCGGCGAGACTGCGCCGGAGCTGTTCGGGGAGGCGCTGCCGATCGCCGGGATCGCCGGCGACCAGCAGGCGGCGCTATTCGGGCAGGCGTGCTTCACGCACGGGTCGGCGAAGAACACGTACGGCACCGGTAGCTTCATCCTGCTCCATACCGGTACGAGCCCGGTGCTGTCGGAGCGCGGGCTACTCTCGACCGTCGCGGCGCAGATCAACGGTAGGCGGACGTACGCGACCGAGGGCAGCATCTTCATCACCGGCGCCGCCATCCAATGGCTGCGTGACGGGCTTGGCATGATCAAGACCGCCGCCGAGAGCGAGGCGCTTGCTACGTCCGTCCCATCGACAAACGGCGTGTACGTCGTGCCGGCGTTCGCGGGGCTGGGCGCACCGCACTGGGACATGTACGCGCGGGGGGCGATCGTCGGCATCACGCGGGGCACCTCGGCGGCGCACATCGCGCGCGCGACGCTGCAGTCGATCGCGCTGCAGACGTACGACGTGATCGAGGCGATGGAGTCGGAGACGGGCGAGCGCATGCCTGAATTGCGGGTCGATGGCGGCGCGTCGGCGAACAACCTGCTGATGCAGATGCAGGCCGACGTGCTGCAGCGACCCGTGGTGCGCTGCGCGACGCTCGAGACGACGGCGCTCGGAGCTGCATATCTGGCCGGGCTGGCAGCCGGATTTTGGAAGGACCAGGACGAGATCGCGTCGATCTGGCGCGCAGACCGCACGTTCGAGCCGGCGATCACGGCGTCGGAGCGAGATGACATCGTGGCGGGCTGGCGGCGCGCCGTCGAACGGGCGAAGGGCTGGGCGAGTTGAGGCCGTCCCTGGCATCGCTCGCCGACAGGCCGTTCGACGTGATCGTCGTTGGAGGGGGCATCAACGGCGCGGGCATCGCCCGCGAGGCGCAGCTCGCTGGATTTCGCACGCTGCTGGTCGAGCGCAACGACTTCGGCTCGGGCACGACCTCGCGGGCGACGCGTCTCATTCACGGGGGCTTACGCTACCTGGAGCACGGCGAACTCGGTTTGGTCTACGAATCGCTCAGCGAGCGAGAGGCGCTGCTACAGGACGCGGGGCACCTGGTACGGCCGCTGCGCTTGCTCGTGCCTGTCTACGCCGGGGATGCGCGTCCAGCCTGGAAGGTGCGCGCGGGACTCGTGCTGTACGACCTTCTGTCCTTCAGGAAGTCGCTGCCACGGCACCGCGCCGTGCCTGTTGCGCGCGTCGACGAACTGGCGCCAGCGCTGGAGCGAGAGGGTTTGCGGGCGGCGTTCACGTTCTACGACGCGCAGGTGGAGTTCCCGGAGCGGCTTGTCATCGACACAGTCGTCGACTTCGCGGCAGCCGGAGGCGTCCCGCTCAACCATGCGACGGCCGAGGCGATCGTATCGCCGGGCGGGGTGGTGCGCGCGCTGCAGGTCCGGGATGAGTTGAGTGGCGATACGGGTGAAATCGAGGCGAAGGTGATCGTGAACGCGGCCGGGCCGTGGGTGGATCTGGTGCTCGCGGGCAGCGACGCGGAGCGCCACGAACCGCTGATCGGCGGCACGAAGGGCAGCCATCTCGTCGTCGAGTGGCCAGATGCGCCGCACCACGCGGTGTTCGCTTCCGCGCGCGCGGATGGACGGCCGTTCTTCATCCTGCCGTGGTACCGGTACACGCTCATCGGCACGACCGACATCCGCTACGACGGCGATCCCTCGCGAGCTGAGGCGACAGCCGACGAAGTCCGTTACTTGCTTGACGAGACGCGACGATTGTTCCCGTCGTCGCCGCTGTCGGAGGAACACGTGCTGTACACGTACAGCGGCGTGCGGCCGCTGCCATACACGCGCGACGGCGAGGAGGGAAGCATCACGCGCAGCCACTTCGTCATCGACCACACGAAGCGGGGCGGGCCGACGGGTCTCTTCTCAATCGTCGGCGGGAAGCTGACCACGTACCGCAGTCTCTCGCGCATCGCCGTGGCGGCGATGCGCAAGCAGATCTCGCCGTCGGGGCCACCGCGCACGCTCGCCCGCGCGTCGCAGCGCACAGCGCCGCAGGCATCCGGGCACCTCGATGAGGCCCCGCTGTCGCTGTATGGCGTGCGAGCGCCGGACGTGCAGGCGCTCATCGCGCGCGAACCGTCGCTGGGCACACCAATCGGACCGGGACACGCAGAGCTACGCGCGCAGATCGCCTACGCCGTCGAAGCCGAGCACGCGCAGACGATGGCCGACGTGCTGCTGCGACGGCTCCCAGCAGGCTGGACGAAGGGCCACGCGCTCGACGCCGTCGACGCGGTGGCCGACGTCATGGCGCGGCGTCTCGGGTGGGACGGTGAGCGCAAATCGCGCGAGACCGCCGAGTACCGGCGCGAGCTGGCGCAGACCCTGGTGCCGCTTTCGGCGATAGCGGGGCTCGATGCCGGGTCGCGCGCGGCGAGCGAGCCGGGGATACGCTAGAGCAGGTACTTCTTGGGCGCGCCCGATGGTTGCCGCCGGAAGTTGTGCACGAGCCAGCGCTTGAAGTTGTCCTGCTCGACCTCCTCGACGTACGCACGGCTCGGATTCGTCAGCAGCGACTCCACGCGGCTCGCGTACTGCGCGTAGGCACCATGGGACTCCGGCGTGATGTTGAGAACGTCGGGCATGTGGACGGCCACCGCAACCTGCCGCTCGCAGAGGCGCAGGAGCCACCCGAGCTCGATCTCCGCCCATGCGACGTGGAACGTCGCGTCGGCGAACGTGTACGCGAGACGTGCGTTGTTCGACTCCGGCCCGACGAGCAATAACGTTGCGCCGAAGTTGGGCCGCCCAAAATCGCTCGCGGCCCGGTACACCACGCGCAGGCGGTCGTCGGCGGCCAACGTCGTGCCGGCGAAGTAATGTCCGAGACCGACGTCGAACGACTTGTGCTCATCCTCGGGCTTGAGATGGTCGAGCATCCAGCCGATGAACTCGGCCGTTTCCTGATGCACCAGCTGGTGCTGCGCAGCTGTCAGCTCGCAGGCTGAGCGCACGAGGTTCGGCACACTCGCGTAGGAGCCGCGGGTGATCAGGAGCGCGGCGTCGGCGATGGCGGCGTACGCGCGCGACCACATGCCCATGACGGCGGCGTACACGTGCGTACGGTAGCGGGAGTGCGAGGAGTCGGACACGACGCGCAGTTGCAAGTTCATTCCGTCGGAGAGCAGCCTCAGATCCTCGCCCAGCACGAACGATGTCTGGCGGTAGGCATCGAGCGCGGCGGGCGGTGCGGACGCGTCCGGCTTCGAGGGGAGTTCGAAGCGCTCGGGGAAGGGAATGGCGCTGACGCGCTGGCCAGGGGTCGGGTATGGCGGCTGCACCATCAGCGGCGCGCCCAGCGCCTCTTGCGCAGCGGCACATACGCGGCATCGGTGGCAGGAAAGAAGCGGCGCGGCCGTGCGGGGAAACCCGTGACCTTAACCGGCACGCTGCCGGTCCAGTTGTTGGCGACGAACAGCGCGCGCGAGATGCCGGGGAAGCGCACCTTGCTCGCCACGACTTCGATGTCGAATTCGAGCGTCTCCCCGGGGCCGGCGGAGAATCTGCCCACGGGCCCCCACACCCACGGCTCGGACGTGGATACGTCGCCTGTGAGGGTGCAGGTTTCGCAGTTGTTGGTGACGCGAATGGCCCGACGCACGCGTGGCGTCGCCTGCAGCTCGGCGTAGTCGCCCTCGATCTCCTCGGGCTCGATGGTGGGAGGTGCGCTGTGCGCGTGCGCCGGGCGCGCCGGCGGCACCGTCTCCGCGACGATGTCCTCCCAGTCCTCGCACTCAGCCCAGAACGCGTAGATCCGGTCGTTCAGCGAGCGGCCGCGCCGCGCCCGCGGCCTCAGAGGTGAAGCCGTGCGCTCGTCGTATGCGCGGCGCTTCGCGGGGTCGCTGAGTGTCTCGAAGGCGAGGTTGAGGCGCGCAGCCTTGCGCGTGGCGTGGGGATCGGCGCCGTTGGCGTCCGGATGCACCTCGCGCATCAACGCGCGATAGCGGCGCTTGATCTGCTCATGCGTCGCGCTGCGCGGTAGGTCGAGGGTCGCGTAGTGGTCAGGCTCGCGATTCACTCTCCCATGGTATCGGACGCGGCGTCAGTCCCTGCGCACCCTGAGCGCGCCCCAGCCTGCGTACTCCGCCTGACGCCCAAGCTCCTCCTCGATGCGGAGGAGCTGGTTGTACTTGGCCGTGCGGTCGGAGCGGGCGGGGGCGCCCATTTTCGCCTGTCCGACGCCGGTGGCGACGGCGAGATCGGCGATAGTCGTATCCTCCGTCTCGCCACTGCGATGGCTCATGACGGCGGTCCAGCCGGCATCGTGGGCCATGCTGATGGCCTCGAGCGTCTCCGTCAGCGTGCCGATCTGGTTGACCTTGATGAGCACGCTGTTTGCCGAGCGCTCGCGGATGCCGCGCTCAATGCGCTTCGTATTCGTGACGAAGAGGTCGTCGCCGACGAGCTGGACGCGGTCGCCGATGCGCTGCGAGAGCATCGCCCAGCCGCGCCAGTCATCTTCGGCCATACCGTCCTCGATGCTGACGATCGGATACGTCGCGGTCCACGTTGCCCAGTGATCGGCCATCTCCTCGCTCGTAAGGGCGCGGCTCTCCTTCGGCAGGACGTAGCGCTCCTGGCGCGCGTCCCATAGCTCGCTCGATGCGGGATCGAGCGCGATGGCCAGGTCCTTGCCGGGCACGAAACCGGCGTGCTCGATCGCCTGCAGGATCACCTCGACCGCCGGCTCATTTCCGGCGAGCGTCGGCGCGAAACCGCCTTCGTCGCCGACGTTCGTCTGGTGGCCCTGCTTCCTCAGCACCGCGGCGAGCGCGTGGTACGTCTCGACGGCCCAGCGCAGGCCCTCCTTGTAGCTGGGCGCGCCGAGCGGCATCACCATGAACTCCTGGAAGTCGGTGGAGTCGGTGGCGTGCTTACCGCCGTTGAGGATGTTGAACATGGGCACGGGCAGGAGCCGCGCCGACGGCCCGCCCAGGAAACGCCACAGGGGCTCTCCGGCGGATGCGGCAGCGGCGTGCGCGTTCGCGAGCGAGACGCCGAGGATGGCGTTCGCTCCGAGGCGGCCCTTGTCGGCGGTGCCGTCGAGCTCGATGAGCTTGCGATCGAGCCCTGCCTGATCGTTGGCCGGCATCCCGACGATCTCGGGCTCGATCTCGCGGTTCACGTTGACGACGGCGTTGAGCACGCCCTTGCCGCCGTAGCGGCGCCGATCGCCGTCGCGTAGCTCGACGGCCTCGTGCTCGCCGGTGCTGGCGCCTGACGGCACGGCCGCGCGGCCGAACGCGCCGTCGCTCAGCCGGATGTCCACCTCGATCGTCGGATTACCGCGCGAGTCGAGAACCTCACGTGCGTGGACGCTCGCAATTTCTGCCATGTTAACCCTTCGCTCCTGCGACACGCGGTACGACGGCGAACGATCCGCTCGCAGCGGCCACGAGGACGCCTCTTTCATCCCGCACTTTCGATTCGAGGAAGACGACGCGCCGGCCGCGCTTGATGATTTCGGTCTTACAGGTGAGGCGGCCGTCTCGCACGCCCGCCAGATAGCTGATCTTGATCTCGATCGTCGCGCAGATCTCCTCCGGCGGCAGCACGGACATCGTCGCGCCGCCCATGCTGTAGTCGACCATGACGTAGAGGCGCCGCCGTGGAGCACGCCGTGGGGGTTGAGGAGCTCCGGCGCGACGTCCAGGTAGTACGTAGCACGGCCGTCGGCGGCGCCACCACTGGTGATGTGGAGCTGTTCGGCGAGCGGACCGATGCTGGCGCCAGGCGCCCGCGCGTTCGGCAGCCTGGCACTGATCGAACCTGCCCAGTCGAGCAGGCGCCGGCGCTGGGCATCGTCGAGCGCGTCGATCGCCGCGACGAGCTCTGCGTGGACGTCTCGCTCAGCCATGCATCCCTCGCAGCACGGGGACCATCGCGATGAGCATACAGGCGGGCTACGGTGTGGGCGAGGCGAGGGGGACGAGTTCGACCGTATATGGCGCGCGTTGTCGCGTCCCCTCCGTCGCACCAGCAATCGCGAGCACAGGATCGAGCAGGCCGTCGGCGAGAAATCGTAACTCGCCGCTGCCAGGGCGTTGCAGCTCGGCGTCGAGCACGACGGGCTCGCCGTCGGCGCGCTCGCCGATCAGCCGGACGATCCATTCCTGCCGGAGCGGCACGGCGACGCGCACCCAGCCGTCGAAGTGCCACGCGTCGTCGGTGCCATCGGGATCGACGAAGACGCCTTCGCTGACGGCGACGTCGTCGATCGCCCAGCCCTCGCCGTGCGTGGCACCGTCGGTAACGTACTCGAACCGCAGGAGCACCTCCTGGCCGCCGTACGCCGACAGGTCGACGCGCTCGTCGACCCATACCGGTTCGTCGCCACCGCCGCTGATCCCTGAGTAGCCGGGGCCATATGCGACAAGGACCGGGTCGTCAGCGCGCGTATGGGCACCCGCGAGGGCTGTCCAGGTATCGCCGCCGTCAGTCGACACTGCCACATAGCCCCAGTCGTACCATGTCTCGATGTCGAACCAGGTCTTGAACGTCAGCGCCGGCGCCACCGCGCCGCGCAGGTCGAGCGGGAGCGTGAGCTTCGTGTCAAGCTCATCCTCGGCGTTGCTCCAGAGCACGGCGCCGCGCTCGAACGCGGACGCTGGCAGGACGGCCACATCTTCAGCCCCGTCGAACCGCACGATGTACTCGCCAGAACCCAGGCCGTCGATCTCGTAGTAGTCCGTGCCGAACTGGCTCGCCTCGCCGGATGCGGGCGCTCCGGGCGCCAGTTCGTACTGGACGTTCACGTCGACAGGCGCGCTCGCGTTGCCGAAGCGGCCCGCGGCGCGGTTGAGCACGTTCGCGGCGATCCAGTCGGCCACGACGTCACGGAACGTCAGCGCTGGATCGATGGTACCCAGGTACTCGTCGATGCCGGCGGCCCCGTCGCCTCCGGCGCTTACGATCGCGCGCAGGACGGCGTCGCCTCCGAAGCGATCGGCGAGGTAACGCGTGAACGCAGCTCCGGCGCCGTAGTGGGCGGCGCTGTTCTCTGTCAGCCAGGTGTTCAGCTGCGTGTCGGGACGCGCGGCGAACGAATCGACGGACGACATCGCTCCGCCGGCAAGGCCAAGCGCCACCTCCGACAGGCCCTCGTTGATCCACGCCTCCTCGCTGCCGTCGAGGCGTGCGTGGACCAAATGCTGCAGTTCGTGAGCTACGACAACGTTGAACGACGCCGAGCCCATGCGGAGCGTGCGATCGAGGTAGACGATCTCGGCCTCATTGCTCGCCGGCCGGACGCTGCGGAGATAGGCGTCGTCGCCGGAGTAGTAGCCACCGACGGCGCCGCCGAGGTCCGCCTGCAGGATGAAGATGCGGGGGTCGCCGTCGACGCCGGGGATCGCGGGCTCGCCGAATGCGTTGGTGACGGCGGGCCAGACCGAAGTGTCGAAGTCCTCGGCGGCCTGTCGCGCCGCGGCGGGATCGAAGCCGAGCGCATCATCGACGTAGAAGTAGGCGTGCCGGCTCACGGCGGCGAGCGTGGCGGTGATCGTCACGTTCTGGGGCGGCGCCGTGCCGGCGTATGCGGCGCCGCTGATCCGCTGCACGATGAACGGACGGCTCGACCCGAGGGCCGGCTCTCCCTCGAAGGGCTTTGCCGCGGGCGCGCGGCCCTCGGTCTTGCCGAAGCGGGCGGCGAGGTCGGCGGGATCGTTCTCAGGGAGGCCGCCTCGCACGCCGATCTGCCTCGCGAGCGCGACTGACGGATCGGGCGTGGCGGTCGCCGCGGGTGCGCGCGTCGCGGTGTCGCTGAGGGAAGGCGGCGGGTGGCCGTCGTCATCGCAGGCAACAGCGATGAGCGCAAACAATGCGAGCAGAAACGCCGCCCCGAGGGTGGGACAGCGTATGCGGTGGTGAGGCAAGGGACGTTCAACGGGCGCGGGGGTGAGCCTTCTCGTAGACCTGTCGGACGTGTTCGTTGGCGATTTGCGTGTAGACCTGCGTCGTGGAAATGTTCGCATGCCCGAGCAGTTCTTGTACGTGGCGCAGATTCATCCCGCCCCTCAGCATATGAGTGGCGAATGAGTGCCGCAACGTATGCGGCGTCACGGGCGTCGCAATGTTCGCTTCCTTCGCGTACTGCTTGAGGATGAGCCAGAAGCCCTGGCGCGTGAGGCGCTCGCCGCGGCGGTTCACGAACAGCGCCGACTCCCTGCGGTTCTTCACGAGCTGCGCCCGTCCATCGTTGAGATACTCGGCCACGGCGGCAGCCGCCTGCTCATGGATCGGGATCGTGCGCTCCTTCGAGCCTTTGCCCATGCAGCGCACGTAGGGACCGGACATGTTGATGTCATCGACATCGAGCGACACGAGTTCGGTGACGCGCAGACCCGTGGCGTAGAGCAGCTCGAGCATCGCGCGGTCGCGCTTCGCCTCGGGCGTGTTGCGTTTCAACGGCTGCTCGAGCAGCTCATCGACTTCGGTGACGGACAGGGGCTTTGGCAATGAACGTCCGACGCGCGGCGACTCCAGGCTTTCGGCCGGGTTGCGCCGGATCGTGCCTTCCGCATGCAAGTACTGGAAGAATGACTTGATCGCCGCAACCTTTCGCGCGACGGTCGCCTCCGCGTAGTTTTTCTTGCGCAGCGCGAGCAAGTACTCAACGATCGCGTCGCGCTCGAGCTTCTCCCACTCGCGCGCCTTGCCGTTGCTGTGCACGCCGCTGAGAAAAGCATCGAACTGCTGCAGATCGTTGCGGTACGCGGACACGGTATTGCCCGAAGCACCCTTCTCCACCGAAAGGAAGGTAAGGAAGTGCCCAATGTGCTCGTCCATTGAAGCCCTCGCAAAGGACTATTGAATTGAAGCGCCAGGGGGGTAAAGCAAGGGCGATTGTAGCATGAGTTCCCGTGATGTCTAGCGGTGTGATCCCCCAATTTCCCCACTATCGATATGAGTACAAGATACGCTCGCCCTGCGGTGATTCGCTGTGGTTATTGCGCCTAGGAGCTAATCGAAACAGCGGTTAACCGGCGTCGCGCCACGCGTCCTCGCCAACGAGCGGCACGAACGCGCACGCGCCGTGACGCCGCAGCTCGACGCCGTGCGGCGTCTTTCGCGCGGACACGAGCTCCTGCGATCGCGGGCTTCCGACGGGGATCACGAGCCGTCCGCCCTCCGATAACTGGTCGAGCAGCACGCGCGGGACGTGCGGCGCGCCGGCGGACACGAGGATCACGTCGTACGGCCCGTCCTCGGGCCGCCCGAGGTGCGTGCCGGCCTGGTGCACGCGGACGTTCGTGAAGCCTTCGGCGTCGAGGGCCTTCCGCGCCCGTTCGAGCAGCGTCGTGTTGCGCTCCACGCTGACGACCTCACGGACGAGGCGCGAGAGGACGGCGGCGGCGTAGCCCGTGCCGGTGCCCACCTCGAGCGCCTTATCGTCCGGCCGCGGCTCGAGCGCTTCGATCATGAGCGCCACCATGAGCGGCTGGGAGATCGTCTGCCCTTCTCCGATGGGGAGGGCGCGGTCGTCGTACGCCTGAGCGCGGAAGTGCGGCGGGACGAAGGCCTCGCGGCGGACGCTGGCGATGGCCTCGACCACGCGCTGATCCCTGACCTCATCGCGGAGCGACCGGAGCAGACGCTCTCGGGCGGCGGCGACCATGTGGTCGCGCTCGGCGTCCATCAGAGCTGCGCCTTCACCTTCTCGGCCAGTGCGGCGGTGAACCCGACCGTCGCGGCGATCTCGTCGACGGTGGCCTCACGGATGCCGCGCACCGAGCCGAACTTGCGTAGCAGTGCCTTCTTCCGCTTTGGCCCGATGCCCGGGATCGTGTCCAGCGCCGACTGCATCCCCGTCTTGTGCCGGACGCCGCGGTGATAGGTGATCGCGAAGCGGTGCGCTTCGTCGCGGATGCGCTGCACCAGGTAGAGCGCCTCGGAATTGCGCGGGAGCACGACCGGCTCCGAGACGTCCTGCACATATATCTCCTCATGCTGTTTCGCCAGTCCGACCGCGGGGATGTGTTTCACGCCCATCTCTCGCATTACGTCGAGTGCGGCGGCGAGTTGTCCCTTGCCGCCGTCGATGATCACCAAGTCGGGTAGCGCCGCGAACGACTCGTCATACCGCGCGGCCCTCGCACCGTTCGTGTACGCCGCGCCCGTCTCCACGTCGGGCACCTCGGCGCCGGTCTCACGCAGCACCTTCTCGCGCGCCCGGCGGAATCGGCGTCGCAGCACTTCGGCCATTGATGCGAAGTCGTTCGCTCCGTTCACGGTCTTGATGCGGAAGCGCCGGTACTCCTGGGGCCGCGGCTTGCCGTCGACGAAGACCACCATTGATCCGACGGATGAGGTGCCCTGGATGTTGGAGATGTCGTAGCACTCGATCCGCCTGGGAGGCGCGGGGAGGTCCAGTTCGTCGGCGAGCTGCTCGAGGGCGGAACCGGTCTTCTGGGCGTCGGCCAGCCATTTCACGCGACGCATGTCGAGCGCCTCGCGGGCGTTTTTCGCCGCCATCTCGACGAGACGGCGCTTCTCCCCTCGCTGCGGGACGAGGATCTCTACGCGGGTGCCGCGCCGCTCGCTCAGGAACTGCTCGATGAGCGCCTGCTCCGGCAGGGCGACGGGCACAATCACACGCCGGGGCACGTAGGTGGCCGATTCGTAGAACTGCTTGATGAAGCTAGCCATCACGTCCGCGTCGGGCTCGTCGCGCGTGCCGTCGAGGGTGAAGCTGTCGACGCCGACCATTCTCACGCCGCGGACGAACAGCACCTGTACCATCGACTCGTCGTCGCCGCGGGCGAGGCCGAACACATCCTCGTCCGACGGGCGTGTGCTGGCCACGGCCTGACGTTCGGTGACTCGCTCGACGGCCTCGATCTGGTCGCGGATGCGGGCGGCGCGCTCGTAATCGAGCTTGTCCGAGGCCTCGGTCATTTCTCGCTTGAGGCGGCGGACGACCTCCTCGGTCCGGCCCTCGAGGAAGAGGATGACCTGGCGGATGACCTCGTCGTACTCCTCCTTCGTGCAGTAGCCGGTGCACGGCGCGATGCAGCGGTGGATGAAGTAGTCGAGGCAGGGACGCGGGTCGTTGCCCGTGATGGTCTTGGTGCAGGAGCGCCACGGGAAAAGCTTGTTCACGATGTCCAGCGTGCGGCGGACCGACCCGGCGTTGGCGAAGGGCCCGAAGTAGCGGCCGCCGTCGTTGTGGACGCGCCGGGTGATGTAGACGCGGGGCCACTCATCGGCGAGATCGACCTTCAGGTAGGGGTAGTGCTTGTCGTCCTTGAGGCGGACGTTGAACAGCGGCTGGTGGCGCTTGACCAGCGCGGCCTCCAGGTGCATCGCTTCCTGCTCGGTGTGGGTGACCACGTACTCCAGATCGGCGATCTGCCCGGAGAGGAGCCTCGTCTTTCCCTCCATGCTGGTGGGCGCGCCGAAGTACGACCGCACGCGGTTGCGGAGGTTAGCCGCCTTGCCGACGTAGATGACGTTGCCGTCGCCGTTGCGGAAGATGTAGACGCCAGGGCCGGCGGGGAGCCGTGCAAGCTGCTGGGCGAAACGTGTAGCCACGATCTCATTCTACGATCAGCCTCGCGGGCGCCTGCCTGCGGCGCCGGTGTACTCGATGTCACTCCTGACACATGCCTCGCCCCGGGCCGGTCTGCAGGACGGATGAGACGTGTCCCGCGCTTCGCACGGCCGATGGCGTACTCTGCGGCCGATGTCAGTGACGCGCCTCCACCTCGTCCCTTCGCGCCTACTGCGCCGGCTCCCACCGGATGGTTCGGCGGGTTGGACGCAGTACGGCTCCCCGGGTGAGGCATTCGACCACGCGACGCCGATGGCGCCGGGTGACGCCGAAGCACTCTCCGAGGCCGCGCTGGCTTCCGAGACGGGGTTCGTCGCGGCTGGGACTGAGGCGGGCGTGACGCTGGTGCTTCCTCCGTTCGCCGTGGAGGGGGCTCTGGCGCGCTACGACGAGGTCCATCTGGCGCCGCTCATCGCAGCGCTGGAGAAGCCACGCTCGTACGCGGTGATCCTGCTCCGGCTCGGCGGGTTCTCGCTGGGATTCTTCCGCGGGCGCGCTCTCATCGACTCGAAGACCGACCAGCGGTTCGTGAAGGGACGACACCGCAAGGGCGGCCAGTCATCGACGCGGTTCGCGCGCATCCGGGAGAAGCAGATCCACGAGCTGTTCGGGAAGGCATGCGCCGCCGCACGCGACAAACTGACGCCCTACGAGGCGGAGATCGAGCATCTGTTCTTTGGAGGCGACCGACGCACGCTGCAGGGGTTCCGCAAGGAGTGCGCCTACCTCGAGCGCTTTGCGGGGCGTATCGCGGCCCGCATCCTGCCCGCACCGGGCGATCCGCGCCTCCAGATGCTGCGGGCGATGCCCGACGAGGTCTGCTCGAGCGAGGTCTACCAGGTCACGCTGGCGTCTTAGCGGCCGCGGAGCATCTGCGCGCCGTTGCGCTCGACGGCGCAACTTGTTGCACTGGCGCGAACGGCTGGACAGAGAACGCGAGGTGCCCGTGCGCGAACTGTGGTGGAAACATGGCATCGTCTACCAGATCTATCCGCGCAGCTTCCAGGACTCGAACGGCGACGGCATCGGCGACCTCGAAGGCGTCATCCAGCGGCTCGACTACCTGAACGACGGCACGCCCGAGTCGCTCGGCATCGACGCGATCTGGTTCTCGCCGACGTTCCCCTCGCCGATGGCGGACTTCGGTTACGACGTCTCCGACTACTGCGACGTCCATCCGGACTTCGGTGACCTGGCGACGATGGACCGCCTGGTCGCGGAGGCGCACCGCCGCGGCATCCGCATCATCCTTGACTTCGTGCCGAACCACAGCTCATCCGAACACCCGTGGTTCCTCGACTCGCGCTCGTCCCGAGACTCGACCAAGCGCGACTGGTACGTCTGGCGCGACGCCCGGCCGGACGGCGGACCGCCCAACAACTGGATCGCGGCGTTCGGCGGGCCGGCATGGGAGTGGGATCAGCACACGCACCAGTACTATCTCCACTCCTTCCTGGTGGAGCAGCCCGACCTCAACTGGCGCAATCCGGAGGTCGAGCGGGCGATGCACGACGTGCTCCGCTTCTGGCTAGAGCGCGGCGTCGACGGCTTCCGCATCGATGTGATGGACCGCATCGTCAAGGACGAGTTGCTGCGGGACAATCCGCCCGAGCCAAACCAGCGCATCGCCGCCCTCGCGCAGACGGCACAGCAGCGGCACGTCTTCGACCGCGACTGGCCGGAGATCTTCGACGCCGTCCGCCGCATCCGGCGCGTGGTGGACGAGTACCCCGAGCGCATGACGGTCGGGGAGGTCTTCGGAGGGCCGGACAATATCGTCAAGTACTACGGGGGCGCCGCCGCGGATGGGCTGCACCTGGCGTTCAACTTCCCGCTGGTACGGGTCTGGTTCGAGCGCTGGCGGGCCGAACACGTGCGGCGGCACGTCGATGCGTTCGAGGCGGCGTTGCCCGCGGGCTGCTGGCCGAACTACGTGCTCGGGAACCACGACGTCGACCGCTTCGTCAGCCGCGTCGACCGCGACGGTTGCGGCCAGGAGCGCGCCCGCGTCGCCGCGATGCTGCTGCTGACCCTCCGAGGCACGCCCTTCATCTACTACGGGGAGGAGATCGGCATGGAGAACGTCGAGATCCCGCCCGCGATGCTACAGGATCCGGCGCGATTCTACGCGCGAGGCCGCGATCCGGAACGGACGCCGATGCAATGGTCACGTTCCGGCGGCTTCACGAGCGGCGACCCATGGCTGCCGTACGGCGACCTGGGCATCAACGTCGATGACCAGCGGCGCGATGCAGGCTCGCTACTTTCGCTCTACCGCCGCCTGATCTGGTATCGGAAGTCCTCTGACGCTTTGCGCTTCGGCGCGTACACGCCCGTCGAGGGGCTGCCCGAGGGCGTCTTTGGCTACACGCGCGTGCATGAGGACGACCGCCTCCTCGTCCTGCTCAACTTCGCGGTCTCCGACGTCCGCTGCGACCTGCCGGCCGGCCTCAAGGTTGCTGAAGCGCTGATCGGCACGCACGACGAGCCACGCGTGGGGTCGACGGTCGAGCTCAGACGAAACGAAGGCCTGCTGCTGCGACTCGCCTGACGGAAGCGAGGCGACCGGCAGGGCCGCCACCCTTCGCTGGGCCTTCGTTTCTGGCGTGGCGCTACGCGGCGACGAGCTCACCCTCGCGGCAGCTTTGCGCGACGCGCGGTCGCTGCGCCTGGCGGCGGCGCGGTTCGCGAGCAGTCGCCGTCACCTCGCGGAGCCGCGTCACGTGTGCGAGGAAGAGGAATCCCACTGCGGCGACCTGGCCAGGGAACTCGAGGCCGCGCAGGACGCCGACGCCGTAGGCATCGGCTGCCACCATGAGCATCGCCGACGGGACGGCCAGCAGCAGCAGCGTGGACGAGGCGCGTGGGGCCACGAGCTCGTGGCGGAAGAGGTAGAGCACGCTGAGGCCTGTGATGCCGACGCCGATCGTGATCGCGTCGTCGACGCTGTGCGTGCCCATTGGCATCAGGTAGGAGTGCGCCGCCATCCAGTCGCCGACGCGCTCGTGGAGGCCGAAGTAGTCGTCGGCGGCCAGCGCGACCAGGCCCGCGCCAGAGATACCCCAGAAGAAGATGCCGGCAGTCTCGCTCAACGAGGCATGCGGCGCGCGGATCTTCCAGAACAGGGCGTAAGAGGCAATCCCCGCAGCGCCGGCGGCGACCAACTGCAGCGCGTCGCTCGTGTTCATGAGGCCTTTTTCGTCAAACACGACGCGTGTGTCCTGCCCAAAGTAGAGCGCCGCGCCGAGCGCGATGATGGCGCCGTTGGCGGCCAAGACCGCGGCGATCATCGGGAACGCCGGCTGGAGCGTCGCTAGCCGCTCCTTCATCGCGGGACCGAGTGAGCGAGCGGACACCCGCTGGCTGGCGTCTTCACTGCGGTCGAGCTGGGCCTGGAACACCATGAGCGGCGCGAGGTGGAGCCGCTCGTACAGGCGCAGCGGCGTCTTCCGCATCATCTGATCCAGCGTGATGACGGCCAGCGCGCGGTTCGAGCGCAGGGGCTTCGAGAGCATGTAGGCGGCGGCGCCCAAGGTGGGCACAAGACTTGCGCCCGCGACAAGAAGCGTGTGCTCCTGCCGGGTCGACCCGACAGGCTTCCGGCGTACGAGCGCGTTCCATTCCGCCTTCGCGCGCATGACGAGCGTCCAGCCGGCGCGCGCGATGCTGCCGAAGGGGAAGCGAAGCGGCACCGTCATCGCCATGTGCGCGCCCAGGTGTGTGAGCGCCGAGGCCACCTCAGGCTCCTTCGACGCGGCCTTCAGTTCCGTCGCGCGTTCGCCATCGATGTAGCCCTCAGCCTCCCAGGCGGTCACGCCTCGCTCGACGAAGCGGTCGGCGACGGCGCCGCTGTCGGCGGTCATGCGCTTCAACGCACGGATCCAGGTGGGAACGTCCACGAGCTTGAACGCGAGGCGGGCGGCCTTGCTCAGCCAGCGGCGCTCGCTCGAGTACCAGCGGCCAGCGGCGGCTTCGTACTGGGCCGCGCTCTGGCGCAGCTCGTCGACCTTGTCGGAGCCGAGCCTTTCGGCGATCGCCGACGCGTGCCTGGCAACGTAGGTGTTCAGCTTCGCCACGTCGATGTCGTCGAAGTTCGGAAACGTGCCCTGGCGGATGGAGCCCACCACGCTGGACACGGGCATGAGCGGCGCCACGAGGTTCGACTCGAGGTCGATGATCCGGTAGCGGCCATCGCCTTCGTCGATCAGATTGCCGACAGCACGCGGGTTGTGCGGAGTGACCTGCCAGGTCGGCAGGCCGGCCTCGAGGAAGCGCGCGGTCACCTCACCGAGGAAACGACGGGCGTTTCGCCGGTCGGTCGGGGCGGCGCCGTGCACGAGCTGGGTGACAAAGCCGATGCGGCCGTCCGGCTCGTTCGTTACGTCGAGCACGGGCGCCACGACGTTCCAGCCGAACCAGTACTCCGTGAGGATGCCGGCGATCTGGCGCCGCAGGCGCGCCGCCTCGAGCGCGTCAGGGTTCTGCTCGTACGGGAATCGCGCCTGGAAGGCGGCGGCGTAGAGCACCCGCACCCACGCGGGCGGCGCGTAGGTCTTGTGCGCGGTGCCGCGTGCGTAGTCCAGCTCGACCCGGCTCGAGATCGAGTGAGCGAGGACCAACGAACCGTTCATCGTGTCGTTCAGCGCGGCTGCCGCGGTGACCATAGCTTCGCTCCTTCCCTCGTTCTCGTGCGGTACACCGACAGTCTCCGCCGGCGCCGACGCGGCGGTAACGGACGAGGGTGGGAACGGACGCTCATACCTTCGGGCGCGCGGCGGCCTCCGCCTAAAGTCGGAGGCGCGTGCTATCCTGAGGAACCGTCAAGACCTTCGGCGGTCTACCCGAGGAGTCGATGACCCCAGCGAACCTGCACCGCGCCTGGCCCGCTCTCGCCATCGTCTTCGTGCTTCTCGCGCTGTACGGCGCGTACGTCGGCCAGACCGAAGCGGAGATCGCCGCCACGCGCTGGATCCAGGACACGACCCCGGCGCCCCTCCACACCGTCGCAGACTTCATGACCTTCGTCGGGCACTCGCCCGTCTACCCGCTGACCGCGCTCGTCGCCTGCGCGGCGCTGCTGCTCGCCCGGCGGCCTTCCCTTGCGCTGATGCTCGTCGCCGCAACCGCGCTTCGCGCGTCCTCGGTTCTCCTCAAGGACCTGGTTGACCGGCCTCGCCCGTCGCCCGCGTTCATCGATGTCGCTACGCGCATCGACAACCCGAGCTTCCCCTCCGGGCACGTCCTCGGCGCCACGCTGCTGTACGGGTTTCTCGTCTACGCCGTCGAGATCGCCGTCCCCATCAACTGGATCAAGCGCACGCTGCAGACCGGGCTGATCATGATGATCGGGCTGATGGGGTTCGCCCGCGTCGAGCTAGGCGAGCACTGGCCGACAGACGTCGTCGGCGGCTGGGCCGTGGGCGCGCTGATCCTCATCGGGCTGTTCCGCCTCCACCAGCGCATCGCGGGCGGCGGGCGGTCACAGACGCCAGCGCTGGCGGCGTCGCCGGCGGGGGACTAGCACGGGCGGTCGGGAACGGGAGACGGGCAGGGGCATGGCCCACGCCCGAGGGCAGGACGCGGTAGCCCCCACCCACGATTAGTCTCGGCACAACGCACACATGCCGGTGGCTTGCTACCGACAGAGCGGTACGGCGATCAGGCTTTGAACTCCGCGAGCAGGTCGGCGAGGTCCACGTAGCGGTCGGCGACGACCTTTAGCTCGTTCGACACCGTCTCACCGAACGCCGCCACCTCAACGCGCACACCGCGGCTCGCGATCAGCTCAACAAGGCGGCGGAAGTCGCCATCGCCCGAAAGCAGCACGACCACGTCGAGGCGGTCGGACATCGTCAGGATGTCGATCGCCAGCTCGATGTCGAAGTTCGCCTTCATCGAGCCATCGGCGAAGCGCTTCAGGGGCTTCGTGATGATGCGATAGGGATGCCCGAGGAAGTGGTGCACGAATCGCTGGTTCTCCAGCTTCGCCTGCGGGTCATCGGTGATCGGCGCGTAGGCGCTGGCGCGCACCAGCTCGCGGTCGCGCGTGAAGTACTCCAGCAGTTTGCCGAAGTCGATGTTCACCCCGCGGCGCTCGGCCGCGTAGATGACGTTCGGCACGTCGACGAAGACGCCGACGCGCGGGTGGGACGTGACTGCGGCGCCGCGCGCCATCTGCGCCTGCAGGTCGGAGACCGAGCGCTGCAGCTCGCGGACGGCGCCGCCGACCTCGCGGGTGAACGACTCGAGAACGGACGCCTGACGCGCGATGAGCGCCTCGAGCGTCTGCGGCGTCTCCTCGACCGCCTCCTCCGCTTCGGGCTGGGCGCCGTCGACCTTCTTCTTGCGGCCGCGGCCTCCTCGCGTGCCGCGGCGACGCTTGGCCGGGGCGCCGGGAGCTTGCTCTGCGGCCTGCGCGCCATCGCCCGGCGCGAACGCGATCGACGAGGGCGCCGGCGCCGGCTTGTCGATCGGCATCGCGGCGGCTTCGGCGGCCCAGTCGCGGCGGGGCGGACGCGTGGCCGTCGTGCGGCGTCGGGTCGCGGTCTTCGCGGCGCGAGCCGGTTTGGCGTCCTTTTCGATTACGGGTTCCTTGGGTGGCACCTCAGTGCCGTTTGGCGATGCGTCGGCTGTGCGCTTCGACGCTCGCTTGTTGGGTCTGTTGAAGAATTTAACCAATGGATGCTCCTGACGCGTACTCTAGCACGCTGCAACGCGCAGCTACCTGACGCGCCACGTCGATAAACGCTTGCGCTTGCGGGCCTTTCTCATTTGATGCGACGATCGGCACACCCTCATCGCCCGCGCGTCGGGTTGCGGCATCGATGGGCAGCTCACCGAGGAACTCGAGCCCCAAGTCCTCGGCTGCCTGGCGGGCGCCGCCATGGCCGAAGATTTCGGTGCGCTCGCCGCAGTGCGGGCAGGCGAAGTAGCTCATGTTCTCGACGACGCCGAACACGGGCACGTTTAGCTTGTCGAACATGGACACCGCCTTTGCCGCGTCCTCGAGCGCCACGTCCTGGGGCGTGCTGACGATCACGACGCCGGAGATCGGAGCTTCCTGAGCGAGGCTCATCGAGGCGTCGCTCGTGCCGGGCGGCAGATCGATGAGCAGGTAGTCCAACTCGCCCCAGTCGATGTCATGCAGGAGCTGGCGGACGGCGGTGCCGATCATCGGGCCGCGCCAGACCACCGGCGTGCCACGCGGCAGCACGAACCCGATCGAGCACACCTTCACGCCGTGCCGCTCTTCGATGCGCAGGCCACCGGCTTCGACCTGCGAGCCCTGGCCGATGCCCATCATGGTGGGGATGTTGGGGCCAGTGACGTCCGCATCGAGCAGGCCGACGCGCGCGCCCAGTTTGGCGAGCGCCACTGCCAGGTTCGACGCGACAGTCGACTTGCCAACACCGCCCTTGTTGCTCGCGATGGCGATGATGTTACGCACGCCCTCGACAGGGCGCTGACCGCCGGCGCGGTGCTGCGGCACGTTCGCTTCCATCGTCACATGGGCCTCGCGCACGCCGGGGAGTTCGAGGAGAAGCCGTTCGGCATCGGACTCTATGCGGTCGCGCACGGGGCACGCCGGCGTCGTGAGCACGATACGCACGCTCACGCGGTCGCCATCGATCTCCGGCGTCTGGACGAAGCCGAGCGTGACGATGTCGCGGTGGAGGTCAGGGTCTTCGATCTGGCTGAGCGCTTGCAGGACTTCCTGCTCTGTGATGCTCATGATCCGCCTTTCGTGGTCGCCAGGACTGAACCCGGGATGACGTACCGACAGCAGAGCGCGCATCCGTCGCCCGGGCGCTCCGCCGCCCGCACGCCCGCGCCCAGGGCCTCGGACAGGAATGTCTCGTGCCAGACGCAAGGGCCGCTGCCGACGTTCTCACGGACGATGCAGTTGAAGTCGCGGACTTCGTAGCCGTCTTCGTGCTCGTGCCATTCGGCGAAGCCGCCGTGCGAGTGGAGTATGTCGACGAGCCGGTCCATGCGCTCCGCGCCCTGGGTGGCCGCCAGTTCGCCCCGATGGCGCGCCGCGAGCGCCCGCGCCGCCCGCCGAACCAGGGCGTTTCGCCGGCCCTCCGGAGTCTGGCCGGCGAGATCTCCGGGCTCGAGGGCGGCCGCCTCCTCGATCAGGAGGGCGACAAGACGGTCGTAGCCGTCAGAGATGGTGCGGTGGCCGTCCTCAGTGAGGCGGTACTGGAAATGGGGGCGCCCAGTCTGACGCCGCACCTCCTCGGCGCGCACGAGGCTGTCTCGCTCGAGGGCGACCAGGTGCTGGCGGACGGTCATGGAAGCGAGCCCGAGGGCGGACGAGATGTCGTCGACGGTGCGGCCGTCAGACCGTTTGAGGAGCGTAAGGATCTCGGTTTTGGTTGAGTGCATAGACAGATTCAAGCTTTCGCTGCTTTCAGTATAGCTTCGGGCGAGGCCGAGCGGCAGGTTCCGGGCCGGCCTTTCTCCATGTATTGCCGTAGAAACCGGAAGTACCTTGACGCCGTACAAAATATAGCGCCATAATAGTGCTCCGACCGCCTGCCCGATGCGTACCACTGATCGGAGACAGGGGGAGGGGAAGGAGGAAGCCATGGCGAACACAGCAGTGCAGGAGGCCCGCGACCAGAAGGCCGCTTGCGTCCACCGCTGGCGCATCGAGTCGCCAAACGGCGAGTTCAGCCGCGGCGTCTGCAAGCTCTGCGGCGAGGAGAAGCTGTTCCCGAACTCTGCCGAGGACTACCTGTGGGAGCGCGATGTCCCGCAGTCCCGGTGGACCGGCCGCAGCGATTACGTGCCGACCTCGAGCGGCTTCTAAAGCGCCACAATCACATAGCCCGTTCAGGGGATGTCCTCCCGCCGGACATCTCCTGTTCGTTTTTTCGGGGCCAGACGGGCAAACGCGCGTGTGCCGGACGAGCGGCGTGACGAGTGAACGATCGGCTACTTCACGCCGACGCGGTGCTTGCTGACGAACCGCCGCATCCGCTCCATCGCTTCATCGAGGAGGTCATAGCTCTGGGCATAGCAGATGCGCACGTGACCGGCGCCGCCCTCACCGAACGCGGAACCGGGGATGACGGCGACGCGCTCCTCCATCAGCAGGCGCTCGGCGAAGGTTTCGTCGTTCATGCCGGTACTGCCGATGTGCGGGAAGGCATAGAAGGCGCCATGGGGTTCGGCGCAGGGCAGCCCCATGCCGTTCAGCGCGCTCAC
>Ga0073934_10003785_pt1 | contig 26816 bp, 28 predicted proteins | sample LarsenN4metaG_FD_76834 | JGI IMG/M metagenome (GOLD analysis project Ga0073934, IMG submission 76834) | Hot spring sediment bacterial and archeal communities from British Columbia, Canada, to study Microbial Dark Matter (Phase II) - Larsen... ... | reverse complement strand
TGTGCCCGCAGGCTTATCCACCGAGCCTGCATACCGAGGCCGGATATAAGACTGCAGCCCTTACCACTCTGTCCACACCAAGAAAATCACTTGCCAAGCGGGGGGCGTCCATATAAGACGCCATGACGCCAGGAAAAACAAAACCAGCGGATAGCTGTTGCGGCAATTCGAGCGGTGACGTTTAACGCCGCGTATCAGCGGCACGGCAAAATGCGTGACGTTTTGACGTGTCTGCTGCATGCGCTAGTTATGTCGTACCACTGAGCGCCCAATGACAAGACGCTCGGCAGCGTGACCGCTAAGTGAGCTCTTCGCATTCCACCTGCACTCTCGTCAAACCCACTTCTTCAAACCTGATTCTTAGGTGCCCCCTCGATTTTTCAGCGATCTTGTACTGAATGCTCCCATCGCCTGCAATTCGCACCAAGTATTTTGAATCGGCGAAGTCGAAGGCAAAAACGATGGACACATCGCCGTAACCGTGGTCGACCAGCGAGGAGACGTTGTAACCGCTTTCTAGGGTCGTAGGAGGAACGGCAAAGATAGCTACGGCTTTCGATCGGTAGGATGCCGGCTTGGCGGGCGCGTGCTCGGTCTTGACCAGTAGGAAGTTGTTTGTATTGGTCTGCCGCAGGATGGAAATGTCTCCCCTTGCTGCGTTGTCAGCGACAAGCGCCTTGACCTCCTTCACCCAGGCAGGATCCTTGGCGCGGAACTTGTCCCAAAAGAACCAGATCGCTGCAATCCCGCCGAGAATCGTTGCGACGGCAAGTATCACGTCCATTCACGCGCACCTGGAGACATAACCTGAATTGGTTGAAAGGATAGTTGACGAATTGGCTGACGATTTGGTTGACGCGACGGCCGGCCCCTTCAGCCGCCGGGTAACACGTTGACATCTCGTCCGCACAGATACGGTACGCCCGGCGAGGTTTCGAAGCAATGCGTTACTTGCGCTCGGGGTCCTTCTTCGCGGAGGCGAGGGCACGCTCGATCGCCATGCGATCGAGAAGGTCCTGTCCACGCGCGGACTGCTTGGTGCGGAGCAATCCCTCCAGGTCGACCGTGCGGACGGGCACCCCGTCGATCTCAAAAACCTCCTCGAAAGGCTTCAGGCTTTCATATGTCTCGCCGCAGGTGCGGAATACGAGATCCACGACGATGTCGTTCGCGACGCGGATGCCTTCTCCTCGAACCACTCGGGAAGCACAGCGGCGGCGGCCTTGTCCGGCAGGACGAGCAGCGCGCGCCGAATCGGATCGGCAGCCTCGCGACGGGCCGGCACAAGGAGGTCGATGTCTACCGTCGTCCGCCCAAAGCCGTGCGCGATCAGCCCGTATCCGCCGATCAACAGGTAATCGGCACGTTCGGCGTGCAGCGCTGCAAGCACTCGTTTGAGGTCTTCGAGCGTTGCGGGCCGCGCGCGCTCACTCATACGCGCCGCGCCAGGTAGGCCTCAGCCATGCCCTGCGCGAGCCACTCGTCTTGCTTGCGGTTGGCCTCGTCCAGCGTGCGGAAGCGATAGACGCCCTTGGGCATGCAAGTGCGCCCCCCGGGGAGCAGAGCGCCGAGCGTTTCATTGATCGCGGCCGTGACACGCAGCAGCTCGGCCGACGGATGCAGCGCCGGCTCTCCGACGACCCTACGACCGACTGTTCTCATGGATATATCAGTCCGCGAGCGTCGAGGTGTGGAGGCTCCCATAGTATGGCGAGTCGCGCTGATTTTTGCCAGCGATTGCGGATGTCGCCTTTGGATTATCATGAGTGACACCGTGCATGCTCGGCAGGAAATGGCAGTCAGCCGCACCTCACCGCCGAAATGTTCAAGGCGCGCACCGGCATCAACATCGTGCACGTTCCCTTCAAGGGGGCGCCGCCGCAGATCGCCGACTTGCTGGCCGGGCACGTGGCGCTGACCTTTGGCACTTCGCCCACTGCGGTGCCGCACGTGAAATCCGGAAAGCTGCGCGCGCTCGCGGTGAGCACGGCAAAGAGGATTGCGGCGTTGCCCGATGTGCCGACCATTGACGAGGCCGGCGTTCCGGGTTTCGAAGCGTCCGGGGCAAACGGCCTGGTCGGCCCTGCCGGCATGCCGGCCGCGATCGTCGAGAAGTTGAACGCCGCGGTCGTCAGAATCGTCAAGGAGCCCGCGATGAGCAAGTACCTGAGCGACCAGGGCGCCGAACCCTGGACCACGACGCCCGCCGAGTACGGGGCCTACATCAAGTCGGAAGTCGCGAAGTGGGCGAAAGCGGTGAAGGATTCCGGCGCGCGGATTGACTGAAAGTGACGAGGTACAGGTGACGAGATAAGGGTGACGAGATAAAGGTGACGGGTTATGCAGCGATTTTCGTCACCCTTAATCGTCACCTTTAATCGTCACCATTTTTCATCACCTTTGTTCTCAGGCGGCAGCGGGCTTCGCCCGCGCCGCTTCGCCGTTTGGCATGAAGACGATCAGCGCGTTGCCGAGGATGATGGTGCCGGCGAGGAAGAGGAACGCGGTGTAAATGTCCGAGGCGTCGGCGATCATCCCAAAGACCGCGGGCGAAACCGCCGCGCCGACGGCCTGGAGACCGAACTGCAGCCCCACGCCGGTCCCGGCGAGATGCCTCGGGGTCGATTCCACGGCCCAGGCCTGGAGCACGCCGCGCACGGCGTAGAGGAAGAAGCCGACCAGCGCGACGAAGAACACGAAGAGAACGCTCGTCCCCGCGAGCGCCATGCCCGCGATCATCACGCCCGTCAGCGCCATGCTGGAAATCACGACGCGCTTGCGGCCCATCCTGTCGGAGAGATGACCGGCAACGGGACTCGCCACGAAACCCGCGGCCTGCAGCAGGGTCATGCATGCGCCGACCAGGAACGGCGAGTAGCCGAGCTCGTAGGCGAGATATACCGGAAGGAAGGTGAGCAGCCCCGCCTGCGTCATCGTGCGGAAGGCCGCGCCGATCGACACCAGCATCAGCGCCCGGTTCGTGAGCAGGCTTGCGCAACCGCGCAGGTAGTCGCCGAACCCGTGCGAGCGGGCGGCGGCATTGACACCGTCCGGGTCGTGCCTGCTCGCCATCGTGAAGGCGCCCAGCATGGCGAGGATCATCACCGCCATCACGACGCCGGGCACCACGTTGATCACGACCACCGCGCGCCAGCTGAACCAGGCGAGCAGCGCGCCCACCACGAGCGGCGCGATCGCCTCGCCCACGTTGCCGCCCATGCCGTGGATCGAGACGGCGAGTCCTTTGCGCTCCGGGAAACGGTAGGCGAGCGTCGGGATCGCGGCGGGATGCCAGAGGTTGTTGCCGATGCCGACCAGCGTCACGCACGCGAGCAGCGTCCAGAAGTTCTGCGTGAGGCTCATCAGCGCGTACGGGAAACCGACCCAGAAGAGCGAGAGCGCCATCAGGTAGCCCTTCTTGCCGACCATGTCCACGACCATGCCGCCCGGCAGGTTCGAGACCGCGCCCGCGAGGTGCTGCGCCGTCATGATGAGCCCGATCTCGGTGTAGGAGAGGCCGAGCTCCCTTCCGACCAGCGGCAGCAGGAGGTAGAAGGTCGCGGTGTACCAGTGCGTGAGGCCGTGGCCGGCGGAGATCAGCCACACGTCCTTGAAGGAGCGCGGCGCGGCGGTGGCGGCAGCGGCAACGGTGTTCACAATGCGGGCTCAGTTGTTCGCGGTGCGGCTGGATGATAGCACCCGCGACCCGGAGCAACGAGCGGCGGCGTATAATTTTGCCCTTTCCACGATAAGAACTTCCCCTCGATCGCGCGCGATGCGCACCGACCTCGATCGCTTTTTCAATCCGCGCGCGATTGCCATCATCGGCGCATCGCAGGACTTGGGCACCATCAGCGGCCAGCCGCTGAAGTTCTTGAAGAGCCACGGCTACAAAGGCAGGCTCTATCCGGTGAACCCGCGCTACCCGGAGGTGCTGGGGCACCGGTGCTACCCCTCGCCCGCCGAGCTGCCGGAGACCCCTGATCTCGCGCTGATAGTGGTCGCCGCCGCGCGCGTGCCCGACGTGCTGCGCCAGTGCGGCGCGAAGGGCGTGCCCTACGCCATCATCTACAGTTCCGGCTTCTCGGAGATGGGCGGCGAGGGCGAGCGGCTGCAACAGGAGCTCGTCGCAATCGCGCGCGAGCACGGCATCGGCGTGGTCGGCCCCAACTGCCAGGGCATGATCAACGTCGCGGACAGCGTGTTCGCCGGGTTCGGGTCGGTGTACAACCAGGACTACGAGCCCGGGCCGGTCAGCATGGTCTCGCAGAGCGGCGGCTTCGGCATGGCGGTCATGAACCTCTCGTCCAAGGAAGGCGGGCTGCCGTTCCGCCAGATGGTCACGACCGGCAACGAGATCGGCGTGTCCACGCTCGATTTCATTGATTACTACATACGCGACCCGAAGACCGAGATCATCGTGGGCTACGTCGAGGGGCTGAAGGACGCGCGCCGCCTGCTCGAGGTGGGCGACAAGGCGCTCGCCGCGAGAAAGCCGATCCTCATGTGGAAAGTCGGCAACACGGATGAGGGGCAGCGGGCGGCGCGCTCGCATACCGCGAACCTGGGCGGCGCCATGGCGCTCTACCAGGCCGCCTTCCGGCAGGCGGGCATCATCCAGGTGGAGGACATCCAGGACGTGGTGGATCTTGGCCGCGCATTTCGCTGTGGGCGGCTGCCGACGGGCAATCGCCTCGCGATCATCACCATCACGGGCGGCGGGGGCATTCTCATGACCGATGAATGCATCGGCCGCGGCATGCAGGTTCCGCCGCTCGCTCCGGAGACTGCGGCGAAGCTGCGCGAGTTCGTGCCCGCCTACGGTTCCCTGCTCAATCCCGTGGACGTCACGGCCGCGATTTTCAACGATACGAGCCTCATCAACCGCACGCTCCAGGTGGTCGCGGACGATCCGAACGTGGACTGCGTGGCGATGATCAATGCTTCGCTGCAGGGCGAGCTCGCCGAAAAGATCGCGCGCGAGATCGTGGCCGTGGCGAGTAACACCGCCAAGCCCGTCTTCATGGCGTGGAGCGCGCGCGCGAGCGTTGCTCGGGAGGCCTATGCCTTGCTCGACGGGCTGCGCGTTCCGCACTACCGCTCGCCCGTGCGCTGCGGGCGCGCGCTCGCCGCACTCTCGGGATACGCCGAGTCGCTGCGGCGCCGCGAAGCCCGGCTGAAGGAGAAGGCGCTTGTGCTCTCGGGCGCGGCGGCGAAAGAGGCTCTCGCCGGCAACGCCGCCGGTATCGCCGAGCACGCGGCGAAGCGCATCCTCGCCGAGTACGGCATCCCGGTCACGCGTGAAGAGCTGGCAACCACCCGCGAGCAGGCGCTCGCGGCGGCGCGGCGCATCGGCTACCCGGTGGCGCTCAAGGTCCAGTCGCCCGACGTCCCGCACAGGACCGAGGCGCGCGCGCTGCGGCTCGATGTCGCGTCCGATGGAGAACTTGCGGCCGCATTTGACGAAGTGCTTGCGAACGCGCGCGCTTACAACAAGAGCGCAAGAATAGAAGGCGTTTTGGTGCAGGAAATGGTAAAGGATGGCCTGGAGGCCATCCTCGGCGTCACCAATGATCCGTTATTCGGCCCCGCCGTCATGTTCGGGCTGGGCGGCATCTTCGCGGAAGTGCTGAAGGACGTCTCGTTCCGGCTTGCGCCGGTGACGCCTTCGGTGGCGCGCGAGATGATCGAGGAGATCAAGGGTTACGCGGTGCTCGCCGGCGCCCGCGGGCGCCCGCGCGCCGACGTAGACGCGCTGGTGGACGTGATCATGCGCCTCGCTGCGTTGGCAGTAGACTTGAAGGACTCTGTTTCCGAACTCGATATAAATCCGCTGTTTGTATTTCCCGCTCGGCGCGGAGTCAAAGCGGCGGATGCGCTCATCCGCCCCAAAACCCGTGAAAGCCAGAAATAGACAGGATTAACAGGATTAACAAGATTCAGGCATTAGCCCCGAACCCTTTCGGCCTTGTTTTTGATCTAATCCTGTTAATCTTGTAAATCCTGTCCATTCATGAATCTGACTCCCGAAGTCCAACGCCTGTGCGAGGAAGTGCGGCGCTTCATCGAGAAGGAGGTCGAGCCGCGCTCGCGCTGGATCGAGGAGCACGACGCCATCCCCGAAGAGCTGATGGCCAAGGCGCGCGCGATCGGGCTCTTCGGCCTTACCATTCCCGAGGCATACGGCGGGCTCGGCCTCGACCTCGCCGGAAAGTGCGCGATCGAGCAGGTGCTCGGGCGCAGCAACTACGGCTTCGCGACCGTGGTCGCCAACCACACCGGCATCGGCACGACCGGCATCGTTGCGCTCGGCTCGGAGCCGGTGAAGCGCAAGTACCTGCCGCGCATGGCGAGCGGCGAGTGGATCGGCTGCTTTGCGCTGACCGAGCCGCAGGCGGGCTCGGATCCGGCCGCGATGCGCACGACGGCGGTAAGGCGCGGCGAGCGCTACATCCTGAACGGCGAGAAGATTTTCATCACCAACGCCGGCATCGCGCACGTGTTCACGGTGATGGCGTTGACCGACCCGGCCAAGGGCATCAAGGGCATTTCGGCGTTCGTGGTCGAGCGCGGCTTCGCCGGTTTCTCGGTGGGGCGCAACGAGCTGAAGATGGGCATGCACGGCTGCACCACCGCGCCGCTCGCGTTCAACGACTGCGAGGTGCCCGCGGAGAACCTGCTCGGCGAGGAAGGCACGGGCTACGTGCAGGCGCTCAAGACCCTCACCATGGGCCGGGTCACCATCGCCGCGCGCGCGTGCGGCATCATGGACCGCCTGATCGAGCGCTCTGCCGAGTACATGAAACTGCGCTCGCAGGGCGGCCGCAAGCTCGCCGAGTACCAGGGCCTGCAGTGGATGCTCGCCGACATGGCGGTGGCGCGCGACGCGGCGCGGCTCTTGACCGAGCGGGCGATCGAGACACTCGCGCGCGGCGAGCGCGGCACGCTGGAAGCCTCGGCGGCGAAGCTGTTCGCGACCGAGGCGCTCGGGCGCGTGGCCGATGCCGCGGTGCAGCTCCACGGCGGCATGGGCTACATGCGGGAGGCCGGGATCGAGACGGTCTACCGGGACGTGCGCATCATGCGCATCTACGAGGGCACCTCCGAGATCCAGCGCAACATCATCGCCCGCGAGCTGCTCAAGGACGAGTGACGAGATGCTGGTGGCGACTACTGGTGACGGGTACTGGTGACGGGATGTGGGTGACGGGATAGAGGTGACGACATGACGCGGTGACGAAGTGACGGGATTGCCCTCATCCCTTCACGACGCGTGACGGACTACAGACAAACGGAAGTGATATGGCTACGGTGAAAGAATTGATGAGTCTGGATGGACGGGTGAGCGTGGTGACGGGCGGGGCAACGGGGCTCGGGCTGCAAATGGCGACCGGGCTCGCCGAGGCGGGCTCGAACGTCGTCATCTGCTCGCGCAAGCTCGAGAACTGCGAGCAGGCGGCGCACGCCCTGGAGGCGCTCGGCGTGCAAGCGCTCGCGGTGGCGGCCGACGTCACGAAGCCCGGCGAGGTCGAAGCGGTGAAGGACGCGACGCTGGCGAAGTTCGGGCGCGTGGATGTGCTCGTCAACAACGCGGGCCGCGCGTGGGTCGCGCCGCCCGAGGACATGCCGCTCGAGCGCTGGCAGCAGATCATGGATTTGAACGCCACCGCGCCCTTCATCTGCGCGCAGATTTTCGGCCGCGAGATGATCAAGGCGAAGCGCGGCAAGATCATCAACATCGCCTCGGTCGCGGGGCTGCAGGGACGCAATCCCAGGGCCTACAACTCGATCGTCTACAGCACGAGCAAGGGCGCGCTGGTCAACTTCACGCGGGACCTGGCGGTGAAGTGGGCGAGCCACAACATCCACGTGAACTGCATCTGCCCGGGTTTCTTCGTGACGCCGATCAATCAGAAGCTCTTCGAGCGCGGCGCCGAGCAGATCCTCAAGGAGATTCCGCTCGGGCGCACCGGCGGGCCGGACGACCTGAAGGGCATCGCCGTGCTGCTCGCCTCCGACGCCTCCAACTTCATGACCGGGGCGATCATTCCGGTGGACGGCGGCTCGGTCGCTTGGTGATAGGCGGATCTCGGGGTCAGAGTCACTTTTCCGCACCTTGCAAAAGTCACTCCGGCCCTGCTTGGGTCGTTGCGCGCAAGCTGGTACGCTGATACCAGAGGGCGGCCTCAGGATCGGACTGATTTCCGAGCGTTCCAGCCGAGCATTCCGGCGAGAAAATCGAGACTGAGGCTGAAGACATGAGCTCATTGGAAAGGAGGGTGCCATGAACACGGGAATGCCAGTTGGTCTGGTTCTGTCGGTTTGTGTGGCCGTTGCGCAGATGGGAATCTCTACGGAGGCGTCCGGCCAGGAAGCGAGGGGGCTCCGGGTGGTCTCCGAGCAGACCGCCACGGGTTTTGCGTTTCCCGAATCGGTCGCTTGCGACCCCAAGGCGAAGGTTCTGTACGTGGGCCAGTTCGGTTCCGAGTTGAAGCCCGCCGAGAAGGACGGCAAGGGCAAGATCAGCAAGGTGTCGTTGACCGGAAAGGTCCTCGAGGACCGGTTCCTCCCCGCGCCGGGCGAGACGCTCAACAAGCCCAAGGGCATCTGGGTCGAGGGCGACAGGTTGTGGGTCACCGACATCGACGTGGTATGGGTCTTCGATCTGAAAACCCGCAAGGGCAGGAAGCTGGATCTGCCGGGGATGGGGTTCGCGAATGATCCGACGGTCCAGGGAAATTCCCTTTATATCAGCGATAACAGAGGGGATCAGCTCTACCGGGTGGAGCCGGCGGACTTCCTGAACCACAAAGGCAGGCCTCAAGTCACGATCGTCTTCGTGGGGAAGTCCATCAACCCTAACGGGCTCTATCCGGCGCGCGACGGTTCGCTCTTGATAGTCGGTTTTCGATCCCCGGAGCAAGCTCGCGGGATCTACTCCCTCAAAGCCGACGGGGAGATCAAGGCCCTGTCCAAGGACATCGGCCGGCTGGACGGCGTATATCAACTGCGCGACGGCAGCCTGCTGGTCACTGACTGGAACTCCGGATCTCTTTCCCGGTGGAGCCCGAAGGCGGGGATGCAGGCCCTGGCGAAGGGGTTCAAAGGGCCGGCCGATTTCTGCGTCATTCCCGACGCCAAGGGGCTCACCGTGGTCGTGCCCGACCTGGTACAGAGCGAGCTGCGGTTCGTGCGGCTCGCCAATTAACGCGGTCTCGAATTCTTTGCGCAAGAAATGAGCGTCGTCAGCCCTTGGTACCAGCTCGGCTACGTCATCCCTCACCTCTATACCGACCTCGACGCCTACCAGTTCTATCGCGTCGCGCCCGAGGGCATGATGCTGGTGACGACCGGCCTCGACCTGAAGGATTACACCATTGCGGCTGTCGAGCGGGAGCTGCCCGTTCTGTGGCAGCGCTTCGATCTGCTCGCGAAAAAGAAGGTGGATCGAATCTCGCTCTCCGGCGTGCCGGTCGCCTCGGCGCTCGGACGGACCAGGATGCGGGAGATCCTTGCCGAAGGCGAGGCCCGAACCGGGCTGCCGTGCGACACGGATCTCGAGGCGCACATCTCGGCGTTGCGGCACCTCGGCGCGACCCGGATTGCGCTGGCTACGCGCTGGCCCGAATCCGTCAATGCCGCGCTGACCCGCTACCTGGCCGAAGCGGGCATTGACGTCATCGTTTGCCGCTCACGCGCGCGCACGCTCGCAGAGAACAAGCAGTCGAGCGCGGCCGACGATCATTTGCTCGCTCTGGAGTTGGGTGGCGAGGTCTTGCGCGCGGCGCCGGACGCGCAAGCGCTCCTGATGCCGGGCGGCCTGTGGTTCGCCATCCACGCCGTGCCGCTGCTCGAGGCCGAGCACGGCCGGCCGGTGCTGCTCAACATCCTTTCCACGACCTGGGCCGCGCTCCATGCGGCGGGTAACCGCATGCTGCACCGTCCCGATCCGCGCTGGGGCAGGGTCCTCGCTAGCCTCTAATTCAGGGATGAGGGAAGGCTGTCAGGTCGTCACCGCGTCACTGCATCACTTCGTCACGGTGTTCGACTCGGCTGAATGCCCGCGGCGCGGACCACCCTCCGCCACTTCTCGATTTCGGACTGGATGAACCGGCCGAATTCCTGCGGCGAACTGCCGACGGGATCGGCGCCTTCGCGCGAGAGACGCGCGTTGGTGTCGGGCTGCCTGACGATCGCGACGATTTCCGCGTTGAGCTTCATCACGATGTCCTGCGGCGTAGCGGCCGGCGCGACGATGCCGTAGCACGTCGCCGGCTCGTAGCCCTTCACCCCCGCTTCCTGCATCGTCGGCAGCTCGGGCACGGCGGCCGAGCGTTTCGCGCCGGTGACGGCGAGCCCTCTGAGCTTTCCCGCCCGCACTTGCGGCAGCGACGACAGGATGCCGGGGAACGTCATGGACGCTTGGCCACTGACGACGTCCACCAGCGCTGGCGCGATCCCTTTGTAAGGAAGGTGCAGCATGTCGACGCCGGCGAGCATCTTGAATAACTCGCCGGACAGGTGGCTGCCGGTGCCGTTGCCGGCGGAAGCGAAAGTGAGCTTGCCGGGCTGCGCCTTGGCGAGCCGCACCAGCTCCTTCACCGAGGGCGCCGGCACCGAAGGGTGAACGAGCAGCATCAGGTTCTGCGTGGGCACCAGCGTCACCGGCGCGAAGTCCTTCATCGGGTCGAACGGCAGCTTCTCCTGCAAGCTCACGTTCGTGCCAAGGGAGGCGATGGTGCCGGTGGAAAGCGTATAGCCGTCCGCCGGCGCCCTCGCTGTCAGCTCGGCGGCGATCGCACCCCCGCGCCGGAGCGGTTGTCCACGATGACCTGCTCGCCCCAGCGCTCCGTGAGCTTCGGCCCCACGGTGGGCGCGAGCGTGTCCACGCTCCCGCCCGGCGTGCCGGGCACAATGAGCCGTATCGGCTTGGAGGGATAGCCCTGCGCGGATACGCTGGCGATCATCGCGAACATCGCCACCGCCAGGCATCGCGAAAATCCGATCATGATCTTGTTCTCCCCGATCCTGTGATGCTCAGTTCACGGGTCACCGGCCACCGGTCACCGGTCACGGCCTTTGAGGCTGAAAGCCGACCGGCTCTTCGAATTGCAGTTCAACAGGGCGCTGGCGTTTCGGTTCCCGCGAGCAGTGTAAGATTCAGCCCTCGAACACGATACACGGGCGAGACCGCAATGAGCCACCGGTCACGAGTCACGAGTCACGGGTCACGAATCGCAAGCAAGGGCCGCCAGCTCAGGGAACTCATCAGTGCGCCGGAGATCCTTGTCACGCCCGGCGTCTACGACGGCTACAGCGCCCGGCTCGTGGAGCGCGCGGGATTCAAGTCCGCCTCGATCACGGGAGCGGGCACTTCCGAGAGCCGCCTGGGCTGGGCCGATCGCGGCGTGATGGGGCTGGAGGAGAACGTCGCCAACGCGCGGCGGCTGGCCGACTGCACCAACCTCCTGCTGCGGGCCGATGCCGACACCGGCTACGGCAATGCGATGAGCGTCTATTTCGCGACCCGCGCCTTCGAGCAAGCGGGTGTCGCGGCGGTGATGTTGGAGGACCAGGTCTGGCCGAAGCGCTGCGGCCACATGGCGGGAAAGAGCGTGATCGCGGCGGAGGAGATGGTGCAGAAGGTCAAAGCCGCGGTGGATGCGCGCCTCGACCCCGATTTCATCATCGTTGCGCGCACGGACGCCGCCGGCCCGCTCGGTGTGGACGAGGCGATCCGCAGGCTCAATCTCTACGCCGAAGCCGGCGCGGACTGTCTCTACGCCGATGCATTGCTGTCGAAGGAGGACATCGCCAAGGTGGCGAAAGGCGTGTCGAAGCCGCTCATCGTCAACATGGGCCTCGGCATGCGCTCGCGCAAGACGACGCCGCTCATGACGCCGAAGGAGCTGGAAGCCCTCGGAGTGGCGGTGGTGACCTATCCGCGCCTGCTCACGACCGCGGCGCTGCGCGGCATGATGAACGCGATGGCGGTCTTCCGCGAGGAAGTGCTCGAAAAAAAGCGGGTCGTGGACCGGCCCGACCTGCAGGTTTCGTTCGAGGAGCTGAACGATCTCATGGGCATCGCCGCGCTCGATGAGCTGGAGCGCCGCTACGCCGGTGGATAGATCGAACGGCCAAGACGTCAAGGAAAGGACGGACGTGATCGAGATCGAGCTCGCGGAAATCGAGAACCGCATACCCGGCTATCCTCCCCAGGCCCAGGCCGATATTCGCTGGCTTGCAAGGGAATTGCGCAAGCTGCACAACCTCGGAATCCGGAACGCAGAGGCGCCCGCGTCCGCGATCTACGATTCCGTGACCGGTCTCCTGAGCGGCGGCGCCTACGGAGTGCGGTTCGCCATGGCCCGGGCGAGGGCCGGAAGGAACAAGAAGATCTTCGCGGTGATGTCCATCGAGCTGGCGCTGTCGAAGAGCGTGGCTGCCGGTGCCGTGAGCGAAGGGGAGACCGAAGAGATGCTCAAGCAGGTCGCCGAGCGGCTCGGTGGCTGTGTGCGGGCGACCGACACGCTCGCCCGCGTCGACAGCGAAAAGTTCGCGGTGATACTGGAAGACCTCGGCTACCCGGAACAGGCGCAGCCGGTGAAGCAAAAGGTCGAGAGAGCGCTAGCCGAGCCCGTCAGGCTGGGAGAGCGCACCGTACGCGCCGATGCGAGCGTCAGCTTGCAGTTCTACCCGGCGTCGCGGCCGGCTGATTCGAAGCTGCACTAGGAAATCGGCCCGGTGCCGACAGCGCCTCGAGGATCGCGAGCGCGCGCGCCATCGAGAAGTCGCGCGTCTGCTGGTGGAATGCTTTCGCGTTCTCCCGCATCATGTAGCCATGGAGGACGCCCGGGAAGATGTGCACCTCCACGTTCTTCATGCGCGAGGGCACCGCGCGATAGGCATCGAGCACCGGGGCGGGCGCCTGGTGGTCCTGGTCGCCCCAGATGATGCACACGGGCTGGGTGACGCCGTCGAGCTCCCTGATGAAATCCAGCATCTGCGTGCCGTGGCAGGAGATGCCGGCGTCGTAGCCGAGGCGCTTGGGCCCGAGGATCGCGTAGGGGCCGCCGTAGCAGAAGCCGATCACCGCGGCGCGCCCGCTGAATTGCGGCTGCTTGCGCACTTCGGCGAGGGTATCGGCCATGTCGGCCTCGCCCGCCCGGATCTTCTCGAGGCGCGGCTGCGAGCGCTGCGCCGTGCGCTTGTCCTCGCGCGCGAGCGGTCCCGGAATCGAGCGCCAGAACAAATCGGGCGCCGCCGCGATGTAGCCGTGCGCGGCGAACTCGTCGGCGATCGCGCGAATGTCGCGGTCGACGCCGTGCACCGCGGAGGCGAGCACGATGGCGGGGACCTTTCCGCCGCCATCGGGCGTCACCAGGTAGCAATCGAACTCGCCGCCCTCGCTCGAGCGGATCTTGATGTCCTTGCGCAGCATGCCTTCTCCTTTGCCTTGCGTCGCACAAAAGCACAAACGGGGGTCAGACTAAAGGGGGTCAGGTCTTGCATTAAAGCACAAGAGGGGGTCAGGTCTTGCATTAACGTACGCTAATACAAGACCTGACCCCGGCATTTTGAACCCGGCGTTTCTGACCCCGCCGTTTCTCGCGACTACAGAATCTCGATCCTTGCCTCTCTCGCTACCTTCGTCCACTTGGCGATCTCGGCGCGCACGAAGCCGACGAATTCCTCGGGCGGGCTCATGACATATTCGTTGCCGGCCCGCGCCAGCCTGTCCTCTACCTCCGAGGCGCCCAGCGCTCGTGTCGCCTCGGTGTAGAGCCAGCGCACGATCTCAGGCGATGTGCCGGGCGGAGCGTAGAAACCGTACCAGCCGGTCGCGCTATATCCCGGCACACCCGCTTCCGCGACGGTCGGCACTTCCGGCAGCCCGGTGAAGCGCTTGAGCCCGGTGACCGCGACGGCGCGCAATTTGCCGGCCTGCGCGTGTCCGCGGAGCCCGATGGCGGCTCCGAACGCAAAGTCGATCTCGCCGCTGATGGCCGCGATGGCGGCGGGTGCGGCCCCCTTGAACGGCACGCGCACTCAACGGATACGCGCCATCAACTGGAGCAGCTCGCCGGCAAGATGCGGGCCGCCGCCCGCACCGGAGGAGCCGTAGGTGAGCTGGCCGGGCCGGGCCTTCGCCAGCGCATGAGTGATGCCGAGCCCAGGCCTCATGTCTCCTTTTGCCGACGTGCTGGTGACGAGATCATGGTGACGCGTGGAAGTGAGGAAAGCAAACCCCTTATCCGTCACGATCTTTCGTCACCCTCTTCCGTCACCCTCTAGACTTTCGGGTAAGGCCGCTGGGCCACCATCACTTCGACGAGAGCCGGCCTTTGCTTCGTCGCGGCGAGAGCCTGCCGCAACGCCCCTTCGACATCCCCGGGGTCGGTGACGCGGACGCCCTCGGCGCCGCAGGCCCTGGCGATCTCGGCGAAGTTAGGGCTGCGGAAAGTCGTGCCGTAGGTGTGGCCGTAGAGGCTGGTCTGCTGCATGAAAGTCTGGCCGAACGCGCCGTCGTTGAGGATCAACATGAGGATATTCGCCCCGTACTCCGCGGCGGTGGGAAGGTCGCCGATGGTCATGAGGAAGGCGCCGTCCCCCGCGAGCGCGACGACGTCGCGGCCGGGAAATTCCATCTTCGCCACGATGGCGGTCGGAAGGGCGTAGCTCATCGCGTTCCAGACGCCGGACTGCATGAAGGACTCGGGGCTGGCGATGCGGCGGAAGGTGCGGGCCCACATCTGGCAGTTGCCGACGTCGCTTGCGACGACCGCGTCGTCGCCGAGCACGGCGTTCATGGCGTCCATCAGAACACCCGGGTGGATCGGCTTGTCGCTCCGATGGGGTTCGTTCTGGGCTTCGAGGCTGCGGCGCACGGCGTTCTTTGCTTCGGCCATGCTCCGGATGAGCGCCTCGTCCCGCGGCCGCTGGTAGCTCGCGAGGCGCTCGAGCAGGGCGGCGAGAAAGAGCTTGGGATCAGCCACGCGCTGATCCTCGCCCTGGTAGCGGGAGTCCGCGGCGTCGTCGAAGCCGACGAGGAAGACGTTTCTCTCGGGGGCACGCTCCGTCAATTCGGTCAGCTCGGCCGTGCCCGCGCGCAGTCCCACCGCGAGGATGAGGTCGGCGCGCTTGAGCGCCTCGGCGCAAAGGGGATGGCTGCGATTGTGGGAGAAGTGGCCCCCGAAGAAGGGGTGATCCTCCGGGATCGCCCCGATCGCGTCTTGCGCGGTCACGACCGGGGCCTGGAGTTTCAGGGAAATCTCCGAAAGCTCCCGCATCGCGCCTTTGCGAATCACACCTTTCCCGGCCGCAAGGACGGGGAATCGCGCTTCCAGGATCCGCTTCGCGAAGCGCTCCACGTCCGTTGGATCGGGCTTGGCGACCTCGGCGGCACGAGGCCTGTAGGCCGGCAGCACGGCGGGCTCCTGCTGCAGGATGTATTCGCTGTAGTCCGCCATCCGGGGCAGCTCGACGTGCACGGGCCCAGGCCGCCCGCTGCGGGCGATGTGGAAGGCCTTCGCCATCACTTCCGGGATGTCCTCGATGCGCTCGACGCGCGCGCTCCACTTGGTGATCTTCCTGAACATCTCGTGGACGAACGCGGGGTCGTCCACCCCGTGGAAGGCCTCGAGGTCGGCCTTGAGCGGCACCGCGCCGCCAATGTGGATAAGCGGCGAGGCCGCGCCATAGGCCTGCGCAACGCCCGCCATGGAATTGAGGCCGCCCGGTCCGGCGGTGACGACGCACACCCCGGGCTTGCCCGTGAGCCGGCCGTAGGCATCCGCCATGAGCGAAGTGTTCGGCTCCTGCTTGCAGGTGACCATCCGGATCGACGGCACCCGGCTCAACCCGTCATAGATCGGGTGGATGTGGGAGCCGGGGACGCTGTAGACCCGCTCGACGCCCTCCTCGCGGAGAGCCTCGGCCACGGCCTCGCCCGCGTGCATCGCCTTACGCTCTAAGCCCATCAGTTGCCCCCTGGTGCGTGGATCGTGAATCGTAATGTTCCTCCGCGTCCTTCGCGTCCGTTGCGGTGAGCGGTGGTCTTCGCCTCATCCCAACGCCTTGCGAACCAGGTTGAGCCCGATCAGGAACAGCACCACCGCGAGCGTCTTGCGGAAGAGATCCTCGTTGATGCGCCCGCGCAGCCACGTGCCGAGCAGCACACCGCCGAACGAGGGCACGAGCGCGATGAGGGAGGCCGTGAAATCAGCGCCGCCGAAAAGGTCGAACCTCGCCATCGCGGCGGCGAGAACGATCGTGGCCCAGACGTTGGCGAGCGAGATCGCGGCGACCATCGCTTCCTTGCCGAGCCTGAGGCCCGAGAGGTAGATCGCGTAGACCGTGCCGAACAGCATCGAGAGCCCGCCGACCAGTCCCGCCGCCGCGCCGGCGACCGGCGCGAGCAATGCCTCCGCGCGCGGCGGCACCGAGAACACGAGCCGCCGGTGCAGGAGCAAAGCGAAGACGGCGACGAGGGTGCCCAGAACGAGGTAGAGCACCTTCACGTCGAAGGTGGCGAGCATTTGCACGCTGACGATGGTGCCGGCGCCGATGCCGGCGAGCAGCGGCCAGAACCGCCTGACCGAGGGGGCAAGCAGGCCCCCGTGGAAACTCTGCCACACGCTCGTCGCGAACGAGGGGAGGATGAGGAGCGCCATCGCCTTGGGTATGGGGATGAAGTTTGCCATCACGGGCAGCGCCACGAGCGGCAGGCCGATGCCGACCACGCCCTTCACCGTCCCGCCCGCGATCATCGCGGCTGCGCACGCGGCGAGCACGGCGGCTCCGAGGCCGAGGAAATCACTCATGGTAGCCGTCGCAGGGCGTGGTGAGTTCTTCGGGCACGGTGTAGCTGTAAATGTCCACGACCTCGCCCAGCTTCGTGCCCTGTCTCACGAGCTTGCCGAGGTCGTCGGGCCGCTCGAAAAGCGAGACGAGGTAGCCGCTGTGGCGAGGGCGGATCTCGCGCCGCGCCCGAAGCCCGAAGTGGAGCTGCCGCGGCAGCTTGACCGCGCCATCGAGCATACCGAGCGTGCTCATCACGTTCGCAAGTCCTTCGATTGCCTGCCGCGTATAAAGCGCGGTGTTCTCCGGCCCGAGATAGGAGCCGCCCATCTCCGGGTTGAAGGCCGGCTTGCCGAGCGTGTTGGCGTGGTGCGAGGCGGTGCCCGCGAGATCGTTCTCGTGCACGAACGGCATGCCGAAGGCGCGCGCGAGCTCGAGCGAGCGCTTCTTCACGTCGTCTGCCGCCCGCGCGTTGTAATCCGTGCGCGCCTGCAGCCGGCCGCCGGTGCCTCCGGAGTGAAAATCAATGAACGCATCCGCGTGGGCGATGACATGCTCGGTAATCGCCGCGGCGATCATCTGGGTCGTGTTGCCGCGCGGGTTGCCGGGAAAGACCTCGTGGAGATCGGTGCGGCCGTGCTGCTCGGGCGAGAGCCGGCCAAAGGCGGCGGTTGCGAGGGGATTGGCGACCGAGACGATCGCGAGCCGGCCCCTGAGGCGCGCGGTATCGAGACCGGCGATCAGCTGCCGGATCGCCGTCGTGGGCAGGAATTCGTCGCCGTGGACGTTGGTGATGATGCCGAGGGTCGGGCCCTCGCGCGCGCCCGTCACGACGTGCAGCGGGATGGCGAGCGTTGCGCCGTTCAGCATCGTCGTGACCTCGACGCGGCCGAACCAGCGGCCTTCTTTTTGTGCCGCCCGGATCGGTCCGTTAGCGCTCATATTGGCTCGAGCCACAGGACACAGAGCTCACAGAGGCAGCATTGGCAAATCGGAGCTCGATCTTTCATTCTCGGCGCCCTCCGTTATCTCTGTGGCCAAAAAAGCGAGTCTTGTTCTTGATTCTTGGCGTCTTAGCGGCTAATGCATGTTCACGCCTGTGCCGGGAACTGGAACACCAGCGCCGGCTCGTCCGCGTAGCCGTGGTCGCGGCGCAGGCGCTCGAGCATCCCGAGCGCGTAAGGCGCGCCCTCGAGCAGCTGCGCGAAATGCAGCTCGCTCAGCTTGAGCCCGGCGCGCTTCGCCGCTTTGGCGCACGCCTCGCGCACTTCGGGACCCGGATCCGGTGCGCCGGACAGAAGGGGCGGCGGCGCGACCTTCGGTTGCGCTGCGCCGGCCGTGAGCTCCGGACGCTTGCTGCGCCACGCGGTCGCCTGCTCGTAGGCGTAGGCGACGCGCAGCACGGTTGCCTCATCGAACGGCCGGCCCAGCACCTGCATGCCGAGCGGCAGGCCGCTCCTGCCGAAGCCGTTGCACAGCTCGAGCGCGGGCTGGCTCGCGACGTTCGACGCGGTGAACAGGTTCGGCTTCTGCCAGAAGCTGAGCGAGCGGTAAGCGTCGAGCCGTGGCGCCTCGCCCTGTCCGGCGGTGATGAACGCATCGTATTTCTCGTAGAGGGGGCGCATTTCGGCGACCATGCGGCGATGCTCGCGCATCGCCTGCACGTAGTCGATGCCCTGGAACAGCACGGCCGGCAGCATGCGCGAGCGGATGTCGGCGCCGAAATCCGCGGGCCGCCCGATGAGGTTTTTCTGGTGAATGGCGAAGATCTCGGATTCGGCGATGATGACCTTCACGCCGAAGTAGTCCCGGATCGAGCGCACGCGGCAGTCTTCGAGCGTGGCGCCCAGGCGTTCCAGCACCTCGAGCGCCTCGTCCATCGCGCGCCGCACGTCTTCGGAGGCAGGCATGTCCTCCTCCCAGTTGTGGCGCAACACCCCGAGCTTCGTTCCTTTCAGGTCTTTCTTCAGCGCGGCGCGGTACACGGGAATGTTGTGGCGGAGGCTTCCCGCATCCTCCGGGTCGTAACCGGCGATCGCCTGCAGCAGGATCGCGCAGTCCTCCACCGTCCACGCCATCGGGCCGCAGTGGTCGAAAGTGAAGGAGTTGGGGATGACGCCGGCGCGGCTGACCAGCCCGAAGGTCGGCATCAGTCCGCAAATGCCGCAGAAGGAGGCCGGGCCGCGGATCGAGCCGCCGGTGTCCGAGCCGAGCGCGGCGGGCGCGAGCCCGGCGGCGACCGCCGCTCCCGAGCCGCTCGAGGAGCCACCGGTGAAGTGCTCGAGGTGCCACGGATTCCGTGCCGGCGGCCAGGGCAGGTCGAAGGAAGGGCCGCCGTGCGCGAACTCGTGCGTCGCGAGCTTGCCGAGCAGCACCGCGCCGGCGGCGTAGAGGCTCTTCACCGTGGTCGCGTCCCGCGCCGGAATGTTGTCGATGCAGATCCGGGAATGGCCCGAGGTCAGGATGCCGCGCGTGTTGTAGATGTCCTTGAGCCCGAACGGGATGCCGTGCAGCGGGCCACGGTAATCGCCCTTGGCGATTTCCCGCTCCGCCTGCCGCGACTGCTCGAGCGCAAGGTCCGCGGTGACGGTGATGTAGGCGTTGAGCTGCGAATCGAGCGCGCTGATGCGGTCGAGGTACGCCTGCGTCAGCTCCACGGGCGAGAGCTTGCGCGCGCGGATCAGCTCCGCTGCCTGCGCGACCGTCAGAAAGTGAAGCTCGTCGGTCATCGAAAAGTCCAGATCTTGTCAGGAGTTCTAGGGAATCTGGCAAACCTTGGTTCGACAGATTCCTAGTTTATCCAATAAACTCGTCCCGGCGCGCGGCTTGTTCGCAAAGGACCGCCCATGCCGTTCCATCGCTTCGAGGGCCTCAAATCGTATCGCTTCAATCCGCACCTCTCGACCGCGGAAGGGCCGGTGATCGAAGGCGAGTACCTGTACTTCCGCCTCGTCACCAAACGCGCCGGGACCGGGGCCGAGCTGCACTACCATCCGAACGAGCTCATGGCCTTCCCGTTGAAGGGCAAGGTCGACTGCTACTACCCGATGATCGACTCGCTCGATGCCCCGCCAGCATCGGGTCACTGCGAGCGCTGGGTGGAGGGCACCCACATTGCCTTCGGCTTCGTGGAATCGCCGCCCGGGCGAGCGTCATGGGCGGCTCGCTGAACTTGTTGCGCAGCGCGAGCACCGTGCGCAGCCCCTCGATGTCGATCCCGAGGACGCCGAGGTCGAACTTGCCGTATCAGCAACGCGCGGGAGAAACACATGCCGGGACCCCCTCCCTGGCTGGTGACCGTCACTATATTCGCTGGCGAGAATTGACAGCCGTTCCGCGCCGCTTGTATAGTCGCGCCGCTTTTCCGTCGCGCCGCGGCGCACCTTTTCCGCAAGCCCACCACGGAGGAAAACATGTCCAAGCTCACTTTGAAGCAGGCCAACACCATTGTTGAAAAGGCGTTCGCCAAGGCGCGCGAGATGAAGATCAAGCCGCTGGGCGTGGTGGTGCTGGACGATTCCGGCAACATCGTATCGGCGCAGCGCGAGGACGGCGCGAGCATGTTCCGGCTCGACGTCGCACGCGGCAAGGCGTGGGCGGCGGTGGCGATGGGGGCTTCGAGCCGGGCGCTTTTCAAGCGCGCCAAGGACAATCCCAACTTCTTCGTCGCGCTCGCAGCGACCGCTGGCGGCAGGTTCCTGCCGCAGACCGGCGCCGCGCTGATCAAGGACAAGGACGGCACGATCATCGGTGCGGCCGGCGCGAGCGGCGGCACCGGAGACGAGGACGAGGCCTGCTGCACCTACGGCATCGAGGCCGCGGGCCTCACGGCCGACGCCTCGGCGTAAGGCAGAAGCCGGAAGGCAGAAGTCGGAAGGGGTTTGCTCTTACTTCATCCTTCATCCTTTGCGGTGACGCGCGTCACCGCTTGAGCAGCCCGAGCTCGCCGAGCATCGTGGCGATCAGCTCTTGCTCGCGGTCGAGGTGCTTGCGGGTTTCCGCGGCGTTCTTCAGATCCTCCGCCCAGGCGTTCTTCGCGAGATCCTGCTTCCAGTCCTGCACCTGGAGCGCCTGGGCGAACGCCGCGTCCCAGAACGCGATCTGGGACGGCGTGAGGTCCTTCGCCCCGAGGAAGCCGCGCCAGCTGTAGAAGACGGCGTCGATGCCCTGTTCCTTCAGCGTCGGGAGCTCGGCCGCCGCCCCCGGCTGCCGCTGCGGCGCGCTCAAGCCGATCGCGCGCATCTTGCCCGCCTGGATGTGCGGCAGCACGTTCGCCGGCGCTCCCACCAGCACGTCGATATGGCCGCCCATCACCGCGGTCGCGCCCGCCCCGCCGGATTTCTGGATGACGACCTTGGACAGCCTGGGGTCGGCGCGGGCGGCCTTGAAGATCATGCCGATGACGACGTGATTGTGGTTGCCGGGAGCCGCCGCGAACGCGAAGCTGAGGGCCGTCGGATCCTTCCGGATATGTTCCAACAACGCCTTGCCCGACGTGATCGGCGAGTCGGCGTTCACGGTCACCAGCACGTATTCCCGCAGGATGATGCTGAGGGGGGTGAAGTCCGTGTAACGCAGCCTGCTCACGCCGAGCAGCTGGTTGGTCACCATCGTGGGCGAAAACGTGGCGATGTAGTGCGGGTCGCCCGGCTGCTGTGCGAGGTAGGTCCACGCGACCGTGCCGCCGCCGCCCTGGCGATTTGTGACGCTGATGCTGGGAAACGCGGGGTTCGCCTGCAGCAGTCTCTGCACCACGCGCGCCGTGCGGTCGGATGAGCCGCCGGCCCCCGACGCGACCACGATGTCCACGTTGCGGGCCGGCTTCCAGTCCTGCGCGGCAGCAGCCTGGCCAACAATCATGATGACGGCCGCGCACCACGCCGCCCGGCGTCGGCCCGATATCCGGCAGACCATGTCCGCCTCCACTGTCAAAACGCCGCGGCTCATCGTATACACGAACCGCCATGATGTCACGCTCATCCACACCCGGGTCCCCTACAGCCCGTGTTGACGCGGCGTTTTGCGCTCTCTATGCTTCGCGGACACTTCAACAGCGAGGACTTTTCCATGGGCACGCCAGAGAAATCCCGCGGGCACACCAGAACCCCGGGCGCGGTCAAGGGCGGGGAGGGTCGCCATATCTTCCCGCTTGCGCAGATGGCCGGGATCGAGGTGGGGACCGGCTATTCGACCGGCGAGGGGCCGGTGGTCGAGGGCGAGCGCATGCAATGCGCGCTGGTCACCAAGAAGCGCGGCACCGGCTCGAATCCGCACCACCATCCCAACGAGCAGTGGAATTACATCATCAAGGGCAAGCTCCGCGTGAAAGTCGGAGACGAGCCCGAGAGCATCTGCGGCCCGGGCACGCTGCTCTATTTTCCGGCGAACATCGTGCACTACACGATCGCGACGGAGGACGAGGACGTGGTGTTCTTCGCGGTGAAGGACCTGACCCACGGCATCATCGGCATGCCGGTCACTCCGACGAAGGGCGCCTATACCGGGCCGGCCGCCGCGCCGGAAAAGGCGTGAACGGTGAATGGTGAATGGACTGAACTGCTCGCTTCCGTAGTACTTTGTTGAACCTCCCGGATTTCCTCTCCCGCGGTCGGGGGAAGAGGGTGAGGGGGCTCGACTCACCACTCACTATTCACGCCTTTCCCCTCCAGAACCGATGACCCCCTACTTGCCTGCAGCGGTCGGCATGCCCCTCTCCGAAGTGGACACGCCGGCGTTGATCCTCGACCTCGACGCCTTCGAGCGCAATCTCGAGCGCCTCGACGCTTCCCTTGCCGGGAAGAGAATCAAGGTCCGGCCGCACGCGAAGAGCCACAAGTGTCCCGAGATCGGGCTCAGGCAGATCACGCGCGGCGCGGTCGGCGTGTGCTGCCAGAAGGTGAGCGAGGCGGAGGCGATGGTGGAGGGCGGCGTCCCCGACGTCCTCATCGCGAACGAGGTGGTCGGGGCCCCGAAGCTGGCGCGCCTCGCCGCGCTCGCGAAGCGGGCCCGCGTCGCGGTGTGCGCCGACGACGCGGGCAACGTGGAAGCGCTTGATCAGGCCGCGCGCGCGGCCGGCATCCGGCTCGACGTCCTGGTGGAGGTCGACGTCGGCGCGAACCGCTGCGGCGCGGAGCCGGGCGAGCCGGCCGCGGCGCTCGCGGCCAGGATCGCGGCGTGCAGGAACCTGCGCTTTGGGGGGCTTCAGGCCTACCAGGGCGCGGCCCAGCACTTGCGCAAGGTCGAGGAGCGGCGCGCCGCGATCGAGAGCGCGGTCGCGCGCGTCAGGCAGACGGTGGCGGCGCTTCAAGAAGCGGGCATCGCCTGCGAGCGGGTGACCGGCGCGGGAACCGGCACCTATCTCTTCGAGGCGGTGAGCGGCGCATACGACGAGATCCAGCCGGGCTCCTACATCTTCATGGACGTGGATTATGCGAGGAACGAGTGGACGGAGAGCGGCATCCCGCGCTTCGAGCACAGCCTCTTCGTGTGGACGACGGTGATGAGCCGGCCGGCGCCCGACCGCGCGGTCGTGGACGCGGGACTGAAAGCCTCCAGCGTCGATTCCGGCATGCCGCGCGTGGCGCAGGTCGAGGGTGTCGAGTACGTGAAAGCATCGGATGAGCACGGCGTGCTGAAGCTCGACGCTCCGGCGCGCCTCGCGGTGGGGGAAAAGCTCAAGCTCATCCCCGGCCATTGCGATCCCACCGTCAACCTCTACGATCACTACGTCTGCGTGCGCAAGGGGCGCGTCGAGGCGCTGTGGCCCATCACCGCCCGCGGCGCCGTGTGGTGAAGGAAGAACGAAGAAGCAAGAAGGAAGAAGGCAACCCCTCGTTGTAGTGGCGCGAAGCGGGGGCATCCGCCTTCCTCCTTCATCCTTTGAATTGTCGATGCATCACTGAGGTCGCTCCATGAGTACGCTGAAGAAAATCGGCTTCGTTGGGATCGGGAACATGGGCGCCCCCATGGCCGGGCACCTGGTGAAGGCGGGTTTCGAGGTCATCGTCTTCGACATTCGCCCCGAGGCGAGGAGCGCCTTCGTCGCCCGCCACGGCGGCAAGGCCGCGGCCTCGCTGGTCGAGCTCGCGCACGGCGCAGACGCGGTGATCACCATGCTTCCGGACGACAAAATCGTTCGCAAGGTGGTGCTGGGCGACGGCTCCGAGAACTGCGTCGCGGCGGGCCTGGCGAAAGGATCGGTCGTCATAGACATGAGCACCTGCAATCCTTCGGCCACGCGCTCGCTGGCGGAGGCGCTCGCGCCGCGCGGGATCGGCATGGTGGACGCCCCGGTGATGGGGGGCGTCATTTTTGCGAAAGACGCCACGCTCGACATCATGGTGGGCGGCGAGGCGGCGCTCGTGGAACGCTGCCGCCCGCTCTTTCAGGCGATGGGCCGCTCGGTGATCCACTGCGGCGGCGTCGGCAGCGCGCACGCGCTGAAGGCGCTCGCGAACTACGTCAACGCCTGCGCCCTCATCAACGTGATCGAGGCGATGACGATCGGCAGGCGCTTCGGGCTCGACGCGAAGCTCATGGCCGAGGCGCTGGTGCCCCTCTGCGCGGGACGCAACCACCCGATCGAGAAGAAGGTGATCCCGCACGTCCTCACGCGCCGGTACGGCACGGGCATGGCGATGGGCTTCATCGCCAAGGACGTGAGAATCGCACTGGACACCGCGAAATCGGTCGGCGCCTTCGCGCCGCTCGGCGAGCGCGTGTCGGAACTCTGGTCGGCCGCCGCGGAAAAACTGGGCTCCGATCGCGACCAGACCGAGATCGCGCGCTACTGGGAGGAAGCTACCGGCGTTCGCCGGTAGCTTCCTAAACTTGCCGCCGAAGCGGCAAGAAAATGATAATGAAAGAGCAACCGTCGAATCACGAGTCACGAGTCACGCCACTTCGCGAAATCTGGAGACCTGAACGATGGCACAACAACAGCAGAAAACGGCGGTCGTGCTGGGCACGGCGACGCCGGGCGGCGGCTTTCCCGCTTACGGCTGGCCGTACGCCGAGGTGCTGAACGAGACGGACCCGACGCTTGCCATCGAGCCGATCAATACCAAGGGCAGCACCGAGAACGTGCCGCGGCTCGAGCGCGGCGAGCTCGACCTGGGGCTCGCGACGGGCGAGGTCACGTATGAGGCGATCTCCGGCATCAGCGGGCCGCCCGCGAAAAACCTGAGGATCATCAACGCCACTTACTCGCAGGCGGGCATGTTCATGGTGCGGGCCGACAGCCCGTACCGCGCGATCGCGGACCTCAAGGGCAAGCCGGTGGTATGGGGCGCGGGCACTTCGGGCTTCATCGTGCTCGCGCGCTACGTGATGGACGGGCTCGGGCTCGACATGAAGAAGGACTTCGAGGCGATCCTGCTCGAGAAAGCGGGCGACGGCCCGCCGCTGGTGCTCGACGGGCGCGCCGCGGCGATGTGGGGCGGGGGCGTCGGTTGGCCGCCGTTCATGGCGATCGCGAAGGGACCGGCGGGCGCGCGCTTCATTGCGCCGAGCGCCCAGGAAATCCAGCGCATCACGGCGAAGCACTCGTTTCTCAAGCCAAACGCGCTGCCTGCGGGGAGCTATCCGGGTCAGGAGAAGGCCGTTCAGTCGGTCGGCTCGTGGCCCTTCGTGCTCGCGCGCGCGTCGCTTCCGGACGATGTCGCCTGTCGCATCGCGCGCGCGCTGCACAAGGGACATGCGGCGCTCGCCAAGCGCATTGATCAAGCAAGGGAGTCAACGTTGGAAAACACGCTCGCCGCCGCTCCGAGCCGGGACCTGATCCATCCCGGCGTGCTCAAGTACATGAAAGAAATCGGCATGCTCAAGTGAGCACGCCGATTTCTTATTTTGAGCTTCGAGTGGATTTGGACATGGAATAAGAATACGAACAAGTCCACTCACGACTCACCAATCACGAATCACGCTTTTTCCAGAAGAAGTTCACTGTGGCCGAAACCCGCGTTGATCTGCTTCACCTCCTCGAGGACCTGCGCGACGCCTACCCCGGTGCCATCGAGGAAACCGTTCTCACGGAGATCATCGCCAATTCGCTCGACTCCGGCGCAAACCTCATCCGCATCACCGCTGATTCGGGTGGGACAAGCCTGACCCTTGCGGACAACGGTTCGGGCATGCCGCGCCGGGACCTGCGCCGCTACCACGACCTCGCGGCGAGCACCAAGACGCGGGGGCAGGGCATCGGGTTCGCCGGGGTCGGCATCAAGCTCGCCCTGCTCGCGTGCAGGGAGGTGGTGACGGAGTCGCGCCGGGGAAAGAGCCACGTGGCCACGCAATGGCATCTCGCCTCCCGCCATAGAGCGCCGTGGAAGTGGGTTCCTCCTCCCGGCATGGTCGGGGAGCACGGCACGGCGGTGAGGCTGCGCCTGTCAGATGCCCTCTCGCCGCTCACCGACCGCGGATTCATCGAGGCGTCGATCCGGCGCCACTACCAGCCGTTGCTCGACCCCGCCTGCGAAGCGATCCTCGCGCCGCTCTACCCGCGCGGGGCGCGCTTCGAGGTGAACGGCGAGCCGCTCGCAAGGCAGCCGTGCGAGGCGCCCGAAGTGGCGCCGCTCGCGATCCACATCGGCCGCAAGCGCAGGGCCTCGGCGGCGGGATACCTCTTTCGCGATGCCGTTCCGCTCCCCGAAGACCTGCGCGGTCTCGCCATCAGCACCTACGGCAAGATCATCCGGCGCGGCTGGGACTGGCTCGGCGTCTCGCCCAACACCCCGGAGCGCATCGGCGGGCTGATCGAGGCGCCCATGCTGGCGGGCTCGCTCACGCTGAACAAGGGCGATTTCATCCGCACGGGCGCGCGCGGCGCCGCGTATCTCGCCGCCCGCAAGGCGATCCAGGAAGCGGTCGTGCGCCAGCTCGCGGCCTGGGGCGATGCCCGCGGCGAGCCGCAGGCGGCCCGGCCGCGCGCGCTGCGCGCGCTCGAACGCGACCTGGAACGGGTCCTGCTCGACCTGAGCGAGGGCTTTCCGCTGCTCGCCTCGCTCGTCGAGCAGCGG
>Ga0073934_10003784_pt1 | contig 26819 bp, 25 predicted proteins | sample LarsenN4metaG_FD_76834 | JGI IMG/M metagenome (GOLD analysis project Ga0073934, IMG submission 76834) | Hot spring sediment bacterial and archeal communities from British Columbia, Canada, to study Microbial Dark Matter (Phase II) - Larsen... ... | reverse complement strand
CGTCCCGAAGCTTCGGGACGCCGCTTTGCTTGGCGCGCAGCTTGCTTCGTGTGCTCCGTTCTTGACAGTGCCTCAGCGACCTGCCGCAGTCGAAGGCGGCAGCCCTTCGACTGCGCTCAGGACAAGCTTCGCTCCCGCACTCCACACTCCTCGCCTTCGGCAAATGTTCGAGGAAATCAACAGAGCCAAAGACGGTTTTGAAACAGCCTAGCTCTGTTGACATCTTGACCGGATGTTCCTGTTGCCTACCCCGAACACGAGCCCCGAAGCGGCAAAAGATTCTTGCCGATCCGAGATGGGTCCCCACAGGATGTCAACGGAGCCAAACAGCTTGAAAAATGGGGTTGTCACACAGACACTGGGAGGCTGAAGGCCAAGAGCATTTTCCATGCGCACGTGAACCATGGCGCATTCAAATTTCAAACTTCGAGTTTTGAGTTTCGTCTCTTAGATTCTGACCCGCTCTTCGGGCACTTCCACCTCGTCCACGCCCTTGAAGGAAAACATCAGTTTGACGAGGTACTTCGGCGGATTCTCAGAGGTCTGTTTAAGGATGGTGCCGATGGCGTCGGTGACCGCGGCGTGGAAGTGCACGGGCCCGACCTGCATCCCGGCCAGATTCACCCGCACACGCTGCCCCGGCCGCAACATGTTCCCATTCTCTGCGCATCGCCTGCGGGAAGCAACCGCAAGCCGCTGTGCTATCATCCTCGGCTGCAGTCAGCGGACCCGTCAGTGCAGTTTGCGCCGCGCGAAGGAGACTCAGAAATGTCTTCACCTACCCGAATCAGAACGCCCTTCTTTGCCATGCTCGCTTTCGTATTTTCCCTCGCCCTCGACCTGGCAGCGCAGGCTCCCAGCCCGCCAGATGCTGCGCTGAAATCCTTTTCCGCGGACTCCGTGCTGAAGCACATCAAGGTGCTCGCGTCCGACGAGTTCGAGGGTCGTGGACCCGGCTCGAAAGGCGAAGAGAAAACGGTGAAGTATCTGGTGGATCAGTTCCGCGCGTTAGGTCTCGAGCCGGGCAACCCCGACGGCACCTACGTCCAGAAGGTGCCCTTGGTGGAAATCACCGCCGACCCCAAGATGAAGCTGATCATTTCCGGCCCGGGCGGCGACATCGAGCCCAAGTATCAGGATGACTATGTGACCTGGACCAAGCGCGTCACCCCGTCCGTCTCCATGGACGCCGAGATGATCTTCGTCGGCTATGCCGCGCAGGCGCCCGAGTTTAACTGGGACGACTTCAAGGGCGTGGACGTAAAAGGCAAAGTGATCGTCGTGCTCATCAACGACCCGCCGGTGCCCGACGACAAAGTTTTCGGCGGCAAGGCCATGACCTACTACGGCCGCTGGACCTACAAATTTGAGAAGGCCGCGGAAAAAGGCGCGGCGGGCGCGCTGATCATCCACGAGACCGGCCCGGCCGGCTATCCGTGGGGCGCGGTGAAAAATAGTTGGGGACGCGAGCAGTTCGACCTGGTGACGCCGGACAAAAACATGGGCCGCGCCGCGGTGGAAGGCTGGATTACGTGGGAACTCGCGGAAAAAATCTTCAAGGCCGCGGGCAAGGACCTCGCGGTACTGAAAGAAGCCGCTGTGAGCCGCGACTTCAAGCCGGTGCCGCTCGGCCTGCGCGCCAAAATCGCCATCCAGAACAAGCTGCGTACCGTGGAGTCGCAGAACGTCATCGCCAAGCTGGCGGGTAGCGACCCCAGCCTGAGGAACGAATACGTGATTTACTGCGCGCACTGGGACCACTTCGGCATCGGCGTGGAAGTGAAGGGCGACAAGATTTACAACGGCGCGGTGGACAACGCCACCGGCACTGCGGCGCTCATCGAAATGGCCAGGGCCTACAAGCAGCTCTCCGTGCCCCCGCGGCGCTCCGTCCTCTTTCTCTCCGTGACGGCCGAGGAGCAGGGCCTGCTCGGCTCGGCGTATTACGCCAAGCGGCCGCTCTATCTGCTGGCGCGCACCGCGGCCGTCGTCAACATGGACGCGATGAACGTGCTGGGCCACACGCGCGACCTCGCCAGCATCGGCCTGGGCAGCTCCACGCTCGACGAAATCGCCATCGCCGAAGCCAAGGCGCAGGGGCGCGTCGTGAAGCCCGACCCGGAACCCGAGAAGGGCTTCTTCTACCGCTCCGACCACTTCCCCTTTGCCAAGGAGGGCGTGCCTGCGTTCAACCCCGGCGAAGGCACCGAGTTCATTGGCAGGCCCGCGGGCTGGGGCATGAAAATGCGTGAGAAATACACCATGGAGGACTACCACAAGCCCTCGGACGAGGTGAAAGCGGACTGGGACCTGGGCGGGCTGGTCGAGGACGCGCAGCTCTGTTTCATGGTTGGCTACCGCGTGGCCAACCAGACCAACATGCCGGAATGGAAGCCCGGCGCGGAGTTCAAGGCCAAACGCGAAGCATCGTTAAAGGCCGCGCAGGCCGCCCCGAAGAAGCCATAGTCGAGAACGAATGAGCCGCGCGCCCGACTTCACGTTTCTGCGCAACTTCCGCCGGCAGTATCGCTACGCCGCGCGCGGCGAGGGCGTTTATCTCTTCGACGAACACGGCAAGCGCTACCTCGACGCCTGCGGCGGCGCGGCGGTGGTGAGCATCGGCCACGGCGTGCCGGAGATCATCGAAGCCGTCGCCGCGCAGGCCCGGCAGCTTTCTTACGTGCACTCCTCGCAGTTCCTCACGCCGGTGGGCGCAGAGCTGGCCGCCGCGCTGGCCGCAAAATTCCCCGGGCCGGCGCAGGAGCCGCGCGTGCACTTCTGCTCGGGCGGCTCGGAAGCCGCTGAAACAGCCATCAAGATCGCGCGGGCCTACTGGCTGGCGCGCGGCGAGCCGCAGCGCTACAAAGTGATATCGCGGTGGGTCTCCTACCACGGCACCACGCTCGGGGCGCTTTCCGCCTCCGGCAACCGCATCCGGCGGCAGGCTTTTGCGCCGCTGCTGCCGGCCGCCATGGAACATATCTCCGCGTGCTTCTGCTACCGCTGCCCGCTCGGGCTGGAGTACCCCGCGTGCGAGCTGGCCTGCGCGCGCGAGCTGGAAGACGCCATCGTGAAGGCCGGCAAGGAAACGGTTGCCGCGTTCATCTTCGAGCCCATCGTCGGAGCCTCCTCAGGCGCCGTGCCGCCCGAGGGCTATCTGCGGATGATCCAGGAAATCTGCCAGCGGCACGGCATCCTGCTCATCGCCGACGAAGTGATGACAGGCGCGGGTCGCACGGGAAAGTATTTCGCCGTCGAGCACTGGGGCGTAGTGCCGGACATGATCCTGGCGGGCAAGGGCTTGGCCAGCGGGTATGCGCCGTTGGGGGCGGTGCTTGTCGGCGAGAAAGTGTGGCGGTCAATCCAAAGTGGGCTCGGCTCGCTTGACCACGGCTTCACTTACCAGGGCCACCCGCCGTCGTTGGCTGCCGGATTGGCCGTGCAGCACTACCTCGAAAAGCACGGGCTGCTGGAGCGCGCCCGTCAGCGCGGCGAATACCTGGCGCGCCGGCTCGAACGGCTGCGCGGGCTGCCCGGCGTCGGCGACGTGCGCGGCAAGGGCCTGCTGCAAACGGTTGAATTCGTCGCGGACAAAATGACGAAGAAGCCGTTCCCCATCGAGTTCAACTTCAGCTTCCGCCTGTTTGAAAACCTCCAGGCGCGGGGCGTGTTGGTCTATCCCATGCACGGCACGGTCGAGGGCGGCGCCGGCGACCACGTCCTGCTCGCTCCGCCGTTCATCGTCGAAGAAGCGCAGCTTGATATTCTCGTCGCGCAGTTGGAGCAGGCGCTTGCGGAAATCCACCGCGAAGGGCCGGCGCGCGCCTGAACGGCTACTTGCCCTTGAGGTAGTTCGCCTCGCCCTGGCGCCAGTCGTGGCGCGGCGGGGCGAAGAAATCGAGGACAAGACTATCCTCCACGAACCACACCTCGTGCTCCGTCCGCGCAGGAATCACCAGCACACCCCCCGCGCGCAGCTCGAAGGCGCGGCCCACCGCTCGGACGCGCATGGCTCCTTCCAGCAGGCAGGTGTGCTGCTCCGCCTCGTGCTGGTGCGGCGAGACATGCGTGCCCTTCGCAAAGTGGAAACGCGCCAGCGTTCCCTTCTCGCCCCACACCACTTGGCGCTCCACGCCTTCGCTGATTTTTTCCGTGGGGATTTCTTCCCAGCGGATAATGTTCATCGGCGTCCCTCAAGGAATTGGAAGAACTCTTGCCGGTCACAACGCAGAACGGCAGAGTATAACCGCTTCGGTGCCTAGGAGCCGATAGCGTGAGGCAGAAGCCGACAACGCAGAGATTGATCCGCACCGGCGCGCTTGCGCTGCTGGGCGCAATCCTGCTGGGCGCGGCGCTGCTCGACGGTGCGCCGGCACAGGACGTTTCCGCAGAAAAGTTTGCGCACGGCCGGCACGGCATGGTGGCCGCGAGCACGCCCTACGCAACGGCGGCGGGCGTGCGGCTGCTCGAGTCCGGTGGAAATGCGGTGGACGCCGCGGCGGCCGCTGCGTTTGCGCTGATGGTCACCGACCCGCCCATGACCAGCCTCGCCGGGCGCACGCAGATCTTGATCTTCCTGTGCGACGGCACCGTCGCCGGCATTGACGGCAGCACGCAGGCACCCGCGCGCATCCCGCCGCTCGCTAGCGGCGAAGACCGCCAGGGACACCAGGTGGTGCCCGTCCCCGGCAACCCCGCAGCGCTGGCCGAAGCCGTGCGCAAGTACGGAAAGAAAAAACTCGCGGAAGTGCTCGCGCCGGCCATCGAGCTGGCCGAGCACGGATTCCGCGTGACACCCGGCATCGGCTCCATTTGGGTGAGCACGCGCGAAAGGCTCGCGCGCAACTCCGGTGCGGCGCAGAGTTACCTGAAAGAGGACGGCTCCGCCTATCAGCCCGGCGACGTGTTCAGCAATCCGCGCCTGGCGCGAGCTCTGCGGCAGATTGCAGAGTCCGGTCCCAAGGCGTTCTACCGGGGAGCCGCGGCGCAGGCCATGGTGCGCGACGCGAGGGAAAACGGCGGATACCTCCAGCCGCGCGACCTGCGCGAATTCCGCGCGCTACGCTCGGTTGTCCATCGCACCACCTATCGCAGCTACGAGGTGCTCGCCGTGGGACGGCGCGCCTGGGGCGGCACGCTGATGGAGATGTTGAACATCCTCGACCACTTCACACTGGGCCCCGGCGAGCCGACTGCGGAGGAAATCGAAATCCTGGCGCGCAGCGTCGCGCAAGCCATCGCCGACCGGCCGCAGGAAGTCGGCACGCTCAAGCCCAAGCCGCAAGGCGTGCCGCTCGAAGAAATTTCCTCGCGGGAGTTCGCTGGGCGCCGCGCGGAGCAAATCAAGCGCCAGCTCACCACGCCGCCGCAGGCCATGGCACCGGACAAGCCGGTTGAGCCAGGTGAGACAACACACCTTGCCGTGATGGACGCCGAGGGCAACGCTGTCTCACTGACCACTTCCATCGGCCCGCGCTTCGGCGCGCGTGTCGCCTCGCCGGAACTGGGTTTCCTCTACGCGCACAGCTACCGCATGCGCAGCGATCCCACGCCGCTGGCGCGCGATGAAACGGAAATGACGCCGACCATCGTGCTGCGCAACGGCCGGCCCGTGCTGGCTATTGGCGCTGCGGGCAGTGAGCGCATCCCCGCGGCGATCCTCCAGGTGATCAGCAACGTGATTGACCGCGGCCAGCCGCTCCATGCCGCGGTGAATTCGCCGCGCATTTTTTGCCTGGGGAACAAGCTCCGGCTGGATGCCCGGTTTTCGCCGACGGTCGCCGCCGCCCTCCGCCGGCGGGGGTTCGATGTTGAGGTCACCCCGCACGAGCTTTCCCGCCACCTGGGCATTGTGCATGCCGTGCAGTACGACCCGCGCACCGGGGAGTATCTCGGCACGGCTGACCCGGTGTACGACGGCGCTGCCGCTGGCCCGGCACGATCACCTGTCGCCTGCTTGCCGGCCCGTCGTTAAACTTCTAGCGGCATACCCTGAAAAGGCGAAAGGCCCTGTCCCAGGGCACGGACAGGGCCCTTCTGATTTTTTTCCGCTTTACAGCGGACTTACGTTTTCGGCCTGGTAGCCCTTCGGGCCCTGGCGGACCTCGAACTCGACCGCCTGGCCTTCGTTGAGGGTCTTGTACCCCTCCATCTGGATCGCGGAGAAGTGTACGAAGACATCCTCGCCCGACTGGCGCTGGATAAACCCATAGCCCTTCGAGGCGTTAAACCACTTCACAACACCTTGTTCTTTACTCAACTTCTTTACTCCTGTCTCAGAATGTTGCGTATTGGTGCCTGTAACGCCAGCCGGTCGCACTGGAACTCCGCCGTAGCGGACCCGTACTCCGCGGTATTACGAATAACACCAGCGCACGCATATTCTGGCAAAAAACGCGGGAAGTTGTCCAGCACATCGGGCAGGGCAGGTGGATAGAGGCACGGCGCGGCCGGGCCGGCCTACGCGCGGAAGCTCTTCAGCGCGGAGCCTTCGTCGTTATGCACGTCGAAGACGGTGTAGAGCTTGGTGATCTGCAGCAGGTCGTGGACTTTCTTGGTCAGGTTGAGCAGCTTCAGTTCCCCGCCGTGGTTCTTCACGGTGGTGAAGCCGCTGACCAGTTCGCCGATCCCGGAGCTGTCTATGTAGTTCACGTCGGCCAGGTTCAGGACAATCTTCTTCTGGCCCTTGCCGATGAAGTCGCGGACCATCTCGCGCAGCATGGCGCTGCCTTCGCCCAGCGTGATGCGCCCGCTCAAGTCCACCACGGTGACGCCACTGATCTCGCGCGCTGTCGCTTTGAAGCTCACGGAAGTTCTCCTTATCAGAGGATCCCTCAGCCCGCCGCCGGGAGACGCTTGACCATCACCACTTCGGCCCCGCCGGTCTGCCCCCGCACCACGTCGAACTCGTCCATGAACGAACGCATCAAGAGTATGCCGCGCCCCGAACTCTTTAGCAAATTCTCTTCCGCCAGCGGGTCGGGGATGTCCGCCAAGTCGAAGCCGTTGCCCTGGTCGAGGATGCGGATGATGATGCGCGCCGGCTCGAGTTCCACGGTCAGGAAGATTTTCTTGCCGCGGTCTTGGCGGTTGCCGTACTGCACGGCGTTGATCATGCCCTCGCGCACCGACATACCGATGCGGTGGCGGTCTTCATCGCCAAAGCCGGCGGCCTCCGCGACGCGCACGGTGATGTCTTCAGCGAGGTCCACGCTGTCAAAAATGGATTCCAGCGTCACTTCAATGCGCTTGGACTGTTGGGTCATCCCTGTCCGGCACACACCCACCAAAAGGCTCGCTATGGGTAGCATAGCGCCTCGGTTTTCGTCAATGCAAAGCAGAGAGCGCTCGGTGCACGGTGCTCGGTGAGCAGTGACCGGCGCAGAGTGCTCAGACGACGATTCCTCATGCGCTTGCGTCCGATAAAGAGGATACCCCCGCCCCCCTATTTTTCGACCAAGAGTGCGTAGCGCACTGAAAGCAAACGAGATGGGTTGAAAAAACAGTGAGCAAAGAGTGCACAAGAGTGTACAAGAGTGCGCAAGCGATTGTAAGCAAAGGAGTTCGCTTGTGCACAGAGTGCGGCGTTTCAACGCAAGGTCCACTCGCAGCCGGCGGGCCGTTCGCTCTTCCCTGCGACCTGTCACCTGCATCCTGTCTCCTGTATTCATCTATAGCCCATCGTGCGCGCATGGCGATACACATTAGCTTATAGACAATGTTTTGTCAAGACGAAAGTGGCGGGGGCAATTGCGCAGTAGGGCTAGTCGTGCGGCAGCACGGCGGAGAATTTGAAATTGGAAATTTGAGATTTGAAAGAAAGGCCAGACGTTTGCCAAGGGACACGTCCCTGTTTCTTGGACGCTTATAACAAATTCTTTATGGAAAGCTGAATCTGTGCCAATCTGCACGAAGGAGCGATTATCCCAAGTGCGACAGCCAATACAGGATCAGTGGAAACATGAAAAGCGCGGCGGAAAATAACCCCACTCACATTACACGAGGGAATCTTTTTCTGGATTTGGGATTGTCGCCGGAAAAGGCGCTGGCGTTGAGATTCAAGGCGAGAATCCTGGTGCGATCCTAGACGAAGTGAGGCGGAAGAATTACAGCCTAGCGCAACTGGTGAAAGTGCTAGATGAACATCAGCCGGTGATCAGCAATCTCCTGCGGGGCAAGATTACGCAGATGAGCATCGAGAAGCTGCTGATCTACGCAAATCGCCTGGGCTTGTCCCTGGACGTTCAACAGCCACGCCATGCATCGGGGCGTCGCAGGGCTGCGTGAAAGTGATGCTATTGGATTCGTAACATCTCTTTTGCTTAAGTAGCGAAGACGTCGTGCCACCCTTTGCAGACGCCGCACCCTCAAAATCGGTCCTAGCAGCGTTTGGACGGGCCACCTGTCCCGAACACTGGCAACTAATGATCGTTGAATCATGACGGGAATGCACCCAGTCTGAGTTCTCCGCTGAACTCAAACGCCAACTAGGATTCAACCTGAGGAAAGTTCTTGTCCAAACAACTGAGTAATTCGACTCCTGCTTTTCCGGCAACTAATCTCGATATGTTCAAAGCGACTAGGTCTTTGTCATTGATAACAAGCCGCACGAATTGACTCTCGAGGACGAGCCTGTATTTCTCAGGTATATCAGCATCTACGTGGGCACCGCCCTCCTTGTTAGCCAGGCCGAGGATGAGGTCTTTTCAAGCGAAAGGGCCTAATTCCGCCAGGATCATGCATGCATTGTTCCACCAAGCACCAAGCGTAGACGGACGGTAGTCGGTACTACCTAGATCGGTTTTCAGCGATATGGTGCCGTCGCTTGCGACCACTGCACTGACAGGACAGTAAAAAGTCACGGCAGATACGCCCGGGACGACGTCCTCCGGTGGTTCCACGACTCTATCGAGAATGGTCAAATCTAGGTAGTTCGATTTAACGGACTTCAGCAGAGGCTCGCTACTTCCGGCTTCATGGACGAGGACCCGTATTCGCATAGCTACGTTTATCGCTTGAGTTAGGTCGCCAGAAGCCATACCGGCGATCGCAGTTCGCAGCAAATGGCGCTGCTCTTCAAGCTTTTCTAAGTTGAACCGTGTGCGTTCCTCGGTACACTCATCTTCGCCAAATTCGTACTCCGCCAACTCCCAAATGATCGGCATGTTGGCAGAACACGCAACCAGCGAACACTCCTCAGGATGGGTATGTCTCGCCGGTTCGATACGGCGCGTGATGGATAGACGGACAGGCTGGGAAGCCGTCCCACAGAAAGGCACCGGCTAGAAGCCGGCGCTACGAGGGCGGACACGCAGGTCCGCCCCTACGAGAAGCGCCGGCAAGCCCGAAGCCTCGGGTGCCGGCGCTATCCCGCGCAAGTGGGACCAGCAAAAGGCGCCGGCGTCACGCCCAATACGAGCGGTCGAGGGATCGGTATTGAACGGCTTCGGACAAATGCTTGGGCTCAATGCCGGGGGAGGCGTCGAGGTCAGCGATGGTGCGCGAGACTTTGAGGATGCGGTCGTGAGCGCGCGCGGAAAGGCCCAGCCGCGTGATGGCGTTTTCGAGCAGCTTTTCCGCTTCGGCGGAAATGGCGCAGTGCTGGCGGATGAGCTTGGGCGGCATCTGCGCGTTCGAGAAAATGTTTTTCTCGCTGGCGAAGCGCTCGAGCTGAATGCGCCGGGCCCGGAGGGCGCGTTCGCGGACTGCTGCGGAGCTTTCCGTGGTGTCTGGACCGCGCAATTCCTTGAACTTCACCGCAGGGACTTCGATGTGGATATCAATGCGGTCGAGCAGCGGGCCGGAAATCTTGGAGACGTAGCGCTGGATCTGCGGCGGGGAGCAGTGGCATTCGCGCGAGGGGTCGCCGAAAAAGCCGCAAGGACAAGGGTTCATCGCCGCGGCAAGCATGAAACGCGCGGGAAACGTCACGGAGATGGCCGCGCGGGCGATGTTGACCACGCCGTCTTCGAGCGGCTGGCGCATCACTTCCAACACGTTGCGCTCGAATTCCGGCAGCTCATCGAGGAACAGCACGCCGTGGTGGGCGAGGGAAACTTCGCCCGGGCGCGGCACCGCGCCACCGCCGATCAGCCCGGCGTCACTGATGGTGTGGTGCGGCGAACGGAACGGTCGCGTGCCCACCAGCCCGCGCGAATCTTCCAGGATGCCGGCGACGCTATGGATGCGCGTGGTCTCGATGGCCTCTTCGAGCGAGAGCGGCGGCAGGATGGTGGGCAGGCGCTTGGCGAGCATGGTCTTGCCGGCGCCGGGAGGGCCGATGAGGAGGATGTTGTGCCCGCCGGCGCAGGAGACTTCCAGGGCGCGCTTGGCGGCCTGCTGGCCGCGAACATCGCGCAAATCCACGGCGTGCACCGCAGCTTCTTGGAGCATGCGCGAGGCGTCCACGCGGATGGGCGCGGCGGATTCCGGGGCGTTGATGAGGTCCACGGCCTGGGGCAGGGAGCGCAGGGCATAAACGTCCACGCCTTCGACCACGGCCGCTTCCTTGGCATTGGCCTCCGGCACGGCGACGTTGCGCACGCCGCGCTCACGCGCCGCCAGCGCCGCGGAAAGCGCTCCGCGCACGGAACGCACGCCGCCGTCGAGCGAAAGTTCGCCGAGAAAAATGAAGTTGTCGAGCGCCTTGCCGAAGAACGTGCCCTGGCAGCCGAGGATGCCCAGCGCCATGGGCAGGTCGAAGGCCGAGCCTTCCTTGCGGATGTCGGCGGGAGCGAGGTTGACGGTGACGTTCTGCGGCGCAGGGAAGTCGAAGCCGCTGTTCTTCAGAGCCGCCTTGACGCGCTCGCGGCTTTCTTTCACGGCCACGTCCGGCAGGCCCACCACGGTGAACAGGCTCTGCGCGCCGGGGCTGATGTCCACCTCAACTTGGACGAGGTAGGCGTCAATTCCGTACACTGCCGCGCTGAGCGCTTTGTAGAGCATGGGACGAGGGAAGCGAGTTACAGCGGGACGCAAGATAACGCAAAAATGAATGCGTAGCTAGTGGATAGTGGCTGGTGGCGGGCGGGACCCGGGCGCGCGGCAAGCTTTCTATTGACCCGGCAGGAGAGGATGGTTACGCTTCGAACCACTTGTGGGGCCACGCAAGACAGAGATCGCGCGCGGACAACGGAACACATGGAAATCGCCATCGAGACGCACAACCTGGAGAAGGTCTATCGCGACCGCTGGTGGAAACCGACGCGGGCGCTGGCGGGCGTGTCGCTGAGCGTCGAGCGCGGGGTGATTTTCGGTCTGCTGGGGCAGAACGGCGCGGGCAAGACCACGCTGGTGAAGCTGCTGCTCAACCTGGCGCGGCCGACCAGCGGCAGTGCGCGCGTGTTGGGCGCATCGCCAGGAAGCGCGCACATGCGGCGACGCGTCGGCTACCTGCCGGAGCAGATGCGCTTGCCGGAATACCTCAAGGCGGAAAGTTTTCTGCGCTACATGGGCCGACTGAACGGCGTGCACCACGCCGAGCTGAAGAAACGCATCCCCACGCTGCTCGAACTGGTCAGCCTGCCCGGGGAGAAGAAGTTGCTGCGCGCGTACTCAAAGGGCATGACGCAGCGGCTGGGCCTGGCGCAGGGCGCTGGTGAACGATCCCGACCTGCTGTTCCTCGACGAGCCTACCGAAGGGCTCGACCCCATCGGGCGCAAGGAGGTGCGCGATCTGCTGGTCAGCCTGCGCGCCGCGGGCAAAACGATCTTCCTCAACTCGCACCTGCTCTCGGAAATCGAAGTGGTCTGCGATCACGTACTGATTTTGAAGGAGGGCGTAGCGGTGCGCACCGGTACGCCGGCGGACTTTGCGCGGCACACCGGCGAATACTGCGTGCGCGTGGCGCAACTGAACGACGCCGTGCGCGCCGCGGCGCGGAGCGTGGTGGACGCCGCGCGCTGGGACGGCAATGCGCTCTTCCTGGTGCCGCGCGACCGCGCGTAGTTGAACGCGCTGATTGATCGCCTGCGTGCCGTGCCCGTCGAAATCGAGGCCATCGAGCCGCAGCGCTCTTCGCTCGAGGAGTATTTCATCGAAGTGGTCACGGAGAACAGCGCGCCATGAGGACGGTGCTTTGGCACACGCTGCGCGAATCGTACAACCGGCGGATGGGGCTGGTGCTGCTGATCATCTCTGTGATGGTGGCGGGGACGTACTTGTGGTTCCCGAGGTTCGTAACGCGACCGGACGGCAGCATCGTCGTGTACATAAGCGAGAAGCTGCAAGGCGACGCCGCCGGGTATGTGAAAACGCTGTTCGTAAACCTCTTGCAGCTTAGCGGAACACTCTGGCTGATGGTCGGCGCGTTTGCAGCCGCCCCGTTGCTGACCACACACATGGAGAAAGGCTGGGTGGACTTGATGCTGTCAAAGGGCGTGCCCCGGTGGCAGGTGTTCCTCGGCCGCTGGCTGGGAGCGCTGATCTTGTTTATCGCCAGCATGGCGCTGATGAGCGGCATCCCCGCACTTTACTTCTGGGCGCGGACGGGGGTGACTCCGGGCCGGTTTTTCGCGGCCATCGGTGTGATCGTTCTCAGTTTTGCCGCCCTGCTGGCGCTGATCTCGATGGCGCATGCGAGTCAGGCCATCCCGATCATGTTTGCGATTCTCTGCATGTCCCTCGCGCCGGTCCTGGCCATGCGCGAACACATGCTCTACGACATGATCAAGGCGAAATGGGCGCAGTGGCTGATTGATTGGGCCTACCGAATTTTGCCGAAAACGAGCGAACTGTCCCAGATGGCTCGAGCGTACTTGAACACCGGCACGATCAAGGAATGGTGGCCGGTGTGGTCGAGCGGGCTGTTCATCCTGGGCGCGCTCGCCTTGACAGCCTGGCTCTTCCACCGCAAGTCGTATTAGGCCGAAGCGCCCGGCAAGGCGGCCACCGGCCTGCACACTTCCTGCTTCGAGTGCGGCGCCGCAGCTCCATGCTGATACATCAGCCGGCTTGCGCGCGTATTTGGTTATGCGCTCCTTTACAGGCTGCTAAGCGCGTCGTATAGTGGGCGCAATTCGTGCAGTAGAAGTCGAATCTCGCAGACGAGGTTGACCCGATGACCCTTGCCGTAATCGCTGTCCTGGTGATCCTGGCTCTCTTCGTGATTGGCATCTACAACAGCCTGGTGCGCCTGCGCGTGCAGTGCGACAACGCCTGGGCCGACATTGACGTGCAACTGAAACGCCGCTACGACCTGATCCCCAACGTGGTGGAGACGGTGAAGGGCTACGCCGGGCACGAAAGGGGCACGCTGGAAGCCGTCATCAACGCGCGCAACCGCGCCATGGCCGCGCAGGGCCCGGCCGCCAAGGCCGAGGCCGAAGGCATCCTTACCGGCGCGCTGCGGCAACTCTTCGCCCTGGCGGAGGCCTACCCGCAGCTCCGCGCCGTGGAAAGCTTTACGCAGCTCCAGGGCACGCTCGGCGAGATCGAAGAGGTGGTCCAGAACGCACGGCGCTACTACAACGCCGTGGTGCGCGACCTGAACACGAAGATCGCCATGTTCCCGTCGAACATCGTCGCCGCCATGTTCAGCTTCACCGCGCGGGAGTTCTTCGAGCTGAAGGAAGCCGCGCAGCGCGAGGCGCCCAAGGTCAGCTTCGGGGCCGCGCAGTAAGCGGAGGTGGCCATGCTGCGACGCGCTCTGCTCTGCGTCGTGCTGCTGGCCGCGATGGCGCTGCCGCTGGCGGCGCGGTCGCTGGTCATCCAGAACTTCAACGTCACGGTGGAGGTGAACGCGGACGGCAGCATCGTGCTGACCGAGACCATCCGCCCGCGCTTCACCGGCAAGTGGAACGGCATCTACCGCACCATCCCCGTCGAATACAAAACGCCGCAGAGCTTCAACAAGACGCTGCTGCTGGAAGTGTTGAGCGTGACGGACGAGGGCGGCAACAAGCTGAGGATGGAGAGCAGCCGCGAGCGGCATTATCGCAAGCTGAAAATCTGGGTGCCCGGTGCGCAGGACGCCGTGCGCACCGTGGTGCTGCGCTACCGCGTGCCCAACGCGCTGCTGTTCTTCGAAGACCACGACGAACTCTACTGGAACATCACCGGCGACGAGTGGGAAGTGCCCATCGAAAATGCCGGCGCAGTAATCAAGTTGCCCGTGGGCGCCACCGGCATCCGCACGCTGGCCTTCACCGGGACCTACGGCTCGCGCGAATCGGACGCCGACGTGAACGTGAACGGCAACGAAATCACGTTCCAGATGCGCCGCAACCTGGCCTTCCGCGAAGGCCTGACCGCCGTGGTGGGCTGGGACAAGGGCTTCGTCCACGAGCCGACGGCCTCGGAAAACGCCGGGATGTTCCTGCGCAGCAATTGGCCCCTGTTCATTCCAGTCGCCGTCTTTGGGCTGATGTTCTGGCTGTGGCACACGCGCGGGCGCGATCCGCGCCTGCGGCCGATTTCCACGCAGTACGCGCCCCCGGAAGGGCTGACGCCGGGGGAGATCGGCACGCTATTTGACAACTCCGCGGACATGCGCGACGTCACCGCCTCGCTGGTGGACCTGGCCGTGCGCGGGTACATCCTGATCGAAGAGAAAACCGATGAACACCTGCTCGGACTGTGGTCGAGCAAGGAGTATGGCTTCGAGTTGCGCAAGAAACGCAGCGAATGGATGAGCCTGAAACCCCACGAGCGGCACCTGCTGGATTCGATCTTTGACGGCGGCGCGGTGGAACGCGTGAAGCTCTCCGACCTGGAGAACAGCTTCTACAAGAAGCTGCCCGGCATCAAAAACAAAATTTTCGACTCCTTAATGGCGAAGAAATACTTCGCCAGCCGGCCGGACAAAGTGCGCACGGGATATCTCGTGACCGCGCTGGTCTGCGGATTCCTGATCGTGTGGGCGGGAGGGATGTACGCCGCCAAGAGCGGCATGCAGCCCATGCCGTTCGTTGTGGCGGGAATCTTCAGCGGGTTGATTGTCGCAGTGTTCGGCTGGTTTATGCCCGCGCGCACCCTGCAGGGCACCCACGCAATGGAGGGCGTGCTGGGCTTCGAGGAGTTCCTCGGACGCGTAGAGGCCGACCGCTTCGAGCGCATGGTGAAAACGCCGGAGCTGTTTGAAAAATACCTACCCTTCGCGATGGCGCTGGGCGTGGAGAAAAACTGGACGAAAGCGTTCGACGATATCTACCGTCAGCCTCCAGAATGGTACCGCGGCGGGGATTTCACCACTTTCCGCCCGTCGAGCTTCGTGAGCAGCTTGAACAACATGTCCACGCGGGCGGCGGCGGCGATGGCCTCCGCGCCGCGCAGCTCGGGTGGCTCCGGCTTCGGCGGGGGAGGATCTTCCGGCGGCGGCCGGGGCGGCGGCGGAGGCGGCGGCTTTTAGTCTAAATTCCGGCCTCTGAAGAGGCGGGCTTCATGCGCCACTGCGCAATGCTACAATGGCGTCACCGCCCGCCTGCGAGGTGAGCCATGAGCAAACAGATCCAGCAGCAAATCCTCCGCCTCGAACGCGAACAGGCAGCCGCCGTCAACCGCGGCGACATCCGCGGCGCAACGAAAATGTTCGACAAAGGATTCGTGGGATTTTCCTCGACGCGCCACGAGCGCATCCGCGGGCTGACCGCGCTGGCGAAGACCTTCCAGTTCTATCTGCAGCGCGCGCCGAAGATGACCTACCGCATCGAGCAACCGCGCGTGCACGTCAGCGGCGACACGGCCGTGGCCACGTTCTACTGGACGGTGGGGCTCGGAGCAGGACGCCGCGTGCGTGGCCGCGGCACGCACGTCTTCGCGCGCAAGGGTCGGGATTGGCGCGTGGTGCATGAGCATTTCTCGCGGGCCCATTAGTCGTTGGACAAACCTCCGGGTCTGGCCAGCAGGATGAAAACAACGGGACAGGCGTGGACGCCTGTCCTACAAGCGCCGATGGCGGTGCGGCACAGCTTTGCCGCGCGGCGGGAATTTCTGCAACTGGCGGCGCAGGTCCGCCGCCCAGTCCCTCAGCTCCTGGGGCGCGCATTCCAGTTCAGCCCAGACCTCGCCCACGCCGCTGTCCGACTCGACCCAGGGTGGGCGATGTTCCCGCTCGAAGTAGATGCGGAAGCTGACGCGCTCTTCGGACCAACTCTGCACTTCAAACCACAGGTTGGGGGCCGTGAAACTGAGCTCGGACTTCTGGGGCGCCGCGGCAGCCAGCGATTCCGCCCACTCCGCCAGCTCTTGCACTTCCCACGTCAGCAGCGAGACGTGAATGGTCTGCCAGGTCCGGGCGTCGAGCGTCGCGCGGGTGTGGATGCGCAGCCAGTTGGCTTCGCGCACGTCGTCGGGCTCCTGCACGGACTTGTAGCCGATCACGCGAAGCTCGAAGCTGTCGGAGCCGGGACCGTGCAGTTCCATAACAATGCTTCCGAGCGGAACAGTGCCCATAGTGTAGTCGCTTTGACTTAGGAGGGGAAAGGCGCAGGTTCAGCGGAGGCGCGGAAAGATGGCCGGAACGCAGCGCGCGTAGGCTTCGAAGTCGTCGCCGAAGACTTCGCGCAACAACTTCTCCTCGCTGTTCGCGCGGATTGCCGTGCCGATGGCAAGCAACAGCATGGCCGCCACGAGCGCCGCCCAGTGACTCATGGCCAGCCCACTGGCCAGAACTTGGCCGAACATGCCCGCGTAAATGGGATGCCGGACGAAGCGATAGGGCCCGCTGACGATCAGCTTGTGTCCTTCCACCAGGCGCGCCAGGTAACTCCCCTGTTTGCCGAGGGCGCGCGCGGCCGCGATGATGGTCCAGACGGATGCGGCGGAAAGGGCCATGGTCCCCAGCGCGAGCAGAATTTCCGCGGGTTTCGGCATGGGCACGAGCGGCGTGAACGGCGGCCGCCAGATCGCCCAGACGAGCCCGTACGAAGACCCTTGCAGCGCGATGCCCAATTTCGAAAATCGTTCCCTCTTCGCCTCCCGCGGCTTCGGTGGCTTCTTGCGAAAAAGGAACAGGGCAAGATACACGCACCAAGACAGAACGACAAAGAGGAAGGTTGCCGTGGGCCAGAAGTTCCACTGAATGGTCATCGCGTCGCCGCCAGACGTTTCTGCACCGCGGGGCTGGTCAGTTCGCGCAGGGCGTCGGAAGCGATCCAGCGCGCCGCGGGCGTGCCGAGCGCGCGGATTTTTTTTCCCGCGGCAATGGCGGCCCTGTTCAGGCGCGCGTTGCGCTTGCCGATCTGCCGCAGCGCCCAGTTGACGGCCTTCTTCACAAAGTTGCGCTCGTCTAGAGAAGCGCGCTCGATGACGGGCAGTAAGCGGAGGAATTTGTTGTCCGGCGCTTCCTTATCGTGGATGGCCAGATAGGCCATCAGAGAAAAGGCGGCACGCTTGACAAACTCTTCTTCGCGGCGGCTCCACGCGAGGGCCTTGTTCCAAGCGTGGGGGGTGTAAAGGAAAAGGTAACGGCACGCGGCGTCCACGACGGCCCAGGAATCGAAGTCGCGCGCCCAGCGCTCCATCTGCGCGGGGGTGACCTGCGCGGGATCGCCGATGAGCGTGGCGAGGCCGCGGGCATCGAGAATTTCCGTGCGCCACAAACGCAGGGAGAGCTGCTGGTCACGCCCGATTTCCCTGGCCAGTTTGTGGGCCGCAGGAGCGGAGACGCCGTAGGCCTTCTTCGCCGTCACACCGAAGCGGGCCATGCCGGCGACGTTCTCCGGTTTTCCCAGAGCCCGGAGCCTGGCGAGTGCACCGCGGAGATTTGTTTTGTCGCCAGACATATCCGACGGCGGCGGGATAAACCCGCCGCTACAATTGCTTGCGGAAGGCGTGCTGTGTCTTGAAGCGCGTGTAACCGAGCTTCTCGTAGAAGGCGTGGGCCTCGCCGCGAATTACATTGGAGCGCAGCGTCACCGCGGGCAGGCCCCTCTCGCGCGCCCACTCTTCCGCGCGCACCATCAGTGCCTTGCCTACTCCGCAGTTGCGGCAGCTTGGGTCCACCACCAGCCCGCCGACTTCCGCGCGCAAATCGCTGCCCACGAAATGCAATTCATAGACGTGCGCCCAGCCGACCACGCGGCCCGCGCCATCTTCCGCGACGAATACGGCGTGACTGCCGTCTTTTGGCAGCGCCCGCAGCCGTTGCTCAATCTCCGCTGGCGTAGACGGGTAGTTCAACTGGCCGGAGAGTTCCGCAATACGCACCACATCGCTGAGCTGGGCTTCGCGCACGGTCAAGACTTTGGGATCGGTCTGCGCCACGGCCAGACGATTATACGATTGAGCTTTGGCCAGGTGCAGAAAAACGCGGAAGGAAGGGCCTTACTGCAAATCTGCCTTTCGATACGGTGAACTTCTGCAAGTGGGAGGAACGCGGGCAGGCTAAAAGGGTGTTTGTGATAACCCGCCTATCGGCAGGCCTCGCGGGCTTTCCGGCCAAAAGCGCCGGAACGCAAACGACGAGGAAGCCCGCGAGGGGAAGCTGAGAAAAGGTCACTTACGTTGCGGCTAAACCCGCGACCCACAAAGCAAGCCAAGTTGTCACACAGAATCTGAAAGCCTGTCCCTCCGCGTTTTTCAGCACGGCATCAGAAGAGTTTCTCGGAGTCGAGGAGAATCGTCACGGGACCGTCGTTGGTGAGCTCAACGTCCATCATGGCCTGAAAGACGCCAGTCTCGACGCGCACGCCGAATGCGCGCAGCGCGGCGCAGTATTCCTCATAGAGCCGGTTGGCTTCTTCGGGCGGGGCGGCCTTGATGAAACTGGGCCGACGCTGGCCGCGCGCGTCACCGTAGAGCGTGAACTGCGACACCACAAGCGCCGCGCCGCTGATATCCACCAGCGAGCGGTTCATCTTGCCGGCGTCGTCGGCGAAGATGCGCAGGGTGGCGGTTTTCTCAGCCATGTACTGAGCCGCCTCAGAGGTGTCACCCTGCCCTACGCCGAGCAGCACCACCAGGCCAGCGCTGATTTCGCCGGTCACGCGGCCATCCACGACCACGCGGGCTTTGCTGACGCGTTGGACAACGGCTCTCATCAGCAGCTTATTCTAGCCGGGAAGCGAAAATAGAAAATAGCAGGAAGTCGGAAAGGTCAGTTTTGTCGACATTCACAGCGAAGCGAGGAATCTGTTCTTCACAAAAGCCAAGAAAGAAACAGATTCCTCGTCGTCCGTCCCGAAGCTGCGGGACGCACTCCTCGGAATGACAGCGAGAAGGCTTTATCGGCACCTGCTAGGCCAAGTGAATCGCGGGGGAATGGTTTGCCTGCTCACACACTCCTATTTTCTCTTTTCTACTTTGGCATTGTCGCCCGAGAGCTATTTCCCCGCGTGAGAAACTGTGTTAGAAGGAGTGCGCACACCGGGAAGGTCGCACGTGAAGCTGGCGCTGATCGGGACGCACGGAGTGGGCAAAACCACGCTGGCCTACGAAGTTTGCACGCTGCTGAAAAAAGCCGACCAGAACGTGGAGCTGGTGGCGGAGGTGGCGCGGCGCTCGCCGTTTCCGGTGAACGAAGCGACGACGCTGGAAGGGCAGCTCTGGATCCTGCACGCGCAGATCGCCGCGGAACTGGAAGCCGCGTCGCGCGCGCCCAACGTAATCTGCGACCGCGCCGTGCTGGATAACTACTGCTACCTGGTGAACAAGTTCAGCCGCCAGGCGCACCTCGAGCTGTGGCTGGAGTGGTGGATGGGCACCTATTCGCTGCTGGTGGCCGTGCCGCCGCTGACAGACGGAATCCCAGCCGACGGCTTCCGCTCCGAGAACTTACAGTTTCAGCGGCGCATCCACGACCAATTAATTCTGCTGCTGGCCACGCCGCCGTTTTTGCGGCTGGGCGAGCGCGTGCTATGGCTGGAGCCGCGCGAGCAACGCGTGTGGGGCGAGCGCATCTTCGCCGCGGCGGCGCCGCTGCTGCCTCCCGCGCCCGAGTCCGGCACACAACGCGTCCTGCCCATGGACATCCCCGCGGCTTCGCCCGGCTTGGACTGATTCTCCGCCCACTCGCAGCTTCCAACGGAAACAGATCTCCTTCATCAGCGCGTCGTTTCAGCGGCGGCCGATGCGTCGTCCGCGCCGCGGGGGAGGCTGGCAGCGCGGGCAGAAGTAGCTACTGCGCCCGGCAACGATGACGCGGCGGATGCGCGTGCCGCAGCGAAAGCAACCCTTCCCTACTCGGTCGTACACGCGATGGCGGATTTGGAATAGCCCGCGCGCGCCGCTCGCGTTCACATAGTCAGACACTGAAGACCCGCCCAGGCGAATCGCGGCATTCAGGATGAAGCGCATGGCGGCATGGAGCCGCTTGGCGGCGTCGCGGCGCAGGCTGGCGGCGGACCACGCGGGATGAATCTTCGCGCGCCACAGGGATTCGTCGGTGTAGATGTTGCCCATGCCGCGGAGAAAGCGCTGGTCGAGCAGCAGCGCCTTGACCATGGCGCGCCGCCCGGACAGCATCTGCTGAAACTCTTCTTCGGTCACATCCAGCGGGTCCGCGCCCAGCGTGGAAAGCACGGCGTGCAGCTCCGGCTCGCGCATCACCGCCATGCGCCCGAAACGGCGCGGATCGGTGTAGCGCAGCTCGCGGCCGTCGTCCAGGGCGAAAATGACGTGCGTGTGAGGCGCGACGGGCTCCTGCGCGCGTTGCGTCACCAATCGCCCGGTCATGCCCAGATGGACGAGAAGAACGGCAGCATCGCGGCGGCTTGCCGCGGGCTCGAGCCGCAGCACAATGAATTTGCCGTGACGCCGAACCTCGACAATCCGACAGCCGGGCAGGCAATCGGCGAGCGCGCTCGTGTCGTCAATGAAATCGGTTTTGCCGAGGTGCACGGAGAGAATGCGGCGCCCGGGCAAAACTGCGCGCAGCCCGCGCACCACCGTTTCGACTTCGGGCAGCTCCGGCATACTCGTGAACAGGAAAAGTTATCACACCGCCGCGCAGTCGAACATATATGTCGGCCCCTACACCGATGCCCGATGCCGTGATAAATTCATGAGCGACTCCGGGTGCGCACAATCGGGACGCAATGCAGGAGCGACCGACAGGTCGCCCGGCTCGGGCAGAGGAGCTTCAGCCGGTGCTGATACGTTTTGCGGAACTTTTTCAGGACAGTCTGAAGCCTGTCCTACATGGGGGCGCAATGGACACCTACTATCATCCCGCGGACCTCGGCAAGTTCGCCGAGATGGGCAAGGGTAACGAGGAACTGTGGGACAAATTTCTGGGCTACTACTCGGCGGTGTTCGCCGATGGCGCGCTGAGCGAGCGCGAAAAAGCGCTGATCGCGCTGGGCGTGGCGCACGCGGTGCAGTGCCCGTACTGCATTGATGCGTACACGCAGGCGTGCCTGGAAAAAGGCTCGAACGTCGAGGAGATGACCGAGGCGGTGCACGTGGCCTGCGCGATCCGCGGAGGGGCGTCGCTGGTGCACGGCGTGCAGATGCGCAACGTGGCGGGGAAATTATCCATGTAGGGACGGAGTCGGGCAAGGGCGGACACATAGGTCCGCCCCTACGAGGTACGACAAATCTTGGGTACCCTCAATTCGCGCGCCAATCCGCTGGCGTCAGCGGCGGAACAACTGCGCGTCCTCTCCACGCCGGACGGCTGCGCACCGTTTGAGGAGAGACTGCGCACGGCGGGCCTCGCGCCGCTGTGCGCCACAGGCATCCGCGTCTTTCAAGTCAACGTCGGGAAACTCTGCAACCAGACCTGCGCGCACTGCCACGTGGATGCCGGGCCGGACCGTCGCGAAATCATGTCGCAGGAGACGGCCGAACAGTGCACGCACGCGCTTGCGCAGACGGACATCCCCACGGTGGACATCACCGGCGGCGCGCCGGAACTCGCGCCCTGTTTCCGTTATCTGGTGGAAGAATCGAAGAAGCTGGGGCGGCACGTGACGGACCGCTGCAACCTGACCGTGCTGCTGCTGCCATCGCAAGCCGACCTTGCGGAATTTCTCGCGAGACATGAGGTGGAGGTGATTGCTTCGCTGCCCTACTACCGCGCGGCGCAGACCGACGCGCAGCGCGGCGAGGGCGTGTTTGAGAAGTCCATCCGCGCACTGCGCTTGCTCAACGATCTCGGCTACGGCAAGCAAGGCAGCGGCTTGAAGCTCAACCTGGTCTATAACCCCGTGGGCGCGTTCCTCCCACCCAAGCAAGAGGCCATCGAAAAGCAGTTTCGGCGGGAACTCGAGCAGAAGCACAACGTCGTCTTCAATCATCTCTGCACGATGACGAACATGCCTATCAGCCGGTTCCTGGAGTTCCTGCTGAACTCGGGGAATTATGAGGGCTACATGCAGCGGCTGGCCAACGCGTTCAACGCCGCCGCGGCGGCGGGCGTGATGTGCCGCTACACACTTTCGGTGGGTTGGGACGGCACGCTCTACGACTGCGACTTCAACCAGATGCTCGAGCTGCCCACGGGCTACGGCGCGCCGCAACACATCCGTGACTTCGATCCCGCGAGGCTGCACGCGCGAGAAATCGTCACGAACAATCACTGTTACGGCTGCACCGCCGGCGACGGCTCTTCCTGCGGCGGCACGATCGCCTAGGGTTACATTCCTTGTCCTGCACTGTGCTAGACTCCGCGATTCGGTTGCTCATCCAGGTTTGACACTGACCACCATTGGAGGAGACCTCTATGTTTCGACGACTGTTCATGGTGATTATTCTGTTTGCCGCGCCAGCGATGGCGCAAACCACGGCTATCCGCGCGGGAAACCTGATTGATCCGGCCACCGGAACGGTGGCCAAGAACCAGATTGTGCTGGTGAAGGACGGCAAAATTGCCGAGGTCGGCGCCAACGTGAAGATCCCCGCGGGCGCGCAGGTGATTGATCTGTCGAACTCCTGGGTGCTGCCGGGCCTGATGGACGCGCACACGCACCTGACGCTAGGCGCGAGCGGCGCGCTCTATCTGGAAAGCGAGTACCTGAAGGAAAGCTCGGCCGCGCGCGCACTGAAGGGCCTGCGCAATGCGCAGGATGTGCTGATGGCCGGGTTCACCGCGGTGAAGGACGTCGGCAACGACGCGAATTACGTCGCGGTGGATATCCGCCGGGCCATCGAGAAAGGCCTGTTTCCCGGCCCGACCGTGCTTACCACGGGCAAAATTATCGCGCCCTTCGGCGGGCAGTCGCACGGCATCCCGCCGGAACTCGGCCCCTTCTGGCGCTTTGAATATCAGGATGCGGACACGGTCGACGAAGTGCGCAAGGCCGTGCGGCAGAACATCTATTACGGTGCCAACGCCATTAAGCTGGTCGCCGACAACAGCCCGTACTTTTACACGGAGGAGGAAATTCGCGCGGCGGCAGAGGAAGCGCACCGCGCGGGGATCCGCGTGGCAGTGCACGTGTTGGCGGACGCCGCGGCGCGTAACGTCATCCTGGGCGGCGCGGATTCGGTGGAGCACGGCTTCGAGCTGTCTGACGACGTGCTGAAGTTGATGAAGGAGAAGGGCACGTTCCTGGTGGGCACGGATTTCCCCTACGAGCATTTGAAAATCATGGGCACGGCCGGCGGGATCATTCCCCCGCCGGAAATCACCAGCAAGGCGATCCTCGATCGCCTGCGCCGCGCGCACAGAATCGGCGTGAAGATGGCTTTCGGCAGCGATGTGGTGCTGGACCTGCCGGGCAAGACGCGCGCGGACATGATGCTCGATTATCTAGCGGTGTGGACCGAAGCCGGCATCCCGCCCGCGGACATCCTGAAGTGCATGACCACAAACGTGGCGGAACTCTTCGGCTGGAAAGGCCAGCGCGGCACCATCACCACCGGCGAAGCGGCGGACATCATCGCCACGCCAGCCAACCCGCTGGAAAACATCCAGGCCCTGCGCAAAGTGCAGTTCGTGTTGAAAGATGGAAGGGTGGTGAAGAAAAACTAGGCGCGCCGGAACTGCCTACCGCGCAATATCAGACATTTCACGCTTGCAGTGGCGGAAAAACGCCCCTCCACACCGCGTCGCGTAACTCAATAAATGACGCGGAACAGACCGACTGGCGTCGAGCGCCAGCCCGCATACTGACCAATGATGGTCACACCCATCAGTGGGTATCGCGTGAGCAGCTTGAGACGCTGAAGGATCGCCGACCGTCCAGGTTCGTGGATGATTTCCAGATCGGCGCAGGCGTCAGGCGATTGGACATATTTCTTCGTTTTCTGCTGGAGATCAGTCTGCAGGGGCGGACACGCAGGTCCGCCCCTACAGCAGCTTGGCTACTTCTTGTAGTAGTTCGGGAAGGCCGGGCGCTGGTGCTTAGGGAGTGGGTTTTTCTTGAGCGAATCCAGCAGCCACTCCACAGCCTTCTCGAGTTGCGGGTCGCGGCCTTCGCGGATAGCCTTGGGATCAAGCTCGACTTCGAAATCCGGGGCGACGCCGTTGTTTTCCACGTCCCACGTGCCGTTGGGATTCCAGAAGGCGAGGCGTGGCGCGGTGACTCCTCCGCCGTCAATCAGTTGCGGGTAGTCGTAGATGCCCACCAGGCCGCCCCAAGTGCGCTTGCCAATGAGGGGCCCAATCCCTGACTTGCGGAAAGCCCACGGCAGGAAGTCGCCGCCCGAGCCGGCGAATTCGTTAATGAGCATGGCCTTGGGCCCGAAGATGGAAGCGAAGGGAGTGGCGAAATCCTCGCCCTCGCGCGTGTGCCAATAGCTGAGCAGCGGGCGCTTCAAGAAGTCAATCATGTAGTCGGCCACGCTGCCACCGCCGTTGAAGCGCTCGTCCACCACGGCCCCTTCGCGTCCCACCTGCGAGAAGTAGTAACGGTTGAAGTTGATGAAGCCGGGCCCGCCGGTGTTGGGGAGATAGACATAGGCCAGGCGGCCGGCGCTCAGTTGGTCCACCTTGCGGCGGTTGTCCTCGATCCAGGCCAAGTTGCGCAGGCCGAATTCGCTTTCCACAGGCACGACAGTCACGTCGCGCGCGTCCTTGCCGTCCGGGTTCGGCCCGACCTTGAGCAGCACGGACTTGTTGGCCGTGGCTTCGAAGAAGCTGTACACGCTGTCCGAGGCGCGCACCTCGCGGCCGTTCACGGCCAACAGGTACTCGCCGGCGACGACGTTCACGCCGGGCTGTGTGAGCGGCGCGCGGAGTTGCGGGTTCCAATTTTCACCGTTATAGACGCGGGCGAAGCGGTAGCGCCCATTTTCGATTTTGTAATCGGCGCCGAGCAGCCCGCCGGGCACGCGCGCAGGTTGCGGCACGTCTCCGCCGGAGACGTAGGTGTGCCCCAGCACGAGATTGCCGAGCATTTCGAAGAACAGATAGCTCAAGTCAGCGCGGTGGGCCACGAACTCAAGGTACGGGGCGTATTTCTTCTCCGCAGCAGCCAGGTCCAGCCCATGTGCGCCGGGGTCGTAGAGGAAGTCGCGCTGGATGCGCCAGGCCTCGTGGTACATCTGCGCCCATTCGGCGCGCGGTTCCACGCGCACTTCCATCTGGTCGGTCTTCAGTTGGCCCTCGCCGGGCTTGGGCGGCTGCGCCGTAGCAGCGATGAACCAGCGGTCCGGCCCCAGACGGTAGAGCATCTTCTCGCCGTTGAAGGACAGGTCGAAGGCCATCACGTTGTCGAGAACCTTCTCGACCTTCCGCTTTTCCAGTTCGAACTTGTGCAGCGTCAACCCCTGGAACGGAAAGCCGACCAGCGGCTGGCCTTCCAGCAGGAAAAGGATTCCGGTTTTGCCGGCAAACAGCGCGTTGTACGGCCGCGCGGGGATGGGCAGCGCGAGGATGCGCTGGCTAATGTTGTCGAAATCAATCGTGATGGTGACTGCTTCCTTGGGCTTCGGCTTTTCCTCAGGCTTTGCCGCGCCTTCGGCAGGCTTCTCAGGCGCCTTCGGCGGCTCCTGTATTTTTTCTTCGTCGCTTTCGGGCGCGAGCGGGGAGGGCAGGTCCCTCTTCAGCACGACGGCGTACACGCTGCGGGAGACCAGCCGGTTGTAGCTGGACATGTCCAGCCAGCCGGTGCTGGTGCCGTAGTCGGTGCTGGCGGCGAAGTAGAGATACTTGCCGTTCTTGTCCCACACGGGGTAGCGCGCGTCGCTCAGGCCGTCGGTAATCTGCGTGCTCTTGCCGGTCTCGAGCGAATGGACGAACACAGCGTGGAACTGGCTGCGCAACCGTTTGGTGTAGGCGATCCACTTGCTGTCCGGCGCCCAGGTGGGATCGAGGGAGCGTTCCGGGTGGTCGTACAGGTCGGTGTCCACCTTTACCGGCGTGCCCTTCTCTACTTCGACGTACCAGAGGTTCAGCCGCTTGTCGTGGAAGGCGATCTTCTTGCTGTCCGGCGACCACACGGGCGAATAGAAGTACGACGGGGGGCTGCCGAGGCTGATTTTCTTCACTTCGCCCTGACCGCTCTGCTCGCGGATGTGCAGCGCATACTCGCCGGACTCGTCGGAGAAGTAGGCGATCCACTTGCCGTCGGGCGACCAGGCGGGATCGCGGTCGGCCACACCGGAGGAATTCGTCAGGTTGCGCACGTCGCCCTTTTCCGCCGGGACGGTGAGGATTTCTCCGCGCGCCTGGAAAACGGCGCGGGCGCCGCTGGGCGAAATGCCATAGTTGAGGATGCGCGACGCCGCCTTCTCATAGCGCGGACGCACGCCGGGCAAATCTCCGGCCAGTGTGATTTTGAGCTTCTGCGTTTTGCCCGAGCCCAGATCGTAGAGATGCAGCGTGCCGAACTGCTCGTATGCGATGGCGCCGGGCCCAGCAGAGGCGGACTTGATGTCCAGCCCCGAGTTGTTGATCACCTGCGACACCCTCTTTGAGCCGGTGTCGTAGGCGTAGAGCGATACGGTGCCGGTGCGGTCGGAGAGAAAATAGACCTTGTTGCCCACCCACATGGGG